>ERZ724522.385-NODE-385-length-29522-cov-10.805206_pt1 | contig 29522 bp, 39 predicted proteins | sample MGYA00376055_ERZ724522 | MGnify/ENA primary metagenome ERZ724522 (study PRJEB28724, sample SAMN07190884) | wastewater metagenome | isolation source: effluent of sewage treatment plant in Hong Hong | place: Hong Kong | collected 2016-03-17 ...
GCTGCCTGTGCGCTGATTGGCTTAATAATAATATCTTTTGCACTAGCCATTTTGATTCTCCAACCATTGCTGACAAATCAATGCTAAAGCGTTGCCATTGCTGTTTTCATTTAACCCTGTGTCTACAAGCGGGTTGGTTCTCGCAAGTGTGACAGCATCATCCACAATGGCGGCTTGCTCATCGTGCAAAGTAAAGGTTTTCTGCTGGAACGGTTCTTTATCCCCATCTTTTAATGCGGGCATTTCAACCTCATCGCCTGCATCAAAATCAAGCCCATCAATTTCATCCAATGAGAAGCCTGTCAATTCAATATCAAAGTCCATTTCACGCAATGCGTCAAACTCGATACGCAAAATCTCGTCATCCCATTCAGAATTTAATGCTAGTTTATTATCAGCAATAACATACGCTTTCTTTTGCGCTTCTGTTAAATGGCTTGCGTCAATACACGGCAACTCGTCAATGCCTAGCTTCTTTGCGGCCATAACGCGCCCATGACCTGCAATGATGCCATTATCAGCATCAATGATAACAGGGTTTAAAAATCCAAATTCCTTAATACTTGAGGCAATCTGTAGCACCTGTTCATCGCTATGGGTGCGGCTGTTGTTTGCGTAAGGTATCAGGCTTGATACTTTTACCTTTTTTATAGAAGTGGAAGATGCCATTTTATTTCCCAAAAACTAAAACCCTATAATAACAGAAAAGCCCTCAAAGGGGCTTTAATTCCATGCCATATGTGTTTACCCCAAGCCAACACCATGTTGACCACCATTGCATACCTTCGTTATTCTTCCATCGGTAGTAATCAACAGAACCATCCGCATTCACTCTATATTTTTGCGCCCCATCAGGTGCATTCTTTCTGATTTCTTCAATGGTTAAAACAAAACCACTTGCTCGATTTCTTCCGCCACTCATAAATCTGACGCGCTGACTTTTGTTTAGTTTCCTCCATCTCATTAAACTCCTTGATTGCACGTTTTAGTTTTTTAATGTTCACTGTGTGGATCTTTGCTTCAGAATAATAACTGCATTTTTCAGCACTATAATACTCAGCATTGCACACAACGTTTTCTATAACCTTTTTCGCTCTATCAATTCCATACTTGTCTATAAACCAGTATTCATTCATCACAAGTACCGCGTTTTTTAGTTCGATCATTTTTTAAACCTCAATACAATTATTTAAATTAACTTCTTTAACTTCGCACCACCCGAAGCCATTGTATTTATAAAACTTTTCATTAATCTTATAAAAACAAGACTTCTTGAAATCGTAGTGCGTTGCGCCTTTTGGTGTTGTCACTTTAAACCACGCTCAAATACATCATTCATGTCAAAACGTACTAATTTGATTTTCATTTCATCACCTTGTTTAAATCTGCGTAAATGTCTGCCCATCGCACCAATTCAAAATGCGCTCTTTGTTGAACACCTAAATCATCATGCGCTATATACTCAGCAGCGCGGATCATGTTGCGTTTTGCTTTGCCGACGCTAAACATTTCATCTTGCTCGACTTGGTTTATTTCGGTTTTGTAGCTGCGTTTATTTTTGTTTGCCTTGATTAGCAGCTCTAAGTTCTGTCGGCTGCACCCGATTTTCTCGCATAACGCCGATTTTCTGCCATGCCCAAACATGCACCACATTTCTAGTTCTTTCATGTCATCAACTCGAAAGCGTTTAATATTCTTGCCCATTGATCGTCACTGCAATCCAACTGACCAATAAGTATTTTCTTCATAGTCGGCGCTGGCATTTTAGACAACACCGCCAGCTTCATGTATGAGTCGCATCCCCAACATCATTACGCTTCAAAACAACAAGGTCGCGGAGTTCAGGAATGGTTATTTCTTTGAATGGCTTATAATCACCAGAATCAACCCAATCTATTTTGTTTGGCTTGTCGTCAAAACAGTTTGTTTTTAACCAGATTGGCTTTGGACAATTATCCCACACGCCGAATGATTCTTCACTGTATGTTGAGAATCCCAATTTCAACAAAAGGTCGTGTGCTTCTTTAAGATTGTCGTTGTCTTCAATCTTAATTTGAATTTTCAAGTTTTTCACAAATCTCTCCTAAAGCGGTTTCATCACTAACACAGCATAAAACCCATAAAACAGGGCGTTTATTTGGAATCCAAACGCCCTCATATTTAATTACTTTTACAGTTTTGGACTGTATCTCTAAAACTGCATCGTGCTTTATGCACAACTCTATTAATCTAACTAGGTATTAACGGATTAAGTTTGGGTTTGGTTTGTTCATGGTTAGAGCAAACCCTCGATTAACTTGCTGTAACCGCCGATGTCGTGCCAGCTATCTTTGTGATTAAAGTCGCCGTTCACGATGCGCGCCATTTTTGAAGCAATCATATACAGTGCCATTCGGTGCGGATATGGAAGATCATTAAGTCCATTAGTACGAACCTTTGACAATACCGCCATAATGTTTTCAGTAACGAATGCCACATCTTCAAAACATCCATACTGCGCCTGACGCTCTGCCAATGTTGCTTCGATGGTCTGCTGACGAACCTGCTCAATCTCCGCGTATTGGTCGTTTAGAGAATCCACGAACGGCAATTCTTCGGGCTGTGTGTGGCGTTGCCATATAATTTCTACATCGCCTTCATTCTTTTTAATGAAATCAGATAATGTTTCATTAAAGTTATTATCCCATCTTTTTTCATCTTTTAAGAAAAACTCATCCGAATCTAAAGATTTCCAGTGAAAGTAAACAATACTACCCATTCTATATTCGCGCGTTATAATATTGCACCCATTTGGAACCTCAATATCATCATCTAACTTAACAACGCCACGCATCATAAGCTTGTAACTGCCGTCCGCCTGTTTTTCTAAATACTCTTTCATAGGATTAACCATATCGCGAAGTTCTTGGATGGTGATTTCTTTCGCATCCTCAGCACCACACCCACATTGAATAACATTAGTAAAACAACCAGTAGACCATGCGACCAAATAGCCAAAACCAGATCTACATGATTGTTCTAGGTGTTGAATTTTTTTTCCACCACTAAGCCACTTATAGCCCAATTTAAAAAACAACTCTTGCGCTTCTTTGCTTTCCGCTTCATTTGCTACATGTATTTTTAAATTTTCCATCACTTCCCGCCTTTTAAGTTTTGTTTAACCCTGCGCCAATCCATGTAGATTCTGCACGCTTCTAGTGTTTCAGGTGTTTTAATGCCACTTGCATAAGCCGATCTTAACTGCATAACATCCACATAGCTCATGTCGTAACACCATCCGTTCGGTGTATCGTACTTTCGATACTTCTTAAACTCTGCCATTTTCTCGCCTTGTGCTTCGATAGAACAAATATAATAATTTTTATAAATATAATCAAATTCAATTTACTTATATGAATATTTGTTTTTCTTATATAAAAAAACCCCGATCATGGGGGTGGTCGGGGCGTAAACGAGTTGTGATCTGATTAATATATAGGAATGATGCCAGCGGTGCAAGCTATCTAAAAACCACACACGCTACTATCCATTTTTGTGCCACTTAGCCTATTTGTCTTTAATATAATATCTAGTAAGTGGCATATAGAGGGTATTTATAAAACCGCTTTTATCTAATAAGAGCTTTATAGATTTATATGCCACTTAGGGTATTTCTCTTTAATATAATAGTAGCTAAGTGGCATAAGATTGTAGTTTTAGCCAATGTTCAAAAGCATCTTTTGCGCCTTGATAACCAACCGCCAAACAAACAAATGCGCCTTGCTTTTGTGCCTGCTGTATCTAAATTTCTTTAATTTCGATACCGTGAACACTCATCATTAAATGCTTTTTTATGCGGTAAACTGGATTTTCTTTTGTGATTTCAGACTTTACATCCTCAACCACAAGATTTCCATTCTCAAAATACTGAAAGTCTGCCATATATCGCAGCGCAGGCTTTGCCTTAGCCTCACCAATGAACTTTACAGACTCAGCCAGTACATACGTAGCCTGACAAGTTAAACCACTTATAACGCCAGCACGTTGCAATAACTGCAATTCTTTAAATCGTCGGTATTCTTTTGCTGAATCAAATTTACCATCTTCGCTTTCAATCTTTCGGTTTTTATATTTAGGCGTTTTCAATTTCACTCTCCAAAATTAAGGTTTGTTTGTTCCGAATAACTGCAATGATTTTTTAGATGGTCGATAAAATAGTTTTCTGCCATTCAATCGACTTTCGATATATCCGCCTTCCAAAAATTCACGAACAATTTTCTTTACAGCTGCCAGCGTTAAATCTGTTGTCGCCAACTCATGCACCTCCTTGACCGTGGCCTCATTAGTCGCGTAAGTCATAAACAATAATATCTCTAGTCGCCTTTCAAAAATATCACTCATGGCTTCACCTGTCTTTCTCGCATAATTTGCATAGTCGCTTGACCAATCGTCATCCCACTGTCCATTAATTTTTTTACACTCTCTTGAGTTTTTCCGCATGTATTTAATGGCAAGATCAACCGCTTCTTGTTGATATGGTCGAAGTGTGTAGCTCATAATTATTTAATATCCTCTGTCAAAAGGCAGTCAAAGTAAGATACGGCAGGCGGTGACTAATCGCTTTTCGGGTGCGCTCCTTATCCGTGCTTGTATTGTATCTCATTATGTAATATATTACAAAAACAATTTAGGAGTATGTGATGTTAACCCTACAAGAAATAATAGAAAAACTAAAGATTTTAAGCTGTCTTGAACTGCAAGAAATGGCGCACTCGATTGATGTAAGCTATGACACGCTTATTTCAATACGCATCGGTCGAGCATCAAACCCACGCCTTAATACTCTCATTGCAATTTCAGGATATTTAAAAGATGAATCACAACGCTCTAACTAATGAGCAGATTCGCCTAGCACTCTCATATTGCGATGTTGAAGATCGTGGTATTTGGGTCATGTGCGGTATGGCCATATATTCAGAATTAAGCCATGCAGGGCGCGAAATGTGGCTAGACTGGTCTGCAACTGGCTCAAACTTCAATCTAAAAGATGCTTTAAGTGTGTGGAAATCCTGTAGCAAGATAGGTAAAACCCGCATTGGCTCTTTGATTTTTGAAGCGCAGAAATACGGCTTTAAGTTGGAAAAAGACGCGCCTAAAGTTTCTCCGCATGTTCAAGAACAGCGCAGACTAGCACGCCTTGAAGCGGAACGACTTGCGAAGATCGAAGAACAAAAAACACTTGAGCTACAAGCCGAAAAAGCTAAAACAGCGTCTTATATATGGCGCAAGGCTAAACCGTGCGAGTCGCATCCATACTTGGTTAAAAAGGACGTTTTAGCGCATGGCCTACGTGTAGATGAGCAAGGTAGTTTAATTGTGCCTATGGCTTACCGTGGGCGCATAACATCATTGCAATTCATCAATGCCAATGGTGAAAAAAAGATGATGTATGGTGCTAAAAAGTCTGGATCATATTATCGAATCGGCAACGAAACCGACTGCATTCTAATTTGTGAGGGCTGGGCAACTGGCGCAACACTTCACGAAGCGACCCAATTGTGCGTATATATCGCATTCGATAGCGGTAACTTATTGAATGTAGCGAAAGAAGTCCGCAAGCAATTCCCATTGCATAAAATTATTATTTGTGCCGATAACGACCAATACAAAAAAACAAACACTGGTATCAAGGCAGCGGAAAAAACCGCATGTGCTATTGATGCAGACATCATCTATCCGATTTTTAAAGACGTATCAAGCAAGCCAACCGACTTTAACGACCTGTATATGTTGGAGGGTTATAGTCCGATTATTGATTTAATCAATCCGCTATGTAATCGCCTATACAATCCAAAGCCTAAACAGTGTGAGCAGTTTGACGCATTCAAACTAAGCTTTATTGAGAATGCAGAAGATGCACTCGAAACAAGTATTGATCCGCTTGCTGTAGCTTGTGCAGGCTTGACCGTTGCAATGCGAATGTCTGAAAACGTGCCTGCATTTGTTTCTATTGAGCAGATTCGTAAGCACCTAGACCATCCGCTAATCCACCACAACACACATCGCTCCATTATGTGCCGTGTGCATTATGCCATTCAAAACCGCAAGCGCCGTGCAATGACAGCAATCAAGCCTGTGTCATGGAATAAGCACAATCATACGGTAGTGACTTCGCTAGATGAAGCTGACCTTTCAGCACCGATTAATGTGATCTTTGCGCCTATGGGTTCAGGCAAGACCCAAAAAGTCATTAAGCCATTTTCGGAAAGTGTTGATAGTTTTGTTGCAGTAGCGCACCGCCGTAGCTTAATTTCTGATTTATCCGAAACACTGAGCATTAAAAGCTATGACGACAGCAACGCAAACCAAGCCGACAAGCTGGCAATCTGCCTACCGTCTACTCAGTCAATCGGTTTTCGCAGTTTCATTAAATCAGTGAGTAATATTGCGATTGACGAAATCAGTCAGAATATCCGCTTTACTGCATCAAAGGAATGTAAGGTCATCGGTAGCAACCAAGAAGATATTTTTAACGGCTTGCGTACACTGGTAAACGAATGCAAAAAGGTTGTTGTATGTGATGCATCCATTGATCAAACCACAATTGATTTTTTAGAAACAGCACGACCTGACGAACAACTAAACATCATCGAACAAGTGCCGAACAATCGCGGGCGTGAATGCTATATCTATACCGAACGCGCGGACTTTTTAACCAAAGTGCAACTTGAGCTAGAAGCGGGTGGCAAAGTATGGATTGCGGTTGAATCTGCAATCAAAGCCAAAGTGCTTGCGGAAATGTTCAAAAAATACAATCTGATTGCGATTACTTCCAAAAACAGCAAGAACAAAAAGATTAAACAGTTTCTTGAAAACGTGAATGAAGAATCAAGAAAATATGACCTTGTGATTGCATCGCCTGCCATTAGCTCGGGTGTGTCGGTTGAACATCGGGACGGACATCACTTCACCATGATCGCAGGAATGGCATCGGGGCATAGCATTTGCTTTAGTGACTTTGCTCAGATGCTAGGGCGCGTCCGCTATGTTGATACTATGCACGTATGCTTGCAGAAAAACACGCACCGTTACGAGCAAGTAACCACATCATCTATTCTGACTGGCCTTAGACAAGCATCGGCACTTGAGGGCGCAACATTAAAAGAAAACGATTTCACGCGATTCAAGGCGCATATTGACATTGTAGAACAAGAATACCGCGCAGACTTCGCTAACGGTTTTATTTGGTTTATGCAGTATTATTGCTTTGATATTAAGGCGGGCAAAGTGTCAAGCCCCGACTATCTGCTGAACGAAAAAATGAAAGAGATTTCAAAGGAGTTGAAAGAAAACCATCGACTAGGCATTAAGCTTGCAAAGAAAATCAGCAAAGATGAAGCAAAAACATTAGATGAAAAACAAAGCTTAACCGATGATGAGGAAAAACAGCTCATTGCTTATAAGCTTCGCGTGTCTTTCAATTTTGGCTTAGGTCATGATATTAATGATCTTGACTTGGATATGTTTGAAAACATGCCAAAGGTGGATAGATTCGCCCGCGTACTTGGATTAACACATCCGACCGATGATGCAGACGCAAACATTGTACTAAGACGATTTGAGAAAGCACAAGTGAAAGCGACTGCGGATATTTTTGACGGTATAGACTTTGACAAGATCACAAGCGAAGATTGCGACAAGATATTCGAGCGCATATCTAGTAATGACACGCGATTCCTGTATTCATCACTGAAATTAATTCCAAGCGCCTATGGCAAATGGCAAGAAGATAAATCAGGAAATTTGAAACCATATCCAAAACCAAAGATCACAACAAAGCCAGTTGCTACCGTATTGGATAAGTTCGGTTTAGGGTGGAAACGCTCAGGCAATGGCTCAAGATTCTATCGTGTAAATGAATGCGACCTTAAAAACATGACACGATACGCAAAAAGCAGATATGAAAAAGCCCTCAATTAGAGGGCATCATACCAATCGGTGTATTTTCGCAATTAATGCACCAAGTACACCACACTGGTTTTAATTTTCTAAACTGGCTAGGCTCTTTTAATTTCCCGCATCGGTGGCAGCGGATCATAAAACCCGCGCCACGCATCGAATCGACACCGCATACTCAGCATTTGCTGCTTCTTGCATCTTCTCAGACCACGCCTGACTACTGTTTTTGATTAAGTCGGTAAACGTCAAAATACCGTCAGGTCGCCAACTAAATTCATATTCACTACCATCCTCTATTTCTACCACGCCGTCTAAAATCCAGCGCTGCGGCATTTCAATCAAAGCCAGTGGGAACGCCGTGTTAAACGCATCACCCTTGAAGTAATCTTTTTTCAAGTTCCGCATTTGCAAACTTGTAAAGCCTTTTGGAATTTTCTTATAAGCTTCATGCCACTGGATTAAATCAAACTCTAGTTTTTTCATAGTCTACGCCCTGCTTTGATTTCTTCGTTGGTTGCGTGTCGTTTAGCCTGATACACCCGATAAACACAATTTACAAAAGCACACAGCCCAAGAAAAACGACAAACAATAATATGAAAATCACGACTATTATTGAATCTTGGAATATTGTCATTTCAATCACCCTTAAAATACTCAACCAATTTAACCACGGTGTTATAACTTGGGTTTTTATTGCGCCCAGTGGCAATATCAAAAACCGTTTTGTATTGCAGATTGCATCGGCGCGATACCTCAGCAATATTGCGGTCTTGTAACTTCTCTTTTACTTGTTCAAGCGTCATCATTTAAGAAACTCCGTTATTTTGGTTTAATATAACACAATACAGAATATATGCAATATTAGTAAATTATCTGAATTATAGTATTGTTTTTATCTTCCAATGTGCTAAAGTGATCTTACTTTAAGCGAGGTGTGAAAAATGAATAAAGAACTAATTTTAAAAGCTGTTCAAGCTGTGATGGATTTTAATGAGTTGGATTTGCAATACACGGGCGCAGTACAAGTTGATTCATACTCAGTTTGGATTTACATAATGGATGTAGATAATGGCTTCCAGTATGTTTTAACCAATCAAAACGCAACAGACGCAGACATACAAGACTTCATCCAAAAATTAGACGAATTAAAGGCGGTTGAATATACGGATTTGTTGAAGGGGATTGAGAGTGAGTAATAATTTAGATTTGTGGAATCTTGTCTATACAACAGACCCAAGTGCCGTAAAGCCAATTACAGGTAAGAGCTATAAAGGCTCATCACCTAAACCATACTGGTTGATCGAGCAGGCAACGAAGCATTTAGGTGCTTGTGGTATTGGGTGGGGGATCAATGTTATTGATCAAGGTTTTCAGCAATGCGGGCCAAGCGATGTTTTGCATTGGGCGACGGTTGAGTTTTGGTACAAGTGGAATGGCGAGCGCGGATCGGTGCAACAAATGGGCGGAACTAAAGCTGCATACATGACCAATGCAGGTAAGCTAATAGTTGACGAGGATGCGGCGAAAAAGTCTGTGACTGACGGCATGGTAAAAGCTATGTCAATGGTCGGCTTTGCAGGTGATATTTTCTCAGGTCGTTGGGATGATTCAAAGTATCAAGCGGAAGCTTCTCAATATCACCAAGCGGAAAAGTTGGCAGCGGTTGTAGATAAATTTGAAGATGCTAAAAAACGCATTGCTGATTCTAAAACGCCACAACAGTTAATGGTCATTTACAAGGAGTTTGCACAGACTCAGTATAAAGATGAAATCACGGCTCTTTGTGCAGAACGCAAAAAGGAGTTAGAGAATGCCTAATATTCTTTTACGCGCATCATCAATCGGTAATATCATGGCGTATCCTGAAAAAGATACGCTTGCCGATGGCGCAAAAACTTATCTTGAAAAATTAGCCAGTCAGTATATTTTAGATTGGCGCGAAAACTTAAACACTTTTGAAATCGAAAAAGGCAAGGTATGCGAAGATATTTCGATTGATCTATACAACCTAAACCAAGATACGTTCTATATGAAGAATACAGCACGTATCAGCAACGATTTAATGACTGGCGAGTGTGACATACTCGACCAAGAAAAAAGCCTTGTAATCGACATTAAGACTGCTTACAGCAAAAAGACATTTCCAATGTTCTTGACTGCATCCAAGCTTTACGAATGGCAGCTACGTTGTTATGTGTATTTATACAATGTCGATAATGCTAAACTGGCTTATTGTTTGGTGTCTACGCCTGAACATTTAATCAAGCGTGGCGAGCCTGAAGATTGGCACATTGTAGACCACATCGAAGAATACAAACGTGTAGCAATCGCATCACTACAACGGTGCGAAAAGAAAGAACAGCAAATGATCAATAAGGCTATTTTGGCTCAAGATTATTTAAACAAATTATTATCAAGTAAGGTGAAATAAAATGCGTGGTGTAAATAAAGTAATTCTAGTTGGCACATTAGGCCGTGATCCTGAAACAAAGACCTTCCAAAATGGCGGATCATTAACTCAGTTCAGTATTGCAACGTCCGAATCGTGGACAGACAAAAATACTGGCGAGCGTAAAGAACACACGGAATGGCATCGGATTGTAGCTAGCAATCGCCTTGGTGAAATCGCCCAGCAGTACCTAAAAAAAGGATCAAAGGTTTATATTGAGGGTAAATTAAAAACCCGCCAATGGATAGACCAAAACGGACAGGAACGCTACACAACTGAAATCAGCGCAAATGAGTTGCAGATGCTAGATTCAAAGGGTGATAGCAACTATCAGCAGAACCAAAGCCAAAATACGCAGCAGGGTTATGCACAACCTAAACCACAGGCACAACCAATGGCAGGCGGTGGAACATCGGATTTAGATGACGATCTGCCATTTTGAATCCATAAAAACACCCGCCACGATAAAATGTCGTGGCATTTAAGGAAAATGAAATGAATGAATTAATCCAAAAAATTGAACAATGGGCGAGTGACCGAAATATTATCAAAGGCTCAAAGCCGATTGATCAAGCCATGAAGCTATTTAGCGAATTTGGCGAAATGGCTGATAATGTTGGTAAAGGTCGAGATATTAAAGATGACTGCGGCGATATTTTTGTGGTGCTAACGGTTATTGCGAAACAGGTTAATCAATCATTAACCCAATTGAATTTTGACGCTTTGCAATGGGCAGAGGGTGATAGCAAGGAGTTAGTATTGGTTTTGAATAATACATTATCCGAGCTAGTTGGTTATGCACATAATGCTAATTTCTTCCATATTGGCTTATTTAAGCGAGCAATCAATACGCTGAATGCTATCGCTTGTAACCACAAAACAACATTAAAAGAATGCGTACAGGTCGCTTATGATGACATTAAAGAAAGACGAGGTGTTTTAGTGAATGGCGTATTCATAAAAGAATCCGACCCTGCTTACGCATCAATCATTGCATCAATCGAGAGCAACTGCGAATGAAAGACCTATTAAAAAACCCTGAATTTTCCGAAGCGCTTGATATGATTCACAAGCAATACATTGATCAAATGTACCACAACGCAGGCAAGCAACCGCCTGTACCTGAATTATTAATACCTTTGAGCTACGCCGATGCAAAGATTCAAAAGGGATTAAACCAACTGCGGCAGGGAGCTAAGAATGCGCTTTATGCAGCGGATAAGCATTTGAATAAATAACAAGAAGCCCCATCACGGGGCTTTTCTTTAGTAGCTCCGTAATACTTTTTCAAAGGTTTCAGCATATCCAGCAATCAAACTTGCTTTATCCATGCCGTTGATGATTCTACGTGCGTTTAAATAGTCTTTTTTGGATTGGTTGATATAGTCTGACAATTTCTTGCCAGTGTATAAACCATTTTTCATTGAATAGATTGTGACTGGGGTAGACCACTCTTGAGTTAAAAGCAAGTCGGGATTATTCAAGAAATCAACATTGAAAGCCTTACTTAGCTTTTCATAGTTATCAAACCAAGTATTTTGCGTTTCACCCCGACCATAGTACAAATGCGGGTACTCGCTTTGCAGATAAACCGTATTGCGGTTGCCGTTTTTGTAGGCGTACAGTTCACCTTTACTATTTCGTTGCCATGTTCCGTATGGTCTACCTCCACCTTTTCCATATTCAGCAATCGGTAGCATTGTGGTTGCTGTTTCATGCCATGTGGTTGCAAGAATATAAGCTCCCTGTGGGTAAGATATTGATTTATCCGCATCCATAGCAGAAACAATATGGTTGAATGCGCTTACTTGGCTTTCTGATAATTTCCCAAATTTGGCTCGCAGAATATCAAACCCACCTTTGGTCATTTTCATTTATACCCACCCCTTTTATTTGTCCAGTACGTCCCAAAGCAAAACAAGAAAGCCAAGCATGAAAAAATAAATTCCACGCTAAATCCTCATGGTATTTGCAATTGCTGTTTAGTGATGCGCCAGCACCGATAATTGAAATCATCATGAAGCACATCACAAGTTTAGCAAACCATTTCATGTCTATTCGCCTCGATAGCACAACGAACGACAGACAGAAGAAAACAATAATTAGACTGATATTAATGATCATTGTCTAAATCCTCACCAGTTTTTTTTTTATAAAGGGTACTTGTGATCTTTTTAACAAATTTTGGAACAATAGACTGTAAGAACTCGGGGATGAATTGTCCTGTAATTGTGTAAACAAACGTGATGGGTATGAGCAACCATATTTCATCACGACCAATCCAAAGCCATGTTGGATAAGACAAAATGCAGGCAATAACGCCACCTGCAATTGTGCTTTTTAATAGCTGTTTTGGTTGCTCTTTTGAGCTAACAGCATAAACAATCATACTCAATAAAGAAAACACAGAGATCATTACAAAGGCCTCTATATTTTTCTCTATAGATTCTAGTAGCGATTTCAATTTAGAACACCTATATCAGTTTTACCGATAATAGCACTTTTCGAGCGAAATAAAAAAACCCTGATCTAATTAAAGGTCAGGGTTGGTGGCTTGGTGTGTGTTAAATGGCTTTTAGTGCATAAAATACAGCATCGCCAATTTGCTGATAACCGCTTGTAGCTGGATGTACTCCATTGCTTTGTCGTGCAACTGTAGTTAAATTACGTGAATTTACTGCAACAGTCTCAGTTGGGTAGTTATTTACTGTGTCGATTGCTACATTAGTCGGCACAAGATAGATGCGATTTGCTTCTTGGCCTGAATACTTAGTAATCATTGCCTGTGCCCACATAAGCATATTGCGCTTATGTCTCCAAGATGTTTCACCCACTAGATAGTTTTTCCCGAAAGCATCTTGGTTCGCTGGCGGTGGAGGAATCATCAATAAAACTTTAATTGTGCCATTTACAGCTTTAATCGAGTTAATTAGCGTATCAAGTTGAGTAAGTCTTGTATTCGCTGTACTTGTTGCGGCTGCATCCGATGTTTGACCAAACACATCGTTAATCCCAAGCATAATCGCAACAAAATCAGGTGTAGCAAGACCATTGTTGATTAAATATTGAGGATAATCGACTGCACCACTAAACCAAAATGGATTTCCTGCTTGTGCGGTTGAAGCACTAAAGGCAATCGTTGCATCCCCTGTTACTGCATTTGACTTAGTCAATGTGCCTGACGCTGTAGGTGGGTTCGTTCCACTTTGCACGCTACAAACAATCGTTCCAGCGCCACCAGTTAAACTAACTGATTGAACTCGGAAAGTTGTTCCGTTGTTTGTGTACTCAGTCGCATTGATTAGTGGCTCTACAGATACCCCCGATACTGTAAAAGCGTAATATGTTGGTCCAGCAGTCGTATAGTTTGCTATACCCCAGCCACCACGACCTTCATGCTTATTTGATCCAGTTCCAAGCGTACCAACTAGTTGAATACCCATCACGTCTGTTGCGGCATTATCTAAAAGCGTTTGTGTGATTGCCCCTGCACCGACTAGTGAATCACCAATTACTGAAACCTTTTGAGTCGTACCACTTTTTGCACTACTAGAAACAACCTGTAGACTAGTTGTAGCAGTTGAGAGTTGAACACCCGATTTCTTATCAGATAGTGTAATTGTTGCATTTGCAGTTGAAATTGTTGCAGTGTTAATTGTAAAGCGCTCACGTTGTTGAACACCAACGGATGCAGACACATCTACCAAATAATCATCAACAGAACTAACAAGCAAATTATCAAAATATACGTTTGCTTCTTTATTCTGCACTGCATAGATTTTCGGAGGAAGAATTACCGAAGGTGGTGTAGCGCTTGGTAAAGCAGCTTCAATAGACTTTAATGCTGCATCTACATTTGTTGCACCATATTTAATATTCTCAGCTTTAGCTTTAGCTTCAAACTCACCTGTCGAATACGTCAGCGACATAGATGTCTGACCGTATCCAATTGTTGCGCCAGTTATAGAAAACGGCTGTGCCCAATCGCTGTTTGTTGAGAGTGCAAATCCGTGGCGAGCTGGAGTAAACGCTGCATCATAAGCCCATGTTTTTACGTTAAACGCACTACCATCAACTGCCTTAAATAATACATATACACGCTCACCACTATTCACATAAAGTGGACTGGTGAGGTTTATGTTCAGGTCAGCCTCTGTTGTAGGAAAATTAGATGCTGCAATTGTAAATGACTGTCGTGGAGCGACGAGTGATGGAGTAAACTCTCCGGACTCAGATGCCATACGCACAAATATCCTAACCTCTACATCAGATGCAACGGTTTTCCAGATACGACATTGAATCGAATTTATGTGCCCGATCTTCGCTGCGACTTCATAAAACCCACCCATTTTCAGGATATTGTTATAAGCAGTATTACCCACCTTTTCTGTGTCATGCTTTGAATTTAAATATACTGCGTAGTTTGGAAGCGACTTCTTATCTAACTCATTGTTTTTTAATGATTGGTAGACACTAATAAATAGTGGTTGCTCAGAAACTTTAGCTTGATCTCCGGCTGCAACCCAGTGAGCAACAACATCAAAACCAACGCTACCCGAAAAATTGTACGGGTAAACAACAAGTTTTACCGCATTAGCTGGAATAGTCAGAGTTTTACGAAGCCATTTTGGAGCTGTTAGTGAAGTAACAAGATTGTCAGCGCCAGCTTCATTGGTCATAAGTTGTGTTGTGCCAATAACCGCATCAGCAGCATCATAAAAACGGATAGCAGAATACACTGTACTGGCATTACCAACACACAGAACATATGCAGTTAATTCGTCACCAGTTGTTAAACCAAGTTCATCTAAATAGGTAGTAAAACCGCCGAAGGTCGTTTGGTTATAACCGTCAGCACGACGAAGTGCAAAACCATCAAAGAAAGTATTCTTTACTTTTGACCAACCAGCGTAGGAGTTCCAAAAACGTTCACGACCAAAATATGACTTTGCAGACATATCAAGAGTTTTAAAACTCGGATCAAACCAACCGTTTAATTGCGATGATTTATCTATGGTGGACTTTGTGAAAGTTTCCGCCTGCGTCAATGGATCATAAGGACTCTTTGTTAAAGTTACTGCCCATGCTGCGGCTTTATACCAATACCCGCCATTGACCTCCTCACTTACAAACACATTTTTATTAAGGGGAATATTTGCAATATCCGCATTCGCCAAAGCTAGTGTTGCGTACTGTTTAGATGCGTCAGTGCTAATTGCTCCAACTGCATCATCTACATAAGTTTTATCTGCTTTCGGTGTTATAGCGCTATCGACTTCTGATTTTGTATACGTTTCAGTCTTTTGGTATACATCAACCATGTTAGCTTTTTGAAGTAACAGCTCATCTGATTCGGATTTTGTGTATGCATCTACTGTTGGTTTTTTCCACCCAGTCATATCAGCATTCGGGTTAGCTGTGTTTACAGCAACAGTAGACTGAACAGTATCACCATTATCAAGCTTTACAGTCGCCCCAAGTTCATAGCCGCCTGCTTTAGCGTACCATTTAGCTCCGCCAAAGTCGTTTATTTCTTGTTGGTTTTGATTACCGTCACTTAAAACCGAACTTGCTTTGGTTGGTTTTAATTTCCAACCCGTCATGTCGGTGTTTGGGTTGTTTTGGTTGCCTGCAACGGTGCTTACAACCTCTGTGACATTATCATCAAGAAGCAAATTTGAACCTTCAGGATAACCGCCCATTAAGGTTGATAGCCCCGCATTGTATTGGTAGCGCCCGCCTTTACACAAAAAAGAAATGTTTTCCGTAATGTCAAATAGCACACCGTTAAAATCCGTGCCTTTCGGGGGCTTGCCACCTAAGCGGATTGACTGCATGGTGATTGGCGGAAATCCAAGTCGGTAAGTGGCGCTGTTATCAAATTCGCCTGTTACGTTTTGGATTTCGGTTTTTTCGCCCTCTTGAGCGAATGGCGTAGAAATTAATCTAGTAGGTTGTTGCATGTTTTATTCCTTAATATCCTATTGCAAACCAAATAACACTGCCCGATTGGACATTTCCATCCAATTCTGTGACCGCAGCAGTAAATCCAAACCTGTTAATGCTTATGGGGTTTATAGCACATGGCTGGCTTCCACCCTCATTAGCAACAACAATAAATGCTGAATTTGGGAAAGCCGCCGAGAATACAATCGGGAAGTTTGTTGTATAACTAATATCACCATGAATAAAAGTCCCCCATTTCAAAATATGACCACTAGGAAGCGTCACGCTGTCATTTGCAGAAAAACCACCAACAAACATATCAGCAACATTTTTAGGCGTAACCGCAGCAATCACATTGCTTTTGTTAGCAACCTCTGACGCATTAGCAAATCGAGTGATACCAACATTTGTGTCAGTGGCTTGCTGCGTTCGATCTCCTAGCACTTTGCCTTGATTGGCTGTTAATGCCGCATCCGTTGCTGTGCTTGACAGGTTATCAACAATCTTGACAATACCCGCAATACTCGCAGTTGCAGAAGCAATAGAGCCAGCACCTGAATAAATAGCCCAACGTCCCGCAGTTCCGCTACCGTTTGGATCGGTTAGATTGTTCGGGATAAGGCTAATGTAATCGCGTGTGTAGTCGTTTGACGCAAGAATACAACCTTGATCATAACCGCCAATTTTCGCAGCGTAGGCAGGATCAAATTGAATACGCAGACCTTTCTGACGATGAACCATATTCGAGCTAATCGCATAAAGCGCCCCATTCATGTCTTGACCGTTTGGAGCGACACCACCCGCTTCTTGTGGCGTCATTGTGATAAGTGGGAAGCCATCATTGAGCGTGGCATCTTGCACACCCTGAGATGGTTGCCGTTGCTCTTGTATTGTGTTTTTATTTGTGGCATTCCAAGCAAATGCTTTAGACCACATAATTTCAGGATTGCTCATTGAATGAATACTCCGTGATTAAATGTTTCATACTCTGTACCATCAAAGCCGAATACCTCTGCAATTGGTTTTTCTTCATATGAGATTAACACACCGCACGGCTCAGGAAGTAATTTCAAAGTATAGACAATTAATCGCTGAAATGCCGTTAATTCAAACTCAAAAATATACTTTGCCGTCATGTGACCACTGATGTAGTAATAAGCTTTTTCAGTGAAAATCATTTGAATGTACTTATTGATATTTGGCGCTGTAGCATAAAGAATATTTGAAGCAGCCTTAATGATGATTAGCTCTTTATAGAGATTATCGGGTAGGCGATAGGTGTTAAACTTTGCACCGCCTGCGCTAAATGGGGCTACGTTAAAAGGCGTGAAGTTCTGAGATATAGGATCGGTTTTAAAGCCGAATGTGATTGCGTCAGGGTCACTCATCTGCACATTTCGGTTTACCCTAACAATACGTCCCCAAATATCCAAGCCCCATGATGTTGCGGAGCTTAAACGCCATAACATTGAATAAAATTCCTCTGCCGCATGCTCAGGGTCTAGCGCATCTGTGATGCCATCAATAATCCCGACAATAGCGGGACTGTTTGCATACTGCGACATCAAAGTATCTTTAACATCAAACATTAGACAATCTCTATATCAAATTCAGTGGTTACTGGGTATTCATCCACACCAAGCTCAAGAAAATTAACCCATGTTATGCCATCAAAGCTTACCTCAATGTCAAGCAGACTTAAATCAACCGAATTACCAACAGGGCAAACATAAGCGGAAGCCCTCAACTTCTGACCTATGCGGGCGCGAGTCTTTCCAGTTTTCAGCGCATCAAGAATAGCGGTTTTCATCGCCTTTTCATCTTGCAATGACATTTCGTTTTTATCTTCAAGCGTGATTTTAAACTTAACTGTTTTTAAAGTTGGTCGAAGAAACTTTACTTTATAGTCAGGTGGGTCTATGGGGTATGTATCATTGTCATAAACAGTAACTTCTGTATCACCCGCGAACGAGCAACCAGTTCCGCCTTTAACTAAAATCTGCCAAGCGATGTCATAATCAACACCACCAACCACAGAACAAAGCAAGGTGTTTCGCGTCACTGGATAATTAGTCACACCAAAGTTTACAGTGGCATCGGTTGAATTTGATTTAACCCAAACATCGACTACATTTGGCAAATTGGCTACAGCACCACGCACAGCAGCGTCGGTTAATTTAGCATTTGCTGAAACAGATTCTTGCCTACGTTGCTCGAAGTTTTCAGGACTTTCAGCATTAACACCTGCAATGGCAGCACTTGTATTGGTTGCGCGATCTAACCCCGATAAAGCAACAAGAATATTTGTGATTGTATCAATGGATGCTTCGATTGGGCCTGCGACAGTGCATTGTACAAAGCCATCAATATAGCCAGTTGAATCAATAATCAATTGGCTTGTTGTTTCCCAAATATTGCCCGCAACATCACCGATTCTATATCCAGCAGGGACAATCGTTCCATTTAAGCCATGCAGTCGAATTTCAGCAATTGAATATGTTTGAGATTGGCGATTAATAAAATACAACTCCCCAATAGCATCTTGCCAAATACCCGTAGAGTATTGCGGGTCGATCTGATTCATCAACTGAATCCACTTATTGCGCTCGTTTTGAATAACCGCTGTGATCGATGTTGCTAACTGCCCTTGCGGGGTGTTCATTGCTGTATTCAGATTTGAGCCAAAAGCGGTTTTTAGGATTTCCCATACACCTGCAAGCACTTCATCCGTTGTGGGCGCGACAATGCCATTTTCGGTAATTTTAATATCAGGAATCATAAACTTACAACTCCTGTCTGGTCTTGATCATTTGTAAATTTAATCATGCCACTAAGCACCCGGTTTTCAATTTTATTGAATGTTATATTAGCACTAATCACACCATCGACAGATAGTGCGGCTTGCCTCAACTCTGACTGATACAAGCCAAGCGGGTAGGATGATTTCCCTAAAATGGACTCTGAGTAGGGGATGCCATCATTCTTATTGAAATACATATCACCACGAAATACACGACAAGCCGAAGCAATGTCTTGCGCTTGTTGGTAGACATCACTAGCAATGGCGATATTGCCGCTTGAATCTAGCGTTAAATCCCAAGTATCAGGGAGTAAAAAAAGAGTATTAGCCATTTCTTGGAATCCCCACTGGTTGCTCTGCATTGCCTGCGCTGTCGTTTGCTTGGTCGTGAATGTGTGTATCCACTACAACACCATTAGCAAGCGTTAAAACTCCATCAGGCGCAATAGTTAAGCCGTTAATGTTCACATTGCCAGTTGTCTTGATATTCATTCCGCTATCGAGAAATTGAATATATTGTGTAGGCGCACTGTTCAACATCCCGCCAAGATACACGGCATCATTGATATTAAACTGTCTACGTGAGTTTGGCGCTGCTTGTTTCTTGTTGCGCTTCACCATTGATATATCGCGCTCACAGTAGGCAATCAATCCAATATCACCGACTCTTGGATTTAGAATGACCGCGTTACCGCCCGCCTGCAATCGGAAAAAAGGCACGTTGTTTATCGTTGCACGGTCATAGTTATTGTTTGATCCGTCCACCATAAAAACCATCGGGCGGACAGATAAAAACCCAACCGCAGCCGTGCTACTTGCTTCCTGAGTGACAGCCATGACCTCACCTAGCATTAGGGTGTGATTCTTACCCATAAGTGAGCGCATAATAGCTTCAAATTCAGCAGCACCGCCTACGCTTTGGGATGCTCTATAATTCGTTGTCTGTTGATCATTTTCTAACGGCATCGGTACTGTTCGCCCAAGTTGCATTAACTTCCATAGACCAGCGCCCATTCGGAACGCCACTTTCAAGAATGGTTTTTAAGCCGTACACGCGCCAAACACCATTACATACCTCAATGATACTATCTTTCACCTCTAAGTTTCCACCAAAGCGAATTAGCGGATTATAGAAGCATTTAAACGATATGCCTTTAATGTCGGGGGTAGGGTATCCCTCAAGACCGCTAGTCGGTCGTATTTGTGGTATAGGTATTTCGCGCTTGGTGTTTCGTGGCGCAATGGCTATCAACTTGTGCTCAATGTATAAATCAAAATCATAGTCATGAGCTAGTTGGCGTATTGTTTCTAAGTTAGCACCTTCAGACATGAAGCCATCAGGGATAATATGAGAAACACCGTTGTTCTCAAATTCATACCCCATTCTAGTTTCGGTGATAATTCTAATCACCTCCGCCACATCAACATCATTAATGATTGCTAGTGGCTCAGCAGGCTTCATCTGCTCAACCAAACCAACAACGCTATCAATATCAAGAAACGGATCAGGCGCGGAATCCATGTTGATTGTTGCAGTCGTGATATTTCCTTTATAAATAAGCTCGAATGGCTTACCTTCTTCACCCGCTTCGATTGCAACCTCATTTAGCATTGCATCTAACGTATTCCATTGCACGCGGAACAACGCAAGCATCTTAGTTAGCGATAAGCCATAGACTTGAATTTTAGCTGTTGGTGATAAGCTCCCATTTCCCGAAACAACGGTGCAAGAAATGCGAAGCTCAGACGATGAGATTTGATTGTATTCGCTTTCAAATACTTTCTGTTCACCGTTTTGATTTTTTCCATTCAGGGTGATTGTCACCCTTAATTTTTTTCTGTTCATAAAAAGCCCTCTATTGAGGGCTAGTTTATCATTTTAACGGTATATATGGAGCGCCTAGTAGGAATCGAACCCACCTATAAGTCACTAGAATTGACTTGCCTAATCCAATCGGCCATAGACGCGTAAATTAACTTTGATGAAGTGAATAGGGGTAGCAAATCCATATCTGTGCGCACTACTGTAGCAGATTATTCACTTCTCAAAATTACCCGTCTTTCCGAGTTGTCACACAACACTGATGCACTCTGAGTTTCGTGTACCCGCCCATACCGCATTGCATCTAGGAGCTAAGGGTCGGCATTTCATTGTTCCCTTTCGCATCACGTAATATCCCTTTCGGGTTTTGCCTTTCGTGAATATTCTAAAATTTGTTACCGCACTTTCGCGGTGGTCAGATCAGTTTTAAAAGTGGGTACTTAAACCGCTAATCAGCTTTGCTACAGGGCGTATACCAAGCGGAGGATCTTTTTAGCGTACTCAATCTATTACACGATAGGTTCGTGCTACCTTTTTCACCCATACCACCAATTATGGCTTGGTGGTGTGCCATGCGCAAATATTACCAATAAGACAATATAAATACAAATCAGTATTTCTTATATAAGCCCATCTGTCCAAGTTAAAACAAAACGGTCATTGAATTGGTCGAAGCGTGGATTTTCGTTCCCGTCTAAATCAACAAACACAAAACCCTCCTCAATTGGGTTTAAGTTTTGGCAAATGCGATTATAAATAACAGGCTCACCGTTTTTAACGATGCTCATATAAAGCTCATCAAGTCGGGTGTTTAAGGTTAATCGGTAGACGCTCCCGCCTAGTGTGACTTGCAAGTTTTGATTGGCGTTTTTTTGTAGATCAATTGCTAGTGTGGTCATGAGAATATTCCTTTTACTACATTAACGAGACCTTTTTCTTCAATCTTATTAAGTATGGATTGGCTTGCTTCTTTTGGCTGAACCGTCCCGCCCTCTACCGTTGAATTGTCTTGTTCTGCTTTGGCTTCTTGCGTGCCGAACTCAAGCTGAACTTTACGCACTTCTTCCAAGTCAATAGACGCTGTAATCATCTGAATTGATGTATTGTCGCGCATGTAAGCAAGGCGAGTAATGTTGTAATTGCGGTACAAGTATTCAGGCGTAACAACATGGAATTTAACTGTGCTATTTGCCAGTGCTTCAAGTAGAGCCAACCAAGCAGATTTTTCTAGCTTTGTGCCTTTCCACTTAATCAATTGAACCGATAAAAAGCGAGGATCAGTTACTTTGTTGTATGAACTAAACGAGCCTTTCTCGATTAAGAATTTAGAAATGGTTGAACTGTTTGTATAGTCAACATTCTTTACACTATCAGTTAAAAGAATCGGCACGCCAAACTCATTGACCAACCCCCACACTTCACCGAACACGGCGCGGATTAATGCAGCACCACCTAAACTGATTGCAGCGTCAGTACCCGCAGTTACCAACCCCTTAAAGTTAGGGATGCTCGGCATTCCTGTCATTGCCATAAATTCACCAATTAAAAAGCCCTCTATTGAGGGCTAGTTTAGCATTTAAATTTATTTTGATTCTATCTCATAAGTCACGCCATCTGCAAAACCTTGCAAATAACCATTAAAAACAGAGTCAACAATTAAATTGTTGAACTTATAACCACCTGCGCCATTTGGCACAAAACTTAAATCATGTTCTGAAAATAAACCTAAACCTTTTAGTCCTAGAAAAGCATTTGATTTTAAGAATAGTTCAACGAATTTTACTGAATCCATAACATTGCACCTTTGTTTGCACATAATAAGAGTGTGGCTTCACGCTGTGCTACGCTTTTCGGGAGCTACCCTAGCCACGTATTAATTATGCCATACTTGTGCCAAGATTGTTAAGGCTTGCTTCGACTCCACGCATTGCATCGGAAGTAATGCCCGATACGCTCGAAGCTGTTGTGTAGATATTCAAGTCGCCCATTTTTACATCAACGGAACGGCTTTGCATATCAGATTGTAAGCCTTTGCTATTGTAAAGCTTTCTTGGTGTGGCGCTTTGCTGAACCATGCCTTGTGCTTGTGCAGCGCCTTGTTGCAAATCGGACGGGAAATACTGCCTTTGATGTTTTCTGAAACTTGGGCTTCTAACCATCTCCCCTTTCTCAACAACACTGTTTTTATTACTATCCCAAACTTTGTTTAACTCATAAGCATCTGTCCCTTTTTTGTAGCCATAGCCAGTGACAGCGGTATAAGTGTCTGCAACATCGCGCTTTTTGTTTGCGCTAAATCCGCGATCCTTAAAATACTTCTCGACATATTTCATTTGCTCATCAAAAGATAGATTCGCAAAATCATTTCTCGACATGCCGTAGTATTTCCCCTTTGTGCCGCCTGAACCTTTCATAAACTGAATTAATCCAGTTGCGGAAGAACTTGGGTTTTTTGCGGATTGGCTAAACGTGCCGCCTGTTTCAAATGAAATAACCGCTGCTAAATCGTTCGGATTAACACCGATGTTTTTAGCAACCTTTGCAATTGCGGCAGCTTTTTGTGGCGTAAATCCTTTTGATGGAGCGCCTGTTGGGGTTGCCCCACCACCAACGGCGGGGGATTGCAACGCACCACCCGAACCACCGCCAAATAATTTGGCGCTAATTTCCTGACCGCTTGTACCAAATGCACCTAAAATTTTATCTCCTAAATTAGCCATCATTTGAGCAGCCTCAAGCGAAGCGCCTGCAAAGTCACCGCTAAATAGCTTCTGAATGATTGACGCATAGCCTTTGAGTGTTGGGATAACCTCAGCCATTACTTTATCGGCAAGCTCCCCGAAACCTTTTGTTAGGCTATCAACGGAAAGTTTTGCACCATCAATAAGGTCTGAGAATTTACCCCAATCAAACAGCGATTGACCGCCCTCTGCCCATACTTTGTAGTCGTCATAAAGCAGCACAAATGCCGCAGCTATTGCCGTGACAACCAAAATAAACGGTGCAAACGGTGCAATAAACGCTAGTGCAGCAATCAATGCCTTACCAAACAACGGAATAAGCACAGCACCTAAAACAAATGCCATTGCTTCAAATACATTTTTAACAGTCTTTTGGTGATCCTGTAAAAACTCAAAGAATGCCTTAGCAAAGTTGGTTAGCTTCACAAGCAGGGGGATAATCGCATTACCGATCATCAATTTCATGCTTGCCCAATGTGCAGACAATTGCGCCTGGTTCTTAGATAGCTCTCGACTTGCTGCTAATTCCTCTTTAGATGATGTGTACATTTTGGCGTGATAGTCGGACATTTCTTTCATGGCGTCACGACCCTGCATCAATGCTGCAATCGTTCCCTCATCGAAGCCCATGTCTTGACCAAGTGCATAAGCTTGTTCACTGTTCATTTTTGAGAATGAATCAGATAGATCAAGCATCACCTTGTCTACATCGCGCAACTTGCCTTGTCCGTCTACCATCGAAACGCCTAGCGCGTTCATAAATGGGAGCAGGGATGTATCGCCTTTCACAACAAAATCATTCATGCCTTTATTAAGGCCTTTCATTGAGTTTGTCATGCCCTCAGCAGTACCACCTAAAGCAGCACCAGCACCACGCATACCATTGATTTTTTCAGCAGTTAAACCAAGTGAAGCTTGAAGCTTTAACATTTCCTCATTGGCTTGGCGTGTTTCTTCTGCTACGTTTTGCAAGAATCGGATGATACCCGTTGCGGCAGCCAAAGACGCGAAAACCTTAGCAGCACCCTTTACAGCATTAGCCAGCCCCTCAAAGTTTTTGGAAACCGCGCCGCCTTTCTTCTCGACACCATCTAGGCTTTTTTCGAGCCGTGCATCGGTCTTGATGGCATTCTCTGCCTGAGCTGTGTACTTTGAAGTATCAAGCCCAAGCGTTACAAAAATTGCATCAACTACTGTTGCCATTTCTGAAATGCTCCTCTAATACAGCATTATTGTGTTTCGTAACCATGTCTATCTCAATAACATTTAACGCAGCTTCTAAACCTATTCGTGTTCTAAGGTCTATATACGAAACAAGCCCTGTTTTCAGAGCTTGATACGCAGTAGGCGAAGTGTTAATTGTCCTCAGAAATAAACTTTCGTTTAATGACAATCCAGTATCGTTACGCTCTACGAATTGTCGGGTGCTAAAAAACCTACATGAATCTTGAATGCTTCAATGCGTAACTTCCATAAGTTGCCCAAGTCCCCGATTTCGGCTTTAGTGATGCCAAGTAAAGGACGCGGCACACCACCCGAAGGTATAGCCATTACACAATCATCAATCAACTGATTAAGCAGTGGTTGTCCTTCCTCTTTACCGATATTCCCTAATCCAGTAATACCAACTTTAGCAAGCTCAAGAATGCCGCCCATTGGGTCTACGCGAAGCTCTCCATCTTTTGGATTAACAGTGTTTTTGATTAGATCAACATTAACATTTCCAATATCTAAGCCGCCTTTAACAAGGGCAAACAAGCAGGCGTTAGCCCACTCGTCCGCTTGCTGCAAAGGCATCTCAGTGATGCGAAAAGTCTTGTCACCAAGTGTCACATCCTCGTACTTTAAACCTTCTGCATTTAGTGGCATTACGCAATCTCCGTCAATGATGTTGGGTCAACTTCAAATACTGACTGGCTACCTTGTAGTAACTTGGTAGCGCTTACGCCTGAGTGCTGAGTGTAGAAACCACTAAACGAAGCTGTCTTGCCAACAGACGGCAACGTCAATTGAAAATCAACCGCAACGATTTCTTTATTTTTAAGGAAGTTCGCAGCGCAATTTTCAAGAATCGGCAATGATGGAGAGTTCGCTTCTAGGTTTAAGCCAAAAGTTTGCGCATTAAACACAAAACCACCGCTTAAATTACCATCAGCACCTGCTACAGTTTGCGCAAGTGTGATGTCACCTAAGTTAAAAATGTTGTCAGCCTGAAAGCCAGTGAGCTGAACGTACGAATCGTAAATCCCTTCACAACGAAACAGTAATACACAGTTCGCAGCGGTTAAGGTCTTTTTGTTAATAGCCATGCTTTAAACCCCTTACTGTACGTTAATTGAAGCAATGTTGATCGAGTGAACCGAGCCGCCATCTGTATACCATAGCTTGATCGGGAATGAGCCACGTGCAGCGCGAACCTGCGGGGTAGCATCACGGATCATTAAATAGTAGCCTTGATTAAAGATAATAGTCGCAGCGTCAACGCCCGCTTCGTTATTGATAATTGACTTTTGTTGCTCAGATAAAGCCACGCCAGTCTGAATGCCACCGAAGTTAAGCATTTCATTGATTGGGTCTTGAGCCGAAGCGCGAACTTTAGATTTCCCGACTTCATTGTATGGAATTGACTTGTTAGCAACCAAACCAGTGATTTGTGCTAACTGCAATTGGTTATTGAAGTAGATTTGATTTAAGTACGCGTCAACCCACTTAAATTCGCCTGAGACAATCGAATTGCGTAGGAAGATGAAACGGTCGTTGGCAGTTGCAAAAGCACCGTAGTAGGCAACACCCGCAGAATCTAACTCATTCGCATCATCTACATCCGTAACGCTAGGCGCTAGTGTTGAAGTAGAACGGAAATCCATTGTTGTGCGGCCGTTAAGCTCACTAAAGTTCAGTGACGCAGCATAGCCCGCACACAAAGCAGCATGTTCAAAATCACCTTTTACAACTGTAGCATCGGCAACGTTGTTTGCTTCAAGCCAACTCTTAAACACTAATGTTTCTGTTTTTGTTTCTTTCCATACAACCAACCAATAACGATGGTTTTGCAAAGACACCCAAGTCGCAATTTCTTTTTGAATATCGTCAGTTAATGCGGTTGAAGTTTCAGCCACGATTGTTGATAGATTCAGCGTGTAGTTGGTCAATCGCTTCATTGCTGTAGTCGCAGTATCAACCGTTGTCACGTTGTCTAATTGCGCACCTGTAATCTCAGTTAAAGCCAAGGCTTCAGCAGCCGCACCAGTAGCGAACGAAATAGAACTTGTCGCACCAGTTGTACCCGATGCAATAACAAACGACTGTAATTGAGTATCAAAGGTCACAGTAGCAGTTAAGGCGGTTGCAATCAATGTAGCAGCATTACTAAAGCTTGTAGCAGCGGATAAATTAATGGTGCCAGTTTTAAGAACACCATCAATAGTCACGCTGATAGCGCCTGTAATTGCCTTTAATTGATTAAGCGACATAGAGCGTAGTGATGCGCCCGTTAATTTTGCAGCGCTGGCAACGGCTGAATATTTTGAAATGAATAGCGCGGATGGTTTAACAGTTGAACCTGTAAAGCCATTGAAATAAATCTGAGCGAATTTGTACTTGTCAGACGTTGTACCGTAGTCATTGCCTACTGCGTCAGCGTTTGAATATTCTTTAGCGACAAACTTTGCGTCATCACTAATGATTACTGCGTTAAGTGCCATTGCAGTACCGCCCGCCCCTAGAACTGAGGGAAGTACCGTAACGATTTCACTTGCTGGAATGGATGCTAGCATTATCCTTATTTCCTCTTAAAGTGGATTAATATCTACCGTAATTGTTTTAGTAGATTCTTGACGATAAGTATAGTGTGGATTGTATTGCATATCAATTTCCACCATCCAACGCGCTTCGTACTCAGACGCTTCATTCACAAACGAAAGGTTTTTAGGTGGTCGATAGTCCAATGGTTGGCATGACTGTAATCGCTCGCACGCATAAGGGTTTTTAAACATTGTGGCAATCTGTCTAGCTCTAGCCTGTCCTAGCTCGCCATAGCAATCAACTTGCATCATTGTTTTAACTGCGGTCTGTACGGTTATAGTTTGGCTAATTAAATCGGGATTAGTCACCTCTGAGTAGCTCAATTGGTCTAAATCAGTTTCAGTTATAAAGGTTATCACTATTCCATCTATAGGAAGTGGTACTCCATTTTGATAACCCTGAACAATAGGGCATGTAAAGAACTCAAGAAGCATTGCCCGAATCTCAATAAACATTTGGTTTAAGAAATCTATCTCACTCATAAAAAGCCCCTTGTTCAAATGGTCGTAATTCTGTTCCCTCAAACCCAAACCAGCCTAACTTCTCAGCATCAAGCTTGCTTAATCTAACACCTAATATTTTAACCCAATCGCTATATGACTCGATCACTTTTAATACTCGCCAAGCAACTGTCTCATCTTCACCATAAGGTTTAAACACAATCAAATCCGATCCTAGCGCCAGTGTTCGTCTTTGTGCTGAAATCAAACCGTTTGCATAAATATAACTATATTGACCTTGCTGCGATATAAGATTCAAGTGCTGCAACTGTTCTGTCTCAATCGACTGTGTTTGAATCTCGATAGTAGAGTCTGCATATCTTGGCACTTGCTTACCATTCGCCGCAATTGTGTAGCCCGCATTTGTTAATAGTGTCGCATCAGGGATATTACTATTCACCCCCCTTGTGACGCTATTCGCCATCATTCTTAATTTAATAGACATAAAAAAGCCCTCTTGGTTGAGGGCTAGTATAAATCATTTAGGGCGTTTTCGTAGAGATTCGCGCCAGTCGCCAGTGTAGCCGAACGATGGGGCTTCATGGTATTTGCCAAGTTCAGCATTCCATTCATCTTCAATTTCTGAATCTTCATCTAAATACGGTTTGCCCTTATACCAGTTTGCTCTTTTACTAAACCCATCAAATGCCCAGTAATTATACCCATCAGGCGCTTGACTCCAATCAGGTTTCCATTCTTCAAGTGATGCCCCGCAGTCCATGCACTTTTTGTGGCCGAACTCACGGTGAAAATGCAAACATTTTCCGTCTTTATCTTTAGTTAGCAAAACATCGGGGCGCTCTTTGTTTTCACGCTCATCCGCTGCGGCTTGCATTGCGTCTGCGTATTTCCAAGCGTCCGCAACTAAAGCACATCCATTGCGTCTGGTCTGCATCATGTACCACTCATGCGCCATTTCTAATTTTGTTTTCATAACCAACCTCAGTTACAGCCTAAAAATATGGCGTGCCAGTCGGTAGGCTTTCCCGATGTTCGATAGCTAATCTAGGCACTTACTTATAATACTAATATTGCTCTTAAAAAGATAATTAGTATTTCTTATATATGCTCTTTATCTATCCACTCTGTTTTTATGATTATATGCCACTTACTATATATAGTATTAAAGAGAAAAGGGCTAAGTGGCACAAGAGAGTATAAAAAAAGCCATCGAGAGATGGCGTGTTTTGTGTCTAAATTACAAGCTTAAATAGCATACTCATGGAGCGAATTTGACTCCATTTCGATAAGGTTTCATTCTTCAACAACCTCACTTTTTATGGAGTCGTAAAGTAGCATTGTTTCACGCAACGGCGACTGTGTTCCTTTCTTGGCAACCGTGCTATCTGCGTTAGGTGGGTCTGTGAACGTCATGATGGCGGTTTGGATGTCTGTTTGCATCTGCAAGCCAACAAGCCCCAAAATCTCAGTAACTGGCAAACCTCTGCCGATACCGCGCAAAGTCATGTCAGACCAATTCTTTTTATTCTGTTCGATGGTGTCACGGAAAAAAGGGCGGGG
>ERZ724522.386-NODE-386-length-29441-cov-9.703566_pt1 | contig 29441 bp, 39 predicted proteins | sample MGYA00376055_ERZ724522 | MGnify/ENA primary metagenome ERZ724522 (study PRJEB28724, sample SAMN07190884) | wastewater metagenome | isolation source: effluent of sewage treatment plant in Hong Hong | place: Hong Kong | collected 2016-03-17 ...
CTGTCAATATCAGGAATGATTATTGAAGGTTTAAAGATTACTTTATAGTGATATTTATCAACCTTTGCGCCATCAACCTGCTCCACAAAATAAGTAACATTATCCGAAAGTCCTAGAAAATGTTTTTTGTATTCATTTGGCCCTGTTAGACAAGTGACAGTAAGTTGACCGGGCGAATCAGAGTTGCCCAAAGAACAACGGCCTTCAATAGTAAGCATATATTCACCTGTTATACCATTGTAAAATACCACTCTTCTATTTATTTCAAACATATCGGCTGCTTTGGATAAATTTTTCGATGCAATATCTGCATCAGAAGCGCATCCTCCTAAAAATAGAAATATTACTAATGGAATCAATAGAAATTTTTTCATGATGTTGATTGTTAAAAAAATAAATTATTTAATAAATTTATGGTTCAAAGTTAAGCTTTTCCCTTGGGAACAATCACACCTATCGCCAAGCTTATGAATCGCGCTATATTTCTTGCATCGGAAAAAACCTTTTTGCCGGAGTTGCATTTTCTCCATAAAGTCTGCCTCTTCTTTCGGCATATAGCTTGCGAACTGGTGGCGCGCAAAACCCCTGTTGTTTGGTAAATTTATAACATCTTTTCGCTTTTCAATAAGCAATAACACCTCCTTCAACTGTTCTTCCGTAACATCTATTTTTTGGCCGCCAATAAGTAAAATTGAAAACATAAAATTTGAATTATGAAACATAACCAACTCCGCCACTTTCTTCTACCTTAGGCTCAATAAAGCCCTTTAAATTATTATAAACATAAAGTATTTTATTGCAATTTTTATAATGAAAAGTATCTTTAAGTAATATGTCAAGCCGCCGGACAAATTCATCTTTTCCGATTTTGCCAAGTAGCGAAACGCAATGTTTCCCAATATTTCTTTCTATTCGCGAATCAACAAAAGAATCAATCCCTATTTTTTCTTTGAGCGCGGTAATCATTTTATTTATTTCGTCGTTTCCGTAAGATTTTTCGGGCGGAGCCAATATATCTTTAGATATATTATTTATATTACTTTTCTTTACTTTACTTTTCTTTATATATGCTTCATTTTGCTTTACCAAATGCTTAGCATTTGCTTCCCCTCCTTTTTTCCCTGCCATACGCCGTTTTTCTATTATTGAGTCAAAATATTTCATACGACTTTTTAATGACACGCTATAAAAAAAATTTTCATTGAATTTAAAAAGTCCATAATTTTTTATAATATCTTCTACCTCTTTTTCATCTTCATGTAACTCGTAAGCAATTGCTTTCCAGTTGTTAAACAATTGGTAGTCTTTTGCTTCTCTAAGCATTTCTAAAATCATGAAATAAATACCATATCCTTTAGCTCCGTATTTTGCCCTAATAGGTAGTATTTTTTCGTCTGTTCTGGCGTTAGAATCGTGCGAAAAATAATGAGAACTTTTTAATTTTTGCATGATTTATAAACTTAAAAAGACGGGTACGAAAAAGTAAACCTTGCGCGGCTCCAAAAGCGTACCCGTCCATCTGAATTTATAAATCTTGAAGTCATGCGCAAGGTTCTAGAAAAGCCGATGCATAATCTATCAAAGTTTATTGCCGGTTTCAAGAGGAAAGTTTTACACAAACTTTGAACATCTTTTGCACATCAAATAAACATCGGCATTACATCCGGCACGCCATGAAGTATGCCTTGTACCGAAAGGCTATCGGCAATAACAAGGTCGTCATGGTACGGTGCTATCGCATTCATTCCGCCTTGCTCATCAAAATAAAAGTGTTCAATTTCTTCAAGTAATTCGGTAGACAATTCAGCGTTTCCGGTAGCGTAAAACTTCTGCAATCCATTTACCATAATGGGCTTTGTTTTTACATTCGTATGCCATCCTAAAACGTCGGTCTCTTTATTCGTTTGTTTATCGAAAGAACGCTGCCTATAAAATTTGCCAGCGTAATGATATTCGAGCGCGGCGTTTAAAAACGCAAGGGCAATATTATTCTCAAAAACGATTGTGGCGTTTTCCACGGTACCTAATAGCTCGTTTAATACCTCGGCAAGTATATGTTGCGAACAGTGCCCACGATACTGCCTATAAAGTCGACTGTCGAGGTCGCGCATTATGATTGTCGAATAGTCGCCACCCTGCTTTCCGTTCGCTACGTCAATACCTATCGAATAAAAGTTTTTATCATTTTCAGGAAACTCTCTAAACACCTGTATGCCAAACTGGCTAAACTTTCGGATACATGGCAATACCGTAAACTTTAATCTTGTATCGAACACAGGCGAAGCATTGAGCACAAAAGGTATATTGCAATACTCCTGCAAAAACTTCTTTATGTCGCTTCCTTCCTCCATCATTTTTTCGCAACGCTCTTCTAAGTCCTCAATACTCCACCGTTCGGGCCAAAGCGGGCGCCCTCTGGTAAACTTTACCCTAATGCGGCCGTCGCCATCCTCAATAAATTCAATGTCTTTTTGCGGATCAAAATCCAATATCGCGGCATACTGAATCACGATAAAATTCTTGTTGATAGCTTGTTGCTTCAACATGTTCACAAAGCAGATATTACTTATTATCGTGCCTAGTACAACCATTGAGCCGCCTGGTGAAATAACAGGATAAACTGACGTAAACATCCAATTATAAAATTCATTCGCTATAACGGGGTTTTTGACGTCTTTGTTTTCTTGCGGATCGTCCACAATTACTTTCGTCGGGCGCCGCCCTCTTATCGCTTCACCTTTCGTAATAGATTTAATTTCGGTACCGTTAAGCAACTGCAATTCGCGCTGCCGCCACTTATCGGTCTTGCTATTTTTTTTGGCGTCAATAGGAACGATAATACCCCACAATAATTTTATGGCAGAGTTCGTTTCAAGCTCACGCCTTATGTCGCCAATAACTTCCTCACCTAACCCCTTTGTCATTATCAAAAGAATACTCGGCTCTACTTCAAAAAGTAAAAGCCATAGTACAAGGATCTTGCATACTGCCGTAGTCTTTGCATGGTCACGGGCTACGATAGCAATAACATCTTTTGCAGTTTTGCAATGAGCCCAAAGCTCATCGTGAAATTCGGCAGATGGGTATTTTTCCCCTGTCTTTTTATCTCGTGTCCATCGCTCACAAATATCCTCTGCGAAAAGACGTATGTTGTGAAAATAAATTGTTTGATACGCCAGCCTGTAAGCTTCAAGACTTAGGCTTTTCCGCCACACCGGATCGTTCCTCACCCTCATTGCTAGATCCAGTGGTGGCATTAGTTTTTCCGGTACCTTCATTTTTTATTTTATTATCAAACTCCTCTCTTGCCTTATCGAATGGTATTATACCCCCTTCAAGATCCATCTTTGTAATTCTAGTCGGCAGCCCGCTTTCCGTTCGCACCATCTCCCAATAACGCTTGGCGTCCTTTGAATCAATTTTATCTTCTTTAGCGAGTCTCTTTGCTTCTCTGGTTATAACGTAAAGCATGGTTTCGAGGTTTTCGTCCACGATCTTTGAGCGCTTCTTTTTAAACTCTGCAAGGCTAGCCTCGACTTGCTCTTCTAAAAACTTCTCTTTTTCGGTACGCCATCCGGTGCTCCTTTTGGCAAAATTACTATTGTATATGCCAAATTTATCATAAAGAAAACTCTTAACATCTATTATGTCACTCTTGAGATACTCCCCTTTAATAAGGGGCCAATTGTAGGCAGGGGCCTTTGGGTTACGTCTTTTTTTTACCGTATTTTCTTTCATATTTTTACTGTTTTAATATCGAGTTTATATTTTTCTACCCATCCATTCAAAAGATCCTGTAATTCTCGCAATGCCACTTCTGGCAATTTCGCCTCGAACTCATCCGCATCGCTTTCGCGTACATAATCCCTTGCGCATTCGAGGGCGTTCGTAATGATGACATCCGCAACCAGAAAGTCGCTAAAAAAATGTCTTGTAACCTCACCAACATACACTGGCCCCTCCCATTCATTTTCCAACATCATTTTTTCGCCAGCTTCTTTTGCTTCCTCCTTGGTCCCAAAAAGCTCGGCGTTCCATACTTCGGTGTCGCCAATTGCAAAACGGTATTTCCCTGTAGGGGTAAATTCTATCATAAAATTAAATTTTATAGTGATTATTCATTTTTACTTTTCCATTTTTTGAGTAAGGGCATACGCCCTCTAAAAAGAACTTTGGAATTTGGTACGGCTTAGTCGTTGGCTTATATGATGGCAAACAAACTTTGCATACTCTACGCGGTAAAAGAGCAGGATCATTTGTTTTCACAATTTTATTACAAACCCTACAAATCATTTTGTAAAACTCTATGGTCGTGTCCTTTTTTAACCTCACCTTCCGGTAAATCTTTGCAATCAGAGCAGTTTTCTTTAGTCATATTTTTCGCCAAAAGCTCTTGCAATCGCTTTACCCTTCCGGCCTTAACGTAAATACCAGGCGGGTCAATAAATAAATAATTATCCGCAAGGCAAATATTATTCGTTATAACAGCTCTGGCCTCACGCGGCATTATTCGCATCTGCCGAAAAGTGAAGCTCAACTTATTTTTAAATGCCATGTGCTCGAGAGCAAACTCTTTAAGTTCCTGTTCTAAAGTTTTTTCCGGCAACTGAACCGGTGCGTTTTCGGTATTTTCCTGCGTAGGCTGTACTGTTGAATCCATAAAATATAGTTACTAATTTAGTAGATTTTAGTAATTGTTATCAAATAAATCTTTGTCGTCCATCCCGAAAAACTCACAAATCGCGGCCCGAAGTATTGAGTTGCGGCGTGGGTTGTGCTCGCCCGAAACATAAATACTAATATGCTGGCGGGATATTTTAGGGATGCCTTTATTTTTTAGAAAATGAAAAAGATCTTTTTGACGCGATCCTTTAAGTAGTAACAATTTTTTAAGCTTATTTTTCACGGCGTGAGTATAAAAGAATTATTTGATAAATTCAAGATCTGATACACAGCCGACGCAATCACATGGCAGAGTATCAACGTAGCAATCGAAGCATTTGCCGTATTCAATGATGGTACGAATATCTAAAGGCGTGTTGTAATACTGGTTACATTCACGGCATTGTACTACTTTTGAACGAAAAAAATTAAGTTCTTGAATAAGATTAGGCATAAAAAATTATTGTTAAAGAATTTTGGCGGCCTCCTCCGCTGTTATTCTATCCATCTCGCGGTCGTAAAACTGTTGAAATGGCATTATACCCATTGCGGATTTTTCCCAACGACGATATAAAACGAATCTAAGGCCTTGGGATTTTGACGCCGGTTGTTTCTTTGGCGGGTGGTCGGTTGGAACAGCTACGCCATTTTTTGCAATATCGTCAAAAATATCGTCGAGGCTATTTACCATATAATTCTTTAATGGCAGCTTTAAAAGCTTTGAAGTCCCACTCCACTAGATTTTTAAGATGTTCAATAGTAAAACTAACCGCTTCCTTATTTTCTCCCTCAAATACAATTTTAACATTGAGTATATCTTGAGAAAATGGCATTAACTCCTTTTTCTTTTTTTTATCACTTATGCTTGGCAATAAATTTTCATAAAAATACAAATATTTTACAGTTTTTGTATACATAAAAAATTAATAAATAATAGGTTTGGTTGGGCGGCCATGTCCATCTTTGCCATAGTAAGGGCATGTTAATAGCACGTTTTCACTTTCCGCAGATTTATAAATACCGGAAGCTTTAGCAAGCTTCAACTCTTCGAGCGCCATTAAAATATTACCACGGTAACTTTCGAGAGTTCCGCGAGTGTATCTATATGCCCTCGACCTGGCAAAATATTTATACTTATCAACAACATTTAATTGAGCTTCGCATTTTAACCCTTCCGTTTCCTCAACAAGCCACTGGTAGAAACTCATCTGTAGAATATAATATTCGGGGTTAAACGTAGTGAGATTTGCGCATGTTTTAATGTCGGCAATAAGCTGTTGATCTGGCAAAAAGTCGTCGAGTTCGGCCCGAAGCTTTAACCCGCTGTACTCAAAAGTAATCACTTTCTTTTGCGGCACCTGTGGAAAAAGACTATTGAGGCGGTACTCTAAAGCGAGCTGCCCTACCATATCGGCAATACTGTTTGTTATCTCTACCTTGTTTTCAGTCTTGCCGAGGCGCTTCGCTACTACAGCATATTTTTGCGCATAATAGTCGTCGCCGTGGGTTATGCGGTCGTCCAAAGCTTGCCCTATCACAAAGTGGTCTTTATCTTCAAACTCCGCCGTTGGATCTGGTAACTCATCTTCATACTTCCACTTATAACACTTTTGGCAGCGCATAAATTCTTTGAGTTTTGACGAGGTAATGAAGCCTCGATTTTTTTCGATATACGGATCTTGCATAGTTGGGGGGGGTAAAATAAATGGCTTTGTATAGCCTATAAATACGTCACCAGTAATTACGATTTGGTTCTTAGGCCTTCGCATTTTTAGAAATTATCGCATTTAATTTTTCTTGTGCTGCCGCTATGCCGTGTTTCATCATGGCCTCTGTTATCTCGCCTTCATTATATATTCGTATAAGCTCCTCTTTGAGCCCGACCACCTCGTCGCGAGTTTTTAATGCTGCAAAAGTTTGGGTTATTTTTTCAAAATTCCATCTTGAATCTATAGCCCTGTGCGGACGTTCAACCTTTACTTCTGTAATTTCGCCGGTTTCCATATTGTGCGTTGTTTCTACCGAAATATCGGGCTCCTCCTTTGCCATATCCATATGGATTTTTGCAGCCGGCTCTTTTTCACATTCAAAACTTGCGCGTTTTTTTACCATAGCGTCGCGAACAATTTTTAAATCCTCTTCGGAAAGCTTACCAATAGAGTCGGCTATCTTTTCCAACTCTGCAATGGTTTCTGCTTTACCGATTTCTCCTAAAATAGCCTCGGCATCCATAACGATTGCATCGCTTGGCATATCCGCATACCGTATACCCGCCGGTTGCTCAAAGTCCTCGGCGTCCTCTTTTAGGTATGATATACCAGCATCTAAAACCTCCGGCACGCTGAACCTAATTAGCTGGCTTATAGCGTGATAGCGCAATTTCTGTTTTGGTGCGAAGGAATAAGCGCCAGTCTTTTTCACATCCGAAGCCAAAGCTTTTTCTGAATATACTTCGTCGCCTTTCTTTATTGTAACGACGCATTCGCCAGGCTTGTCATCATAGGAAACCTGCCAGCCAAATTTCTTTAACCGTTTAATCATGGCTACGCCCCAAATAGCAATATGGCCATTCACAATATAGAGGCTATTCATTGCTTCCATTGGCGGGATACCCATTTCAAAGCCAGCCTGGATTTTAACAAGCGCCTGATAGGCATTTTTTACGTCGGAGCCAAAACATCCGGCTTTATGAAACGCCTCTGCCATACGCCCCATTTCGGCGAGGCGTTGGGTCTCAAAGTGAATTGCTATATCCGAAGCCTTCGGGCCTTCAATAAGTTCGTTACTCATGTGAAAATAATTAAAAAAATAAACACCAATTTTTTACCAAGTCTCCTCTGGATTGTCAAACTTTTCTTTGACATCTTTCTTTTGGTCGACGATTTGACTTTGCCTTAAAATTTCGAGTTCGTTTAAGTTCGCCAGTTTTCCTATCATCTTAAAAAGTTGGTACGAAAATTCTTTGAAGTCGATATTTTCGCCGCCACCACTGGCTAAAACTAATTGCGCTTTGCTGTCTTTTACCGGCTCAACAACCACAAACCCCATGATCTTTTTTGTATCATATTCCTTTGAAAGATCATCCATGAAAACTTTGAAAAGTTCCATTGCGGCTTCCGAATTGATCTGTTTTTTTTCTTCTGACATAACATGAAAATTAAAAAAATAAAAATGTCAAAGTTTACTTTTACATGGTCAATATAACTACCATTTTTATCACGGTCAAGTATAATGCTTCTCATCAAAAATCGCCTTATGGTAAAACAAAAAATTTCAGAGTTCGAAAAAAGGGGCCTTAACTATTACCAGCTTCTTGCTCTTGAAATATCGCGTGGTAAATATACTTTGCGCGAGTTAGAAATCGAACTTAAAAGTACGCAAGGCGGATGGAAAACGTACTTTGCTGTTGAGCGTGCATTGAAACGTCTCAATCGCCGTTCTTATTAGTCATTTTACCCGCGACGTTTCCGGCAACAAATATCCCAAGTATCATTGTAATTACTTGAGAATAGCTTGGTCCGTCGATTTTTCCGAAAAATAAAGCTGCCGTCACTAAGATAGCGCACGACGTCACCAAGATAAATTTTCTTTTCCCTTTAAGCATAGAGCGTTTTTGTAAAATTACTTTTCCGCCATGAGCCTTGCAGCCTCGTTACCATCTTAAACATTTTTGTTTTGCAGTGTTTCCCGCCACAAGTCACGTTGACCTGATATTTTCTTTTCCTTATATAGGAAAAATCTTTTCCGCAAATATCACAAACCGAATGTATTTCAGTCTTTTGCATCGGGTATAATAACGCCGTACTCTTCATAGAGTTGAGCTAAGTATTTGAGAGGGTTTCTGTTGAATCCTTTAAATGGCAACTCCTTTCGAGTCATGATGAAGTCGTACGGACTGCTTTTTTGTACCGATGTTGGCGTACAGATTACTTCATAATGAAGATGCGGCTTTGTAGTTCTTGAGCCGGTGTTGCCGGTTATCCCTAGCATATCGTCTCTTTTCACCTTCGCGTGAAGCGAGACCGAAATTGCCGACATGTGCGCAAAAACATGTACCGTTCCTTTTACGTCCCTTAGATAAATACAGCGCCCCATCTCTGTTTGAGTTGTAAGGCCTACAACTTCGCCAGTAACCGGTGAAAAAAGGTTTTCATAGCTATATTCAAGATCAACTCCGGTATGGCCTTTTATCGCATTATAGAAACCTTTTGGTACATGCGATCTGTAATCATTTATTACCTTTGAATTGAAAACTGTTTTCATAATTATTTTTTAATAATTCCATTAACGAGGGTTACTATAACAATAAAAACTATTGTAGTAATTATCGAGATAAAACCGGTTTTGATTGGCTTCATCTCTTTGCGGAAACTTTCGAGTTGGTCTTTTGTGGCATAGTGTTTTTCAAGGTTTAGGGCCAAGGCGGTTAGATTTTCGCCAAGGATTCGCGTTCTTTCGTCGATCCTAGCCAGCATTATATCATTATTTTCGGACATAATTATTCGCCAAAAGCTATCCAGTTAATATTTGAAGAGCCGCCAGCGGAACCGGAATTGACAGTCCTTATAACAAAAGTCGTGTTGGTTGTAGAATTTATTGTTAGCGTTGAAGCCGAACCGGCTGCCGACCTGGTAAGGCCACCAGAAGGCGTATTGCCCGAATCAATACTTTGCGAATCATCATAAGCAAAACCTCCGCCAAAAACGCCATTAATATAATGCAGCATACCTTGTTCAATATGCGAGGCGCTATCGGCCTGGACCTTCCCGCTTAGAATAATGTGTTCGGCCCTGAACCCGACCGTTATAGTTTCGTCATTCGTACCACCTGCTGATTTTGACGTCCCTGTACCACGCGCCATTTTTTTTCCCCACGTTAGAACTATTTGAGTAGTAGAGAGCCCAAAGCCAATCGGCACGGATGTCGTAGTCGATGGTGTAGTTGAAATCCCGCCAGCCGTATCAGATAAATAATGCTGCGCTCCCGCCGTAAAAGGCGTTCCACTCGGCGCCGTATAAATACCGGTGCGTTGTATAAGCATCGGGTTAGTATCGGTACTGGCCGTTAACGCGATTGCGGCAGCTCGAACCTTGCTAGTATCATTCGCATCTGCCTTTTTCCACTTACTACTAGAATTATCAAAATATACTAATTCGTTTACGGCTATAGTTTCGCCAGCCGTAACGGTAAAGACGGCCCCTTGTAAATTATGCGCGGGGTTTATTAATTGGAAATTCGTACCATCGTACATAAAAACTGCAACCTGGCCGACATAAATGTCGCCAGGGTTTGGGTTTGAACCATCCGGCAATTTGATATTTTTCGTGGTATCGAGAGCAACGCCATTTTTAAATTCCAAGGTTGAGTTTCCGGTGTTCGTGTGAGTTATTATAAGTTTAACGACTTGGCCAGTAGCCAAAGAAGTTATTTGTGAGTCGACAGTAACAATGTAAGCGTTTGCCGCTCCGGTATCGGTGAGCGTGTCGCCAGCGTGAATAGCAATATCTTTTCGTAGTCCGTTGTATTGACTGGCCGTAGCCGCGTCGCCAACACTTACGGTTGAAGTATTCAAAGTCATGATACGGTAATGGTTAATGTGATACGCAAAGCATTCAAGCTTGTTTTTGTTACGTCGATATTCACACGGTCAAAAAGGTAGCCAGTATTAGCACTGGCCGATCCTGCAATAAACGCTCCGAACTCTTTTAATAAGCCGTTGCCGGTAGTTGGGTCAAAATAAAATGTTATCGTGGCGACATTGGCAGTGCGTGAATTATTCTCTACCACGACGCGCGCCACCTCTGCCACGAGTTGGGTATCGGTAGCCGCTGGTGAGCTTGTATCAGTACCTACCGCACCATAATTAATCACCCCATTAAAGGCCGACACTTCATTATTCAGCATTGCGGCAAAGGCATTTTTAGCAACATTTACCACAAGGTTGTCGTATTCTTTCGTCTCAATAACTTTCCCGCTTAAATCGAAAAGCTCGCATTTTACATGGCCTTTAAATCCCGATAGCTTTTCTTTTAGCCGAATATCCATAAGAAATTATACCCAAATATGACTGGCCCCGCCGCTCCAAATTAGTTTGTTTGGAGTAGTCCCCGCGTCATTACTCCAAACGTGCCCTACAAATAGTGTAATGGCGATTGTTGTATCGGTAAAGTTTATACTTTCATTATAGCCCTGTAGTTTGTCAAGCACTTCGGTGTCGTCGATAATAGTATTTTTATCTTGTGTTTGTAGTTGTTGTTGGAACCAGTAAAGTATCCCAAAAGTTTTTGTTGTTATTAGCGTTACCGTGTACTCAAAAGCCGTTCCTGTCCTCGCGCGTGCATTGATTTTACTAATAATATAATCTTCGTCGATCCCAAAAGCATCCGATTGTATATTTATAGTTTGGCCGACCCTCAAACCTGTTTCATAAGTTCTAAACTCCGCTTCGCTTGCTTCTGAAGCCCACGCTAAAATCTCTTGAAGCGCTCTTTGCCGCGCAGCTTCTTTTGTTAAAATTGTAGAATCCTCAATTTTAAACTCGAAATCGTCATAGGTAGTAATTGAAGTATTATCTATAAGCTGAATAAAGACTGCCTTGTATGGCTGCCCTGCTAGCGTTAGCGTATTGCCGTTCGGCGGGGCCGTACTAAAAGTTATTATTTTTTGGTCAATATTGTAAATCGCTTCATAGCCGACTACTTCCACAAAATACCAACTGTACGCTGTAGCAGTCCATACCGGAGCAGAAGTACCCGAATAGCAAAATCCATCGTAAACTTTTTGGTATACATCGATCTGATAATAATTACTTGCGTCATTCGCTCCCGAACGGCTCGCTACGATATGGTATTTTGCGTTCTTATTGAGCAGTAAAGTATTTGTTGAGGATTCTGTTAACGTAAAAGTGTATTCTGTTATAGTGGCCCCGATCGAGCCACCGGCAAGAGTAGCGATACTCGAAAGATTTGTAGCGCTTGGCTTATCGCTTTCATCATCTGAAAACGCCTGGACCTGGAAGTTGTCGGCAGGTGTACCAACTTTTTTAATTCGTATTTTGATTTTCGTACGCCGTCCTTTTTTAGGGCATATAATCTCTAGAGACTGCTTAGTATTTCCCGATACGTCGCCAACATTTAACGTGGCTAGCCCTTTCGATGTTTGTACGGCTGCCTGGTTATCCGAAAACTGATCGAGCCCTTCTTGCCCTAAAGCTTTTTCAACGCTGTTAAGCGTGAGTGTCGCCGTTTCCAAGCTATATTTGTAGCCCAATTTGAAAATCTTATTGAGGCCGTCAACCTGGTGGCCTAAGTCCTCCGTTATCGAGCTGTCGAGATATTGCCCGCCACGAACAAAAATACCATTCCTTAACTGGTCGACATTATCCGATATTCTCAAAGAGTTTGGTATATATTTAGCGCCAGTGTCCGAAAGGTTAAACGGCGACAACTCTGTAAATTTTGCGAAAAAATGTATGTCTTTGTCCTGGTCAACATACCATTGCCACTGGAAAAGATCTGCAAGCTGTTGAATGCATTTTGAAGGGTATTCGTATTTGAAAGTTATCGACTCGACGACCTGCAAGGCATCCATCGAATTATTGCGGGTAAATGCGCTGGCCGAAATCGCCTGCATATTATCAAAAGTCACGTTCACCGTAGTGGCCGCCACCGCCGTAACTTCGAGCTGAATAAAATTGATTGCGGCGAACGATGGCGAGCCGGTTGAGCTGAAAGCGGAACGCAAAACGTGTATATGATTCCATCCGTTTTTAGTAATTTGACTCGTGATATTTTTAGAAAAATAATTTGACAAAGTAGTGTCGCCGAGCTTTATCGTCGCCACGCTTAAATTCAAATAATTATCAATAAAAACATCGACGTCTATATAATCAGAGGAACCTAAACTGTACTGCGTAAGATCCAGGAAAATCGTACGGCTCATGCTCACAAGCGTACCGGCGGAAGTAAGTTTTCTGCCCTGTGTTTCGGTTATATAGTTTGCCGTGTCGGCAGTGCCGCCGCTCCATATTTCAGTAGGCTCAAAAGTAGCTATCTCAACACGCTTTTTTTTATTGATATACCGGTTTAAAAGCTCGCTTATAATATTAATTACCGGAACGGCATGGTATTTTTCCGCTACAAGGCGGCGATCCATAATATGCGAATAATCTTTTGCTAAAATCGTATATATGGTTTTTATTCCACTGAAAAATCCTTTATCTATTTTGATAATATTACCGCCAAAAACTTTTACGCCATTATCGTAAAGTAGCACCTCGTCAAGATTGGCCGGCGTAAAACTTCTACTGCCGAATTTTTGATACTGGAAAGTGATAGTATCAACCTCGTTATTTAATGCCGGATTCCATGAAGTTGACGGCCATAAAATAAGGCTGCTTCTATCGACGCCGTTAATGTACAATTGAAGACTCATTTTAGGCTAGCTTACGTTGATACCGCAATTTTTGAATAACCATATCCATTATTTTTGTTGCCGAATTTTCATCTAAAAAATTATTGCCGGTAAAAACAAACGTATTGCCGCCACCCATTGCATTATTCGGGGTGACATATCCATTACCGCCACCCATCGTAAGAAGTTCCGGCCCTTTTTCGCCAACAAGATATGTTTCGCCAGCGTTGACACTACCCCCGCCAGCTCTTTTGCCGGACACTTTAGCGGCCGAAGCGACGAGCCCGCTTGCCGCACCACCACCGCCAGCACTCGAAACGAACGACATAGCTTGTTGCGCTGCTTTAACAGCTCCATTAATAGCGCCGCTTATTTGACCAATAAGCCCTAAGATAGTTTTAACAATGCCGTCAACGGTGTTTTGCATCCCGACCCAAAACCCATCCCATGTCGCCTTGGCAGTTGCCATGCCTTCATTTATTGAGCCGTTAATATTACCCCATGCCTCGCTAAGTACGCCTGTTATTTGATTCCAAGCGACCTGTAGAGAAGTGAGGAGCGCGCCCCATTGCTCCCATTGCACCTTTATATTATCCATCAAAAGCTTTAGACCAACCTGAATACCAGCCCAAACAGGCTTCAAAAATTCAAGTATCGCTCCCCAAATAATTATGACCGCTTTCCTAAAATCCTCATTCGTATTCCATAGATAAATAAACCACGCCACGAGGGCCGCGATTCCTAAAATCAAAAGCCCCAAAGGGTTTGCCGTTAAAAACGCCATTGCCGTACTTATGGCTTGGACCCCCGCAACAACTTTTGGAGCTATAAAAATCAGAGAAAGTATGCCGGTAGTCACTTCTAAAATAGTTTGTGTAAGTTCGGGGTTTTTCTCTACCCACTGCGTAAGTGTTTGAATCAGTGGCGTAATTTGATTAACGAGATTCGTAACGGCTGGCGCCAAAGCAATCGCAATTTGCTGCTCCGCTCCTTCAGCGGACTTCGTCATAGCATCAAAAGCCGCATCTGCCTTTGCAGCCTTGTCAACTGCCAACTCATCAAAACTCAACCCGAGCTTTTTTGCTTCTGCTTCCATATCTGCAAGGCTTGCCGTTCCATTATTAAAGAACGGTAAAAGTTCGGTACCGGACTTCCCGAAAAATTTCATGGCTTGCGCTGTTCTTTCGGTCGGGTCTTTAATGGCTGCAATCTTATTGCCAAGTTCGAAAAACTGCTCCTCTGGTTTTAGCCCTTTTAAATCGTCCAGCGTTAGGCCAAGCGGTTTCAACGCTTCGGTAGCCTTCTTTGTATCGTCACCCATTGCCGAAAGAGCCATTTGCATTTTATTAGTATGGCCTATAATAGATTCGAGAGAAAGCCCCATCTGGTCGCTTGTAGCTTTCATACTGGATAATGCCAAAACTGAGATGCCAGTTTGTTTCGAAAGATTTTCAAAATGCTCTCCTGTATCGGCAAGTCCTTTTACGGCCGCGATAGAAAAGCCCTTTATCGCCCCTGCCGCAACCCCTGCCGCATTAGACATTTTCGAAAGCCCCCCCGCTAAATCATCACCGATTATTTTCAGTCCTTGGGCACCTTCGGAAGCGAATTTTACCACTACGTTTAAGAGTCTATCGGCCATAAAAATTAAACAAATTCTATAACGTCCCTTCTTTTAGCCGCCTTCATATCCGATGCCTGCTTTTCATTGCGGGCCGAAATTATCGAAAGAATGCTGCTAACCATATTGTAATCTTCTTTTCTTAGCGCGCTAGGTAAGCAATGCAGCTCTAAACACATGAGCTGTATTAAATACTCATTAGTGGCCTCTTCGTGCTGAATAAGCGAAGCTATTTTTTCGTGGTCGTTTCTAGCTTTTTTTTTATGGCGTCAAAAATATCCGCTACCTCATTTTCGATAATCTTTCCGTCTACAACGTCAAGCTTTGTCATAAGGCCAACGGTAGAAATTTCAGTATTTCCGTCCTTGCAACTATGCAAAAAAATCTGAATCATTTTTTGTTTGCCTTCCTGCACAAGCTTACCATTCAATTCTGCCGCTTGAGCGCCATTGCCAGAAACAGAAACCCGCACATTATTAGTGTAGTAATTTTCTATTCCTTCGTACTCATCATAAAGGATACTTTCCCGAAGTTCTACGACATAGCCGGAAACTGGCAGCGTGATTGTTTTCATTAGTAGGCTGAAATAGTATTGGATAATGTAACCGTCGCCATCTTTGAATCTGTTTTGCTATAACGTGCCCTAAACTCAATAGTTTCCTCAACAAGTCCGTTGAGGTCGCGCTTTGTTTTTACGCTCACGATGGACGCGCTGTGTAAATCTATTGTGAGGCCTGGATTTGCAGAAGATCCAATAGTGACATCGGTATTTTGAAAGTCAAAGCGTAAAGCTTTTTTAGTACCAGCAACCAAAAGCGCATTATAGCTTGTATCGTTATGTACTACGGTGAAAGACCCTTTAATCCCCCACGATCCATTTAAAATATCGTTCGGGGTGTTTTGGCCTAGCACTTCCTCGATCATTACCTTTTGGCCGAACTCTAAAGAAAACTCTCTTATTTTTACAGCGGACGCTGCAGCCAAACCGGATTGTGTAGAAGCCATCTTGAAAGTTAAATGCTTTGAAAAGAAATCATTTTCTGCCACAATTGAAACTGTATTGGAGGCCGAAGCAGAAGCCTTTCCGGTTAAACCCGCTTCGAACATCGCATAATCACCATACTTACAAGAAATTTTAAGCGTATCAACAACAGAATTCGCCATGACGACATCATAGTTCGCATCCTTTAATGCAACCGAAAGAGACTGATGTTGCACTGTTTGAGCAACTGTAAATACATGATCGTACACGGCAGCATTCGGAGCGCTTCTTGCTGTTGGGGTATCAGTTCCAAAAAGCGATAAAAGTAAGTAGCCAAAATTTAAATCTTTTATTTTCGAGGCGAGCGTAGCAGAGCCGAAGATTAAAGCTAAAGCGTGGTCGTCGGTATCTTCTAACCTTGCAATGGAGGCCTCATTATCCAATAAATTTACCTCGTCGTTATAATCAACCTTAGTCCACGGTATCCATTTACCAGGGGCCACGGCGGTACCGCGTGACGATTCCTTGCCAAGCCCAACGCTACAAAGACGACCTATTATTTTTGTCATATATTATTTATTAATGAGTTCAGAAACCATTTTTTCAGCTTCCTCTTTCGATTCTGCAAAAACTGTTTTTCCCCAAACGCCATCTATTTCTACCGTTGGGAAGTGGAACTCTTGAAGATTTTTTTCTGGTTTTTTTTCAGAAGTTTTTGCCATACATTAATAGTTTGTTCCCGATTTCTAACACGTCAATAATTAAATAACTTGAATTTCTGCATAGCATACAAGCGTCAATGAAGCCCACAATATAGGCCCATTCGCGCCTTCAAAAAAACCAAAGCTTGCTGGCACCGGTAAACAATAATGGCACGCTCCGCCAAGTGTGATATCCGCATCGAACGCCGCAATAAGAGTATCAACCGCACGCTGCAAAATCCCTACCGCTTGCGCACGCGTTATATTTTGAAACTCCTGTTCTATGACAATATCGAATCCGTACCCTCTTAAATTATCAGTGGAAGCATAGGCAGTGTTAACAAGGCTGGCAGGCTCAAACATCGCGGCAGGGAAACCGGCTGGCGCCGTCTCGAAATAGTTATATGCTACGGATAAAATTTTGCCGCTGCCAGTATTGGCATCGAGCTTTGCTTTTATTGCAGTTGAAAGATTATCAAAAGTTGCTGTCATGCTGCTAATTTCGTTAAAATATTATTAATTGCCGAGTCAAAAAAACCGAAAATATCCGATTGTGTAGCCTCTTTCGCATAGTCAAAAAATGGGTTGGCCTTTGTGCCCTTTGCGGCTATCGAACGTGCTACCATAAACGGAGGTATGCCATGCCTATTAGCCCAGGGCTCAATGGCCTGTATTGGCGGCCAGTGTGGTTTCGTCCCTTCGTGAACAAATACCGCATAATCCGTGTCGGCCCGAACCTCACCGGATAAAGCGTTTTTGGGTTTCGTTATTATTTTTGACGCCAGGGTAGAGGTATCTTTTTGAACAAATTGACGCGCGGAAGCCTGCAGAAGAATGAGTGATTTTTGCAAAACTGGCCCCAAAACTTCTACCACAATATCAGGAGCTTTATTAAAAGCTTTTTGCAATTCTTTCAAACCCTCTATTTTTATTTCTATTGGCTCGCTCATGAGTATTTTTGACGTTTTTCTAAAAAGCAATAAAGGACTTTTATACTTTTTTGTGTAAATTTTTGAGTGCCTTTTACGGCGTACTCTTCACTAAGATATGTAACTATGTCGCCAGTCCGTACATCGTTCGCCGCATCCGTAGTAAATTTGTACGCCTGTCCTGTAATGCGCAGTGCGATAATGTTTTGATCTGAATCAACCGGCATAAAAAGGCCGTATATCGTACCGGAAACCGCACCATAACTAGATTTATCGCTCGATTGGCTTAGCCTTTGTATAGTTATCGGGTCAGTGTACGAGGTAAAAATCATAAACTTACTTTTATGTAGTCGGCTAAAAGATTAACTACCATCGGGTCAAGATCTTCACGCCATGCGATACTTGCACCGCTTATGCTTTCGTTAAGAACGCCTTGCGCTTGGCGCTTTAAAAATTCTTTAGCAACAACTTTCTGGCACGCGAGGTCAAGATCTTCTGGCACAGATCCATCAACATAGCCGCCTTTATAAACGACCTTTATATTTTGGTGGCCGCGTGGTAAGCAGAACTGAAAAAACACTTCACCGGTTTCCGGCTTAAAAACATATTGAGTAGCCGCATCGTAAGTGTACCAAGTTGGATTTGTGAACGACCCTATCCTAGAAGATATGCTGGTGATTGAGGTAATAGGATATTTTTTCAACTGTAACACTTTCATGTTTCCATCGTAGCCATCATAATATTCGGTAACGTCGGCCCCGTCGCTTCGAAAATCCCTATCACAATAATTTGCAATGTATTTACTTGCAGCCGTAACAAGCGTTTGAAGCAGAGCGTCATACGTTGTATCGCTAATTCCAAGGAGCGTTTTAACGCTTGCTATTGTGGTTAAATCTTTTGCGTTGGCTGTCATAAAAAATCAAAAGTACATAAAAATCATGCGCTCGATTTCTAACCGGTCAACAAAAGGCCCCTTCGTTTTGAAGGGGCCTTTTACTCTCGTAAAGGATTTTCTAGGGTGTTTAGGCTGGCGTGAGAGAGTTTACACTAGATCCTTCCTGAAAGGGTTTAACGAGGATAGCGGCGGCTATAAGTGTTGCGGTCGTGCTACTCATGGTGTCCACAGCGCGAACGTATTTATAGCCACTCAAATTGACTCTACCGGCGGCACTCTTGTTATCACCGTTCGATCCGGTTACTTGGCCGACAGTAGCTAAGGTCGTCCATGTACCATCAGATCCATTTGTAGAATCTGCCGAACCCTGGAAAACGACATCGTGCGTTTCGGTGGTGCCACCAACTGAACCAAACATGACTATCCCGAGGGCGTCGTCACCGTACTGTTCAATATTTACACCGGTGCCGGTTTCTGTAGCGGTGATTGATTTTGGTACAATTAGCGGAATTAGTTTATATGTTTCTGATAAAGCTTTCATAAATTGAAAATTATTTAAATAAAACCGGTTTCGTTATTTATTCTCTGCCTGCTTTGGCGCCCCTTTAGCCTTTGGCTTAGTAACTTCCTCATCTTCACGAGCAAGTTCATAATCTTTTTTATCGAGCGCCTTTATTTCCTCCAGCTGCACTTCATATATGCCACCCTTATCATAACTTTTCCCCATGTGGAATGATGGAACTAAGAATTTGATTTTCATGTGATAAAATTTAAAAAATATTAACGCTACAATTATATAATAGAGGCCGCCATGTAGCAAAAGCGGCCTCTATAATTCTACCTAGGAATCAGCTTGCAGCTGTCTTTAGCACCGCGAATGCAGCACCTAAACCAACAGCGAGCGCAACGCGTTCCGTTAAACGGATTGCAGCCTGGTTTGTTTCAAGTAAGCTTACGCCTCCAACAACACCCTCTTCAGATATTTTGATTGTCATCTGTTGACGGTCGCCCATGTAAAGACCTTTCTTCAAAGATCCGAAAATAACGTACTTAGTAGAAACGGCAGTTGTACTTGGCATCTGGTCGTTTAAGTACACAGGGTAGCCCCACAGGAAACCGGATGGTTTCAACCCGAAGCCGTCGCCTGATCCGCCACTATTGGAAGGAGAACCAAACGGAGCGATTGGGTTTTGAAAAGATGATACGTTTTGAGAGTTTTGAGTTAATTTCTGTACCATATTCCAAACCAAGCGATGCATAATAAATGCAGCGGTTGGGAGTACGGAACTCTTTACATTCGCAATAAGGTCACGCAAATCGTTCAGCGTTAGTTCTGCAAAAGTGTCCTGTCCGGATGCCATCGTTACAACCGTAACGCTAGAATCAGAAAGAATACCAGTAAATGGTGAGCCTGTACCAACTAAACCTTGTTTATCTTCTTCTCCGGCGAATGCTTCGGCAAAAAGATCTGAAAGCTCATTGACCACATTAACGTCGGCATCTTCAAGTAATTCGTTCGAATAAACTGTGATACCGGTTAATGTTTTTGCCGTTAATGCGATGTTTGCCAATACAGGAGTTGAAGCAGTTCCGGCGGTAGCTTCACCAGGCCAGTATACAGTAACGGAAGTCGCGAGAGTTGGGACGTTCAGTATGTCATTTTTCATTTTCTTGACATAGCAGAATTTACGAACTAGGCCGTAGTCGAGTTCGATTCTGTTAATTTCAGCGGCAAACTCTTGTGGTACAAGATAACCACCGGCGGAACCAGTGCCTTCCGTCATACCCTTTTCACTAATAGCTTTGAGTTGGGCCGAATCTTTGTTATACAAAGCTTTTAAAAAGGTAACAGCTTTTTGCTTTTGCTCAATACTGTTATCTTCTGTACCTTTAAACTCTGGCTTTTTAACATCCTTTAAGCCGAGTTCTTGCAACCGTTTTTCTACTTGTTCGTCGATTGTCTTTTTAAGAGCTTCGACATGTTTTGTAAGTGAAGCCTCGATAGACTCACTTATTTTGTTGAGTGTCTTTTCGTCCATATAGATTTTGAAATAAAAAAATAAATTATTTTTTGGCGAATGGTTTTAGTCCAGTGAGTGCCTTTTCAATGAACTTATCCGCACCTTTGCATAGGTCTACAATCGCCTTCGCTTCGTCGACAGTAAGCCTTTTCCCATCATCAACAGCGGGGTCGTTTACGGCTGCAAGTAACTCTTGCAGGGGCTTTATAACCGCCTCGATAGAATCGAGAGCCGTTTTAACGAGGGTCTCATTTTTTGACGACAAAACCCTGCCGCGCTTTATGACAACTGGATCGGCTACGTCTTCGATAACGTAGGAGTCAAGAAGTGCGCAAAGATCAGATTTCATATTTTTTAAATCACCTTTTCGAATTTTTACCGCTATTGCGGCAATCTCTTTTTTCTTTAATTCTGGTGCCGTTTGTTCAAACTGTTTATAGTGGGCGGCTAAGTGGTCGTAACATCCTTGTATATCCTCTTCGGGGATTCCGCTGTTTCCGTTAATCAGGTTATCCATTGCAGCCTTTACGCCTTCCCAAACAGCCACAAGTTTCCCATCCATTACGTCATGATGGGGAAGCTTATAGCCGCTAACATCTTCGGCCATTGAATCATCAAACCATGCGAAAGCCTCTGCATATTTTTTATAATCAATAACAGGGTCGGCAGGATCTTCCTCATTATCGCCGCCGTCTCCTGGCGTGCCTTCCGCATACGCTTCAATATTTTGAAGGGCAATTGTTTCGTCCCATGCCGTAGTCTGGTCGGCTATATCACACTCAACAACAGGCATTACCATTTTTGCGCCGAAAGATTTTAAGGCGAAAGAAATAGTTTTTTCCAAAGAAATAGCTTCGGGGTTAGCGGGAACCGGTACAAAAGAAAGCTCTAAGAGTTCCGCTTTTGTAATCACGTTGCCCTGTTTTTCATGCGGTATAAATCCAACAGAAACAGTTTTTAGGATACCGTCGTCGTAAAGCTGTCTAATGTATTGACCCTCTTGCGTATTCGCAAAAACCCCCTCTACAATTACGGACTCGCCTTCGATGTAAACTTTTGTGGCGGCCCCAACTATGCAGCACATATCCCAATAATTATGCCCGAAAAGAATAACCGGATTTTTCATGAAGTTTTGAAAATCCCAACCCTCCACTAAAATACTTTCGCCGTCACGGTCAACGCCCGAAGTTGTAGCGATAACCTTAAAAGTGCCATTGCCTTTCACTTCCTTTATCTTCATGTTTGATAAAGACTTTGAAAGCTTTGTGGCGAGCTCCTTTGAATATTTTTTGATTTGGTTTTCAATATCCATAAAAATAAATTACATTTAAAGTTTGAGCCTGTTTTCTAACACGTCAATTTTTAAAACTGCCAGCGCGTTTTCATCAAAGCCATATGCGCAATCGCATCGGCCTCATTGATAGCCTCCTGCTTCACGTCGATTTCGTAAATTCTACCTTCAAGAAATTGCCAGTAAGCACCACCACCGTTAGCCCATCCACAACCGATAGATGTTGTATTAGTTCCGCTTTGGGTAAAGGTTGCATTATTGAAAGCAGAAAACGGAACTGAGCCCACCAACCCATCCATCGACATATACAAAACACCGTTTCTTCTAAAAAGATAAATAACGTGTATGGTATCTATTGCCATGCTCCCGCCACCCACACCGTTTGAGTTCGCTATCATCCAGGCTCCACTATCATTGAGGATATATCCAGAATTAGTACCGTTATATTGGATGCCGCCCCTTGCTGGTGTACCGTGGTGCGAAAATTCAAGTATCGACATATCCGTATTAGCCGACCTTCTTGAACATGTAATGGCGATCGTGAAATCTTGAAGCGGATTTATTAATAATTGATTTAAAACGAGTTTATGAGAACTTGCTTTTGTAAAGCCAATATAACGCTCTCCATTGGCATCTGTACCCCATGTCGGCTTATTAGTCGTTTCGGCAAAATCGAGAGTGCCACCTATTTTTTCGAGCCAGTGCGTTACACCGGACGAATCCGTTACGCCCGAATCCGCTTGCCATGACATAGTAAAGCCAAGGTCTTTTGTGGGGTCAGTGTCGTACACTTCTGTTACTCCGGATCGCACTACATTAAAATCAATAATCACCTCAACGCCAGCTGTAAATGGTACAACCCTTTTTACGCCTTCTCTAATCACCATCAAATACCCGCTTGTAGTGGTCAATGATTTAAATTTATAGCGTTGAGTGTCGTGGTCATATGAAAATTCGCCGGCATGATCTTTGCCGCCCGCTCCCGCTGCGCTCTTTGGGTTTGTGGTTGTACCAGTCCATACCTCGAAAAGTTTTGTTTTCATCCAACCCAAAAGCCGAAGGTCGCCAGGTGGTGATTTCCTAGGCATAGTCCATTCGGCCGCATTGGCTAAAAGGTAAGGGAAAAAATATCTTTCTGAATAAATTTCGCTCGCACCATTCACGCCATCGGCATGTAATATTCGGTTAGAGTCGCCAGTTTGCGTAATGCAAATATGCACTTTTGCCTTCGCCCCTGGTATCGACTGCAAAGCATTTTTTAAGCGAGTGATAGAAGGTAATCCTTCTGTTTCGTTATAATCACCTAGAAGCCAAACATGAGGCCCGCCTGGAATTGCCACGATTCTAGCGATAGCGTCGATAACATTACGCGCCATATATTGATCTCGACTTGCGGCGCCAGGGGTTAGCCAAGTAGTTCCACCTGGTTGCACTTGTGCGTCCAGAGTAGGGCGTATCGAAACACCTTGTTTGCCATAATATGAATCTTCAGTATCAAAACCCAAGTCATAGTTTGGGAAATATACTGCTACTCCCAAACACCTATCAGGAAATCGAGCCGCAAAATTTAAAGCATCGAGGCCACCGGTTGAATAGCCTATAGCGATTGCAGGAGCATTACCAAAAAAAGTGCCATCTCCATTTGTGGCATATCCGAAAACATTACTGCCTACCGCATTTGTGGCATGGTCCAAAATATCGAGGGCATCTTGACCGTCGCGGGCATAATCAATCGTTCCTAAATTGCCACGGCCACGAGTTTGCATTTTGATGACAAGCGGTGCACGTCCACTCGTTGGGTCAACATATCCAGCCATTCTTTGAGCTTGCGCATCTGAAAAAGAGGACCTTCCGCTTTGACCAAATCCTGCAAAAAGAAGCGTTGGAACTAATTTTGAAGTAGCGGCGTGACCTGTATCGTGACATCGTTTATAGCCAAGGTTAGTGATAGTCGGGTCAATTGTACTTGTTACCGTTGTAACATCGACTTCCGTAAAAGATCCGGATGCTCCGGTTGTTGGAATAGCCGCCGTTGGATTTGTAGGTGGCGTCGATGCATACTGTTGATATGCTTCTTTTGGCATTATGCCGTTTATATCCTGTGAAGCTGGCGGTGGTGTTATGTTAGACATAAATTAAATTACCAAGTAAATATTTTTACCGAAGAGGAACCAGCGGAAGTGATAGCGTAAAGAGTGGCGATATATCCATCCAACGTAACCGCCTGCCCTGGTGCTAAAACCGCTGTCGTGCCAAAAGTTAAACCGGTGGGCCCAATAGATATTGCGGCCCCGCTTCCATTGACAATAACAACGCCACGCCGTTGTGAGTTTTGCGCTAAAATTTGAGTCCCCCCAGCGGTTGAATCTACAACCACCTCTTCAAGTGTCGGGTCGGTATTTGTTGGTTTAACGAACGTCATAAATAATTTTTAAATTGTATCTATTTTTAGTTTGTTCCCGATTTCTACCTAGTCAACTACCGGAATTAAAACGCATCGACAGTTCGGGTGCGCTGGCGGTATATCGAGGCTGCCGCCATACGGCTGTATCCCATGCTCAATAAGGCTGTCCTCACCCATGAAGCTGTCGCCAAGGTCAACCTCTTGACCGTGCAGTAAAGAACAAAAATCAACGACTCTTTCATCGAGTGCCGTGTACCATATTGTTTTCGAAACAACTCCGCTTTGAGTCCACGCCTCAATATCGGCTTCCGCACCACCCCTTATAGTTTCCGTTCTGGCAATTGTGGAGCTTCGGGCTTCTGAAAAGCCTACATAGTTTTCTATTCTAGCCGCAAGGTCGTCCGCACCTTCGCCCTGGTCAACCCCTGCCGCAATAAGAACGCGTAAATCTTGCGCTGTTTTTGCCGTTATTTCTTTTGCAAAACGTGTTGTATTTTTTTTAATAAAATCGCCAGCACTCTCAATATCAAAATCCGCTTCGGAGCCGACATACTTCAATGCCTCTTGCCCTGCCTTCGCCGTGAGTTTTTTTATCAGTGGCGTAAATAAATCAATAGTCACTTTAATTTCTACATTCGGGTCTAGAACGTCGGTTGCCGCCTTAAAGCCATAACGCTTTTTACTTTTTTTAACATTAAGGATTGCTCTTTTTTTTTGATCTGCAAAAAGCTTTTGGCTGGCATCCATAAACTCTTTTTCGAATGGCTTTAAAATATCCTCTTTAGCCTTTCCTCTACTCACCCCTTTTTCTTCAAAGTCCGGCGGTAATGAACTCTTTGGCGCGGCTGGCGTTGCATCTATTGCGCTTTTGATTCCGGCCATAATTTCGGAAGTCAATTTTGCCATGGTTGGATCTATACTTTTTCTCTTTGGCATCTCGATAGTCTTTCCGGTCTTTACTCCGCCATAAGGGTTTAACCCAAAGCCCAAAAAGACGACATCGCCACCCTCAATTTCTGGCAATCCAAGTAAACGCCGTCCATCATTTATCGTATAAATGCCGCCTGCAACCCCTTGTGATATTTGACTAACAAGAGCGTCCGGATCTTCGGGTGGCCTATTTTGTAATTCAAATTCTAACGTGTCACCATCCTTAAACATCGGCAAGTAATACTCGTTTAACGAGTTCACGATACGTCGATACTTCGGCATTATTGTGAACTTCACAAAGCTGTATAGAGCAGCCTCTGCCGACGCTCTGTTTACTTCCTCTGTTAACCCGAGGATTGTTTTTGGCACCCTAAAAATGCCGAGGATTTCTTCACGGCTAAACTTCCTCTGTTCTATGTACTCCATATCCGCATGAGTGGGACTTATTGTTTCGATAGTTAACCCCCTTGGCGCCACCAACATTTTGCCGACGTTATTAACTCCTGAGTAACGATTTTTCCACTCTTCTCTAAGGGCATCCTTTTGCACTTTGCTCAAATCCGAATCGAATTTTAAAATCATGTCGGGACGCGCTGAATTTTGGAACCAGTTTTTATTGTAATTTTTAGCGTACTCGTCGATCTCTGCCGCCGTGCGGGTAGCCTCTAAAGTCGACATCCCCTCGAAATTATTCTTAGGGTTAAAATTGCGGAACGGTACCACGAGTGCGGGGTCAATAACGGCGAACTCTCTGCTAGCCTCTGCATACAGATGATACGACGTAATATTGCCAAGCTTGTCTATAATTGGCTTCATAAGCGATGGGTCGGGTAATACGCATTCGCTTGGCGTGCCAAGGTTATTCGGTAAAACTATCCAGTAATATTTACCGTTCAATTCGATATGCGCACCGGTAGCGAAAAATAGATCATACTTTGTTGAGCTTTCATTGACGTAATTTAAAACCTTCAAAGCGTCATGCTCAAACACTTGTTCTTTTTTGCCGTCCTGACTTTTGCGAATGAGTTTAATATCTATTTCGGCAATCTGTTCTGCAATAGCCTGCACAGCAGAAAAAACCCAACCACGATAAAGTTCGTCGTTAGATTTTCCTGGCATTAATCTGTTATAGATTGCCGTTGCTATTTCTGAAATAAGGGGGATGTTGTTGGCATTTTGCCCTTTCGCCTTCCCCATGAAAAAATCTAGTAGGGCCATGATTGATCTGTTTAGTAGTCAACCAAAGCATAGCCCTACTTTCTCACCGCGCTAGTTAATTTTATGCTGCTCATGTTTACCGGCGTATCCGCTAAAGGCTTCCAGTTGCATGATTCTTTTTTCAAGATCTTTGAGGCCGACCTCGTCGTCTTTATCAAAATGGATTTGTGCAATGGTTAAAATATTATGGAGTTCGGCCATTCGCATCATTGAATGTTGTAATAATTTCATTGTCCTCTTGTGAAGTTTTAGAGCTTTAGTATTCATAAAAATTTAAATAGCGGATAAAATTTCTTTCCTGTCGAGGCGTACCTTGTTACCTTCGCCAATCCTGTGCACCCGAAACCAGTTTTCATTTTCCGGTTGGGCCATAAAGTCAATGAGGGCTTGGCGAGACCACCGACCAGAAAGCACACGCATATTGTTATCGCCGCGCGTTAATATTTTACGGCGCTCTAGGTTACTGGCGAGCCTATTGAACTTTTCCATGTTTGCAATTCCGAAAGTCGCGCGCACGCCGTTAATGCCTTCGCGGCGTAAGTTGCCATTGCGTATAAGATAATCTGCAAGCTCTGCCACCGGTATGCCTTCAATAAGTTTTTCCTGATCGAGCCCAAGTTCTTTTCTTTGAATTTTTCGGAAAAACCGAAAAGCTGCTTTTCTGGAAAATATTATTGCTATGCCTAAAGACAGTTTTGGGAGCGCAAAGTTTTGGTACTGAATTATTGAAAGAATAAAATTCAATACCGCATATGGCTTTATAATTATAAAGCCAATAGTAAGCCCCGCTATCAACTCCATAGCTTTACGAAAGAGATAAACTGTTTTCTTCCGCTCAACGTATGCTACAACCTTTTGCCAAAGTACCGAAATTAAAGACGAGTTTTTGTTTTGATTTTCTAACATAGTTATGAATTATAAGGGATAAATCTTTTGTGAATATTGCGGGCGTGAATCTGAAAAGGAAGCTGCTCTGTTTTGAGTTCTTCATTTTGGCGCTTCCAGTATTTGAACTCCACGGCAGTAATATTTCCCTTTTCAACTTCTAGCATTAAATATTCCAAGTAATTTTTGCCGAAGCGAACATACCTTTTGGTTGGATAATTTATTTTTGTTTTCATGTGAGTGGTAAATAAAGAATTTTTGAAGCGGCCAAAATCAATGTTGCCGAACTGGCGTATATGATTACTGAGAGGCCGATATATTTTAGTGTTTGCATTTTGATTTTTGTGTTAAAGTATTTTTTGGATGGAATAAAAGTGTTACTTATCGGGGAGGGGAAAGGGGCGTGTCACTCGCCCCTTTTTCTATACGTTATTTATCAAAGCTGTACTTATCCGCAATTTCTTGCAAAGAAGTGTTAGCTTCGATCAAATAAGCGTCCGCCTTTTCGCTTGCAGTTTTAGCCTCGAGGAATTTACCAGTATTATTTTCTTCGATCCCTTCGACGAAAAAATTAACGGCATCTTGCCTTTTGTTAAAACTGAGCAAAAACTTTCGCGTGGCGTCTATCAAAAGTTGCTTATCGGAAACATCCGGTACGTTCCCTTGCAATTCATAAGTGAGCATTATAGCTCCTTTGATCTTTTGACCGTCCACGCCTTTAAAATCTGAGTAAGCGCCGTTGACGTCACCTTTAGATGCCTTTGTGGCAGCTTCGAGGTACGCGCGGCTTACAGTAGAATTTAAACCTTTAAGCTGAACGTAATAGCTTTTTACAGCTTCGGAGTTATCAACCGGAGTCGTAGCGGTCTTTTGACCGGCGGCCCCAATAAGTCCGGCAATTATTAACAAGGCTAGCAAGGCCCCAATAACTGCAAGTATCCAGAATGCTGTACCCATCTTCTTTTCCATATAACGCGCGTTAAGAAATAAACCATTTTTCCCGACCGATTCGTTTTGCCCTTTCAGGCACGACCTCCTTTCTTAGTTAAGAAATCTTTTAATTATAGCATAACTAGAAATAAAAACAAGAGGCGCCAAAGCGACTTGAACCACCTCTTGAACTATAGCTTGAACCGATACTTGAACCACCACTTGAACGGCATACGTTAGCCATTTAACTTTTACGTTGCTCTACTATCCTTTGGAGGATATTGCTTTGATTAGGGACGCTTAGATTTTTGAATTTTACAAAACACTCTGAACAGAAACATGCCTTATAAATCCCTTCTGGCGGTGTATCCGTTACGAAGGGTTGCACTGCTTTATAGAACGGAACTATATTCGCCATGCCCTCAAAAATTTCGCCGCATTGTTCGCATTTATGAATCATAAATTTTCGCTTTGTTTATGGGTTGTCATGGGAGGGAGTTAAAATTTTTTCTAATCGTGTTAATAAAGAAATTTGCATATCATTTTCTCTTAGTAGTGTTGCCGTAGTGGTAGATGAAGCCGATTGATTCATTCTAAAAAGAACTGCTTCAAATAATATTCTTGTTTCATCAATACTGATTTGAAAGTCATGCATTACGTCTTGCCTCACAATAACCTTCGCCTCATTTTGTGGCTGGCAGTGATCAAATTCTCCTATTTCATTTGTGTCTTGTATATTCCAGCAATTGCGGCACATCCCATTTTTACTCACGCCAATATCTGCTAAAAACGGCGTACAACGAAGTTCGTCTACCTCACGAGAACAATAATCACATTTCTTTCCTTCGTTTTGTGAGTGGCGAGGTTTTTGCATCCCTTCTTTATGACAAAATTGGCAAATTCCTATAATGCAGCCTAATGGTACTGTTGTTTGATTCGGGTTATGACAATTACAAAAGCATTCTTTCTTTTCGTTGTTACTTTGCATTGGAGGTGGGGTTATTGATAGATTCTTTTTCATCGAGATAATCAAGTATGCTCATTGCCCACCTCCACCACATTGGGTCTTTAGGGGCAATTTTATAACGTTCATGATAAATCTCGCGAATCCTTTCAGACGGTTTTAGCTTCCGCGCTTCTGCGAGTTTGGAGGGGTTTGGGTCGCTATTTAACATAAAATGAAAGTAAATATATGTAATAAGTGATCGGAGCAAAAACAAGTAGTAACATTATTGACTCGATAATATCTGATGCGTCCATTAACTTTTCTGTTACAGTTTTTTTCTTCTCGCTTTTTTCGTTGGTGGGCATGGTTATTTTTTAAAAAAAATAAAAAAGAGTCCTGTGAGTATTGCAGGCAAGCAGATCAAAAATGCTGCTAAAGAAGCTGGTATTTGGTACTTGCTGCCAAATTCTATTATGGCAAAACTCCAACAAAACCAACTTAACATTGCAGTTATTATGATTGCACCATCTTTGATTGCAGGATTTGGCATGAGTTAAAATTGGTTAAAGGACATGATAAACAGACTGAGTAATGATTCCGCAAAGGAATGCAAA
>ERZ724522.388-NODE-388-length-29308-cov-11.155403_pt1 | contig 29308 bp, 30 predicted proteins | sample MGYA00376055_ERZ724522 | MGnify/ENA primary metagenome ERZ724522 (study PRJEB28724, sample SAMN07190884) | wastewater metagenome | isolation source: effluent of sewage treatment plant in Hong Hong | place: Hong Kong | collected 2016-03-17 ...
ACTTCTACAAGTTCCCTCTCCTACTTTGGAAATGGTTCAGATGGAGCACTTACCGTTTCCTCTAATACAACCTTAGGAAGTGGTAATGACGATACTGCTGTCTACTACTCTAATTACACTACTCTTACTGTTAATTCCAGTAATACTCTTTCTTTAGCAGGCCGCCGCCGCGCCTGGATCATATATGTGCAGGGAGACTGCACAATTAATGGAAGCATTACAATGGCTACTGGAGCTAGTGCAGTAGCTTCTGCTACTGAAGTTATAAGGGACACCCCGAACTCTGTATTAGGACAAGCTAATCTTAACAATGTTGTTCAATATGTCACCCCCGCCACAGGTGCTAACGGAGGTTCAGGATCAACATCAGGTAATGGAAATCCAGGCTCCGCTGGAACTAACGGGCAAACTGGAGGAGGAGGTGCAGGAGGAGGAAATTTTTCAGGTATATCAGCAGGAGGTACAGGCGCTGCTGGAACTTCCTATTCTGGAGGCTCTGGTGGTGGAGGCGGCTGCTATAATACAGGAGTTAATGGCTCTCCTGGACAAGCTAATGGTGGAGCAGGAGGAGCATCTGGTACATCTGGTAATATAACTTACTTTAATGCTTCAGGAGGTACAGGAAATCCTGGAGGTAGCGGTGCTGGAACATTCACAGGATCTTCTGGTACTGGAGGAAATATAATTCTCATAGTAGGAGGTAATCTTACTATTGGTGGATCTGCTGTTATAAGTGCTAATGGTACTCAAGGAACTGCTGTTACCTCTGGAAATCTTTCAAGAATAGGAGGGGGAAGTTCAGGAGGAGGTAGGGTCATAGTTCTTTATGCTGGAACTATCTCTAATACGGGTTCTATAACCGCAAATGGTGGGTCTACTAATACTCAATCTGGAGCTAGTGCGGACAATCAAAATGGGGGGGCGGGAGGAGCTGGTTCAGTTACCAGCCCTACTCAAGTTAGTTAGTAAGGTGTATAATAAGAGATATGTTAGAACCTAGAAAGATTAAAAGAATCCTAGTATTGAATCTTGCTGATAAAGCCTCCCGCGACTTTGTTGAGAGTCTTTCCGGGGAAGAGTATGCAAGTTTTCATGACATAATCGACTGGTATAATCCTGCCCACCTTCCTCGGGTGGAAGAGTACCTATTAGATAAACATTACCCTTCTTTATCTAAGTTTCCTTCTTGTTGGGTTTTCCTCCCCCGCGAGCATACATTTGCAGAAGAGGACCAAGTAGCCCTTATCTCTGGGTTCACTACCTATCAAGAAATTATAAATGAGGGAGACTGGGCCAAGGTAGAGGCTATCATAGAAGCAGTTCAGATGTCTGAATCCTACAAGGTTCAGTACATTAAGAGTCAAATCCTCCTAAATTCTGCTATTCCTGCCCATCTTCTCAACTACTTCATGACCTGTACCACTGTTAATGAGCTAAAAGCTATGCACTACAGGTTGCTAGAAGCTGGTATGTTTGTCAAGGATGAGGCTCTTATCTCTAATGTATTAGAAGAAACTAAGGTAGATTTGGGGGAGGTTATTACTCTTAATTCCCCCCGCGAGATGGTAGCCCTTCCCCAAGGCTTCGGGGAGAACAAACTAAAAATGTTAGTACTGGACAACGGATAAACTTAAGTTATGAACTATCTCATTGTCAACACCCTAGATAAAAACTGTAGAGAATTCCTGGAAAAGGAAGATGTATCTGCATATCAAGTTATAGACTGGTATAAAGATGACCTGTCTGAGGTACAATCTCTTGGTTTGTCAGTTAGTTCTTTTCCTTGCGCCTTTATAAACTTTCCAGATACTGGGGGTCTCCCGGAGGCTTATGAAGTAATATCTGAGTTTAATTCTGTCTCAGAACTTCAAGAGAAAACTGCTAATAGATCTGAAGAAAGAAACAAAGAGGGTGAATCTCTTCCACCCCGCCCTCCCCAACCTAATGTGGAGTTATTCCTTGGTACTTTAAAATTAGACCCTAAATTTTCTCTAGAACTCTTGCCCTATCTTGCTTTGTGGTCACCTGCTGACATATTAAATGAGCAGGCTAGAAAAGGATTCTGGGCTAGGGTCAAAGCTAGCAAGCCCTACTTCATGACACCTGAGATAATTCAATCAGTAGAACAATTGGCTGTTCAGTGTAACCTGCCCCTGGAGTGATAAAGATATGGCTTGGTATAGTAAATTAATGTTCTGGAAGAAGGATAGCCCTGCCGCCGGACCTTACAGGAAAATTGTGGCTATCAGAGGAGAGGTTAATCCTGGCTTCCTTTCTGTGGATGTGGGTACCTTTGATCCCTCTGGTGAGCCTACCCCCGACCCTGGGGTTAACCTTCAGCTACCTATTAATAGGGAACTCCGCCCTACTGTAAATAGAATACTTTGCGGGCAAGACACTCCTGAAGACCAGGAAGTTTTAAAACTTCACTTCTCTAAATTACTTTCATAGGTAAAATTCCTAATGAATTTTTCTCATTAGGAGCTTTTAATGGAAGACAAAAAGAAGATTCTAGAAGGACTCTTAGCTCTAGCTAAGGAAACTTCTGGTCAGGACCTCTGGGAAGCCCTTAAGAAAATTGAAGAGTCTATTCAGGGCTCCCTTGAGGAAGTGGAAAGTTTTGAAGATCTCCTAGTGGATATGATGGCGGAAGAGGCTGAAGAGGACGATGAGAAGTTCCTAGAAGCCGCCCCCCAGGTCGCTAAGAAGAAAGGTCTTGAAGCTCCCACCGGTGACCATGTAATTAAGAGAATGGGTCTTGACTTCTGTAAGTCCATCTCTATAGACAACACCTCCACCAAAGGAGCCAAGAAGAAGTCTAAAGTAGAGGATTATAGGCCCTCTCCTGAAGAGCTTGCTCTTATTAACAAATACAGTAATGTAGACCTCACTGCTGATGATGTTTACGTCTTCACCCTTACTTCCGCTGACCAGGAAGTGGACAGGTCTGCTGACCAGTTCACTGCCAAAGCTTTGAAAGAAATGGCGGAAATGTCTCCTGATAAGCCCTACCTCATGAACCATGACTGGGAAGTGAATTCTGTAGTGGGCAAAATCTTTGACGCTAAAGCTGGTAAAACCCTTACTCAGAAAGTGTATGTTCCAGATACTGAAAAGAACAAAGATTTCATTACTGGTATGCTTAATGGCACCTTAAATAAGGTGTCTGTTGGATTTTCTATCTCCCCCAAAGAATACATCTGTAGCTCTTGTCAGAAGTCCCTCTACTCCATGGAGTGTTCACACTACCCTGGGGGCAAGGATAAAGAAGGAAAACCTGTAATAGGGATTATCAAAGGAGTCAAAGACTACTATGAGATCTCTAACGTAGCTGTACCGGCCCAAAGAAATGCTGGTATTAGACGGGAAGAGAAGGACTTTGATCCTCTAGAAGAGGATGAGACTAAGCGTACCTGTGGTAATGAAGAACCCGTTGATAGAATTTCAGAAGAAATTGACCCCCTTGGAGAAGATCCTGTGTCTGAAAATCAAGAACCTGAAGTCAAAGAAGTAGCAGATGAAGAAATTAAATCTGAAGATGCTGTTCAGGAAGAAGTCAAAGATGCCCCTCAGGAAGAGGATGCTTCTCTGAAAGCCTTCAAAGAACTTGCTACTCTCCTTGCCGCTGAAGTTGCCGCTCCTCTTAAAGAGCTTGTGGCGGAACTCAAAGCTACCCTCAAAGAAAAAGAGGAAGCTGCCAAGTCTGTAGAAGACGAGTCTACTGAAGAAATTGCTAGGAAACTAGCAGCCACCTCTGTAAGTACTTCCTCCCCAGAAGCGAGCCCTAAGAAAGCTCTGTCATGGCAAGAGCAAGTATTCAACGCTGTTAACAAATCTGCCCAATAAATATCCTGAGGAGGATACAACACTAAAATGGAAAACAAATCGTTTACCGACATAGTGCAGAAAGCCTATTACAATAAGGCTGATGCACCTCAGGATAATCAGGAGATTGTGGCTAAGCCCGTCTTTGAATCCATCCTGGATAGAGTGGGTGGAGACAAGGGTGCTGCCGTTCGTCTCATGGAGAAGGTATTCATGCCCTCCCTCCAAGCCCAATTGAAAGATATGGGTTCAACTGACATCATGCCTCTTCGTCTGGTTGATGTTCCTGGTTATGTTGCTCAACAAGCTAACGTTCAGACCCTGTGGCTGGATTGGCTATTGACCAAGCCCGTCAGAGAAGTTGTTGACTACCAGCTCAGAATCATTGAAGAGTATCAAGGTACTCTGTACACTGATATGATCAACTTGGAAGCTACTGACCTTCCTGCTGCTATCCAAGCTGCTTTTGGTCAGAGATACAACACTGTTGGTTGTACTGGTCAGACCGTTACCATTGGTATGATGACCCAGAATATCAATAACATGCAAGGTATTGGCAATGTCAATGTGTTTGAGAACCAAGTAGCTTTCGCTGCTGGTCGTATCAAGAATACTGAGAACAAAATCTCCCTTTCTAACGTTGAAGTAGTTTCTGAACTTCCTGGTCAAGTTCCCCAGCCTGGTGGTTTCCTTACCCGTTCTACCAATGCTCCTATCAATGCTGGTGGATCTAACTTCACCAATACCATCCTTCAGACTGCTGTCAACCAGCTCATTGCTTCTTTTGGAGTTAATGTTCCCCTGGCTCTGTTCGTAACCTCTGGTCAGTTGGCTGTCATCAGAGACCTGATGATCAACCGCTTCCCTGGTGAGAACTCAGCTACCCACCTTGAACTGATGAGAAATCAGTACAATGCTGCTGGCTTGGGTGCTAAAGGTCTAATGACCAATGTGGTTTACATGCCATACCCTGGTGTATCGATCCCAGTATACTGGGATAGAGATATGCCTGCCAATACCGCTGTCCTGCTGAAAGCAGATGAGCCTTCCTTCGCTCGTATGCCTTGGTTTGGTCAAGGTAATGGTCCTTTCGTGGCTATGAGACCATACGCTCCTATGTATGACAAAGCCCTTGTGTTTGATATCTTCTCTATGAATGACCCCCTACTGTCTTCTAGAGTTCTGATTCAGAACCTGGCCAGCTAGTCTATAAGCTAGAAACCACTATGAGACCCTCCGAAAGGAGGGTTTCTGTTTTAGACGATAGAATTAAAACAGTTCACCCTTAGAGGATACAACATTGTTTAACGACAAACCCTACTTCATTCATACATATAGACCTAATATGAAGTTTATGGACCCTACCCTTGACCCTACTACTGCCCGTCTTAAGTCCATGGTAGGTTCCGATGAGCTTTACAAGGACCCTGCTTGTCGCACTTTCAGTGCTAAGAACAGCTCATGGCTTTCCCTTGACCTTACTGAGGACCAAGTAAAATCAACTATTTGGGCTGAGGCTGACAATGATGGTGACATTGTTACTGATGATCCTATAATTGCCTACCAGGTCATTAAGGCTCTTGAGAAGTGTGGTCCTATTAAACATCCTTTCAAGCCTGCCGCCGCTCCTATCAAATATGAAGTGGACAAAATTAGCAAGCCCCTCCCTACTGAGGCTGAGTATAAAAAAGCCCTGGAGGCTAGAGAAAAAGAACTAGCCAAAGAAGCTAAAAAGTAGTAATATAAGAGAGCCTCCCCTAAGAGGCTCTTCTTCTATGTAGGTGACTATTGTCTAATATTCTTATCCTTGGGGCGGAGGGTTTCATAGGTTCAAGGCTAAAGCCTTTCCTTGAAGCTAGAGGGCATATTGTTGATGGGTTTGATAGAGGATACTACTCAGTATTTCAATCACCCTCCAGCGACTTCAAGTATGTCCCTACGTCTGTACTTCATATATATGATTGTGTTGTTCTCCTTGCCGCCCATTCCTCTGTTCCCCTATGCGAGCATGATCCTGTGGGCAGCTTTAGAAATAACGTAGAGAACTTCCATAGCCTCCTACAAAAGGTAAGGGAAGATCAGAAGCTAGTGTACATCTCTTCAGGGTCTGTCTACGGAAAGAGTAGGTCCTGCCGGGAGGAGGATACCTTGAATTCTCCTATATGTCATTATGATATGCAGAAGCAGATGATAGATAACATAGCCTCCCTCTCCCCTAAATACACTATTGGTTTAAGGTTGGGTACTGTCTGTGGTAACTCTCCTAACCCTCGCCTTGAGCTTATGCTGAACTCTATGTACTGTGACGCTGTAGATACTGGGGAGGTTAGGGTAGCTAACCCCACTGCCCGCCGCGCCATATTGGGTATTGTTGATCTATGCAGAGCTATATCAGTTATTGTGGAATCCCCCAAAGCTCCAAAAGGAGTCTACAACCTTGCCTCCATTAGGGGAGAAACAATCCATAACCTGGGGCAGGCAGTAGCTAAAGAAGTAGGGGCAGGGGTGGTAGTCCTCCCTCCCACCTTAACATATGACTTTATGTTAAATACAGATAAGTTTGAGGAGACATTTGACTTTAGGTTCCAAGATACTGTAGAATCAATCATAGAAGATTTAAGAAGTCTTTCTCCAAGCATGAGAAAGAAAAGTATATTCAATAGGAGCACTAGACTTTTCAAATATGAGTAACTGCCTAGCCTGCGCTGGGTCTAACTTAGTTAATTACATTAACTTAGGTGAGCACCCAAATGCCAATTCTTTTACTACAGAATTTAATAAAGACCTGCCCCGCACTCCCCTTATGGTAGATTTATGTAAGGACTGCTCACATTCCCAATTAAGGTATTACCTAAGACCACAGGAACTTTTTGAGGACTACTTATATGTCTCAGGAACTTCAAAGACTCTTGATAAGCATTTCAGTGATTATGTGGACTATGCTTTGGGTAGGCTTACTTTTAAACTGCCTCACCCCAGAGTACTAGAAATAGCATCCAATGATGGTTCCCTTCTCTCCAAGTTTCAGGATAGGGGTTGTGAGGTTGTAGGAGTAGACCCTGCTGCTAACCTCCTCCCTTTAGCTCAAAAGAAGGGAATAGATACTATTGTAGACTACTTCCCTACCCCTAAACTGGAAGGTAGGTTTGACATTATTGTGGCTAATAATGTACTAGCTCACCACCCTCACCCCCGTAGCTTCCTTAAGTCCTGTGCAGAGCATCTAAAACGTACCAAAAGCCGGGCAGGTTGTGGAACCCTATATGTAGAGTTTCCCCTCTGGACTAACTCAGTAAATACACTAGATATAGGGCAGGTCTATTTTGACCACCAGTCCTACATAACCCTCAACTCCTTCAAGACTATGGCTGAGGCAGCCAATCTAACTATTGTAAACATTGAGGAGTTCCCTAAAATCCATGGAGGTACAGTACGTATGTGCCTTCAAGCTGTGAATATGTCTGAACCGCATTGTGACAAGTTCCTTAACATGCTTAAAACAGAAAAGCTCCAAGGCTTTCATGACCTTATAAAGTACGAAGAGTTCAATGAGAAGGTCCAGTCTAACCTGGCATTGCTCCTCTCTTCCTCTTTTTTCCAGAATATGGTCGGCTACAAAGTGGTAGGATACGGGGCGGCGGCTAAGGCATCTACCATACTCAATACCTTAAAAGGTAATCTACCAGTGGAGTATATAATTGATGATGCTCCTATGAAAGTGGGCAGGTTCATGCCAGGGCTAGACATACCTATTAAGCCTACTGCCTCAATAGTAGAAGAGCCGGGAGGGCTTTGCTTTGTGATATTTGCTCACAACTTCAAAGAGGAGATCAAACAAAGGCTCAAGCAGTATAGACAACCACACCATAAGGATGCTATATTGAACATTGTTCCTTACTGCCTCCCGGAGAATCTCTATGACTAAAGAACAAGTCTTGGCAAATGTGGGTATGTTACAATCATGTCTATTCAACTTTAGTGAGTATGCTGCAAAAGATATGCCGAAAGATCTGTTTGACTCTACAGCAACTAAGGCTGATTTTGCTCTCATAGACTTGATTAATTTTGCTATGAGTATGGCGGGGGAAGGTAAGGATGACTAAAGAAGAGTACAATAAGGTATTTGACCTTGTAGAGGATATAATGTCTAAAAGTATGTTCTCCTCTAGTGAAGTTCACTGGAGGATGTCTCTTAAGGTAGATAACCTCAGAGAGGAACTAAACCCAGATAAAAAAGAAGAATTGGATTACTTACCTACTTGGAGCTGCTACTAATGCAGTTATATGGGGTATGTCACTTTTATAATGAGGAATATCTGCTTCCTCACTTTATAAAACACCACTATAATATGTTTGATGGAATGGTAATGATAGACCATCATTCCACAGATAATTCTTGTGAGATTATTAAGAACCTAGCCCCCGACTCTTGGAGCATAGTTAAGTCAAGGCTCTCTGAGTTTGATGCTGTAGCTACAGATGTAGAAGTTATGGATTGGGAAACCACTTTTCCAGAAGGGGCTTGGAGGCAAGCCCTAAATGTGACAGAGTTTATATGGACCCCTAATTATAGGGAAAGGCTGGAGGCTCTAGAGCAGGACCATCCAGATATGCAGGCATTTGCTATGAGGTCCTTCTGTCTAGTTGATAAAGATTTAGACCTGCCCGAGCTTTCTCCTCTGTACAAGAACCACACCTGGGGGATGCTTGATAGGTACTTTGGCTCTAATGTTCCTCGCCACCATAGGTTTGTTCACAAAGCCCAGAGAGGTAACTACTCCCCTGGGCGGCACTCTGTAGAGTTACCTAATAAGTTTATAGAGGACCTGTATCTCCTTCATTGGACCTTCGCCCCCTGGCCTCAGGCTTTGGAGAGAAAGATGCAGATACAGACCAAAATGCCCAGCTCCAACTGGCACCAAGGAATACAACATAGACAAAGTTATGACTCCATGAACGTTACATACAATAACTGGCTAGCCCAATCAGGAGATTTACTACTTGACCCAGGCTTTAAAGCAGGTTATGATTTCTATACTGACTAGGAGTTTTTATAAATGGAAGCGTTAAATCATTTTTTCAAAGGACTATCTCTGGTATTTGTACCTGAGCTTGGCATATTCTTTGGTATCTTGGTAGGGGTTCTTACCCTTATCCTTCTTATTTTCTCTGTTATTGGGGTTTTTAAACTAGGTGTAGACTATCTGGTTTCCCGCCCCGCCCCTCCTAAGGACCCTGATTAGCTTTCAGGTAAAATTTCCTCAGGTTACAAATTGAGGAAATTTAGGTGTCTGGAGACTGGAGAAATTATGTATCGGTCATGACTCCCACAGCTACGTCTGGGAATCTGACATTCCATCTTGAGACTTTTGATTCTGACCCTAATATCAGTCTAACAATGATGGTCTCTGCCCTTGAAGGTGAAGATGAGATTACTGTAGCTGAGCGGGTAAAAAGTCAGTGCTCTACCATTCTAAGGCAGGCTTCTGCTTATTACAATGGTATTCCTGTATTCTCTAATCAAGTACCCGCCGCCACCTTTGACCTGCAAAGAACGGATAGCTGTGTAAGCTTCTGGTCTCAAGCTACATTTAGGCTCAGGCTTACAGGCAATACTACTGGATGTAGTTTAAAAATAGCTTCAACCCCTACACCTATAACCCTCGCCCAAGCTAAATCCATTGCTATACTAAATGGTGTAGCATTTGAAGATGGTAACGAGAATACTCTAACAGACAACCAGATAATGGACCTGGTAGAGATTGCCAGTAACCAAATTATAGAAATTCTCAATAACCCTTTTGTTATTGCTTGCTACCTCCATGAGTACCTTGGAAATATGGAAGATACGTTCTTCCTCAGGTACGGTCCTATAGTTAACTGGGACCAGCCATACATTAGAAGACCTTTCTACCTTCTGTACGATGCCTTGAGCTTGCTACAGACTAAAGTTAACTTCTCTGTAGACAGTCGCCTAAGAATGGTTAATTACAGGTACCAGAATGATCTATTTAGCTCTTGGTCCCCTGGGGAGATGAATAATGAGTTCAAGATGACCTACAGGGCAGGCTTTATGAACTTTCCCCGCCTTCTACTAGATAAGATAGTTCAAGCTTCCTCCCTGGCCTTGAACAATACTAATGTCAAGAGCCTAAAAGGTGGTTCCTTTGCTGTGGAGTTTAGACTTCCAATTGAGACCCTGCAAGCTATTGCCCTGGAAATGAGGCAGTACAAGAATAACTGATGAACCTGACTAAGATATTTAACCAGCTACAGCCTGTAATAGGTATCATTGCTTCTGATGTTAACTTTGATATCTACCGCCCGGACTACACTGCTGTTGACCAATTAGGTACTCTTATAGCCTCTAATAAGTCTGTAAGATTTGATACAAGGTCCGGGCAGTGGGCTGAGCCCAATGTTTCTGAGGGTATGTTCTATGACCTTTTCCTCAATAGAAAGATAGTACAGCCTGGGGATGTCCTTATCCCTACTGGGCTCTCTCCTACAGCTAGTACTATGTCAGATTACCCAATAATCACTATTGGTAGTATGTCTGGTTTAAAGCCTTGTGTGGGGGTTCTCACAGACCGGCGCGGGGATGTCTATAATTCCAGTAATAACCTGGTAATCTCCAATGCTAGATGGCAGTGGACTTCTGTGGGTAATCCTAGGTCAGGACCTAATAGACAGCCCTCTGAGGATGTTCTTCAGTACGACCGTAGGGATGCCTGCATGTTCAAACGCCCAGGTCTAATGATTGCCAAGGGTATGACCATGGTTGAGAGGTTTGGAAGCCAAAGTCTCAAATGGAGAATTCTGGATGTTACCCAGAAAGGTAACTATTTTGAGATGCAGTTAGTTCAAGAGGCTAGATAATGTCAGCACCAATTATAAAAGCCTATCTAGTAAAAGATATAGTAGACTCTGACCCTCAAGCTGTGTTTCTAGCTAATCAGAATACAGCCTATGCCTGGGCTTCCTCTAGTGATGTTCCTGCCTATATGTATCAGTCTCTCTCTACTATTTGGACAGGAGCCCCTGGTGCCTCTGCTACTTTAGAGGACCAGATAGTAGCAGTGTCTGGTGATGGACTAATGGGTAATGCCAACTATATCACCATATCCTTCTTCCTCTATGAGTCAGCCAATGCTGGTAATGATGAGGTTGAGGCTGACCTTCCTGGGGCAGAAAATGCCCTAGCGAGGATTCTAATTCAACCGGGAGACCAGTTCCCAATAGACAGTTCTAGAGCACAGAACGCAGAGCTTAGAATAAGACATCTTTTAGATTGCAACCTAAGATCTTTGGGCAAGAAGCCTAATGGCAAGCGGGCAGGAGAATCTCTTCCCGTAACCCAGAGTGCTGACCTAAGTATAAGGGATGATGAGATCTATATTTGCCGGTGGCTAAGATACGAGTCTGACCCCAGCACCCAGGAAATTGTGGCTGACTATGTAATTACCTATACTCGGGCGGTAGGGATAACCACAATTCCAGCCTAACGATAAAATTTTATTGTTACTTATTCCCCTGGGAGACCCATAGGTTAAATGTCTAAACAAGTTCCTATTATTGGCGTAACTACGGTAACGCTTAGCGCTCCTGATCCTACTGCCTCTGCCCTTCCTTCCCTGAATTCACTAACTTTCACAGTTAGCGCTATTACTCCTAATCCTGGCACTAGGGTTAATAACGAAGGAACTAGGGATGACCTGACCGTAGGAGCTAGCTATCAGGTATGTATCGCTCCTTTTGGCTACGACATTACTAATGGCGGTTTCGCCATAGGTAAGTCCAGTGCTGGTTCTGGTATTGTCACTGTGACTGCCGGACAAGTTATTGGTATTCACGTAGCTAACGCCTCTTGGCCCGCTGGCATGTTCACTGCTGGAGACCACAGACTTGTAGCTGTGTTCTTGAAGAAAAATTCTGGAAGTTTCCAGCTTTGTGACTTTGCCTATGTCCCTTCAGATACTGACTTTGACTTTGTTATCCAAGCTGAGCCAAACAATGCTACTCCTGTAAGAAGCCTTGCCTTCCTTCAGAACGCTTCCACTGATACCCTCTTCAAAGTGAGAGACGTATACCCCGGTGCTGAGACTGATGTGGGCGTTACCTCCGGTGGTGTGACTGAAGACAGAACCGTGTCTCAGGCTAGTGTCTCTCCTGACAACTCCCCCGACTATCAGATTGTTACCTCAAGGGGTATCAACGTTACCTTCTCTACCCTTAACAATGGTGTAGTTGACATTGTTCGTGGAACTGCTGGTTTGGCTTGTACCTTTACCGCCCCAGATGGTGACACTGTAACTCTTGCTCAACAAACCATGTTGACTGCTTCAGCCATTCTGAAGGGTAATGCCTTCGTTATCTTGAATGAGCCTGATAACTCTATCAGAATCCTTGCTGGTAACTTGACTGTTTCACAGACTCAGGTAACCTTCTCCAGAACCAAGACTGCTCCAGCCCTTCTGAATTACAACCTTCAGACCGCTGCTGTTGACGGCTTGACCCTGAATATGGACTCTGAAGTGGTTTACCTCAGAGAGTGATTTTACCCCTCATAACAGAAACCCAAACCTCCTCAGAAATGGGGAGGTTTTATTTTGAGGTAAACTTGAAATATGTCTAGAATCAGTGTCCCTATTGGTCCATTTATAGCCACCTATGTAGGGTTGGCTGGGCAGGCTACTGCTTTGTCTCTCCTCCCCGACCAAAGAACAGGAGGGAGTACATTAACAGATGAGATGCCTTCTGAGTATGTAGTGAGCCAGGGTAACAATGTTCAAACAGGTAACCATGTAGTTACCCTTAATTTAACCTTCATATCCCAGAGTGACGATGTGAAATGTCTAGCCAAGGGGATTCCCCCAGGACAAGATCCTGATGGCACTCCAGGGCAAACACTCTATGCTTTATTTTTGCAGAGTGGGGACGGGGATAATTATTACTTTCCATCTATAAAAACTGCCCGCTCTCTCACTATACCAAGGACTAAGAGCAGTCCCACCACTATACCTATTACGTTCACCGTGGAAAACAGAGATGCCTCTGTTCAGTTATATACTTCTGGTTCCTTAGTTAAAGTAGCAAGTGCTATGGGTTCTCAGTGGCCTCTGTAGATTTTCGATAGACTTCAAGTATCTGTTATAAGGAGTTTATATGGCTAAAGGTAAGATTTTTGCTGAAGTTACTGTGGGTGAGCACCGACTTGTTGTGATGAGGGAGGACTTCATCAATGACAATATAAGAGCCCTTGCTGAGACCTATGCTGAAGTTAGGCATAGCCTCTCCTTCTTTGGTAAGTTCCCAATGAAGGATGGCGAGGAGATGGATGCTTGGGCCTTGAGGGTTCAAGAAGAGCTTGACGAAACTAATAAAAAGAGGGATGATGAGTCCCAGGCTGAATACATCAAAAGAGTCTTTCATAAAACTAACTCTGATAGGCAGGTATTTGTCAAAGAGATGTTGAAAGGTGTAGCTAAGGTCTTCAATCAAGAAGGTAAGATCACTGATGAGGGGTTTGAGAAAGCTAACTATCTAGACTGTAAAGAGTTTCTCACTAACCTCTTCAGGTCATGTGACTATAACCTCCCCGAACTTGAGTAATGGCGCAAGAAGAAGTACTCTACTCTGAAAGAGCCCAAATAGGGACAGAAGTAGAAGATCCTATAGAGGAGAAGGAAATTCTCCTCTATTTGAAAGTTGGTCTTTTCTGTGGCTGGTCGTGGCAAGAGTATATGGCTACTCCTTATAGTGTTATTAAGCGTATCTCAGAAGAGATAGACTTTCGTTTGGAGAATCCAGAAGCTACTTCTCTTAACTGGTACTCATGTGGAACCTCTCAGGCACTTTGCCAGATAGTTAATGCTGTGTTTGGCAAGAAAGAATAGGTAAAATTCCCCTGACCCAGGAGGAATATGGACTTACACAAGGTTGTTCTTGCTACTGAATCTAAGAGAAGCCTAGAACGTGTTCGTTCTGTTTTAGGGAACAAAGCTTATGCTTCTCTTACAGCTAAGACTACCAAAAAGGTTAATGAGTTAGCCTATAAAGCCTTAGACGCTTATAAGTCTAAGATACCTATTGAGAAGCTTCCTGGGGGAGGCGCTTTGAGAAATAGTAACCTTCAAATTACCCCTGCCACCCCCCAATCTGGGGTTGCTACTGTGTCTATTGAGGGCACTCACGTATCTGTCAGGTCTAGGAAGGTGCAGGATGCCTCTGCCTTGGCTCAGGACCTAGACAATGGAGTGGCAAGGACAGGTAAGGACTATAAGAGGTCCAGAATATCCGATGCTGTCTCTCCTTATTCGTCTGTGTCTAGGGGTGCTCAGACCAAAGGCTGGATTAAGTCTGCCAGGCAGGCTTTTGCTCAGGCTAGGAGGAAGGGTTAATGGCTTCTGATACAGAAATTATTAAGGTTCTTCTACAGATAGAGAACCCACAAGTCTTCAAGCAATTAGAAGATCTTCGTAGGAAAGACTTCACGGTTAACCTGAAAGCTAATGTGGACAAAGGTCTTCAACAGATTGTAGGTCTAAATGAGAAGCAAATAAGAATCATTGCTGATGATTCACAGATGCTAAAGACCCTTACTAATATTCGTAATGACTTAATAAATCTACAAAAATTGGGTAACATCAAAATTAACCTTACTGGTAATTTTGAAGAGGACGCCAAAAAGCTAGAAAAAAGGATTGTAGAGCTTCAGGCTAAGGCGGTAGCTCCTCAACTAACCCAGCTTGGGGCTATACAAAACAATAACACAAAAACCCTCCCATCAGATATTGGTGTAGCCAAGGCTGCTGTAGAGCTAGCGGGCACTCTAAAACAGATACAGATGGAGGCCCAGAAGCAACTATCCTCCGTAAGGGCATCTAATGTAAACACAGGAAGAGGGGTTCTTGTACGTGACCCTAGAAACCCTGACAAGTATATTGTTATGGGTGGAACTCAGCAAGACCCCATACAAGGTACTATTGATGATTTTAGGCGTGGAACTAACAGAGCCCAGTATATAAGCTCTACTGGTGCTCAAGATAGCCGTGACTTGATAACTATTGCTAGGGAACAGAGAAGAAAAGAGCAAGAGTTATTTGAAGCTCAGGAGAGAGCATCTGAAGCCCAAAGAAGAATGTCTGAGGAGCTAAGAAGAGACCAGGAGCTACAAAGAGCAAGAGCTATAAGCCGTTATAACCAAGCCACAGCTCCTTTCTCTTTATTGTCTGATAGTCCTTTCCTATCCCAACCCCGCGAAGTAGGTGGTCCTGGTAGGAGAGAGGCTATTGAGTTCTTTGAAGCCAGCAAAGGGGAGCAAGTACCTCTTGGTAATGTTAAATCCTTCCTTGCTGAGAAGCAAAGAGCAGAAGCTATAGAAGCTTACAGACAAGCTGTAGGCAAACTTCCTCAAGGCAAGTTCTCTCCTATAAACAGGGGAGAAATCTTAAAAGAGCAAAGAAACGAGCTATTTAAGGAACTGGGACTGTCCCTTCTAGGGGGTAATAATCCTCTTGAAGCAGGAGGTAGGTTCCTAGGTGGAGTAGCTGGCTCAGCTTTTGGTCCTGGAGGGACACTACTTGGTGCTGGTATTGGTGGTGCTGCTATACAAGGTGTTGAGGTAGTTGCTGAGAAACTTATACAGGTTTTTGAGAGACTTGCTGATACTGGTTTATCCTTTAACTCCTCTTTGTTAGGTATAAGCTCTATTCTCCAAGCTACTACCCAGGTAAGAAGTTTGGATGGTTCTCCTGTTACCTTGAAAGACCAATTAGACTTTCAGGGTGGCAAGGCTAAGGATATACAATTACTTGCCCGCCGCCGCCTTGCCACCCTAGGGGTATCTGGTGAGAAAGAGTCTACTCTTGTCCAGTCTATCATTTCAGGAGCCGCCCAGAAGGGTATAGACCTCTCTCCTGAGCAAGTAGCAACTATAGCTGAGAGGTTGGGGGGAGTTATACAGGCCCAGAGACCAGAACTTCTTGGTAACACTTCCCAATTAAGAAGGGACGTAGAGGACCTTCTTGCAGGGTTACCACAAAGAACTGTTCTTGGATCTCTTGTTAAGTCCTTTGCTCCTAATATCGGTAGAGCTAACACAGCAGAAGATCTTGTAGACGCTACTAAAGGTCTATCGTCCTTTCCTACCTCCCTTAGAGGTAGCTCCAGTAACCCAGTAGTGGCTTTCCAGAAGTTCAATGCTGCAATTGACCAGATCGCTACTGTTCTGGGTGACAAGTTTGTAAGAGTCCTTGCCCCCGCTGTAGACAGGCTAGCCACTGCTTTAACTAATGAGAAGTTCATCAAAGCTCTAGACATTGCTGGAGATGCCATTGTCTCGTTCTCTGAGAACATTGGAAAACTGGATGACAGGTTCAAAGAGACTCTAGGTAAGGGTGGAAAGTTCTTTAATGATTCTGTAGTAACCCCAGGACAGGAGCTTATAAACAAAAATGTCAGCCCTGATGTTCAGAATGGGGTATTAAGATATGCGGGTTCACTAGTAGCTGATGCTATATTTGGACCAGGAGCTGGGGCAGCTTTTGTAGGGGCCGATATTCTGGCTAACGGGGATAAGTCGCCAGAGAAGAGAAAGCTTACAAGTCAATTGAAGGCTTCGGGGTTACAGAACTTTATTCTACAGAGTGCTGGTCTTCCTAATTTAACAGAAGCATCCTCTACTTCTGTAGCTGAAAGTCCTTCCATAGTGCTTAAGCTTCTGAGGTCTGCTGCTGAGCAAGAGCAGGACGTATTCAATGAGGATGTAGAGAACCTCAGACAGTCTGGAAATCTTCTAAACCTTCCTGCCTTTAGGGCTCTAGATAATGAAAGATATAGGAGAAGTTTAGGCAGGACCAGGTTAGAGTCCTCTACTTTAAGTAAGAACCTGGATGAGGAGCAGCAATTATTTGATACATCCTCCCCCTTAGGCAACCTTAATAAGCTAAGGGCATCTCTTCCCTTCCTTCAGCAGATATCTGATAAAGCCAGAGAAGAGGAGAGGCTCACATCCGAGAAAAAAGCCATACTTCCTGACGGGTTCCTTGTTTCCAGCCCCGCAGTCCAGACCAAGCTAGAGGCTGATGCTGTTGCAAAAGCTGAAGTTGCCAATGAGCAGGCAATCAAAAAAAGAATAAACGCTCTTCAAGAAGAAAGACAAGCAGTAATACAGGTTCAGGAAGCCACTTCTCTAAGGGCTAAGACCTTAAGAGACTCTGTAATAGATGAGTCTACTGGTAAAGGTAGAATACAGGCTGCCCAGAGTGATGCAGAATTTGCTAGGCAGAGGTCTCTTGATGCTGGTTTCAGCCTTGCCGACCTTCTTAGGCAGAAAGCCCAGTCTAGTAATGACATAGACAAATCCAATATAGACTCTCTTATAGAGAGACAGATACTTAACTTCAATAAAGCCCAAATAGACTTGTCTAACTCTGTAAAAAATGAGCAGAATAGAGTACTGGACTTTGCCCAGGGATTGCAAGAAGCCGCTAAAAACCTTCAAGACTTCAGTAGAGCTACTGCTGAGGCTAAGGATAAGCAAGAAGCTCTTCAAGATGCTAAGACTGTTATTGGACAGAAACTAAGTGATTTTGATGAGGACAAAGATGCACGTAAGCTGAACTCTCAGTCCAGAGTTGTAAGTGCCGCCGAAAGGGTAGCAGAACTCTCTAAGAGAGGAAGTGGATTATTCTCTACTCCTTCTAGCTTCTCTCCTTTGTTTAATGACCTGCCCCCAGAGATTGCTAGACTTGTCAAGGGTTCTTTCGGTTTCTCAGATACATCCAGAAGGGAGTTTGAACGTAAGTCTGCTGAACAGGACTTGCGTATAGCTGCTAGAGACTATAGTAGGCTTGAGCAGAAAGACCTGCTGGAAAAAAGGGGCATAATCAGAGACCAGAATAAACTGGAAAGGGAAATAAGTGCCCTTCCAGGGGAGGAAAGTCAAAGAAGATTAGCAGCCTTGCGCCAGGCTGTATCTAATCAGCAACAAGGTTTTAACGTTCCTGGGCAGGATGAGTTCATAAAAGAACAATCAGAAGCATTAGGTATAAAGATCCCTACTGGGGAAGCCGCTAAGACCATTGATGTAAATACCCAAGAAATAAAGAACCTCCTAGCTGGAAATATAACTACTACTTTAAGTAATATTCTCTCAGTACTACAAGGGAAACCAATTGAAGACAGCAAAAATTTGCCACAATTATCCTCTGCTTCTGGAATAGCGACTAGTCCCCCTATAATTACAGGAGGACCTACTCCAAACCTTCCTCTAACAAACGCAGCAACTTCGAAATACAGTAACAGACCTGCTTGGGCGATAGACCCTGCATCTTTAGGAAAACCCCTGAAGGACCATAAAGGAGAGTTGGACTACGTTTATAAGGCAGATAAGGGAAAAGATCCCTACAATAATGATGTTATAAAGATACCTAAAAGTTGGGAAGAGGAAGTTAATAGGTATACCAAATTGTGGGCTGGAGATGGTCTTAGTGATGGTTCTGTTTTAGTGGACCCCTCAGTGAATCCAGAACCTCTAAATCCTGGGGGTACTACTTCTGTCTATGCTAAAGATAAAAATGCTGTAATATCCTCTCTTGATGACTACTTTGACAATTTTGAGGGAGGGTCTAAGGGTAATGTTACATTCTCCTCTCGCAGGCAGCTAAAAGGACTAGGATCAGCAAATGCTGAAGACTTATTTAATGTAATAAACTACGGGCAAAGTAAAAAGTTTGATCCTATGAATGAACAGAATAGGAAAAATTTGGCTAAAATATCCTCAGAGATAGAGGACCAGTTCAGTGCTGGAGTGACCGGAGCCTTAAAGTTAAATTATGGTAAAGATGGAAAAATATCAGACAGGAAGAAGTTCCTATATGACAATAGGTTATTTTTTGATCCAGATCCAGAACCAGAACTTACAGCAAAGGCTAAAAAACTAGAAACAAATGTGTCTCTTCCAGCATACCCTGCTGCTTTTGGTATTGCTGAAGCCCCAGATTTTGACTCTTTATTCAGTAAGAATGATGGTACTGGTCCTTTAAGCCGCTCTCAGACTTATCAGAAGATAATGGATAGGAAGGCTCTTGAGCGTAATGGGGCTATTCCTAATGCTAGTGGTATGACCAACCCCGCCGGGCGGGGGGTTTATGAAGCTATTACTGGAGGATTACTAGATTCTAGTATAGTTCAGAATGTCCGCCCCGCCTCTTCCACTGTCTGGAAAGGAGGAGTGAATTTTGATACTGAGAAACAACCTAATCAAGGTCTTGATGGTGTTATAAATGCTATTAAGGAAGTGGGAAATAAGATAAGTGATCAGGTCAGGCAAGGAGTTGAAAGCTCCTTTGGAGGAAGGTAATGCCAGTTAATCCAGTAGGTACACTAATCACCTTCACTAACGCTGCCTCCACATCCGTAAGCCTATACGCCTCAGAGGTTACCAGGACTAAGATTATTGAGCCTTTTACTAGAGTAGAGTTTTCTAATGATAAGTTGCGGGGGGCTAAGAATGATCTAGGTGGTCTGCCTATGATTGTTACTACAATAGCTAATACTCCTATACAGTTGAGTATTAGCTGTGCTGGGGATAGCCCTAGACCCCTTACCCCCGACTCTATTAGTAACCTGAATTCTATAAACCAAAAGTTTGTTATAGATAGGTTCACTATGAGAGGCACTCCTCAAGATATCTCCTCTTTAGAGGTAGTCCTGGCGCAGGCTATTGACCATGAGAACAGGTTACAGCAGTTTGCCTACCATGCTACAAAAGCTAATTCTGACATATCTTACAATGATTTAGTAGCTCTTCAAGCTCAAACTTTTAGTTCCTTAACCTCCACAGGGGTATCAATTGCTGGGAATGTGCTGGGAGGGACCTACACAAATATGCTGATAGTTTCTTTTGATATGGACTTCACCCACGAGGTAAAGCAAAGAGATGGATCTGTACTCAGACTAGCCTCTTGGTCTATGGTTATTGACCAAAGGGCTATATCCTCCCAGGCATCCTAAAATAGGTATATTTCAAGAGTACTAAGGAGTATGACTGTTGGCCTTGCTCATATTTTTAGACGAGAGCTTCACCTCTGGGGCGGCTCTTGATCCAGTAGACACCTTCACAGGTGATGGAGTTACCTCTACTTTTGTACTGGTCAATAAATCAGTACAGAGGCTAGGGTCTACTATAACAGTAGATGGCAACCAATACTACCAGTATAATGGTGGTTTTACTAAGGATATAGGGACTAACAGCTTTACTTTAGCTGCCATTCCGCCCCTGGGGTCTACTATAGTAGCTCCTGGTATTAACCAAATAACCTTCCCTGTGTTTGACCAGGAAACTGTTCCTGGAGTAACCGACCCCAGGGTTAGGGAACAACCACTATGGATTGGGGACAGTACTGACATAAACAACCAGTATTACATAAATATGCCACAGTACTCAGGCATACAGATATCCATGAATGACCTGGTAAGTTCTGTGGGTGCCCAGATATCCTGGTGTCAGATAGCCTGTGCCTCCCCTACAGATGGTACAGCCTTAACTTATGGAGCCACTGGGGAGGCTATGTACACCTCAGCTATTAGAGCTTTTGGCGTGGTTGCTGCTTCAGCAGTTGCAGGAGCTTCTTCTATACTCTGTACCACCGCTTCTACTTTCCAAGCAGGGGACTATGCCATACTCAACATTGGTAACGCCTCCCAGGAAATAAGGAAAATTGCCTCTGTATCATCTGCATCAGGAGGGGTAATAAACTTTACGACAGGCTTTGACTTCTCCCACTATGTTAATGAGCTTATATTTACGTGTGGGCGAAAATTCTGGGTAAAGGTGACATGCCCTGTAGATGCAGCAGGGGACCAAGCGTATAACTTTTACGATGTGGCTCCCCGAAGATTAGGTAGAATAGTCAGTAGAGTTTAAGGAGACAAAATGCACATACCTGCCACCGCCTGTGCCGTTTGGCGTATTATTGAGAAGGATGTTCATGGTAATGTTCTCAGGGACCGTGAACTAAAGAACCTAATTGTAAATGCTGGTAGAAACCAGGATTTGCTAAACTTATTCATGCTTTCAGGCTCTGGTGGTTTTGTAGCCTTGGGGGTAGGTGCATCTACTACAGCAGCCACAGTATCAGACACAAGGCTTACCTATGAACTTATAGGTAACGCTGCCCGTAAATCTCTTACCAATACTTCAGGAGCTGCCCTATCACCCTCTGATATTGTCAGCTACCCCTCTGGAGTGGCTATTGTACTAAATGCTACCAGTACTGCCACTTTCTATAGAAGCCTTACTTGTCAAGCGGTATATAACTCTGGAGATGGTAACAACGGTAATCAGTTTGGTGAGTATGCTTTGTTTACTACTGCTACCAATCCAGCCACTCCTACTAGCACTAGTGGAGTAATGTACAATCATTTGATCGACCCTTCCCCTACTGTAAAGAGTGGTGCTAACTCGATCACAGCCCAAATAACCTTATTTTTGTAGAATTACGTTACCTGGTGTGTTATAATTTACCTATATTTGCAAATATAGGTAAATTATGACTAAACCAAAAATAGAAGCAGGGCAAAAGTTTAATAAGTTAACAGTAGTGTCTAGAAGTGCTAACGCTAAAAATGGCACCTCTCGTTGGCTATGTGCATGTGAGTGTGGCAATACTAAAATTATAGAGGCTAGGCATTTGAAAGCAGGAAATATAAAATCTTGTGGGTGTCTAACAGTCACTAAGCTAGTGAGTAGAAATAAGACTCATGGAATGTCCTCCCATCCTCTATATAGCCGTGTTGCGGGGGTAGTGCAGAGGTGTACTAACCCTAAAATGAAGGCTTATAAAAACTATGGAGGAAGGGGAATAACAGTATGCGATGAGTGGAAAACAGACTTCTCAGTGATGATAATGTACATAGTAGATATGTACTCTGATTGGGAGCATAGGATAAGACAAGGGCAACAAATAGACAGAATTGATAATAACGGTAACTACGAACCTGGAAACATAAGACTTGTGACTCCTAAGGATAATTGTGCTAATAGAAGAGAGAGAGGGGCTTCTCAAGATAGTTACACACCTCCATCATTATCGAACACTAACAAGAATGTCAAGAACTTGGAAGGAATGATATTTGGACAACTTACAGTAATTAAAAGAAACCCCAGCAATCATAAAAATAAAAGAGTGATGTGGGATTGCCTCTGTACTTGTGGTACGGAAACAACAAAAACATCCTCACTTTTAATAAGGGGGCAGACTAAATCTTGTGGATGTTTGGCTAGGGCAAATACTGCTAAAAGGTCTACATCTCATGGTCTTAGGAAAGATCCTACCTACTATGTTTGGAACAATCTAAAGCAAAAGGCAAAAAAGGGTAAAATTGCTTTAGTCAAGGAGTGGCAGAGTGATTTTACACTTTTCTACAGTTGGCTAAGAGATAACAATTGGTCAAAGGGTCAAGGTATAGGTAGTGTTTCTTTTGAGTACGGTCCTGATACCTGTTTCCTTAAGTAAGTCCCAGGAGGGTTTATGATAACCCAGCTTATAGGGGACGTCTACGACGCTAACCAGAGCCAGATAAGAGATGTTGTCATGAATGACGGCATGATTTACACTGTTACAGCTCAGCCTGCCTATCGTTCTTACAGTGCTTTAACTTTAGCCCCTTCTGCCTCCGGTTCAGGTATTGTAGCTAACCCCTCTGGGATAGCACTAGTAAATGCTGGCTCGGCTATTATAACCTCAAGCTCCGCTAACCAGGTAGATTGGGTGCAGTTATCCACGGGTTCTAGGGCTGGAGTTACCTCAGGAGCAGCTACTACCATGTATGGAACTGCTGGGGGGCAGGTGGATATAAATACCTCTACTGGATATGCCCTAGCTACCAAGTCCACTACAGGGTCAGTAACCCTAATAAACGCTATATCCTTTACTTGTTCTTCAATGACCGTTACTCCTTTGTCAGGACAGAACGCTACTTGCGTTAGAACTAAAGATAGTAATTTTCTTATAGGTACTACAGACCACAAAGTTCATGAGCTGTCTATAGCTGGTTCTTTAATAAAGAGCTTAACTCTCCCGTCTACTCCTGCTGTAACTGCCCCCACAAGCCTTAGAGTTGCCTCTATTAGCTATTATAATGGCTACGCTTTGATAGCCAATACTGCTGGATTTATCTTCCTTTACGATTGGTCACAGTCAACCCCTACTCTCTTGGATACTTTCTTTATTAGTGGATGGGACCTGAACAATAATCCTGTGCTGTCTGTATCTGCCAGTGGTAGTTGTATTCTTACAGGTATGAAAGCTATGACACAAGGACAATCCCAAGCCTGCCATCAAATATATTTTGAGAAGGGTGAAATATGTGTTCAAGATTCCTTCTTCAATAACCGTCGTTCAGGTTACAATGGTAATTGTCAAGATGTAGTACAGAATTATTTTGGGATCTGGACCTCAGACACTACTACAGGCACCCCTCTTAGAATTTTCAAACAGTCAGGCAATAACAAAGTTAATGTCCCCTCTAGGGTACAAGATCCACCCTTAACTGACATCTCTGCCAGAATCATCAGGATTAGGGATGGCGGGGTAGGTAAGTGCTGTGTAGAGTCAGATACAAATATAGGGTCGGTGGAGACTCAAATATCAGCTACTGACAATATGGACTATATTGAGATAGCTCTTGCTACTTCTCCCAATCGTCAAGGATTCAGGGTGTTTACAGCATAATGACTCTTGTTTATCAAAGCTCTACTACTATAAACGGGTCCCCCACGATAAGAGGTGGCTGTACCTGGGAAGCTGGAAATGAGGCTTTACTGGTAGACTCTGGTGTTCCTTGTCTAAGAAGGTACAACTTAAGTACTTTTGCCCAAACCGCCTCAACTACTGTTCTTAATTTCCCTGCCACTGTGGCTATGATAAATTCAGCTTCCTGTGTTGTTATACCCTATAGTGGAAGTACAGTAGAGTTTTATGACCTTGCTAGTAACACAAGAGGTGCAGTATCCTCTGGATTTAACTCAACAAATAACGGAGTTAATCAGCTATCCGCTTCTGACCTTACTAACAACATAATTATGTACGTAGGGGCTACTACTAATATTGGGGTTGTTAGGGCGTCTAACTATAGCGTGTCTGTAATCACTCCTCGTACATCTAGCTCTAATAGAGTGTTCAATTGTGTGACTTTTAAAGAGGCAGGCAGGTGGTTAGTAGGGACCACTGGTGGTGGACTGTACGAACTTGATGCCTTTGGTAACATCTACGGGCAAATGGATATCCAGCTAACTCCTAAAGTTTCTGGGCTTACTCAAGTAGATGGGAGCTCTGATCTCTCAAGTCTAGATATTTCAGGTCTGTTCTGGGGTAGTGGTATTCTAGGGGTCAGTACTACTACTGGTAATTTCTTTCTGGTGGACTGGGGTTCTAAGACTATAATAGCCTCCCGCCAGTTTGCTTTCACTGACAGTTCCTTTAGACCTTGCCTTGTCAATGCCGGGTCTGGAATTATGGTTGCCTCTCTAAGTGCCAATATCTCTAACCCTGGTACTTGTATTGAAGAGGTTGACATGGTTAACAAAGCTCCTAGAGTGAGAGACAATCTCTATACTGCCTCTACCAGTACTATTGCAGCTATAGGTGCAAACAGCACTAACGGGCGGGGATGGGCTGTGCAATCTTCTTCAGGACCTATCAGGTTCTTTGATGTACAAGCAGATAGGGCTATAACTACAAGAGCTTTCTCAGTAACTATTGGTGGCGTTCATCAGCAGGCTAGGCTGATTCTTCTAGATGAGACTTCAGGTACAGCCACAGGAAGACCAATACTAGACACAATTATGCAGTCCCCCACCACTTACAGTGTGCCTAGTGGTAAGAATGTTATAGAGATTGTAAAGGTTGGGGAAGGATACACTTCTCTATGGCAAGTAAATAGATACACAACTTAGGGAAAAATGTGGACAAAGGTGACATCTATCCCGTATACCAAGGTTTATGGACTCAGGGGACTAACTCTACCTCTAGCTCATTAGTAGCTTACGGTTCTGGGGCTAGTGCTGCTTACTATGGTCTTTACAGCCAGGGTACTAACTCCACCTCCACCGCCCTTGCCTCCTCCACCTATCAATATATAGGTGGGGGTGCTCCTCTTGTTCTTGTTACCTTCGCTAGTAGTGAGTATGCAGTCTCTGCTGATTCTCTGTCAGTTATAGTAGACCTAGTTAAAAGCTTTAGCGAGTATAGCCCTGCCGCCGATATATTCTTTGACTTCACTAAGGACCTGGTTGAATATGCCACTACTGGAGACGGGCTATTTGTAGCCCTAACTAAGTACTTTGATGAGTACGCAGTCTCTGGAGATAGCCTTTCCAGGGGTGGGCAGCTAGTAAGTAACTCTGTAGCTGCTGATAGTTTGTTTATAGCCCATACTAAGACATTCTCTGAGTATGCCCTGGCTTCAGATGAGCCTGTAGAGGCTTTCCCTTACTTTGATGTTACAGATTCTATGGCTATAATGGTAGAGCCTGCCTTTGATGTTAATGACTCTGCTGCTATAGATGTTTCCATATACACAGATGAGTCCTACACTATGGATATATCCATAGTTCCTAGTACATTAGCGGCTGTAGTTAATGCCTCTAGTTTGTCTAATCCTTTTCTACCCACAATTATTGCAGGAGGTGTTACTTATGTTACTAATGCCTGTACCGCCCCACCCCCTGGCTATGTAGTAGGTCCTAACACTTACTGGGTAAACTACCTCAATACTGGTATAGGAAATACCTCATTCTGTGAGATGACTCAATCAAACCTGGAGCTAAATACTACAGGTGGAAGTTTCTCTATTGCCTCTCAGTCCCCTCTAGGAGGCGGTACAACCTATTCTCAGAACCTGGGGCAGGTAATTACTGCCTACGGGCTTACAGGAACTATTACAGACTTTGGAAAGACCATAAGTAACAATGCTAATACATACCAGACTGAAGGTATTTTTGGCTCTCCCAATCTTAATAAAGCCTTCAACCTTATCACATATGGTGGAAACCAGTACTTCGCTTTCTTAAATAACCAGTACGGCTTGAACTATGCTCCTCCTATAAATAGTTATACGACTGTCAGGGGCATGGCCCAAGCCATAGCAGCTACCTGTGGCATAGGGCTATCATGGTTAGTCCCTGATGCCCCTTACCATGATATATTTGGACAATCTGGGCTTACTGGACTAGATGCCCTTAATACACTGGCTGGGCAGTTAGGTGCTAATGTTAGATGGAATGGGGGCTTAAATTACTCTGTAGCCTACCCAGACTTCTACCAAGGAAGTTGGACAGTCCCTAATCCCCTTCTCTTAGCTGGACCTCTAAAATACTCCTACCACCAGGACCTTGGTTACGGAGTGTCTGGTTCAGGAGTACTCGGTGTACCAACTAATGTCTATTTTGATCCTAGTGTTAAAACACTCCCTGTAGACCAGGCAACCACCACTACGGAGAACCTGGAAATCATAGCTACAGTCACTAAGCCCTTTACCCAAGAAGACCCCACCCTTATTGTGGACCTGGACAATGACATTATCTCTGTTAAGATTCAGATTCTTGTTAAGCCTGGAACTGTGACAGGTGGGGCTAGGTATGTTACTGACAACTCCTCTATATGGTTTGATTTAGGCTCCCCAGCCATATCTAATCCTTATGTAAAGGTTGTAAAGGTAGGAAGCTCTTATAGGAATCAGCTATGGGCTGACTATACGCTTTTCCCAAGCCTCAATGTCATCAATAATGGTAATTTCACTATGAACTTTGCTGTTATTAGAAGGTCCCTTGCCCCCAACTTCCAAGAAGCTCAGCAGAACTCAGAACTACTTCTAAGAGAGATTCAGGCTAGGATTGCTGCTAATGTAAGGTTTATTAAGACCTATACTGGCACTATTACTTGCTATTTCTTCGGCTCTCTTCCGTTGCCCGGAATGTGGGCTTCTGCCACTTATTGTGGGGAGACTGTGCAGGGTATTGTGGAGTCAGTGTCACTTACAGGAAATGGTATATTAACAGTACAGGTGGCTCAGTACTACAGAATTAATCTTCTGGATGCTAAGCTAAACTGGGCACTAACTACAGGAAACTATACGAATATCTAATGTCACTTTGGGGAAAGATCAGGGATATTGCCAGAGAGGAGGCTAATCAAGCCTACCGCTCAATCACTCAGACTGCTGTGCAGCAAAACAATGTGCCAGTCCTGGCTAAGGTTATAGCGATAGACAGTGAGAACTATACAGTCCTACTCCCTTCCGGGGAGACTAAGTTTGCAAAGCCAGTCGGGGGCAGGTCTATAGGACTTGGGGACACAGCCCATATAATAGGGGACTCTCTATTCTAATGGACAACCAGGTCACTTTTGCTGTATACTCAGGTCAACCCTAGCAGAGGAGATTGACCCATAGCTACATTAGGTCCGGGCGGAGAGTATGTAAAAAAGAAAACCCAGGATATCACCAGGGAACTTACTACTCAATATCTAAATACAACTGCTAAAGGCAATCCCCAAACCATTCTTGGAAGACTTAATGGGGACGGTACAGCTACCCTTCCAGATGGTTCCAAGGTCCCAGTGCAACTGAGGGGATTACCAGGTCAATACGCCTATCTTTTCAACATGGGGGGAGGTAAGTGGCTAGCTGATGCTACATCTGCTCAATCTATACAGGTAGGAGGAATTAAGGAACCATCCTTGTATGGTCTTCTTACAAACTATAAGCCTATGGCATCTGTTGAAGATTATATAGGTACGAGTACAAGTACAAACAGCCTCACAGGGGAGGACTATTCTGGAGTGTTACAGTACACAGGAATATTTACTCTAGGAGAGGTTTGGCTAATAAATTTCTCCAAAAATACGAGATATCAGTTAGACCCTGTACTTTATCAGGAATTCTCTAATGTAGCTCCGTGTATAAGGGAGAGGCATATATCAGTCTACTCTGGGCTGTATAAAGTAACAACAACTGTGGTAGACAGTTGTCCCTTCGGTTTTGGGGGATTTACAGCTATTGATGTAGATGGTTGGAACAGTGGTAGTTTCTATAACCAATATGGAGGATTTTTCAGCTCTGGTGCATACACAGGACCAATTTTTAAGTTGTCTACAGAGTGTAAGGATATTCTAGTACTGAGAAGTAATTTAAGAAGAGACTACGCTAACACAACCACAGGTGTTGATGGTGTTGATTCTGAAATAGAGTACAGTAACATAGACACAGGGGGATCTACCCTGTATCTAGAATATAAAATACTGAAAAACATATATGTAAATAGTGATGGTTTTGTTTCTTGTGAGTCTACCGAATATGGTATCTATAATCTACCGGAAGCCACCCCCACTAAAAATTACAGCGATATTAGCTTGCCTAACAGATTTGGTACTGGTACATTCAGTCGTAGTAGTTGTTTTGTCTACATCTCCCTAAGTAGGAATACTAGTGATATACCAGTTATTGATTTGTTTAGTTACAGTTCGTATGCGGACGGTACGCTCACTACATACACAGAATCTGGGTATACTAGGTACAGAACAGAAGGAAGTTACGGTGCTAGGGGGGTCATAGTTAGGAATATTAACATAATTCCTCGTATAGACTACGATGAAGATTTATCAGGTAACAGCCCATCAAACTTTCTCACTGAGGCTTATTTAAAGTCCCCTGTGATTTCAAGTTACGGTTATTTTGTTAAAGGTTTATTTCATGGGGATCATATAACATACCTAGAGCCGTATCTAGGCACAAAAACTACCTACAGAATGGATGCCTCTAATTTTACATATGCGGAACAGATACCAAATTCGTTATTCACACCCTCAGCTTTTCCCGCTAACAATATAATAACAAGTGTAGACTACATAGGAGGGGAATCCATACAATTTGATAATCCCCTGTACAATTTCACTGAGGCAGCTAACCCCAGAGTATCCTTGTATAATAGAGCATATTATCTTGCAAACAACAGTATAATACATTCTGTAATTAATGGGTTTGATGGTCCTGCTTTAGGAGCACTTTTTAGCCTCCCAAGGGGGAACATAGCCGACATAACTAGTGAGTCCACCTACTGTCTTTTGATTCCTCGCAATGACAACCCCAACATTTTCGGGTTTGTATCACTACAGACATCAGATGATGGTAGTAGTGTATCAAATGTACGAATAGCAAGAAGTGAGATAAATTTTGATGATATAGTTTCAACAGTGAGCGATTTGTCTTATTATCTTGAAGCAGATGGGCAATCATTCAGGATTTCCCCTTCTGTGGATATAAAACCATCTATGTACAGTATATAGATAGAATTTAGAGTAGTTCTCCCTTACTTGTAAAGGTAATTAAAACAGATGGCACAACCCACCCTCCCCGCGACTAATAGAGATCTTCGCCTGGCCTTGTCTGTTCTTAACGAGTACATCATAAATGGTCAGCA
>ERZ724522.389-NODE-389-length-29293-cov-26.692968_pt1 | contig 29293 bp, 54 predicted proteins | sample MGYA00376055_ERZ724522 | MGnify/ENA primary metagenome ERZ724522 (study PRJEB28724, sample SAMN07190884) | wastewater metagenome | isolation source: effluent of sewage treatment plant in Hong Hong | place: Hong Kong | collected 2016-03-17 ...
GGTTTTGGAAACGCGCGGACAATTCCGCATGCTCTGCGCCGCCCTCAACATCCCCTTACAGGAGCCGACGGTATGACGAGCGCAGCCCAACAGATTGCCGACAGCATGCGCCCATTCGAACACCCGAGCAAAGTTATCAAAGTACGGACGTTCGAACTGCCGCGAGCGGTTCGCGAAATGATTTGTTGTCGCTGAGCTTGCTGAAGTAACCCCCCGCCCCTAGCTGTAGCGGAGGGAGAGAGCCTAACCCCGGAGCCCACCCAATGAGCGCAGTCGATTGGCAAGACGAAATTCATGTCGGCAACGTAACAGAAATTGAGCTGGCGAAGAAACGGGAGAAGCCAGGGCGAGGCTGGACGCATATCAACGGACCCGTTTGGGAGCACGAGAGCGGCATTCGCTTGCACATTTGGGGGCTTGCCGGGCGCATTGGCGAGGAGCCAATTTCGGCAAACCGCTGGCCAGAGTCACTAGCAGCCGACCGGGCTATTCGCATTGCCGGTGGAAATCGGAAGCGCGGGTTAATGATCTGGGCTCGCGCCGTCCTCTCCGCTCTCAGGGACCAATGATTGACGACGATGTTTACCTCCTGACGAACGAACCAACGATTGCAGAAATCAAGCGGCTCAATCGTGAAACGCTGTACTCGTTTCCACTGCCGATGATGTTCGCGCTGCTTGACGCTGGCATTGACCTTGAAGAACACGCTGACGCCACGATTCGGCAGTTCGTGCATGTCGCGGGTGAAGCCGTTGAACTGCGCTGGGCGTGCATGAAGAACGGGGAGGCGATTGCAATCCTGGGCGGTGAAGGAGAAGACGGGTTCCGCGCGCTGACTAAACGACGCTCCGCTCTGAGGGAGTGAGGGCTACTTCAGCTTGTTCATTGTTCGACGAATCAGCGCAGTCAAGGAGAACCCATCGCGCGTAGCAATTTCCTGCCACTTGGCTTTTTCGGAAGCCTTGCAGTTCAAAAGGAAAGTGGAGTCGAGTTTGTCTTCAGGCTTTTTGGTGGGCCGCCCGCGAGCCGGATTAGTCTTTGCCATGAAAACAGAATATATCGAAATAATATGGCGGTCAACGGTTGACGGAATCTATTAAAATAATATATTGACGGCAAAGGAGAGTTCAAAATGAAAGATGCTCAAGGTGACCCAACGGCAAGAAAGCGATTGTTCCTCTCGTGCAGCCAAAGCGATGGCCAACTGTGGTATTGCGGCGATATTACCGATGCCCATCGTGGGCTAGGCAATCTACTGCAAGAGGATATTCGCCAATTACTAGCCGGCGAAATCGACGTAAATGACTGGGTAGAAGACCTGTATTTTGAAGTGCGAACGATGACAGACGCGGAAGTTGAGCGACTCGCCGATGTCTGATACTCCTCCGCGCCGCACGCCGGAAGAAGAACTAAGGAGTTTGCAAATGCCGTCACTTCAGCAGCAAAAATTCGACAGGCTCGCAAGGGCTATAGGACTTCCACTTACGCAACAGCAAAGGTCGCATGTTTGGTGGTTAGCCGACATGGACCCTAGCACTTGTGAGATCATCGCCGAATTGTTCGATCGTGTGCGGGCAAGTGAGCTGCCAATCCAAGGAGAATTGATCTGTGCGGAATGTCGCTCTCTGTTGTGCGCAGTGTGCGGCGGAAGTGGAACGGTCGAAGTGGAACCATCGCATTCGCAATGGGAGCACGGCTGTCGCGAACAAGAGGCTTGCCATGAGTGCTGTGGAAGTGGGAGGGCTAAGCCGTGAAACGACTACCGATCATTCGTCACATTCGATACTTCTGGCATTCGTTCTGGCTGTGCCGCTGGCTGGATTATTGCCGTCGTCATGGGCTTGGCTTCTTTGCTCAGCAATCGGATTTGGATTTCCTGCAAGACGTATGGGAGGGGCGAGCGTGACTCTTACGTATGTAGTTCCGCGTCCAATTGGTAAGCCATTCGAGACTGGCGAAGTCGTTGAATTTTGCAACCGCGATATGAAGGTTCTTTCGGAAGTGAAGATTGCTCGCGCTGGCAAGCGGATCGTTCGGCTTGTGGACGGCAGGACGTTTCGCGCAAGTGACGGCTGGTACGTCGGCGATGGTGGGGCGTATCCGTTTCCGTCGATTCGGCACAAGAAGAAACCTTAGTACAGGAGAATTGGGGATGCTGACCACCGTCACGATTCGCGCGCAGGAGTTCGATGTGGAGTACCGCGACCACGGCCGGGAGCCAGATACAAACGCGCACGACATTGACTGGCATTTCGTCGATGCCGATGCGCCGAAGGATTTGACCGCTGAGGAAGAAGAGGCGGTGTATTTGCAGCTTGCTCAGATTGGGCACGAGCATTTTCCCGACGATGTGATTTAACCAAAAGCAACCGCGCCGCTCCGTGCGGCAGAAGGAGGAGGGGGATGGCAAAGAAAGCAAAGCGCGGCCCCGGACGACCAGCAACAGGACAAACCCCCAAGCGCTGGCTGGGCCGCGTGAACGACGAAGACTGGAAGACGATCACGGAAGCCGGCAAGCCGAATTTCACCAAGTGGGCGCTGGGGATACTCCTCCGCGCCGCACGCCGGAAGAAGAACCCATGAAACTAACCAAAGCACAACAGATCGCAATTTCCGCACTCCAAGCCAATCCGCTGGCATGGCTGAAATCCTACGGGTCGAACTACTGCGTTTTTCCTTACGAGGTCAAACCGCTCGTAGTCAGCGAGAAGACGGTTGCGGCGCTGTCTAAGGCTGGGCTGATCGTTAATCGCGAATTGACGCCTGAGCAGTTGGCGCTGTGGGATGTGAAATTGCGAGGCAAAGCACCGGCCCGTGGTTGGGTGTTGGGGAAGAAACCTTAGTACAGGAGAATTGGGGATGCCGAACGCAGTATTTGAGATGGCGCAGGCGCTTCGCAGGTCACATTGCGACCAAAAGGATGACAAGAGCCATGAATGTGTTGGCGAGGTAACGATTAAGCGCGGCGAAGTCTGCCTTGACTGCAAACTGTGCGGCAAGGGTGGAGAGATTCCTGGCTGGAATCATTTCACCGCAAAGCTGCTGGAGAAGTGCTTTGAGGCGGCCGGCATCAACTGGGGCTCGCTCGGCATGGAGGCAAGGCTGGCCGCAGTGATTGCGCATCGACGTGAAATGGGGCAACAGAAGTAAACCAAAAGCAACCGCTCCGTGCGGCAGAAGGAGGAGGGGGATGGCGAACCGAGCCAAGATCGCAGCCGCTGTTTTCTCGGCAACTGCGACTACACGAAACCTTGCCGATGAGCCGTTGACGGCTGACGACTGGGCGAAAGTCTGGCAGGCCAAGAAGAATTTCACGGCCGCGCTTCGGCAGATCGTTTTCGATGCACGATGCCGAGAAGCGGAATTGCGAAAGACTGAAGAATTAGCCGACGCACGTTCTTACTAAGGACTTTAACGATGAGAGCGAAGACGACCAAGCAATTGTGCGGCTTGAAGGTTTATAGCAGCAACAAGGATAAGAAGATTCCGCTTGAGCATGCCCTGAAAGAATATTCCGAAGAAGCGATTGCGGACGGGCTTTGCTGTGCTCAAACGACGATTGACCTTGCCGAATCCTGCCGAACGATGTTGCACGATCTGAATCAGCGTGAGCGACTCTTTCGGCTGTGCGTTGAACTTGACATCGAAATGGACGGCGTTCGCGTGCCAGCGAGCGCTGCGGCGATCCTGAACGCCATTCGTGGCATCGTGACGGAAGAAACCTAGCCCATGACGATCAAGACGCCGGTGAAACAAAACTTCGGCTATCCAACTGCAATCTTGGACGACGACGGTAAGTGGATTTTGGATTGCCTGAATGCGGATATTGCCGCTGCCATCGTAGAAGCCGTGAACGAGGGCGAAGCCGACAAGAAGTGCCTTGCGGAATCACTTCCGAAAATCAAACAACTAGGCGCGGCGCTGAAGCAAGCGACGGAAATACTTCGCTGGTATCTAACGCCAGATCAGCCAATTGGCAGCCTGCCCGAAAAGGACAGGAAGTTGCGAGAAAAGATCGAAGCCTTTTTAGAAAGCATGAAGGTTGTTGCAGTGTTGAATCGAGGTTCGCAATGACCACCGACGATTGGCCGCCGAAGTCGTTTGAATTATGCAACGGACCGCTGGACGGTGGCTACGTCGTTCGTACCGGCGATGTGATGCCGCAGCGAATCTGGTGTTTTCGATTGGCGTATTCCAGAGGACTTGCGTTGTGGCAGCCAAGCAGACCGCTGCTCAGCCAAGCAGAGTGGCTGTGCTACATCATGGATGGCTACAGGTTTGTTTTTGAAACTACGCAAGCGAGGAAACCATGAGCGAGACAAGCGAGACAATCCTTACCGACGAATGCAAAGCCAGCCATTTCGTTTTGTCGTTCAGCGGCGAATCGATAATGACGGCAGTTATCCATGCTCTTGAGGCCGAGGTGCGGGCGCTCAATTCGATTCAGGCGATGCACAGGGACGAGCCCTCCGCCAACGTATCGGCGCTGGCAGCGGAGTTGTGCCGCAAACACAACGACGCGGACAGGGTTGCAGTATGGGAGATTCACGATGTCGAAGCCCTGATTCGCAGGCAATTCAGGGAATCCACTCCCTCGCCCGTAATCGAAGGGAACGACCGGGAAGCGGAGCTATTGAAGCAACTCGCCATCGTGCAGGGGGAGCGGGATGAACTAGCAAAGCACTTTTACGATGCCAGGCTAATTGCATCCAATCACGCTGAGCATGTTAGTCGGCTGAAGCAGAAGCTCGCCGCCCTCGAAGACGAGCGGGACTGGCTGAAAACATGCACGAACGGCAAACTGCAGGCTGAAAACGACCAACTCCGCACCACCGTCACCTCGCTGCGGGAAGCGTGCGAGGGGGCGAGCCAAGCCTTACAAAGCCCCGTGCGGCAGTGGGATGAGCGAAACAACCGAGAACGCCAGCGGGATTTTGGGCGGACTGACGAGCCGTACATGATTCATATCGCACGTACAGTTATTCAGGAACTCACCGCCGCCCTCCAGTCCGCTCTTGTGCTGCGGATGGAGAAAGAGACAGCAGCTATAGACCACAGTTGCTTTACGAGAGAGGGAGGCTCGCGATAGCGCTTGATTCCCTGAGATCTATTGATATACTTTCTTCATGGCTAAGCAAAAGAAACCTCAAGACTTTTTTACGACAACGCAGCCACGCGAGTGGCAAGACGCCTTCCGCGCCGAAGCGGATCGGCAGGGGAAATCGGTATCAGAGTGGGCCGGCGAGGCCATGCTTGCCGCGCTGCCGGCGAAAGTGCGGAGCCAACTCCCGCCGCGGCCACCAAAGGGACGGCCAGTGACCGCCGAAAAATAATCGGAAATTTTCTCGGAAAATATACCAATAGATATTGACGGCTGCCGAAGTATTGGTATATTAACACCATCGCAGCACAACCCTGCACCGGCCGACGCGGACCAGTCGGGGCATCCAGGGTGAGGATGAGACAATGAACGAAGCGAAGACTGTCCGTGTTGTTTACTGGCAAGGCACAGTGCAGCGCACTGAAGAAGTTTCAACATACGCCGAGGCAATGGAAGTTGCCAGCAAAAACAGCAACGCCTACGATCCGGCGTTCTATGAAATTTCGACCGGAAAGCAGCTTTTTGATGATGGCAACGGCCTGTGCTATGAGGATCAGTCGGTTTACGTGGTGTAGCGCTCACCCCCCCGCTGGCAGACCGGGCAAAGTCTGCTAGGGCCGCAACCCGCCACCTGCACGTGGCGCGGCCTGCACGCTCGACGGGTGATCGAGTGACTGACGGCGGGATGAGGGTGAGAGACATGGCCATCCGCGAACTGAAGCACGAGAACAGCACGATCTACTTTGTGGCCGACGGGCAAGGGATGCCGGTTAGTTTCGGCTACCTGAAGCGGCAGCAAGCCGAAGAGGTTGCCGAATTGATCGAATCGAGCGAGGGACAGGCATCGATTCCGGCTGGCATCGATGTGGAAAAAATCTTGGCCGACTACCGCTAACCCGAGAAAGGAGAATCACTCATTTCCCGGCACTCGATTGAATTTGGGGCGTGGGATTTTTCTTGATTTGGCGACCTTGCTACAATAGCTCTCGTCCTGCCGAATCGCTGTGAAAGATCACAGCAGGGACAACGCACAAGGAAGCGAGAGATGGTTGCGCCTGCCGAAGGAGCGAAGCGAAAGGTCGCCAAGCTGCAAATCAAAAAGCAGATGGAAATAATTCCACCGGAGCACATCACAAAGTTGCTGGTGATCCCCAAGCTCGTCAATGGGCGGATCGAATTGCACCTGGACGGCTTGCCGGAAGGGACGGCGATCCTTCACACTTTGCAGGTGACAGACCCTAGTAGTGTCCGGTTTTGAGTGACAACTTTGGTCAGCGCAAAAGAAAGCCCCGTCAGAACGACGGTGCCAAGTGGCTATTCAGACTCCGCCTCTTTCGGCAGGGCCTTATTACCTTCAGCCCGTGGCGGTTCTGGCTGCACGACTAGTGCTGCTTCAAACATCTTCAGTGAGTTCACCAAAGTGTCGAACTCGATTTTTGTCATTTTTGACGGAACATTTAGCCACGCCACGCGCAGCGATGGCATGGTGATTGGTAAGTTTACCGATTCCGCAGCAACTCCTATAATCGGCATTGGCGGTGCGGTGTTAATTGGGAGCATTGTGGTGTGTTGTGGGGGCGACGAAAAAGTCATTCGCACTGATGGGACCATGTCATCATCTTCGACAATTGTAGCAGTAGCGGTGGCCTTCGTGCAGTTGCAGCCCTCAAGCAGTTTGGGCTGCTGCTGAACTTCGTACCCACAATGCTTGATCACCACAGCGACCGGCGGACTTCGGCCCTGTCATTCTTGACCAGCAACCATAAAAGTCTGTAAGATGCAAGGGCCGACACGCGAGGTCGCTAAACTCGCAACGGTGGCACGGTATAGCCGGCCACCTAAACATCTTGACACTCTGTCACTGTATATGCAGGGCATGGGTGAAATCCGATAAGGTGTTTCCTCGTGTCCAATCTCCTCCTGACCGCCGCAGTTGTCTGGCAATTTGGTCGCGACCTGACCATCTACGCGATCACGCACCCTGCCGAAGCTCGCGAAATCTGGGAGCACATTCGCGCGTCTTACGAAGCCGCTTTGGCTGCCGGCAACAAGATTGCCGAATTCTTCGCCGGTGCTCGTCCCCGCGTGTGTGAAGTGGGCGATGACGACACGTTGTCGGTGGCTGAGGAGGCCGAAGCACAGAAGTTTGCCGCCACGTTCGGCGCTCCCCGCGGACCGTTCGGCAACGGGAAGATTCTCAAGTGGTTCCTGGGCACGCCGGAAGGTCAGATATTGCGCGACCGGCTGCAGCAGTTGCTGGGAGGCATGGGAAGCTAATGCCAAACCACCTGCTGACTATCGGCCTGAATTACACCGGCTCGCAAAACCAGCTTGCCGGGTGTCTGAACGACGCGCGAGACTGGCACGCGCGATTCTCGCCGCTGTGCGCATCGTCCACGCAACTGCTCGAACAGCAAGCCAACAAGGCCGGCATGGTGTCGGCTATCGCTGAAGTGCTGCGGAAGGTGGGTATTGGCGATTGGGCGATTATCACGTATTCGGGGCACGGGACGTACATTCCCGACCAATCCGGCGACGAGGCCGACCGCCGCGATGAGGCCCTTTGCCCGTTTGACTTGAACAAGAACCTGCTGCTCGACGACGAGCTGCGGGATCTGCTGACCTATCGCCCCCCTGGCTCGCGCGTGCTTTTGATTACCGACTGCTGCCACAGCGGAACGATGGCTCGCGGACTCGATGAACGCGGCAGCCCGCGGTATGTGCCGTTCAGCGACCTGACCTGCTGCATGTGCACGGAAGCGGTTGATCGGATCACGACCCAAGCCAAGGCAGGGCGTAGCCGGGCTCGCAGCGTTGATACCGGGCTCGTGCATCTGTCGGGCTGCCAAGACGACCAGGTGAGCTATGACGCGACGATCGGGGGCAGGGCGTGCGGAGCGTTTACCTATTACGCGCTGGCGGCGCTAAAGGCCCGCACGACGCCTGGCCTGACGTTTGGCGAATGGCGTGATTTGGTGCGGCCGTATCTGCCGAGCAGCCGCTACCCGCAGTCGCCGGGCTTCTCTGGCGATTTGGCGGCAGTTGTGCCTGGGTTCGAAGCCGCGGCGGTTGCCCCACCCCTGCCTGCACAAACGACATTCGAAGGGGTGACGAGCGACGGGAGAAAGATTCGGGGAACGATTGGATGAACGACTGGCTGGCTTTCGTCGCGCTGCTTTTTGTGGCCGCCGTCGGCTTCGCTGGGTTCGTCGGGTGGTTGTGGTTGAGAGGGTTTTTGTGGGGAGTGGTGTGATGGAAGTTAGCCCAATGAACGCTTGGCTTATCAAAGTCGCCGTGCTGAGCGTTTTTTGCATGTACTACGGCTACCAACTGATTAAAGCCGCTTAGCCGGAGAGCCCGGCATGTGGATCATCATGCTCGCAATCACCGCACAAATCGAAGCTCCCAAAGCTGCGGTGGCGGTGCGCGAATCGGCTGTGGTGAAGATCCCGGACGCCGCCGACGCCGCAGTATGGGCGCTGCAAGATTTACTGCTCCTGCCCGCACACGAGCGACATTTGACGTTCTACGTGTGGGGTGGACCTGACCAAACTGTTCGGACAGCCAAGATCAATTCGCTGGCGGTTAACTCCGCACTGTCGCACTCGTCCACTTTGCAGTTTCCGGCGCTGACCGCTGACGGCCGACTATTCCGCTACAACCTGCGGCACCTGTGCCCGAAGCATGACGACTTGCAGCGGGCTATCGGCGTGCTGAACTTCCTGGCCCTGAACGAACCATACTGGCACCTGAACCTGGAACAGTTGGGGCGAAATCCGGTTGCGTGTACGCCTTTCCTCTGGATCGACGGGCGGACCTATACCAGCACGATTACGATCCCGGCTCCAACGACTGAGGAAGGCTATTCGCTGTTGATTCGCGAAACTGGCCTGCTCGCTCCGCTGCTGCATCACGGCGACTTTCTGCGGCGACTGTCCAGCACGATCGAAGCCGAAGGGGGCGTGTATTACCACGCGATCGGATTCAAGCGGCACCGGAAGTCCCTGAGCCAAGCTGAAATATTCGCCACGGTTGGGCTCGACACGGCGCTCTCTCGCAAGGTGGAAGGCGACGACCGGGTTGGGCTGGTCCGCAGCGGAGTGACCGGCGATCCGCGGGCTGTCGAAGCGATCCAAGGGGCGGTTGGTTCCGCTCGTATCACCTACGATCTGAACGACGGCAAGACGCGCGGCAGCGTGCGGCAGCATCCGCTCTACAACCTGCTGGGGATCGTCGATAAGGCGGACGGCAAGGAAATCATCATCGACCGCAGCAACGGGCTATTCGCCTACGTGCTGACGGACGGCAAGGGAAATCTTGCTGACGTTGCCCCGCAAGCACTCGTTACCGATCATCGCGTTCCTGCGCCGCACAATGCGAATTTGTTCCCGCCGCTCTCCTGCGTCCGCTGCCATGCGTCCACGGGCGGAGTTAAGAACTGCCCAAACGATGTGCCGGTGCTGCTGTCTCGCGCGGGTGGCGTGGATGTGTTTGATGACCTGCGGGCACGCACGCCGAACGAAGCAATCGACCGCCTGGCTGGTCTGTACGGCGGCAATTTCGATAAACGGCTGACCGATACCCGCATTCGATTCGGTGACGCGGTATTTGCAGCCACACGCGGCATGACGGCGCAGGGAGCCGGCGACGAGTGGTCGAAGCAGTACGGCGATTACACCTACGAGTTGATCGACGCACAGCGGCAACTGCTGGAACTGGGCTACAAGGCCCGTTCGCCACAAGCGGCGGTCAAGATGCTGCGGAAGCTGCTCGAACCGCTGGAAAAAGATTCGCTCTTACCGAGTGGCTTGCCGTTCGCCACCGACGACCCGTTGATACACGCGCCGAGCGCCGGCCCGAGACCGATCTCGATCCCGCGGTACGACTTTGAGCGGACGTTTGCCGAGCAGTTTCGGCGAGTGCGGGCGCGTGGTGTAAACATCGGATTGAAACAGCAAAATTTGGAGCTTGCCCCATGATCAAGTATGTAGTTGCAACCCTCTTGTTTTTCGCGGTGGCTCTAATCGCGCCTCTCGCGCGCGCTCAAATCTTCGGCCGACGTAGCTGTAACACCGGCTACTGCGCACCGGTTCACGCCGCACCTGTCGCCAAGCAGCGGGACTTCATCCAGCAGATTTTCTTCGCTGCTCCTGCTGGCTATATCGCCCCGGTTGGCGAAACGACTTACGGGCTATCGCGGGCGCTCGATCTGATCGCGCCCGACCCGAATGCCTTCCTGAACAACAGCAATCAGCACATTGCGGCGGCTAGCTCTTCGACTTCGGCTGCCCGGCAGGTAAGCGCCGACGTGCTGGCTGTGGAACAGACAAACGCGATCGAGAGGCAAATCAACGCTAAGGCCCGCGGCATCGTGGATGCGGCCCGTGCGCTCGCTGGCGACGTTCCGGTGGATCAACCCCGCTCTCTCGTCCTGACGATGCGCAACGGCGTTTATGAATCGGTGCGGGAGGTTAAACCTGACGAGCAAGCGCCGGTTGCCCGCGGCTTGGCTGGTCAAAGCGTGTGCCTGAAGTGCCACGCGGTAGACGGTTCGGCCGCAACGAAGTTTTTGATTGATGACACGTTCGACGAAATCAAGCTGGCTCGCGCCAAGGAAGCGATTGAATCGGGTGCGATGCCGCCGAAGAGTCGGCTGTCCGAAGCCGAGAAGTTGCGCGAGCTATTGAAACTTGGCCGGCTTGTGCCGGTGCAATAACCAAAGAAAGGAAGGTGATCGGTGAAGTCGTTAATTCTCGCCCTGGCCATGCTGCTGGGGCTCGCGGTGGGTGCTGAGGCCCACGATGACGTTGTGGTAGTGCGTGACGCATTCGGCCGTGCGGTCATTGTGGATCGTGGTTTCAACGGCGTTGTTCGCGGCCCGGTGGTTGTGCGTGATCTTCACGCTGATCCGGTTGTCGTTCGTCGCGGTGTGAACCCGTTCAACCAAAACGGCGGACGTAACCGCATCGGCCGTCGCCGCTAAAGAAAACGCCTTCCTGCGGTCGGGGCTTTCCCGACGAGGAAAACCCCACTGCTCCGCAAGGGGCAGTGGCTTTTTTAACTTTAAACGAGGAAATCAAGTGACACGAGAACTGACTAGCCACAAAGTCAACGGGCTGAATGAAACCCTACAAATCAACGTTCTGGACGAACCGGGTGCAGGTGGTGCGCATCACATTTACGCCATTGAGTACGAAGCAAACGGCTCGCCTGACTCGCAAACGATTCAATTCCAAAACGGTCCGATTGCGGAAGTCGGCGTGAACGGCGTCAGCCAAGAGGCACTACTGGCAATCGTGGAAGATCGTTTGAAGTGCTTTCAGGCCGGGCAGTACGCTTGCCGCGAAAATGCACTCGCCCTAACGCACATCCAAGAGGCAATGCACTGGCTGCATCATCGCACTCGCGAGCGTATGCAGCGTGGCGTCGAAGGATCGATGGCAAAGTAAATTGGCTTTTTAGCCTGGAAAGACATTGTGCGATGTCGCCCGAAGCATGGATTGCATTAGCCGGACTCGTTTTCGTCGCCCTGGGCGTAATGCTGGGCGCTGCGTGGTGGATGTCGGCGCTATATGGCCAAGTCGGCAGCATCAAAGACAACACCGAAGCGACAAGCACGAAGCTCGACACGCTGACGGAGAAGATGGACGGCGAGCTGCACGATGTGCGCAGTGTCCAGCGTGAACAGCAAAAGGACATTGCCGGTCTCAAAGAGCGAGTTGGCAAGGTTGAGGGGATTATTGAAGCGGAGTTTGGTGCTGAATGACATCGCCCGCTGCCGCCCCGGCAGTGAATCAGCTGGTTTGAGAGGCCAGTTGCCTAGCTGCCGTGGGCTGCAGGGTGAAGGATTGGAGAGGGGAAATAGAAGCCGAGAAGCGCCGCCAGACAGCCGACAAGTTGCGGGAGCAAGATTACGAACTACGCAAGCCGACGGAGGCGATGCGGCTCAATTATGGATTTCACCTTTTGTCACTAAGTGGGAGTTGATCATGCACTATCGAAACGGACGGGAAGCGAAGAACGGCGATCGGGTTGTCAGTTTCGGGAACAGCGGTGGCAGCCAAATTCAAGCTGTCGGCGTCCTCGTCAATGCTGTGCCCGGAAACGATCACTGCAACGGCCAGGTTGTGACGCTTCATGGCTGGAACAATGGCACCGCGTTTGTAACCGGCGCGTGCTTGTGCGATTGCCTGCACGCCGATGACGTGGAAGCGATGCTCGCCGAAAATGGGCTCGATAAGCGGCCCGCAGGAAAGTAGCGCGGGTATGAAAACCCAACAACCAACCCCCGCCCAGATCGCCAAGTGGCAAGCCGCAGTGGACTTGCTCTGGAAGGATCGCATTTTGAGCGCCGAGCAAAACAACCGGCTGCAAAACAAGCTGGAGAACATGCGCAACGGGCAGGACCGCTGGCGTGGGAGTTATCAGGACGTGGAGGAAGTGAAGTGATATTTCTACTCGCCCTGCTCGCCATCCTGCCCCACGAAACCGCCGTCCGCGAAAGCTGCGACCGGATCACCGTCAATTCGTTCTATGACGACAACCGAACGCTTGTCTTCGATCAACTGCTGTTTGAAGACTGGCAAGGCGATCGCTTCCAGCTCCGTGGCTGGCGGATGGTGAAATGGCTGGTAGGACCGAACCGGGAGCCAAAAGCCGACATGCTTCCGCGGCGGAATCAACTGACCGGCTTGTACGAATGCCGCTGGATTGACGGCGACGTAGAACGGGTGATTACTGCGCCGGTGGTGAGCTACAGTCGAACGACGCATGACCCAGAGCTAACCGAGCGCGAGTTCCTGCCGAAGGAAATGCGCCGAGAGCTTCGCAATCCGAAAACACTGGGAGGGCGGTAACGGTGGCAAATGATATCCAAGACTTCCCCCTCGGCGCAAACTTCACCGACCTGGAAGCCGGCACGCTGGAGATCGATTGGAGCGGCCACGGCACCAGCGACCCAATCAACTACAACGACAGCGAAGCTACGATACTGGCTGCGGTAGAAGCGGCCGTGGGCTCAGGCAATGCCACTGTGACGAAGGGCACGGACAAGATCACGGTGGAGTTTATCGGCGCTCTGGCGAACACTAACATCCCCCTCGGCACGATCGCCAGTTGCACACTGAAATCCAAGGCCGACACGATCACGATCACGGTCAACCAGGCTGGTCAAAACGACATTCCAGGCGTTGATGAGTCGCAGTACATTTTCACGAACGGGGCGACCACCGGAACGTTTGATTTGAACGGTACGCAGGTCAGCACGCCGGAACTGCTTTCAATCCAATCGACCTGCAATACCGTCTTCGGATTCGGCAATACCGACGTTCAGCAGACTGGAACTTACGACTTCCTAATTCACTTTCAGGGCTCGCTGGCACAAACCGACGTTGCATTGATCGAGATCACCAACGACCTGACGGACGGAACCGGCGTGCAATCGCAGCTGAGCAGCAACGGTGCGGGGCCAGTAACGGGACAGCCGCCTATTTTCACTATCTCGCTCCCTGACAGCCCGACAGAGGGCTACCTAGGGACGGACATTTCCGGCAGCGGTGTGTGGGGGTACGGCGCGTTTGCGTTTGACGTGGAGAGCGCGCTTGAGGCTGGCTCTTTCCCTTGCAGCGTGTCGGGCACTGGTTCGCCGTGGGTGGTGACGGGCGATGCCAATGGAGAACTGACGGTCAATGGCGTGGAAGATTCGATGGCTCCGCTGCGGCGATTGCTCTCGATCACGCCGATGACGGTGCAAGAGGGTGGAGCTGGTGGGACTGGGGCAGGGGCAAAACGGTTTTTACTTTTAGGAGTTGGTTAAACATGGCGAACTATTCGCAGCGGTACAGTAGCGCTCAATCAAACACGGCGGGCGCTTTCAAGTTCGACACGATCACATCGGTTGACTGGCCGGTTGCCAAGTTGATCTGGGGCGCGGAAGGCGTGGCTACCTACGCCAGCGCTGCCGATCCGCTTCCGATTGTGTCCGCGGCAACCAATACGATCCTCGGCGAAGTTCAAGCCAGCCCCACGGCAAACACGGTACTCGATCGGCTAAAGACGATCGGCACGGCACTAGCCGGTACGCTGACGGTTGGAAGCCATGCGGTAACGAACGCCGGCACATTCGCCGTGCAGGTTTCATCGGCACTCCCGGCAGGCACCAACGCCATTGGCAAGCTCGCAGCCAATGATGGGGTCGATATTGGCGACGTGACGATCAATAACGCATCGCTGGCAGTGACAGGCACGTTCTGGCAAGCCACCCAGCCGATTAGTGCGACGTTTGCTGGGACCAACGGCGGATCGCAGCCGACGAACGCTGTGCAATTGGGACACTACATCGACGGCGATGCTTTTTCTCTTGTCACCGACACTAATCCATATCCCGTCAGAGATACCGGGCTCAACGACTCCAATTACGTGCGTGTGATTGGTGGCTACGACGGAAGTCAAGTGCGGAAAGTTGCTGTCAATGCCAGCGGATACGTCTACACAAATGCACTGATGCAAGTTGGTGGCACTGTAGCCAGCGGCAACAACGGCACGGTTAATAACAGCACCCAGCGCGTCACCATCGCCAGCGACTCGACCGGCACACTGGCAGGTGTGACGACGGTTACAACGCTGACAGGCGGTGGTGTTGCCCACGATTCGGCGGATTCCGGTAATCCTGTAAAAGTGGGAGCAAAAGCAGCATCGTCGCTCGCTTCGGCAACGCTCGTTTCTGCTGCTGATCGCACGAATTTGGTGTCTGACCTGGACGGAGCTTTGATCGTTCGCAACGGTGCGCCGCTGGGCGATAACAAGAGCACCAGCCAAAGCGTGACGGACACCACTTCGACGGCCGCAACCAACTTCGGGGCAGTGGCGAGCACCAAAAACGTCATCACCGAAATTACCGTCTACAACTCTTCCGCTACCCCGACGTTCGTCAAGATTCAGGATGGCTCAGGCGGTACAACGTTCTGGACAGTTCCTGCGCCTGCTGGCGGTGGTTCGGTTATCCAGTTCCATCGGGGACTGAAGCAACCAACCGCGAATACGGCGCTGTACTTCGCTGCCAATGATTCGGCGACGACGGTTTATGTTTCGATCAACGGATACCAGAGCAAGGTTTAACCATGAATCCAGCGTTGATGCTGCTTTTGTTGTTCGATGGCCACGGCTCAATAACCGTCGCCGGGTTCGATTACACCTGCTCTGGTCGGCTGCATTGGACGATCAACACGGGCTTTTTGCACTGGACCATTCCTGCGGAGGATCAATGAGCCTAGTGATTTTTGTTAACTACCCAGGATCAAACGGCCTGCTCGTTCTTGGCAGCGCGGCAATGTATCCGCTGATCGAAGGAATGACCCCATGACCACCCTGACCGCCGAACAAACATGCGTGAAAACGCCGAACGAAACCCGCGGCGCCGCCGTGTCGTTCTCGGGATGCCTCGAAAGCGGCGAAACCTTGACCGGGACGCCGACGGTTACGGGCAGCGCCGACCTGACGCTCGGCAGCAAGGCCGTGTCGGTTGCGGCGATGGAAATCAACGGCGTATCAGTCCCTGCCGGTGAGGCCGTAACGTTTTCCGTTGCCGGCGGAACTGCCGGTCAGAAATACACGATAACGGTGGTTGTGGGCACATCGACCGGGCAGACAATTGAGCGGTTTCTCAAGCTGAGCGTGGCAGGTTCGTAAATGTGGCTGGCATACGTTTTTCGCGGCACCAGAAGTACATCAACGGAAAGCCCCTATGGGAAATCAAAATGGAAATGCGGGCCTTGCGACAGCGCTTCAACCTGACCGACGGTCAGTGCTCGGAACTGCTGGAGGCCATGCAAGAACTAGCGCTCAACAAACAGGTTGACCCGAAATATCGAATTAACGCGACACGGGCCATTCTCGGCATGATGCGGCTGGATCAAATCAGCGCGATTGAGGTTTTGAAGATCACGGGCAAGCAAATCGATGGTATCCCAGAAGACGAAATCGACGGAGTTATTGACGGGGAGCTGGCGGAACTGGCCGGTAGCCCTGAAGCGCCGCCTACTGGACCGAATCCAGGAGCGGAAAGCGTTTCTGACGGAGAAGCCCCTACCTCTGACCCCGACGATCCGTCAGCGTGATTTCCTTAACTTGGAGTGCGAAGAATCGTTGTACGGCGGCGCGGCCGGCGGCGGCAAATCGGAAGCCCTGCTCATGTGGCTGGCCGAGGGCGTCGGCAAGGGAATCGGGGAATACTCTGCAATCATCTTCCGCCGCACGTTCAAGCAACTGAGCAAGTCGAACGACTCGCTAATTGCCAAGGCGTATCGTCTATACCCAGCGCTGGGCGGCCGGTTCAACAGCACAGAAAAGCAATGGAAGTTCCCCGGCGGCGAAATGATCGAGCTGGGCGCCCTGCAGCACGAAACCAGCGTTTTGGATTATCAAGGCCCAGCGTACCACCGCGCGGCATTCGACGAGCTAACACACTTTACGCTCGGGCAATACGAATACATTGCGAATACCCGCATTCGTAAAAAGAAGGGGCTGCCGATCCGCTGCGGCGTGCGATCGGCAACGAACCCCGGCGGACCTGGCCACGGATGGGTCAAGGGCCGATTTGTGACTCCGCAGGCACTTGCCACCCTGCGCGGCATGGATCCGGAATTGCCGACACCGCAAGGGCTAGTTTTCTACACGCCAGAGGGACGCGCGTTTGTTCCTGCCCGACTGGCCGACAATCCGTACATCGACAAGGAAGATTACGAAAAGCGTTTGGATGCGATGACCGATCCCATTACCAAAATGCGGATCAAAAACGGCGATTGGGACGTCGCCGAAGGATTGCAGATCGCGGAAGCCTGGCTGCGGTTCTACTCGACTCGTGGCGAGCACCTTTGCCCAATTCAGATCCCTGACCGGTTGCCGCTGCCGTCGACCGTCGATTGTCGCACGCTGGAGAGATTCGCAACCATCGACACCGCGGGAACATCGGCTGACAAGGCCAAGGAAGCCCGCGGCAAGGCCGCCAGCTGGTCCGTCGTCGCCGTTTGGGATTACTGGCGCCAAGCCGATCTGCTCTTTCTGCGGCACGTTTGGCGAAAGCGGGTGGACTGGTCCGGACTCAAGGCCGGCGTGGTCGACGAATTGAAGGCATGGAACGTGCGCAAGGTGCTTGTAGAAAACGCACACATCGGATCGACCCTGGCCAGCGAGTTAAAAACCGTCGGCCATTGGGAGCTAATTGGCCCGACAATTCCGGGCATGAACGATACTGGCGAAAAAGCCAAACTGAGCCGCGCGATGGCTTCGGGTTTCTTGACCCGACTGGAAGCGGGGCGGCTGTTGCTGCCGGAGGATCGATCCCCCTGGCTTATCGCTTACATCGACGAATTACTGGCATGGGCGGGATTGGAAGATGACCCCGCCGATCAGATCGACGTCAGCAGTTACGCGGCCTACAAGTGCCGCAAGCAGTCCGCCGCTTGGGGCGGTCACATTTATCCGGGGAAAGCATGAGCAAGAAGCCACAAACCGAAACACTCCCGACGCATCAAGACGATCCGCTGCTGACGATTACCGAAGTAGCGCGGCAGCTGGGGAAGTCTCATACCACAATCGCGCGCTGGATCCAGGACGGCCTTCTTGTGGCTGTCATGCAACCCGGCGGTCGCGTGTCGGTTCGCAAATCACAGATCAATCAATTCCTGGGCGGATCCGCCCTGAAAAAAGAGGTTATGTAACCGATGGCGACAAATAACTGGTTATCCCGCGCGCTCGCTGTTGCCCAGGTGGAAACAATCACCGTTACCGGGCCGATTGTTGCGGCGGAAACGTTTTCCGTGATCATTAACGGAAAGTACATCACATTTACAGCGACAACGACCACCGTTGCGCATGTTGTCACCGGACTGCTGGCGCTGCTGCAAGCCGAAACGGCGGCCGAGCTCACGGAAATTACCTGGACGTCGCCGACCAGTAGCACGATTGTTGGCACGGCCAACACAGCCGGCCTTCCGTTTGTCGTTTCCACCGAGGACACATCGGCGGCCGGAAGCATCGCGACTTCGACTACCACGGCGGCCACGGGGCCGAATCACGCAGACAACGTAAACAACTGGTCAAACGGCGCTGCTCCGGCGAACGGCGACAACGTATACATCGATCTCGACCGAGGATCGATTTTGTACGGCCTCGATCTTTCCGGCGTGACAGTCGCCACGCTTGACGTCTACAGCGCCGCTCAGACAGAGGGGAAAATCGGTCTGCCACAGGTGAACGAAAGCGGCAACTATTACGAGTACCGGGAAAGGTATCTAAAGATCGGCGCGACCATCGCGCGCATTCAGTCGCAATCGTCGCGCGTCAATATCAACTATGGTTCAGTGCAAACGGCAACCGAAGTTCGGGAAACTGGCAGCGAAACCAACGGCATCCCTGCGCTGCTGCTCAAGGGAACGAGCACCAGCAACGTTTTCGAGTTCAAGGCGGGAACGTCCGGCTTGGCGTTTCACTTGGACGAGACGGCAGCCGCGGCAACGGTTCGTGTTTCTCCGCAAGCGACGTTGATTTGCGGGCCGGCTTGCACACTCACTGCTGTTACTTCGCTTGGCGAAACGCTTATTCAAACAGTAACGGGAGGCGCTACTACCGCGACCCTAACCGTCGAAGACGGCGAAACGAAGGTTATCGGGACGGGCGCAGTGACGACGCTGAACGTCGACGGCGGAACTTGTAAGTACGAAAGCTCGGGGACTGTGACGACGGCGACCATCACGGGGACTGTCGATTGCTCTGAAGACATTTCGCCGCGGACGTTCACGAACACAAACATTGAGCCGGGTGGCGTGATCATCGACCCGAACCAGACGATTACTCACACCAACGGTATCGCGCGGACGGCGCGGGTAAAACAAGTGACTGCGGCATGAGCAAAACCGCGATAAATCTTTCGCACATTCTGAACATTTCGAACGTATCGAACGCATAATTGCCTCACAAGTTTGACAGACTTGGCCTGAACTTTCTATGGTTCAGGCATGGCCAAGTTCAAGAAAGCAATTCTGCACGCCGGTCGCACTTATCACTCGCCTGACGGTGACGTGGAAGTAACGCCCGATCGTCTCAAGCGGTGGGAAGCGAACCACAAGCGGCTGACTGCGGCGAACTATGCTGCACCGACCGCCTGGGATCACGCCGCCGATCTGGCCGGCGCTTCCCCGGTCAAACTGAGCCGCAAGGGTGAACTGCCATCGGCTGAAAAAACTGTCGGCAAGCTCGCTGGCTTTAAGGTTGCCAAAGACGGCAGCCACGCCGAAATTCTGCTCGACATCACAGATCCGATTGCCAAGGGCCGCGTGGAGCGCAACGAAGTTTTCGTTTCGCCGATCATCATGGACCGCTGGCAGGATGGCGCGAAGAACGTTTACGAAGACGTAATTACCCACGTCGATCTTGTCACTTGGCCTGTCGATAACAGTCAAAAGCCGTTTGTCCCGGTTGAGCCCGGAACCATCGCCTGCGGCATCCGCATGGGCCTGACCCGCATGGCGCTTCCGGACGACATGCAAAACGACGGGGAAGAATCGGACATCGAAACCGCGCCGGAAGAATCGGCCCCAGAGTCGCCAGCTGGACCAGAAAAGAATCCAGACGCGCCGCCGGCCGCCACTGACAAGAGCAAAACCGAAGCGGTGCTCGCAGGGCTGAAGCGTAAGAACATCGTCCTGCCGAGCGACTTCGATTTCACGGCCGACGGATCAATCGACATTTTCCTGGCCGCTATCAATTCCGCCCTCGCCGCTGAAATCGCCGCCGGTCCGCCGGCTGACAAGGGCGATGACGACGAGGAAGAAGACGAGGACGTTATGCAAGTTCAAGACCCTGCTTTTGCCGCGATGAGCCTGAAGGCCAACGCCGCCCACAACTTTGCCGAGCGGCAATATCGCGGCAGCATCCAAGCCCGCCTGGCCAGTTTGCTAAGCGCTGGCCGCTGCACTCCCGCGGAAGCGACCACCAAGGAAACCGAAGTCAAGGCCGTGCGTTTGTCGCTAGCCGCTGACGGCGAACCGAACAAGAGCGACCTCGAAAAGTGGATCGAATCGCGCGAGGCAGTTCCGCAAGGGGCGTTCTGGAGCGATGAAGTCCGAACGCAAAAGCTGTCGCTGCAGGTGCAAGACCCGCCGGCCGCTGACGGCAGCAACCCGGAGCAGGACGCCGAACTCGTTAACTGGGCCCTGGGCCGCAAAAAGAAGTAACCGCGCACGTCGCGGATTGACCGTACACGCAACTCCCTTTTGAGGGCTGAACAATGAGTGGTGGAATGGGTGGCTGGGGCATCGCTGGCGTAGGTGCTGAGCGAACTGTCAGCGAATCGGAAATCCTCTGGGGTGCTGACCAGGCCCGCAATGCGGCGCTGTGGAAGTCGGCCATTATCAGCGGCGCGTCGCGCGATGCTGGTAACACGCCGACCACTGTCCTGCGCCCCGGCCTGCTCATGGCCAAAGTCACATCGACTGGCGAATATGAGGAATGGGATGCTGACGCCAGCGACGGCACGCAAGACATCCTGGGCATCCTCGATTCCGAGTTGCGGGCGCAGGATTACGACGCCACCAACCAGGATCGCATGTTTCGCATGTTGGTAGCACGGGCGCCGATCAAGGCCAGCCAGTTGCTTATCCAGGGTTCGGCCCTTGTCGGCCACGTCGACGAATACCTGGCACGCCGCCAGCTCGTCGCCGCCGGGTTTGTCTTCGATGACGACCCGATGGGGTACAAGGCTGGCCGCGGCGCTCGCGTGGCGACTGTCACCGGAACGACCGACGCGCTGACCGCGGACGAAAACGGCACCACGCTGTTTTACAACAACGCGGCCAGCGTCACCGTCACCCTGCCGGCAGCGAAGCCTGGGCTTGAATACGAACTGGTCCGCGCCGCTGACGAAGAATTTATCGTTGTCAGCCCGACCGCTGATGACGTGATTGTTGGCAACGACCTGACCGCCGACGGCGTGACGGTTACGACCGCCGGCGAGCAGATCGGCGTCCGGTGGCGCGTCCGAAGTGTTTACTTCGGCACGGCGATCCGCTGGCTGATCGAAGGCCCGCTCTGCCCGTTTGGAGTTGGTACGGCCACGCCGACTTACTCGATCCAGACCGCTTAGTAAATCGTTTGAAACAACACGGACAGGGTAGCCCCCGCAAACCGCTCCCCGGCGGCGTCCGTGTGAATCAAAGGGGATTCCGCCCTTGGGGAAGGCGCGGAGCTGTCCGAACATGCCTGGCTATCTCGACATCCTGCGACCGAATCTGTTTACGCAAGTCGTCAAGCAGGTGGTGGCAAGCGCCGACCCGATTCTAAATTTTATGGGCTTCCAGCCCGGTGGTGCGAACGAAACGTTCGAAGGCCACGGCCGCGAAGGTTTGTACCACATTTGGGACGACCCGCGGACTGTCGCCAAGGGACGCGCCCCCGGCACGCCTGCCGCACGTTCCAGCAAGCAGGCCATGAAGGCCGTCCCGTTCACGTATCCGCGCATGCACGATAGCATCTCGCTGCTCGCGGAATTCTTCCACAACATCGCGCGAATCAGCGACCCGACCCAGCGCGACGAGGCCGGCAAAGATATGATCATGCGGCAAACGGCCGTGCTGATCAAAAAGGCCGCCAACTGGCGGATCGCGATGACCGTCGGTATGCTCCGCGATCAGCTGTACTACCACGAAACCGGCGACGACTGGCTGTGGAGCTACACCAGCAGCGGCGCCCTGACGCAAATCAACTTCCGCGTGCCGAGCGGCAACAAAAGCCAGCTCAACATGACCGACCGGTCGGGAACTTCGGTTCACGGCGCGAGCATCGTTGATGCACCGTGGAGCAGCGCGGGCGCGAACATTCCTTTGCACTTTGCGAAGATCAACCAGGCCCGCTCTGTTCAAGGCGTCGGCCCGGTTCGGCACGTGCACTGCAATTCGATCCTCTGGAATTACTTGATTCAGAACGACTATCTGGCCGCAATGGCCGGTATCTCGAATCCGCCGTTCCAGTTCTACGACCGGGTCGCTGGTACGCGGCCGGACGGTTCGCCGTTGCACGAATACACCGGCAGCTTTAACGCCTTGCCGGGTGTCACGTTCCACGTCACGGATGAAGGCCTGGAGCTGTACAACGGTTCGTCGACTGTCTTTACGAAGCACTTCCCCGACACGATGGCCGTCCTGATGGGCGAGCCGAACGCGGAAGGCAAATACAAGCTCATGCAGGGCTCGGAACCGATTGCCGAATACGACGGCGGTCCAGAATCCGTCCGCGTTGGCCTGTCCAGCTGGTCGAAGAAAACCGCCAGCCCGACTTCGACGGAAGTCTATGTGCTCGATAACGCCCTGGCGGTTCCGCACGACCCCTACGACCTTTGCCCGGCGACCGTGGTGTTCTAAGCCGCTGGCACCTGATCACGTTCCTTTTTCGAAGAGATTGCAAATATGGCCGTTCCTTTTGCCCGCCGAGTCAAGCAGATAGCCGAGCGTGCGACCGATACGCTGCCGCAGACCGCGGACGAAGCGCTCTTTCGTATCGCCGGCGGCAAGATTCGCATCAAGTCGATCGTCGGCGAAGTGACCACGGTTATCCAAAACCAGGCCAACAACACCAAACTGAAATTCAACCCGAGCGGTACTGGCTCGGATATCGATCTGTGCGCCGTGCTCGACATCGCTAACGATGCCGTCGGTACGCATTACACGATCACCGGCACGCTGGCGACGGCCATGAAGGGCACAACAAACCTGTTCCTGACAGTGCCGGCCGAAGACCTCGCGCCTCCCGGCCTTGTCTTGGGCCCGGGCGACATCGAACTGGACTGCGCCGCGAGCAATACCGGTTCGGTCAAGTGGACCGTGGAATACGAACTGGTCGATTCGGGGGCCACGCTGGTCGCGGTGTAACGAATCGCGGCAGAACAGATTACCCAAGGCCGACCGGGCAAGCTCGGCCGGCTTTTTTTATCGAAACATCAAATGACCCTGATCACCGATTGCCTAACGAGTCACGCCGAAATGGAGCGCCTATTCAGCGCTGCCGGCATGGTCGCGTTTTCGGACCACGAACGATCGGGCATTCAGGACGATGATGTCGTAGACGACTGCGCGAACCAGGGGAGCGCCGAGGTTTTCAACTACGCATGCCAACGATACAGCACTACGGCCCTGGCAAGCCATACGACGCCACGCGGCTGGGCCACCTTGTTCGCTTGCATTCTACTGGCCATCCGCCGCGGCAACGAAATCCCAGAACCGTGGATTGCGGAGCGTGAACGGATAATGCCGATGCTGGAAGGGACTGGCAAAGGAACCTATCAGTTCTACGGCCTGGCCCTGCGCGCCGATCTTCGGCCGACGTGGAGCAATCTGCAGGTCGACAGGCGTCATCGCCATAGCACGATCCGCGTCACGCAAGTAAATAGCTCAGACGCGCCGACGGTCCTGACGCAAGACAAGCTGCAGGAGGTTCCGCCGGTCCATGACTAGGATTTACTTTCGCGGAAATCGAATGCAGGCGCGGCAAGTTGCTCGCCGGCTCAAAGATGCCTTGATCGGCCGCGCGAGCGATCCGCACGGCCTGGCCCGCGGCGTGTTCATTGCCGTGGGGCTGGCTGCGCTATCGGACATCAAGGACGATTTTGTCCGCAAGGCCGACGGTGCAACCGGGGAAGACGGTAACACCTGGCCGCCGCTCTCGCGCGAGTATCTGGCCTACGGTCGACGGTTCGGCAAAGGCGAACAGACCGCGCTGAAGACGGCCGCCGGGCTCGGCAAGGCCAATCGTTTCGCCCCTGGCAACAATAAAGGGCTGCTGACCGCGGCACAGAAAAAGCTCTGGGGCAAAATCTTCGCCCGCAGTTATCAGCGGTTCTTGCTGTCGCTGCCGGAGCGCGAGGCCAAGGCTCGAGCGGCACAAATTGCCTGGGCCGAACTGAAGCGACTCGGGGCCCGGACCAAACTAGACGTTTTCGGCTCCCGCAAGGTGCAAATCCTGCGCGATACCGGCGTGCTGCTTAACAGCCTGTCGCCGGGAGAAATGACCGCCACCGGTTACAGCAAGCCATCGGGCGACGGTGGCGACGATCAAATCTTTACCACGATCGCAAACGGCGTGATTGTCGGGACGACGGTCCCTTATGCCGCGGTGCATCAAAACGGCAACCCAGCCAAGGGAATTCCGCCGCGGCCGTTTCTGCCCGTGCAGGAAGCTCCCCGAGTGTGGCAAGACCGCTGGGCCAAGGTGGCTGACCAGGCCATCGACATCGCGATCCGGCTTGCATACGAACAGGAGGCGGCATGAGCATCCAATATGCCGAAACAGCGCTCCTGCTGGCTGGCCGAACACTGCTGCGCCGGCCGCTGAACAACGGCGGGGCTGGCTTCTCCGATAAGGAATGCCAGATCGAAGCCGACGAAATGGCCCCGGCCGTCGTAGGCGATTTGTATGTAGTGCTCATGCCGGGAGGGTTCCGTCCTGGACCGCGACATAACACCAGCGGCGGCGTATACGACCTGATTTATGGGCTCGACGTTCTGGTTGCTCGACGAACCGGGAACGTACCGCGGGATCGGTATCTAGCCACGCTCGAAGCGCTGAACGCGGAAGTCGACCGCGTGATTACTGCGCTCGACTTCGACGCGACGAACCAACTGCTGCAGGTGGCGAATCAGCTGATTCGAGAGAAGACCGGTACGCAGGATTCATTTATTGAGCCGCTGAAGTTTGCCGGCGTGGACAAGCGGCCGAAGCCGGCGCCGGGGAGTTTCTTCGGCGGCACGTCGACCAAAGCGGGGATTATGCGGGGAGTTTTTTTTCAGGGGGCGCGGCTGGTAACAGCGCGGTAGTCAATGTCGGGCATCATCATTCCAAACGACCGAACCATCAAACAGCCGGCAATGGGCTGCTGCTACAACCCGGCCTGCCGCGAACGCAGCGACCAGGAGCGGTTTGAGTTCATCGTCGACCATTCGCTATTCGCCTGCCCGAAGTGCGGCGCCAATCAGCCGCCGTTCGTTCACCTGCTGGTCATCACACATCTGCTGGTTCCGGACCCGAAAGGCGCGCTGATCGGTGCTGGCGGCTTGCGATACAAGATGGCCTGCGACGAAACCCGCGCGTATCTCGCAACGGTCAGCAACCAGGAAGCGGCCAGCGGCGATTTGCAGGTAGTGAACTGTCCCGGCTGCCTGGCGGCACAGAAAAAAGAAAACTTCCCGGTTATCGCCGGGAGCGCACTGTATTTGAAGGAGTAGGAAAATGGGGTTTATCGCGGGCCGTTATTCGGCGGTTTGGAACAGTCTGGCGTTGGGTCAAACGGCGGAAGGTTTCACGCTGTCGCATGAGTTTTTTAAGCGCCTCATTACGGGCGACAACTACGGCGATGCGCCGCAGGACGCCGTCTACCGCGGCGCGCGGATGGGCATCGAAACGCGCTTGCTCGAATACAACGCCGCTGCCGCGCAAACGCTGTTCTGGCCGTACAACTCGACCATCTTTGACATGGGCACGGTTGGCCGTCTTGACGTCGCCAGCTCGATCGCCAAGCAGCTCGTGCTGACAGCCGTGGCGGGAACCACCGCGGCGACAGTCCCGGCCACGCAGACGCACCCGACCACGATCCTGCAAGAAGGGTTCCCGGTCGAACTGCTGTATGCCAGCAACTTGCGCGAGGTTCCGATTCGGCAGCGCATCTATCCGAATAGTTCCGGAGTATTTGGAACGCAGACATAGCAACCGGGGGCAGGGGTGGCTACGCAGCACGAAATTATCCTGATTGACGGCGGGGACGATGTGGGGCCAGTGGCGCCGCGTCCGTCTTCTGAGCCCGCTGCTGCTCCGCGCTCCGGTGACTCGGGGCCCAAAGAGAGCGGTACGCGCCCCGCGAAGCGGCAAGACGGCGAATCGAAAGCCGGGGAAGGCGCCGCACTGCTCGCCAGTACGCTTGCGAAGGTTCTTGGCGGCGGTGGGCTGGTCACAGTTTCTGCCCAGTTGGCCAAGACGTTTAACGACATCATCAAAAGCGCGGAGCAGTTGTCCGGCGGCAAGCCTGCTGGCCCTGCTCCTACTGCCTCGTCCTCCGCGCCCCCTCCCGAGTCGCCGTCAGTCCCCGGAACTACCCCTGCGGCGACCGGGACGGGGGTTTCACCCAAGCCCACTGCAAACGTAAACATCACGCCCGCTGTTTCAGGTCCACCCGCCGGCGGTGCAACTGCTGCCGAAGGGATGAACGCGCTGGCCGGAGTTGCCAAGGCTGCCGGACCTGCAGCAATTGCTATCGGTGGCTTTGCCGTGGCCGTCGGCGCCGGAACGATGGCCGTCAAAGGCTTGTTTGACACCCTGAGCAACGAAGTGAAGCGGCTGGAGGGCGTTTCGGCCGACGTCAGCGTGGCCGCGTCGATGACAGATGTGCGGCGCGAACTGGCCGACCTGCGGCGGGCAGACAAGATCGGGCCAGACCTGGCGCGGTTTGAGAACACGCGCAGCAAGTTCGAAGACAAGTTGTCAGATGCCTGGACGGAGATTTTGAAGGTACTGCTGCGGATCTTTGAGACGATTGAGCCCGCGGTGAAGCTGGGGACGGATTTTGTTGGGCTGTTTGCGGCGGGCTTGGACCAGGTGATTTCAGCCATCGACACGGTACGCGCGGCTGTCACTTGGGACGGAGGAGAAGACGACAGAAAGGCCGCTGTTGCCCTGAAAAATGCCAGTGAGCGGCTGACCGCTGCCCTGGAAAGTTTCGGTCGCGACAAGGAAGAGGACGACCCTGAAGACCCGTTTATGAAATTGCTGCTCGGCCAATTTCAGGTGGGAGGGCAGTTGTAATGTCAGTTTTTAAGGTACGCAAGGCATCCACCTATAAAACCACCAGCTACGCCACCGATAAAACCAATTCCTATGGTCAAAATAATCGTTTGGCCAAAGGCGTACTGAAGGCCGGTAGGGCCGGAAACAACAAGCACCGCGTCTGCGCAAATCAAAGCAGTTGCAATAGCCCCCGCCATCGCCGCCCCGACCACCTGCTTATCCTTGCCGGCCGGCCGCCGCACGGGAGCCACCTTCCGCGGCGGTTCGCTCGCCGGAATCGCAATCTGCGCGTGACAGCTCGGGCAGGCCACAGTTTTACCGGAAAGCTCCACTGTGAGTTGCATGGGCTGGCCGCAATAGGGGCAGTCGGCCGTTGTCGGTTCATCCAAGAAGGAAAAATTGCTCATTTGCGGAATTGTCATCCGCTGCGCACAGAAAAGCAACGCGCGGGGGGTGTCTAGTGTTCCTCAATCAGCTCGGCACGCTGTCTTATAACGGCTATTCATTCGACGGCAGCAGCAAAATTACCGCTCAGATAGAAATGGTCCAGGATGAGGCCCAGCGGACCATTATCTACCAGCGGCAAACGTTCACGATCGAAGCCACCGTGGCGGACACTGACACCGGCGCCGACATGGACGACATCAAGCGCCGGCTTGGCGAGCAGGGTCGCACCCTGCGCGTTATCCAACGCGGATTCGCCGACAATCTGATTGTGGGGCCGGATGGCGTTCCTGACCTGAAGTTTGGACCGGTCCCGAGAATCATTAGCTGGCAGCCGATTGGAGCGAACCGGGCTTGCGAAATCGTGTGGGAAGTAGTTGTGCATCTTCCGTATTGCGATAACACCGCGGCGCGTCGTTCCGGGCTGCTTGCATTCAATTACGAAGCGAATTTTGCAATCCGCAAGGGCCACACGGTTCGAACCATCAATGGCTATCTGGAGATCGGCCAAGCCCGCCGCGGTCGCCGCGCGCCAGATTGTGCCGACCTCTACCGCAAGCTCGTTAATCCGGTTGCTCCCGAGGGCTTCGACCGGCAACACAACTGGACGACATCGAAGGACAAATGCCGCCTCGACTTCACGATCATCGACACGCAGATCGTCAGCAAATTCGCCTTTCCTGTCGGCGTGTCTGACGCCAATGGCCGGCATCGGAGCGCGTGGAGCCGCAACAACCGCGGGGCAACCCGGCTTCGGAACTCGATCAACATGGACCTCGAAATGGTCCCCGGCGTTTCGCAGTCGCAGGCCTGGGCGATCTTCGGGAGCATCGTTTCGCAGCGAATCAACCACGCCAAGAAGCAAGGCTTGCCGGTCCTGCTCGACGAGTTGAGCGTGGACGAAGATATCTGGGGCCGCGCGTCGTCATTCTCTGTTGGCTGGCAAATCCTGAAGTCGTGCGCTGGCTGCCTGCCGCAGCACTCGGGCTTGTGGCAACCGATTGGGACCGACTGGACGCGCTGGCGGGTCTCGATGGCCAGCATCTTCGACAACCGCGGCGTGGCTCAACTGGGCGTTGGCGCCGGCGATGCGATCATCGACCTCTGCGGCGAAGCTGGCGCGACGATGACGCTGGACAATCGCAACTACACACCGGACGAACCGAAACCAAAATACGCGCCTCTCTACAAGAACGAACTACCCCCGCCGCAATACAGCTACCTCAAATTCGACAACGCGATCATTCCGTCGCGCGAGCGACCGGTTCAGCGGCAATCCTATCTGCAGTCAACCGAATCCGCGGCGGAACTAGCCGGCGATGACCTGACAGGCCGCGCGCCGTTTGCATTCGGGCCGACCGGCGGAACATCGGACACGATTCAAGAGGGCGGGCGCAGTCGCTACGAAGTGACGATGGTAGGGGCCGCAACCCGCGCCGGGTATCCGGTCCCGCGGCCGAGCCTGGAGAGCATCGGCAAGCAATCGACCACGGAAACGTCCTGCAAGATGGCACAGACCGTGGTGGGGAACTGGTTCGGCCTGCCGATCTATCAGGCCGTTTGGGCAGCGAAGTACGTAGTGGGTAATTCGCCGGGGCAAATGAAGGCGCAAGCCAATCCAAAGGAGGAAGTAGATAAAAATGGCAAGGCAATCTGCAAGTGCTAAAGACCTGATCGACGGCATGATTCGCGTGTCGGTCCAAGGGCTCGACGGCTCAAAGCGGAAAATCGAAGTCGACGTCTTGATTCTCAAGATGTGCTGCGAAGAGGCAGAGACCGCGCACAGCTACAAACCGGGCTCACCGCCGACATCGGTTTTCCTGCGCGACCTGTCGCAGCGATTGCAGGCCGTCGGCGTCACGGCTTGCACTCCGAGCGTTGCGTACCAGCTCTGGCATATGTCGGGCGAAATGATCACGACGTTAAAAA
>ERZ724522.390-NODE-390-length-29279-cov-6.818300_pt1 | contig 29279 bp, 46 predicted proteins | sample MGYA00376055_ERZ724522 | MGnify/ENA primary metagenome ERZ724522 (study PRJEB28724, sample SAMN07190884) | wastewater metagenome | isolation source: effluent of sewage treatment plant in Hong Hong | place: Hong Kong | collected 2016-03-17 ...
CAGGCCACGAAGAAACAGATCACCGCCTACGGTAGGATTGAAGTTATCAGGTATTGATTGCAGGTCACTAAGCCACAGATCACCGTATATTTGTTTTTTTCCGGAAAATTGATCCTCTGTTATTCCAGTGTGTTTTAAAAATTCTCGCTTGTTCATTTTGTTTTTCATTTTATCTTGTTAAAACTGATTTATAAATAGTGTCCTGATTAACCACGTTATAGTTTGGAGTGCGATTGTCACGCTTGTATGGTAATGCTGCGATTAATACAGCAAACATTACGATTGCTATTATCCAGATGAATGCGGTCTGGTTTAAGCGGAATAGGGTGAGTAGTGTTTTCATTTGTTGTTTTCGATTTTAATTTCTATCCGGTGGTTTGAGTGATTATGATAACCGTAATCTGTTTTGAATTGCACTGTATGCAAATGCTTTGACTCTTCTTCTCTTGCAGTTTCAATAACTCTTGTCTCGAATGAATTCTCTGGAAACAATTGAATAGTTGTGATTCCGTCTTCTATAATTACTTTTGCTTTCATTGTTAGTAAAGTTGACAGGTGAATATTATTGATATGATTATGGCTACCAGTAGGATTAAGTAAAATTTAATAAAACCTAATTATTCCTTTTTGTTGTCCTTTATCATTTTTATTAATCCCGGTGAAAGAACTATTACTATTGCCGATTGAACTATTAAAATATATGTTATCATTATCTGATTTGTTTTTGTTATTCTGTTTCGGTTAGGGAGGCGATTTCTAATTTTCTTTTGTTAAGAAACTTTTGGATTTTTGCCACGTTTGAAACCGTAGTTTCTCTGTCTGCCTTCATTATTCTGCACATCGTTTCCGTAGCCTTAATACCTGTTATTTTCTTTAGCTTAACCAAATCACCCTTTTCTTTATATGATTCGTAATCAGCTTGCATTTCCGGTGTTATTTTCATTTTATTTGTCAGTTTAAAATTTAGTAGTATATTTGACTTGTTATTGACACTGCAAACATACACCATTGACAAGTAATTGACAAGTATTTATTAAATTATTTTTTCAAATGACAAGTAAGTGATTGAAAACCAAACAAAAAAAATCAATAATTAAAATTTAAAAACATGGACTTAAAGCAATATTAGGAGCAGGTATAACAAAGCAAACCGGGCTTGTACCCGGTGCTATGCTTTTAATATATTGTAGAGGAAGCGTACTCCTCCTGGTTAATCAGTGTTTAAACGATTTTTTGTTTTTAGTTTAATGATGTCTTCATTACCTAAAATATTACCAGGAGATTAGGTTTGTTTTTAACAAAACCTTTACTACTTTTGCAGTCCCTAAACCGGCCAAGTAGTTCTTCGGTAGTATTTTTAAGAATATTATTTAAAAGAACGTTGGTCCCAAAACTGCGAGGTCGTTATCCTCGCTTTTTTGTTATAGACCCTTTTAACTTTACTTAACAATCACACATTATTCCATTTCCCTTTAATTGACTAAATGACAGTTTTTACAAACACAACTGACTTTTAACAACTATTATGACGCATTTGCGCCACAGGGGCATCATATCACTTAAAACAAGGGTCTAAGCATCAAATAATAGGCATTGGAGCTATTTTAGCCGGCGGCATTGTGGGAGAATCTATGATATCGAAAAATCCAAATAACGGTTACGCAATAATGGGGATAGGGCTTGTTATTGGGACATCATTTAATATTTCCGGAATAATTCATTACGGTAAAGCCGGAAAATCTATTGAAAATAAAGAACTGTATTAATATGGAGCTGGCTATTTTTGGAATAATAATTATAATAATTGGCGTGGGTTGGATTTTTAAGATCCAAAAAAGGCCTAATATTACCAAAAATGATGCGTCTCAGATTGAACATAATAAACAAGTTGTTAAGGCGATATCTGAAATAAGGGATATTCTACATGAACACGAGTTAAAGCATAAGGAAACTGATATTAAATTCGAGATAGTCGGGGAACTTACAAGGATGGTTAAAGAGTCAAAAAGCAATAAGGCCGGTTAATCCGGTTTTTTTGTTTTATCACTTTTATTTATGCTTGCATAATAATTTACTATGTTTGCATATTATTTTGTATTTTTGAACTATGGCAGCTCCAAAAGGAAATAAATTCGCAGAAGGTCATGGATGGGGAAGACCGCCGCATTATGAAACTCCTGAAGAACTTTTAAAGATGTGCGACGATTATTTTCAGTCGGTAACCACAAAAACAGGTGTATGTAAGGCAACAATAACAGGATTAACCTTTCATGTTGGGTTTAGCTCAAGGGCGTCTTGGGATGATTATGCTAAGCGCTCAGAAGACTTTTCGTACATCGTTAAAAGAGTAAAGCTTTTCGTTGAGTCTTGCTACGAAACAAACATGCATAGCTTTAACTGGCCCGGTTCCGCTTTTGTGCTGAAAAACATGAACAGTAAGGAATGGAAGGATAAAACAGAGCAGTATATAGAAAACGCAACCGTTGTTCCAATTACCGGTATGGAGGTAAAATGAAGTTAACATTTGATACTAGGGGAAACGAAAAGCAAAAAGAATGCGCTCGTCAGTGGATAAACCCAGACGTTACTGATATAGCTTATGGAGGATCAAAAGGCTCGGCCAAATCTTTTACGGGTGTATCTCTTATATTCTCTGACGCTCTTACTTATCCAGAAACCCATTATTTCATTGCCAGAAAGAAGTTAAATGATTTACGAAAATTTACAGTTCCTTCAATACAAGAGGTTTTTGGAATATGGGGGGTAACATCTGGATACTACAAATACAACGGACAGGACAATTATTTTGAACTACACAATAAATCAAAGGTTTTTTTGCTTGACGCAGCTTATCAGCCATCAGATCCACTTTATTATAGGTTCGGATCAATGCAAATGACGAGAGGATGGATTGAGGAAGCGGGTGAATTCGACGTAGAAGCTAAGAATAATTTAATGGCCTCAATTGGAAGGTGGAAAAATGATCAGTATGGATTAACTCCCAAATTGCTACAAACGTGTAATCCAGCTAAAAATTATCTATATAAAGACTATTATAAAAAACACAAGGACGGAAATTTGGAACCGTGGAAAAGATTTATTCAAGCCCTTCCGTACGATAATAAGATGCTGGATAAGGGTTATTTGCTTAACCTTGAAAGAACGTTGAGTGCAAATCAAAAAGAAAGATTATTAAAAGGAAATTGGGAATATGATGATGATCCGGCGGCATTATGCAATTACGATTCAATCATAAACATATTTTCAAATAACTTCGATTCACTAAGAGGCGAAAGATTTATTACTGCCGACATAGCTAGATTAGGATCCGACAAGATAGTTATTGGATTGTGGGACGGGTTTAGGTGTAAAGTATATAAAATGTCTAAACAAAAAACAACTGAAACCTCAAATTTCATAGACAAGCTAAGGAAAGAAAACAATATACCTTTGACAAATGTTATAGCAGATGAGGATGGTGTAGGTGGTGGAGTTGTTGATCAGTTAGGTTGTATTGGTTTTGTCAATAATAGTAGGGCTTTACCCAGCCCAAGTGAAACAGACCCTAAAAAGAAAGATGTTCCGGAAAATTACGAAAACTTGCAGGCTCAGTGTGCCTACAGGCTTGCGGATAGAATAAACTCAAACGGCATTTATATTTATGGCGTAGAAGGAGATCAGATTGAAGACATAACGGAAGAGCTTGAGCAGTTAAAGCAAAAGAATATTGATTCTGACGGTAAAAAAGGTATTGTATCAAAGGAAAACATTAAGTCAATAATAGGAAGATCACCAGATTATAGGGATATGCTTTTAATGCGGGAATGGTTTGAACTTAAGCCAAACATAAAAACAATAAAGCCAATGGCATTTATTCCTAAACGTAGAACCTAATTTTTTATATATTTGCATAAACTATGCATGCATAATGAGAAAGGCATTAACTAATAATGTAGAATACTTTATACCTCAATCCTGGGAAGATCTTACGTATGACCAGGCAATTAAGTATTATCTAGCAAGGGTAAATACAATTCCAGCAAACGAATCATTGTTTTTACTAACCGGAATACCGCCTGAAGTTATAGACTCATTGTCTGAAAATTCAGTTAGCAAACTTTTTGATGAGCTTGTATTTACTAACGATGAGAGTATTTATGATCGTCAAGATCCAAAACCTGAATACAAAGATTTAGATTATGGGTCTTTGCCTTACGGTAAAACGGAAAAGATAAGGCAGATGTCATCTGAAAGTACTGCGGCTATTGATGTTATGCCAGATGTTATAAAATTGATTTACGGAATAGATATGCGTTACGAATCTTTTACAGAGTGGATTGGTACCGCTAATTTTTTTTTAAACAAATGGTTGAGTTTTACGATACATTCAAGCATTTATCAGATGGAAATTATACAAGCGAACAAGAACAAGCTGGAGTTAGAAGGCTCGAAAGATTCGGAAACTTTAGTACTTACGTAGAATTAGCATCATCCGGGGTTATTGGATCGACAATAGAAAATGTTTTGACACAACCGACCAGGGTCGTTTTTACCTTGCTCGATTACTTCAAAACAAAAAGCGAGTTTGAAAACGATTATGTACGCATAATAAATAAAAAACAATGAGTATAGTTACTGATATAAAAGAATCTTTAAAAGCTTACGATGATAACGCAGTAGTTTCATTTGGTAGGCCTTTGGATAACGCAGCAAAATCATTTCAAAAAGAGATTAACTCTTATCTTATTTGCATAGACCCTCCGACCGTTACGGGTGGATTTATTGATTCAAACGAAACCAAATCAGTTTCAATAAGTTGGTTAAAACTTGACGATGCCGACAGCGAGGCAGACAAAGAAATGAATGAGGCAGATATTGAAAGTATGGAGGAAATCGTAGATGATTGCGAAACCAAAGCTAAAGACTGGCTCCAGCAATTTAAGTACGAACAAAGGAAAAAGTATTCAATTGACTCATTCTCAGGCTTTCCAGCTTTCAGAGTTAAGCACATGGTTACCGGGTTTGTTTTAACATTTCCAATAAGCTATAGACAGTCATGTTAACAGTTGCTCAGGAAATCGTTATAGAGCAGTTTGCCAACGATCTTGTATTTAAGATACAGGAGGCCATTAAATCTAAACCAATACCAAGAACATCTGTTAGGTATAATAACGGCGAGCGCATTACAACTAATTTTAACGCTACCGTTAACTCTACAGGTAATTTGTTGAGGTCAATTAGGTTTGAGTTAACAGATACACACCTAATCATTTGGGGCGCAGATTACGCTTATTACGTTATTTACGGAAGGAAACCTACCCAAAACAAAGGTACCGGAAAAGTAAAGGATGAAATATTAAAATGGATAAGGGCTAAGGGCGTTTCGTCTGAATTAAAGGATGAGACTTTAGCTTTTTTGATTGCCAGGAAAATACACCGGGAAGGGTCAAGTATTTACATTTATAATCAGATGGGGTCTGGTATTATCAATAACATATTAAGTAATAAAGTGCTTGAGGATTTTAACACGAAATTTACGGCACAGCTTATAACAGAGCTAAAAGAAGAGTTTGCCAACTAATGTTATCATAAATTCGCTGCCTGAAAACTGGTCATCTGCCTATGATGATATACCAGTTATATTTGACTTTGTAGGATATTCAATAACTGGAGTTGATGAGCAAATTTCTGGATCTGTTGGAACCGGTAAGGCTGAAATTACAATATCAGGAACCTGGGACATTAGCCCTATTGTTAATCAATACGTCTATATTGATTCGGGAACTTACTTAGGCCTTCATAAAGTTTTAGATTCAACTTCATATACAGTTGTAATTGATGTTAACTACACGATCAATCAAACAACCGGTGTAATTAAGTCGCTTAGAATACCAACGTTTCAGCTATACAAGGGATTTAAGCCAGTAGAAATATTTCCGGATCGCTTACCTTACACGTTGGTTACTCAGTTTGTACCAATATTCAACGATAATATACAGATTGAAATAAACCTAAAGGGATTGCTTCAGTCGATATTTACAATTGAACCTCCTGATATTACCACTGATTACGATTTCAGTGTATTCAATGCTTGGCGTTTGTCCTGGGACGTTGATAATGTTACAGAGATAAGATACGTTTTAAACTCATCCATACCGACAGATGAACTTAACGAATTGTATGTTGCCGGGAATAGGTATTTAACAAATACTGAACAGCCTTTACTATGGGGATGCGGTGTTTCTTTTATGACGTTGTTTTATAACGGCTACCCTAAACTGGAAATATACGGTAATGGTGTTCAGGGTGTAGCCGGTTTTGGTTCAGCGTTTCAATCAAATCAATTTGATCAGGGATATGATATTTAAAATTTAATACAATGGCAATAAAAACAAAGGCACAGATACTTTCAGAAATAGCTACCCTTTTGGCAGACAATACAACTGGGGATATTTCAGCGAATGACGTAAGAACAATATTAAATGATATCACAGATAGTTACGGAGAGGCATTATATGTTTCAGGAACACTTAATCAATCTCAAATATTAGCACTAGACTCTGTTCCTATTGAAGTAATTCCAGCTCAAGGTTCTGGCAAAATGATAAAAGTTAAGAGGTCTGTATTCATGCTTAATTATAACTCATCAGCTTATTCTACATCTGGGTTTATTCAATTAGACTACTCAACCGGCTTGACAAATTTTAATGTTCTAAACACCGCTGGTATAGTTTCTACATCTAGTAATTTAAAAGATGTTGTTTATAAAACACCATTTGAGGCGGATACTTCTGATGTTTTTAATACTCCAGTTCAAATTTCATCTACTGCAGCCATTACAGGAGGCAACAGCACTATAAAGTACTTTATTGAATATGAAGTAATCGACTTTAATTAATGTCCGGATATAACAGAACCATAAATGCAGTTGAAACAGAGTTAACGGGTGTTAACCTGGCAATACTTTATCCTTTTAACAGGATTAAAGTTACATCGTCTTTGCCAGCTTGGTTCGTTGATAATACAACATTTGGTTATTCTACAACCTGGGAAATAACGCCTCCAATTAATGGTGTTTATACTTACAATGTAGAGGCTTATTTACTCGATGAGCCTACACTTGTTGGTACTGGCGTAATAACAATAAACGTTGCTGACAAGTTTGAAAACGTAGATAACTGTTGTTCGGATGAAAATGTAAATATTGTCTGGATAAACAGACAGGGAGGGCGCGGAAACTTCATATTTACACAAAGAAAAGATTTCGAGGTTAAGGTAGGTAAGGACTCAACGTTTATAACAAACGACATAATAAAGAGATCTGAGATAAAAGGCGTTTATGATGGAAAGGTAGTCTACTGTACCGGGCTAACAAAAACAATGGTCGACTTTTTAGACACCCTTCGCTATTCAATACAGGCCTGGCAATTCAATGAATCGGATAACACCTTTACAGAAATACTTTTAGACATTAATTCCTTCAGTAAATACAATACTAAGGAAAACATGTACGAGGTTGTCATTTCATTCATATATGCCAAGCAACTAAACATACAAAGCCAATAATGGCAATACTTGATATTTACATAAATGGGGAAAAAATAGAAATGCGCGATAACGAAAAGATTGTGCAGTCTTTTTCTATTATCAATATTGCAGACATAACAAAGAGGTTTGGCGAATATTCAAACGAATTTAAAATACCAAAGACAAATAATAACATAAGGATACTTGGTTACGCTAACTATCTAAATTCAACAACACTACTTCCTTATGCACGCATAAAATGCGACATTTATACGAATGGTTTTTTATTTAAACAGGGGTTTGTGGAGCTTGTTGCCATAGATTCAGACATAAGTTTAAGGTTTTACACCGGAAACGTGACTTTTTACGACACGTTAAAGGCAGGTAAATTAAGTTCCCTTAGACTTTCCGATCTGGACCACCATTGGGACTTAAGCACTGTTGTAAGTTCCAGGGTTAACACTTCGGGATACACGTATCCATTAATTGATTACGGCGCAATGTCAACGTCCGGTAGTACTGTTGATGCAAGGCAGTTGCTACCGGCATATTTTGATCCTACTATTGTTGAGGCTTTATGTGTTGAAAACGGCTATACACTTGTAAATAATCTATCCGGCGATAAGCTAGACGAGTTTAACAAAGGAATTGTTCCGACTGCCAAAAAAAGTCCGTCAATACCAAATGAAACATTGTTGGCAAATGTTTATGAGGGCGTTACTGATGGTGGTGGATACGAAAATTCGCAATCTTTTTCCGGTCTAACGTCTGGACAGACGATAGTATGGACTCAGGGACCAAACTCGGTAAGATTTCCCGTACCTGTTAATAACCCGTCTAACCTATACAGCATATATAATAACCTTAACTTTGGGAACGGTACGTTTACTGCGACTGTTGCCGGTCTGTATAAGGTAAAATGTAAGTTCACGTGGGACTTTAACTGGTCAGAGTTGTGGAATAGCTCACCAGTAAAGACAACAAATGTATATGTTTCATTTGACGCTTACGTTAATGGAATTCCTGTTGTTAATATGTTTTCATCATCTTACTCTACATCAGTTACTTTTCCTACTGATTATAGCTTTTCGGGCTCATACGATGATACTATTTATGTATTCCTTGGAGAGGGGGATCAATTAACACTAAAAGAGTACGCTAACATAAACACAGCATTAGGTTCTTTTTCCGGAGCACTGAATGTTACATATTATGCCGGATTCTACCCTGGATCAAATAATACACAATTGTTAATAGAGCTGCAACCAGAGGTTCAATTTGACACTGATATCAGGGCGTCCTACTTTTTACCTGACATTTCACAAGCGGACTACTTTAAAGATATTTGCATTCGTTACTGCATTATGCCGTTTATTGACGAGGCGACTAAAACAGTGACCCTAATACAGTTCGATGACATAAAGAATAACATTACAAACGCTGTAGATTGGACAGATAAGGTTGACAAAACGAATGAAAAGCAAATAAGGTTTGCCCTAAACGATTATGCTCAGAAAAATAACATTTCTCACAAGGACGATAAATCAATAACCGCAAAGCCAGCCGGATCTGACTATGTTCTTTCAATAAATAATGAGAACCTTGAGCCAGAGAAAGATTTGTATACGAGTCCGTTTGCCGCGTCCGAAATGGTGCGAAGACTATCAATAATCGACATGATTAGCATTAATCTATACGATGCGACCGAAAACACATTTTCGTTGGATGTTGAACCAAGAAAGTGCTATTCAGATAAAATAAATACAAGTATAAGCTATACGGACGGGACAAGCACGGTTACAGTTTCAACAAATATCCCCATTACCTGGTTTGTAAGTTCGGATAAATCATTTAACGCGGGGTTTGGAAATAATGAAATAAACAGAAACTCATCAAACTTAATATCTATACTACAAGGGTTAAAAATAGTAAACATGGATATCAGGCTTGATTTACTTGACATTCTGAATTTAAACTACATGTACCCTATTAAAATAGATGATTCATTTTTTATACTATCAATAATAAATCAATTCTGTTACACAAGCAAAGAAAGCACTGAGGTTGAGTTAATCAAAATAAATTAATATGGCAGAAACTAAATTACTCGAACTTGAATTAGGCGAATCTATTAAAAGTATTGCCAGGCTTCGTGCTGAACTAAAAGAAGCGAAAAAAGATTTTGAGTTAGCTAGTGTAGGATCCGAACAGTTCGCAAAAAGCCAGCAGGCAGTTAAAGGACTTGAGGCAGAAATAAAGAAACTTACAAACACAACCAAGGCAGAGAGTAACGCGTTGGGCGGGATCAATACATCTGCTAAATTCGTTAATGGTTCTCTTGGTAGTTTAAAACAGCAAATAAAAGAGAACAATGATGTTCTTTTAAAAATAAATAGCTCCGGAAAATTATTTAAGGCTTTACAACAGGAGCAGGCAGCCGTTGTTCAAAAGAGGATAGACATAGAAAAGAAATTGCCATCCTTATTCCAGGAGCGTATTAAAATGGCGGTTAATGAGGTGGAGACTTTGAAAGATCTGAAACAGGCAATTAAAGAATATACCGACAAAGTAATTCAGGGAGTACCTGGCGCGGCTGAAAAATTAGCGGAATTAAAGGATAAACTTGATGATGTTAAAGACGCTACGAACTCGTTAAAGGGGTCTGGAGTTGAATCTTTAAATAATTCAGTAAACCTGTTAAAGGAGGGGTTCGCAAATTTTGACGCCGATAAAATTAACTTGGCATTTGAAAGCATAGGAACGGCAATGAAAGCTATTCCTATTTTCCTAATAATCGAAGGCGTTAAACTATTAATCGACAATTTTGATAATGTAGTTAAATTCTTTAAAAGCTTCACGGAAGGAGCTATTGGTGTTAGGCAGGCAGAAAGAGCGCTCGAAAAGCTTACAATTGAAACCGCTAAAAATAAAGCCGTATTAGAGGCAAGGGCTACCGTTTTGGATAGCGAGATAAATTTGATGAAGGCTCAAAAAGCCTCTTATTCTGATATTGCTTTAAAGGAACAGGAAGCGTATCAAAATAAGATTAATTTAATTCGCGCGGATCTTGGTCTTCAGAAACAAACAGCTTTAACGGCAAAGGCAAAATTAAGAGAGATATCATTAAATGATAGCATAACTGAATCTGTAGACAGATTATACGCGTCTACTTTGAGAAAGCTTGGCAAGGACAAGGAGGCCGCTGCATTTGATATAATATTGGCGGCCGAGAAAAAAGATAGGGCTAAAGAAGCTCAGAAAGAATATGACGATAGTATTAACGCGATTAAACAGGGAGTTGCCGAACTAGAGGCATTGGGTAATAACTATAAAGCTCAAACCATTGAGAATACTAGGGAGCAGGCAGAATTAGCAAAAGAAAACAGAAGGTTTTTAAAGCAGTTAGGCATAGATGCTCAAAAAGAAGATTATGATCGCGCAAAGGCTCAACTGGAATTTGATAAGCAAATTGAAATTGAGGATCTAAAATTAAAGAGACTTTCGGCAACGCAGAAGGCAGAAGCCATTAAAGACATTAATTTAAAGTACGCAAGGGAGCTTCAGAAAATTTCTATTGAAGAGCTTAAAAGAAATCAAGAGGAAGAAATTTCTGTAATACAATCCGGGATAGACGCTAAAAAATCACTTGGATTAAAATCATTTGACGAAGAAAGAGCTTTGGCAAAGGCTCAACAGGACTTAGTATTGAATGATATTAATTCAACATACGAGCAAAGATTAAAGGCGGAGACTGATTATAACAATACTTTACATCAAATTGATAAGGCTGAAAACGAAAGAAGGTTAGAGGATTCCATATCAAACAATGAGGTAATAATTTCTCAGAATAAATTTAATCTTGAGGCGCAATTTCAGGCAAGGAAAGAAGTATTGGATGCGCAAAGGGAATTGGAATTACAATCTGCGGAAGGAAATGAAGCAAAGCAACTTGAAATAAAACAAAAATATGTTGATCTTGAGCTGCAGTTACAGCGTGATAAGATTGCTAAAAAACAGGAACTAAATAACCAGGAAATAGCTTTTGCAACCGGATTGGCTGAGACTCTTATAGGAGTAGGACAATTGATAAGCAAAGATCAGGAAGAACAGGCTGCGTTTGCAAAATCTTTTGCATTAATAAACATACTTGCTAATGAGGCTAAGGCTATATCTGATTTAACAGCAACGGTTTTTAGCCCTTTAAGCCCTGACAACTTATTAACAGGTGGTATAGCTGCGTATGCAAAACTAGCAACCGGAACGGCAGTTATTGTTAGTAACGCCCTGCAAGCTAAAAATATAATTAACTCATTTGAACAGGGAGGTTATACAGGAGATGGAAACCCTAAAGATGTATCGACTAATTTAGGATCAAAACCGTACACTTATCATAAAGGTGAGTATGTTACGCCAAATCGAGTACTAAACACGCCAAGAGGCAAACAGCTTGTAGGAGAGCTTGAATCGTTGAGGAAAGGGATTTCTAACCCGGCTCCGTGGATTGGTGGCAAATTTGACGGAGGATTTACAGCTCGATCTATATCATCTAACGCTGATTCAGGAGCGTCAACAAGAAACATGCTTAAAGATTTCATATCATCTTTACCTACTCCAGTATTACCAATAACTGAACTCAAGAAAGTACAGGATAGCAATAGAAAAGCTGTATCCGTTAGCTCCCTTTAAGCTTATTTTTATTCTCTCTCCACTCCCAAAATCCTTCAGGTATTCTTGACTGATCCTTAAAGTGTTCAGAAACTATTTTTGAAACTATAAGGCTCTTGGAAGCTTTATCGTATACCCTACCCTCATTCGTTTCTATAGGAGCTTTTTTTAGCAAAGAAATATATTCTACTATATCCTTGCATAGTGGAGTTAGCGCGGTCTGCACTATCCTATTAGAGTTATACTTCTTGTTGTACTCCAATTTTTTTTCAATTGCTTTTTCGTTCATACTTAATAAGTATTATGTATGCATAACATATTAAGTAACAAATATACAGCTTTTAGTTCATATACTTTTGCTTTTGATGAAAATAGCCAAACTTAATATTGATGGTTACATTGGAAACGAAGACATAATGTCTATGTTTTCCGGTCAAGAAACATTCAATCTTTCCAAGTTAAAAAAGTTCATGGATTCACTTGACGGAGATGTAACTGACCTACAGGTTTACATTAATTCAGGTGGTGGATCTGTTACTGAGGGATGGGCTATATACGACAAGTTGAAAACCTCAAAATACAATGTGACAACAATTGGTGAGGGCATTGTAGGAAGTATTGCAACAGTAATTTTTATGGCTGGCGATACGAGAAAGGTTCATGAAAATACTGATTTCTTTATTCATAATCCTTATTGGATGGCCGGATCTCCTGAACCAATGGAAGCCGGTGACTTAAAAAAATTAGCAGGAGAGCTTGAAGTAGAGCAAAACAAAATATTAAACTTTTATTCAAAAGTAACCGGAACACCTGTTTCGGACATAGAGCCTTTAATGAATGATGCTACCGCATTGACAAGCGAACAGGCTGTTAATATGGGATTTGCTCATTCTATTATAAGTGAAAAAATTGCATCGATGCGCTACAGAATCGCGGCATGTGTAAAAATAAATCAACCAGAAAAAACAAACGTAATGGAAAAAGCTTTATCAAATTTTGAAAATTTCTTAAACAAACTAAACAGAAAAATTTCAAAAACACTTTTCAAGAACATGGAGTTTAAGGCAACTAACTCGGAAGGTGCAGAGGTTAATTTGTTTATTGAGTCAGATACTGAAGACTTAACGGGTAAAGCTGCTTTTCTAATTGACGAAAGCGGAAATCAAAATGTAGCTCCTGACGGCGAATACACATTGCCAGATGGTAAAGTAGTTGCGGTTGCGGCTGGAATTGTTGATGAAGTAAAGGCTGCTCCTGCAAGCGAGGAAGATCAGCCAACAATTGAACAGTTAAATGCTCAATTGGAAACTCTTAAAGCTGAAAACGAGTCGCTTAAAAATGATTTGCAAGCAAAGCTAAATGAAAACGAATCAATGAAGGCTGACCTGGAAGAAATTAAAAACGAAGTGTCAACGCTTAAGAATACTGTTATTAAGTCAACTTATAAAAGTGCTATTGCTGGCCAATCATTTAAAGGTGAAAGAAAGAAAGTGATCACCTCAGAAAATGAAGCTTTTGCAAATCAGTTAAAAAACAGTTTCAGTTTCACAAAACAAAATTAATTCTAAACAAAAACAAATAAAATAAAATGGGAAATCTAATCACATCGGTAGCCTCTTACACAGGTAAACAGGCAGAATTTCAGGAAACATTTGTTCTTAAGTTAGCGCAAAACCCTCTTTTATCTGCCTTGGGATTCCGCATTGAACAAGATATTCAATCTTCTAAAACGTTCTACAAAACGGGCCGTTTAAACAAGATTACAAAAAAGGCAGTAGATTGTAACACTGGAGATACGGCAACCGGCGTTGCTATTTCATCTGTTGTTCTTTCTGTTACTCAAATGGAAGCTGAGTTATCACAATGCAAATCAGTGTTTGAAAGTTCTATTTATGAGGCTGCATTGAAAAAAGGTTATGACGTGTACAACCTGGAAGGAACACAGATTCAGGAGTTAATGTTAGAAATTTTCGGTGATGCGGTTGCAAACGATTTGTATCGTCAAATTTTCTTAAACGATACCACATTAACTAACTCTGATTATACTGCTTATGACGGTATTTTCAAAAAATTGAAAGCTGGTTACCTGGCCGCAGATGGTACAACTCGTGTAGCTGCATCAATTTCAAATACTGACATCAACAGCGCAAACATTGTTGCAACTCTTGACTCATACGTTAATGCGCAGAAAAGCCCGCTGAAATATAATGTTTCAAATTCAGAAAAACGTTTTTACGTAACGGATCCTATTTACCGCGCTTGGGAATCTAAGTTGACAGAAATCGGTTCTCTTGAGTCTTCTAAAACTCAATTAATCGATGGTATTGACGCGCTTAAATTCCGCGGAATCCCAATGGTAAACCTTACTCAAATTGATGAGTATATCCTTCAGGATTTCTCCACTACATCTCCTCAATCTTCTGCAACCGATGACAATCGTATCATTTTGACTAATCCTCAAAATCACTTGATCGGTACTGACTTGTTGACAAGTACAGCAAACGCAGAGTTCTGGTACGAACGTAAGGATAAAAAGAACTATTGCCGTTTAGGTTACCGCGCTGGGTACAACTACATCGACGGTCAAGAAAACGTAATTGGAGGATGGTAATTAACAGGGAGCTAAACACTCCCTTTTATTCATATTAAAAAAATAAAGAAATGTCAGAAATCAATTGCAACGACTTAATCAGAGGATTAAACCCGGTTTGTGCTGCTATCAAAAAAGTTGGCGGTGTAGATAAAACGTGCTATGCTGCACCAAAGGACAGGCTAACATTTACGTATGATTCGGACGGTTATATGAATACCGTTTCGATTTCTTTAAACGGTTCGTTGCCAGGAAAACTTTACAAGCTTACTGGCCGTGACGATAAAAACTCATGGTCTACTCCGTTAACCGTTGGTGAAAACATAAACACTTTTAACCATACAGCTAACTTCCTGGCTTACTATTCAACACCTACAGAAATAGACACGATTGAAAAAATAATTGGTGTTGATAAGCTGGTTTTCTTCTATCAAAACAATGACGGAAACATAGTTGTATTAGGATGGGACAAAGGCGTAAAAGCAAGCGCAGGCGAAGGTGGATCTGGTGTTTTATTAAATGATACAACTGCTTACTCCTTAACTTTCTCCGGAGAGAACAGAGGTAAGGAAAAGATCTTCAGAATTAACTCGTCAGCTACCCTTGCTCAAAACCTTGCTTACCTGGATAATATCGCATCGTATTAACAATCAATTACTTGAACAATAATTTACAAAAGCCTTGCAGAAATGTGAGGCTTTTTTATTATGTTTGCATAACAATACAATATGCGTGCATAACACTTCTGATTTAATACCTCGTGTAAAGAATGCCCTGATCAATCCAAAGGCAACGATAGGAAGTTTAAATGAAATAAAGTTCCTTGTAAAAGAGCTATGTAACTACACTATGAACATAACATGTTCGGATTGTATTAATGAAGCCATAATGTTATTAAGCAACTGGACAAAGTCAAATAACATAAATGATGTTAACCATTCTGAATTATTTAGTCGCGCTGTAAATGGCGATTTTTCATTAAGGAAGCTAAATTTATTCGTTCAGGTTTATAAGTCTGATAATCCTGATAGGCAAAAGGAACTTGATATTTGCTTGACTCAAAACAAACTATCTAAATTATTCGCAAATATTATTGAGATCGAAGAAAGACTAACGTTTGAGCAAATGTTTGATTTGTCAAAAGATTACCCATCAGATATAAATGTGTTTGCTAATTCTGATATTTATTTCGATGAGACAATTCTGTTCTCTAGATTCATGGATCCTAACTCATGTTGGGCTTTATCCAGGTGGGATGTTAAAAAGGATGGAATGGCTGTTTTGTTCAATAGAAAGGATTCCCAAGATGTCTGGGTGTTTGTTGGTAAGGTTAGGCAGCTCAGTAACGCTTCTTTTTGTCTGGGCGTTGCTGGCTGCGATAACCGAATTTCCTGGGAGCTAAAAAACGCCGGTTACCATGTTGTTAATCCTTCTAAAACAGTTCACGCGTTTCATCTTCATAATACAAACTACAGGACGTATAATCCAAAAGAAAAGGTACCAATGCCTTATCATTTTATTCACCCACATTTTTAAATGAAAAAAATACTTCACATAGGACTCTGTGTTAATCCGAATGGGTTTAGTTCTTTCCCTCATGCATTTAAACAAGTGCTTGGGGAGGAAAACTATAGAGAAATTCAAACGGCTTCAGATTCTGGATTTAATCAAAGATGTATTGAATTGTTTAACGAGTTCAATCCTGATATTGTTTTCATGCAAATACAGTCCGAAAACATTATTAACGCGCAAACCTGTGAATATTTTTTAAGTCATGGAGCCATTGTTATTAACTGGACCGGGGATAAAAGACAAGATGTGCCCCTGTGGATGATCCAACTAGCCCCGTTCGTATCTATAACATCTTTCAGTAATATGGAGGATGTTAGGAAAATGCGTGCATTAGGATTCAAATCTGAATACCTGGAGATAGGATACGACCCTGAAATATATTGCCCCGAAGGTGAGGCATACGATGTTCCTGATATTATATTTATGGGCAATAATTACGGAGACAGTCATTTCCCAATGTCAAAGTTTCGCCGTGAAATGGTTGAATTTTTACAACAGGAATACGGTCCAAGGTTTGGGGTTTATGGTTCCGGTTGGAAAAATGGGAACGGTAATTTTAATCACTCGCAGCACGAGGAAGCGAAAGTGTATCGGGGTTGTAAAGTAGCTATTAACTGTAGTCATTTTGATTGCGAAATGTACAACAGTGATAGGTTATTAAGAATTATGGGATGCGGAATACCTTGTATAAGTTATGATCACTTGGGAATGAGGAATATTTATGGTGATCAGTGCTTATACTTTAGAGACTTGTCACAATTAAAAGGATGTATTGATATTGTTATGCACGCATATGAAAATACAAATATGGTTAGAAATAATATGTTTGCCTTAAATACATTTACATTCGTTCACCAGGTACAAAACATTTTAAAGTTAGCATTATGAGAGTATTGGGTTTTATGCCGATTTATTACGGTATTGAATATTTAAAAGAATCGCTTGAATCAATTAAAGATCATTGCGAAAAGGTTGTAGTTGCTTACACAAATGAACCGTCTCACGGTAATTCAACGGCTCGAATTTGCCCGGATTCAAAGGAAGAAATATTTTCTATTTGTAATTCAGTATTAGGAGATAAATTAATATGGGATGAAAAACACAGATATTATGCTGAAAATGAACATCGTAGACAGATTTATAATTACTCAAATGGGTACGATTTAATACTTTCTATTGATGCGGATGAGGTATACGGAGATGATTTAAAAGATGCATTATATTATGCGTACATAGGAAGTGCCAGAAGGTACGGAATAAAAGGTTATTTGAATTTCTGGAGGTCTTTTAACCATGTTTGCACTGATGGTTTCAGGCCTATCCGAATTGAGAATTTGAACCGGCAAAACAATGAACAGGACTTAGAATGCCGCTTAACTGTATACCATTTTAGTACGGCTCAATCAGAGAGAATAATGAACTTTAAATACTCAGTATTTGGTCATGCCAGCGAGATTCGTAAAAACTGGTTAAACGATATCTACTTTAATTGGAAGCCTGGACAAAACGATGTTCACTGTGTAGCTTATGGAATATGGAATCCCGAACCGTTCGATAAAAACACATTGCCAGAATCACTAAAGAAACACCCTAACTTTAACAAAGAATCAATATGATAACAAAACTTCCAGAACATTGTATGAATACCGGAGAGCCGTACACTGAGTATGCTTTACTTTCCGGAACGTATAATAATCAATTAATTATAGATATTGGTACCTATCGCGGATTCAGTGCTTTTGCTTTTGCTCAAAACGAAACAAACCAGGTGCATACTTTTGATATTGCGAACTACATCGAAATAGAACTTCCTAAAAACGTAACCGTACATAAAAAAGGTGGGCTGGATATTCCGGCGGCGTTGATTAAAAAAGCAAATATTATTTTATTGGACGTTGATCCTCACGACGGAATAAAGGAACCTGAGATTTACAAACATATTGTTAAGTCAGGATTTAAAGGCATTTTAATTTGCGACGATATAAATTTAAATGATGGAATGCGAAAGTTTTGGGATTCAATCGATATGCCTAAAATCGAAAAAAACTGGCACCATTCAGGAACCGGATTAGCATATATTGAATAATGGAATTAGCGGCAGTAATTGTTGAAACAAGGCCTCTTGTGAACTTAAAGCGGGTTATTGAGGATCATTTAAAATATTTGCCTGAAAACACTAGGTTGTACGTTTTTGGTAGTAATGAGGTGGATCTTCTTCTTTCTCAGGCTGAATTTAATTTTAAGTTCATAAACATTGGTAGCAGTATGTCTATTTGGGGCTATAACCTACTCTTAACATCAAAGCATTTTTGGGAAACCATACAAGAAGAAAACATTTTAATTTTCCAACATGATAGCGAAATACTTAGAAAAGGAATAGAGGATTTCTTTCAGTACGATTATGTTGGCGCGCCGTGGAAATTTAAATATAGCGGAGGTAATGGGGGGCTGTCTTTTAGAAAAAGATCAGCAATGATTCACGTAGTTGAAAATTTTGAATGCAAAGAGGGGGTAAATGAGGATGTTTTTTTTAGTAATTGTTTAATAGCTTGCGGTAAAAATATAGCTCCCAGAAAAATATGTTCTGAATTTTCTTGTGAAACAATATTCAATACCGGGACATTTGGAGCGCATGCGATAGATAAGTGGCTAACAAAACAAGAGTGTGAAATAATTAGAAACCAATACAAATAAATATGAGCAGATACATTTTAAACCCAACTTACGCAAACGATACAATAATAACAAGGGCTGAAAGCGGCCAGGAAGTTATTGTAACCAGAGATACGTTTAATGATTACTTTGCTGAAAGAATGATAGCGTGCGGGCAAGACCATTTAGTTATGATTAATCCTCATTATACTGAGGCCGCAAATAGTGAAAAAAAAAGCTTCGTCCAAATTTCGGAAAATGTTATTTCATCAACCTTGATAAAAGACCTGATCGAAGAGAGCGAACCGAAAAAAACTGCAAAAGAGTCGGAATCAAAGCGAAAGCATGGAAGGCAACCGAAGCAAGTGGATTCCAAAACGGAAAGTTAAAGGCCGCTGAATTAGCCACGATTAAAAGTCATAGATCATTATTGGAACACGCTTTAGCTGAAGGACTGGAGCGTGTTTTTATTTTAGAGGATGATGTAGATTTTCCGGATAATTTCATGACTTTGTTAAACGAAACGATTAAACAACTTCCTGAAGATTGGGACGGCATACATTTAGGGGGGTACTCTCATACAAATCACCTGGATTATTATTCAGGAATGTTATACAGGTGTTATAGGTCGTGCGGTGGATATGGGTATATAGTCAGATCAAAGGCTATTCCAAAAATATTGGAAAAAACAAATAACTCAAACAAGCAATTTGATATTAATCTGGCTGATTTAATGCCGGAATTAAAATGGTTTAAGTCTAAAATTATGCTTGTTAAACACTTACCCGGATTCTCAGACATACAAGGCAGGCATGTTGATTACAAAGAGCTTTATTAACATATTAAGTAATATGCATGCATAATTATTTAGGCGTAATTTTGCTACTATGCCAACGCCTAAAAGCAAAATATACCAGTTTTTTAATCGAATTGTAAGAGTAACCGAAAACAAATCAACTGGAGTTATTAGCTATGGTTCAGACAATCTTTTGCCTCAGAAAATGTTAGCTGATGTTGCAGAGAGTGGAACTGCAACGCTTTGTATAAATAAAGTGGCTCAGTATGTTTATGCTTATGGGCTGACTAATGAAAATTTAGGAAAAAGATTAGTTAACAAAAATCAAACATTTAACCAATTCCTTGAGGAAGGATCTAAAATAGTTACTTTCTTTAGAGGGTCGGCAATACGCATATACAGAAACCCAGAAGGAATTATAAAAGAAATAGAATACGTTCCATTTGAATGGGTTAGGAAGACAAATGATGGAAACTTTGAGATTAATTACACCTATTCAGGGCAAAAGTACGATAAAGAAAAAGCGATATATGTAAAGCCATATAAAGGCAAAAAGATAAATTCTCAAGACATTGACCCTAACGGAGAGATTCTTTATTATTTCGTGAAACGACCTGGACAATATCACTATCCTGTATCACCTTGGTATTCCGGAATTGAAGACATTAATACCGATTCAGAGAACAGTAAATATGAATTAGAGAGTGTTACCAATTCATTCCTTGCCGGTGGAATCTTAGAAAAGTTTGGCGAAATAGATGACAAAACACAGGATGATGATGGCAAAACGGAGTGGGATTATACAGAAGAATCTTTAGCTGGGTTTACGGGCGGGGTTAAAGATGAAACTGGAGCAAGCGGAAGGCAGTCATTATTGTTTTTAAATTCAAAATCAAAGGATGAGGGGTGGAAATATACGCCACTTTCTCACGATGGAATAATTGATGCAATTGATAAAAGCACTGTTAGAATAGCCAAAAAGGTAGCCAGGTTGTTTCAGGTTCCTCAGTTCTTAATTGGATTAAGTGATTCCGTTGGATTCGCCACAAACATTATATCAGACAACATTGACATGTTCAATAAGGACATTGAGGGAATTAAAAATGAGCTTTTAACCCCGTTAAGAATACTTTTTCCCGAAGAAATATTTGAGCTAACTGTATACAAGCCTGTTAACTATATCGACCCAGCTATTTACACAATTATTCAATCTTCGTCTATGGATAGGGAACAAAAAATTAATTCACTCAATGTCCTATTTGGTTTTACTAAAGAACAGGCCGGCTTATTGGTAGGAACACAACAAAATAACACATTACAGTAATGGCATACATACCAGTAATACAAAGAAGCGATTTTACAGGAGTTGTAAAAATTGGTGTAAATGTTAAGGACTCTGATTTAAGCTCTTACATTAAAGATATGCAGGAACTTGAGTTCTTTTCCTGGTGTGACGATATATTTTATTCTGATGTTATTAATAACGGTTCTCAAACTAATAGGCCAGAACTAACGACGCTCATCAATGAATACATAAAGCCGTATTTAGTTTGTGGCGCATATCATAGTTTTCTTCTTTGGCACGGTAGAACTCCAACTCAATTAGGCCTTAGAGTTGAAAATTCTGAAAGCAGCTCCGAAATTAGTGATAAGGGTAGGGCTGAATTAATGGCCGACGTGCAGAAAAAGAAAAACATTTACTTATTGAAGCTGAAGCAAAAAATGTATTCAGACTCATACACGTATGACGATATCACATATACGTTTTACGACGACGATTTTAAATCCAATCCAAAGCCGACGATAGGAATAAAGAGAGTTGGAGGACCAAAACAACGGGACTATTTTAAAAAACATTACAGATGCCAGTAATTAAAAGGGTAAGGGGAGATAATTATCCGTTACAAATACAAGTATTAAAGTCTGACGGTGAGCCTGAGAACTTAACCGGTGCAACTGTGTTTTTTACTGTTAAGAGAAACTTCCAAGACCCGGATAGCGCAGCTTTAATTAAGGTCGAAACCTCGGTTCACACGGATCCAGAGAATGGATTGACGGAGTTCGATTTATCAACATCAAACATGGACATAGAGGGTACGTTTAATTATGATGTAAAAATTGTTCTATCCGGACAAATAACATCTGTTGAGGCTGACAAGATAATTTTTACTCCACATGTAACAATAAGAACTTCATAATGGCAAACGAAACATACAAGTTAATCATTAAAAATTCAAAAGCCGTTCTGAAAACAATATCAAACGGCTTAATTTATTTAACGGGAATAAAAGATGTTTCTGCATCAGGAAACGTTAGTAATACAATTGTAGACTGGTCTATTCAGCATAAGACAAAAACAAGTTCAGAATGGTCTTCAGATACTACCACCATTTTATTACGTGGGCAAATAGGGGTTGAAGATACCGGCAATAGTAGTTTTAAGTTAAAAATAGGTAACGGAACAGACTTATGGTCTGATCTTTCTTATGCCGCTGGCGGCGGGTCCGGTTCCGTTTCATGGGGATCAATAGGCGGCAATCTGCCGAATCAAACAGATTTGCAAACGGCATTAAACGCAAAGCAAAATTCTTTGGGATTTACCCCTGAAGATTCATTGAACAAGTCCAGCTCTTACACCTTAAGCTCTACAACAACTTACCCTAACACAAAGGCTTTAGTAGATGGGCTTACTACCAAAGAAGATGCGTTTTCAAAAAACTCAGCCTTTAATAAAAATTTCGGTACAGGTACAGATAATATCGTTGAGATAGGGTCTCCATTAAACAATTCATTGCCAGTAGTAACAGATTTAGCAGGTAAGATAGTAACCAATACAGTAAGCGCACAACGTACTTTATTAGGCGTTGGTTCCGGCCATATCATTGTGACATCTGGAACATCGTTTACTACTCCTTCAACCATAACCACATCAACAGTTTTTTACATCTGGCTTATCGGTGGAGGTGGGGGCGGAGGAGGTGCGAACTTAGCTAATGCAACCGCATCGGGTGGTGCAGGCGGTGGATTGTGTTACGTTAAAGTAACTGGATTAAGCCCTTCAACAACCTATACCTGTGCAATCGGAGCAGGTGGAACTGCCGGGGCTGCTACTCCGACAAACGGAGGTGCCGGTGGAAACACAACGCTAACAATCGGAGCTACTACATATACAGCTTCGGGCGGCGCAGGTGGAATCGCTGCGGTTTCAAGTGCAGGCGGTGCAGCAGGAACCGGAACGAACGGGGACATTAACTTAGCTGGTCAAAACGGAGGCGATAGTCCTACGGCTTCGGCTGGTTCAACAGATGGAACCGGTGGGGATAGTCCTATGGGATGGGGAACCGGTGGAACTCCTGTTAAAGTTAACAGTGCCGGAAAATCTGGTACAGGCTACGGTGCAGGTGGATCAGGTGGAAAAGGAACATCTCAAACAGGTGGCGCAGGCTCAGCAGGTTTAATATTTTGCATTTACGTTAATTAAAATATACTATGAAATTCGAGATTATAAATATTATCTGGGGCGGTGAAACAGATATAAAATGTCTAGGTAGAAAGTTAATAAAGCCTGCCGTTAGCGGATTCATCGACATGGATCCCGAAAAGCCATTCACTACAGAGGCTGAATATTCAGATGAACTTGTTTACGATCACGATCTACCTGTTCCTCCAATGAAAGAAGGTGATAGTGCCTACTTTATTACTGGTACTGTATTCGTTAAGTCAAACGTTCAGGGTGTTCCTGACTTTCAAAGTGAGATTAAAATAGTCTCTCTTAATTCGATGACAGGTGATGAGGTGAACGCTCAGAGAGATAAGTATGTATCAGAATGGTTAAAGGCTATTAACGGTTAATGAGTCCGGAAAAAAAGAAATATTCGTTCGAGTTAGTTCGTATGGTTGTGTTGATAGTAGTATCAGGTCTAACAACGTGGTACACTACAAAGCTATCAATTGAATCGAAGTTTGCCGAAATAAAAGAGGAACTGCACGTTTTTATTGCCGAGGAAAAAGCGATTAACAACGTGTCTTCATCTGACATTGACAATCTTAAAGCGGATTACAAGTCTCAGAATAATCTGGTAAATGAACTTGACAAAAAGGTTTTCGCTCTGATGACATTGTATAAGAAACAAATTAAAAAAGACGAGGAATAATGGAACTAACATTAAAGCGTGAAGTATTTACCGATAAGAGTACAATCGGTTCACTATTTGTAAACGGCGTATTTGAATGCTACATTCTGGAAGATCCCGACAGAGGATTAAAACAGGATATGCCATTAGCTGAAATTGAACGTTTGAAAAAATACGGAGTTACTGCAATTCCATACGGTAAATATAAAGTTGTTCGTACGAAGTCTGAGCGATTCAGTTTAAAAGCAGGACATACCGTTATCATGCCATTACTTTTAGATACTCCTGGTTATGCCGGTGTTCGTATTCACATTGGTAATAAGCCAGAAGACACTTTAGGTTGCCTTTTGCCGGGTAGACAAATAGGTGTTAATTGCGTAATGGAAAGCACAAAAGCAACTCAACAATTAGAGAAAAAGATTGAGGGAGCAATTGCGAACGGGGAACAAGTTTGGATAACAATAACTAAGTAATATGAAAAAATTAATTCAAAAATTAATCGCCTCATTTGAGAACAATAAAGATGGGTTTTCCGGTCGTAAACTTTCGGCTTTTACAGCTATTGCAGTGGCTATTTACATTAGCATTAAACAAGTACCTACTGAGTTCAAGTTAGAGTGTGTTTATGCGTGGCTAGCATTTGCGTTGCTATGCTTGGGTATTGTGACTATACAAAACATTTTGGAGTTCAAAAACGGGAAGGCCACTGAAGAACCAAAGAAACCGGAAGAAGGGCTGTGATAAAAAAAGCCCCGGATTAGTGGGGCTTTTGCTTCTCGTATATATTTCGGTGGAGCATCCTAAATGTTACTATCAGCTCTTTTAACGGATAACATTTAAAAGCCGTTAAGCCTGAGATTTGCGAGGTTTATAGCTCCAAGTGCAATGAGGTTACATGACTTTATTTTTTTAGCTAAAAAAATATACGACAAATATACAAAAAAAATGAAAACACGACCGATTTTAATATTCCTTGCCCTAATAATCTCCGCATTCTTTTTGGGGAAAACCTGTAAAAGTAATTACCATGAATTACCTTATATTACCTTTGGTAATAAAATAGACTCCCTGAACCTATTAAACCAGCTCCACCAAGACCATAAAAAACAACTATTCGCTCAAATTGAAAAGCAAACGGCCAGTATTGACAGCCTGAAATCAGTAAAACAGAAAGTACTTATTAAATACGTAGAGGCCAAATCTAAGCGATCCGAAATTACCGGGGACTCAATACACGACCTTATTATATTCGATGGATTAGCGGCCAATTGTGACAGCATGAACGCTATTAACGACTCAATTATATCCGGCTATATCGAACGTGATTCGATGTATGTCGATGTAATACGCACTCAGGAAAAGCAGCTATCCATTAAAGACACGACTAACCAGGTGTTAACGGAGGAACTTGTTAAGTCTGAATCAAAGGTTTCAAAGCTGGAAAAGAAGGTTAAACGGAATCGGGTTATAGCTGTTTGCGGCTGGATCGTGGCGGGAGTTATGGCTGTGTTTTAGTTTCCGATTCATTCGCTTTAATTGACCCCACCAGCTACTCTCGAACTGAGTCCAGTAATCTTCTTTTCTTCCGAACTGACCTGCTTCCCACATTAGAAATTCGACTGATCCGGTAATTTTGTTACGTCTTGCCTTAAGATTATTGAGCTCGCCATATTCGTATAGTTCGCCAGTCTTTAATGTGTGGCGTACTTTCTTTAAGTTCATATATTTTTAGTTGGTTGTTATTTCTTATTTCTTCCGTTCCTTGCTTTCTTTCTCTTATGTCCTTTTCGGTTATTGAATCGTCTTTTTTTATGCACATGAAAAGGCATAATGTCAGGCAAATCGGGCATAGCACTATATTTGACAGTGGGACTGCTGAACGGGTCATTTTCTTTTTCAACAACTATTAATTCTTTGCCTAATTTGCTCGCTGCGATTGCGGCTGAAACAACAGACAAAATAGGTCCGCCTCCGGTTATATAAATGTCTTTCATTTTAATATCTTTCATTCAATTGTATTTGAGTAGGTTGTTATTTGGTTTTAGGCGGTTGTGGTAATGGTCGCCAGTGGGTAATATCTTCACCTATTAAATACCTTGATCCGTTATACACAATTACCCCATAATCAACACGACCCATTCTAGCCATGTTAAATTTTTTTGAATAGAAAAGTACCGTTTCATTATATAGTGGATGTTTGTCTACAACACTAATCCATTCATCCTGTTCCTGCCCGTCCGTGAAGCCTTGAATGTATATTTCAGCGTCTATTTGCTGTGACAATACATGTTCAGGCTTTCCTTTTTCAATATCATACGGAAACTTTTCCTCCGCAATTCTCCTAATTTCTTCCTGTGTTTTCATTCCTCTGATTTTAATTGTTTGAACTGATCGTTAAATGCCCCCGAAAGTTGCTCATATTTATTAGCCACTTCAAGTGCTTGCTGAAGCATTCCGATTAAAGCGTTAATTCCGTTTGTTGAAGTTCTAAATCTTAATTCCTCAATTTCAGAACCCCTAACAATATTGTCTCCCTTAGACTTATACTTTGGTTTTTCAACTAAAATAATTATCTCAGTCTGTGGCACTAATTCGCCTTTTTCGTAATTAACTGAAAAGTCCTGATTGTATCTTACTGATATCAATTGCCTCATGTTTTACTCTGATTTTAATTGGTTAATACTTTGTTGTTCAATGTGGTTTGCGATTGCACGTAATTGGTCGGGTGTGAAGTCTGATTGATATATTGCGTTCGCTTTATTATGATAGTAAAGATATTCTTCAGACTCATCATCATGATCTAGATTAATACCAACCTCTTTCAGCGTCTTTGCTTTGTTGTGATACTCCCGTGCGGCTTCTGAATGGCCTTTAATAAAACCAATTCTAAAGCCTTCTTTAAACGTTTTCGAGTCAAAATCACGGCCAGTACGCCGATTGAATTGATCGGACAATATATCGGCTTCTAAATCAGCGAATCCATCTGCTAATTGCTCTTTGCTTATTCCATGTTCGTTCATACTATTCCTGTTCAGATCGCTGTTCCCCGGTTTTGTTATTTAATTTGCTTGCTTACATTTATATTCTGTGCTATGAAGCTCTTCTGGTTCATATGGATTACTGTCCACCCACACCTCATTGTTTTCAATATCAATTTCTTCAACTTTACCTTTAACAGGAAACTCCCCATTGTGGTACCAAACTTCTTGATCTACTTTTAATCTGTTTATTTTCATGTTCCAACGCTTTAGTTAATAAAATCTTCGTCTGTTGTTGCTAATAAATATGTTATATTTTCACACATCGATTCTCGAACTGATAACTTTAAAGTTTCTTTTTCCGGATCATTATCCTCGCAATAATTAATAAATTTTGAATCCCAATCTGATTCAGGTATTTCACAATAACGTTCTGGCTCATCATCAAATAATTCTTCTTTAAAGAAAGAAATAGCTTCATCGTAGCTATCTGCGATAATGACGTACTTATGTCCATCATAAAAAAATTCAAATACTTTCATACTATTCCTGTTCAGATCGCTGTTCCCCGTTTTGGTTATTTTTTGTATTTTAATACTTCGATTGAACAAACGTTTACCTCTCCATCAAATCTAGGTACAGCTTCTTTATAAGATCGAATAGATCTGTTTGTTGGTTCATCAAAAGACTTGTGAATTATTTTTTTAGATGGCCTTCCGTCACAATAGTTAACTTTAACAATCCAATCTTTTTCGTTCATTGATTCATATATCTCCTTTGAAATTATAATAATTGAAAATGATACTACCATTGCAATTAGTGAAACAAAAATCACTTTTTCAAAACTTATTTTTTTCATATTTATTCCTGTTCAGTTACGCTGTCCCCCGTTTTGGTTATTTATTAATTAATACATCTTATGCTATCTAGATACTTCAATAATGGCATCAGGATATTCTTTACAGGCTTTTATATACTTATCTACAAAACGAACAAAATGTTCATACATTCCCCATCCATTAGGTGAGTTAAATTTTTCAAAATACTCAGGCCTTTCTTTTAAAGAAGATAATCCTTTTTCTAGCAACTCAACTATTTCGATAGTTTTTGTTTTGCCAATTTCTTCCGGTCGCCAAAGTGCTTTATAAATACCGGCTTCAGAAGCCATGTTTCCTAGATTATGGGTAATATTTGCCTCATAAACTTGTTCGTATTTCTCTATGTATGTTTTACCTTCATCATGGCTTAAATACATTTTTCTGTTTAAATAAACATCTAGACTCATATCACTCCTCAATTTTATCGTTAATTACTCTCTTTACCATAAAGTCTCTGTACAAATCAATATGCTTCTCAAACACATCAACGCATAGTTCTCTACTGATTGTGCAAAGGCGCGAGCCGACACACGAAAGCGTGCTAACGCAGAGCGCGCTGTCGAGACGGAAGCCCGAAGGGTTTTCCTCAGTCTTCTCCATATCAACCCATGGGAAATATTTACGTTGATTCCAGTTATTATAGTCAAATACTTTAAAGTTAGGATCTGCTTCTTTGTTCCTGGCTTCGATGATGACAGTTAACTTGTATAAAGCCGTTGTATGTTTTCCGAATAGCTTCGGGTCAGGCGATATTGCTTCTTTTCCTAAGAAGTTACAAGCGTCTTCAAACGTTTTGATTTTTGTTTTCATTTTATTCTGTTATTTGATTATTCACCACCCCTTTAATTCCCGGGCGGTACTCTGGAATTTCGTTTATAAGAATCGAATCCTTAATGTGGTTACGGGCACCAATAATATGTAGCTTTTTCAAGTATTCGTTTTGGATTATTAGCTCCCTGTTATGATCCCTCAGATATGAGTTGTTAACCGTGATGTAACCGATTAGGACTAGGAATCCAAATCCGGTTAATACGATTGTTAGTAGTAGTATCTTTTCTTTCATGTGGTTATTTTTGTTTAATTATCTTTCCGTGTTTAATTACAAAGTATAGTTTTCCCGGTTCAGCTCCCCATTCAGGATTGCCAGTTCTGATTTCAATTCCAGCGTGTTCAAATTGAATTATTCGGTCGGCATCGGTTGATTTTGGATAGCCGAGGGTCATTTTATTAAGTTTGAATGTTTTGAAACTAACTATTAAAACGTCAGACATGAAGCTATTTTTAAGGTCAGGAAAAAGTCCTTTATTTGAGCCCTCCCATTTCCAAACTCCAACCAATCTTTTAGCCCAATAAGGCGTTATCTCCCTGTAATCCTCCGTTTTAATTCCTGCTTTGGTCATTTCAAACCATTTAGTTTTTAGCGATAATCGTAAGTTCATTCTGTTTCTGTTGTTTAATTAATATTTTATTCATCTCGCACTTGCTACA
>ERZ724522.391-NODE-391-length-29213-cov-48.516531_pt1 | contig 29213 bp, 22 predicted proteins | sample MGYA00376055_ERZ724522 | MGnify/ENA primary metagenome ERZ724522 (study PRJEB28724, sample SAMN07190884) | wastewater metagenome | isolation source: effluent of sewage treatment plant in Hong Hong | place: Hong Kong | collected 2016-03-17 ...
AACTTTTCATAACAAAAAAGACCAGCTTAATTAAAAGTTGGTCTTTTTATTTGCCCTATGGGCTATGTGTAATAGAATTAATGAATTGAGATACGCTAAGTAATCAAAACCTCGCTATCGCTTAGAAAATGGGCTTTATTCTCATTCGATGATTTTAAGCATTGTTTTCTCAAATCATTCACGGTTTTTGATAACATCCTGTGCTTCAAGTTCATCCATCATTCTTTCTAGTCAATCAAAGTCTTCGTTATCTACATATTCTTTAAGGAAATCATTATAGATAATAATGGTATCTGTTGTTTTCTTTCTGTATGGTGCATAAATATCAGTACGAATATCTGGTTTTCATGTAGAGAGTAATTTTCATAACTCTTCTATATCTCAATCACTCATTCATTCTATTACTTGTGGATTATCAACAACGTAATTTATAAATGCGTCCTCATCCATCTTCTCTACTCATTTCTCAGATAGTATTGATTTCGCCGTCTCATTCAATGTAGCCTTTGCCCTCTCTTTCTCTTTACGAATCTCTCAGCCAGCCTCATATACTTTTCTATCGTTTTTAGCAAAGTCTCACTGAGCCTTGAATGATTGGCTTGATAGTTCCTCTGATAGTTCGGGTTTGTTCTTTGTTATCTTACCAAGTTGGTAGTTATCTTCAAGAGTCTGCCATAGTGGTTCTTCGAATATATCTTGATGAATAGCAGGAATAATATCACGAGTAGCTCATGGTAGAATCATCTTAACTATAGCATATCATAACTCTAAGTCATTACGGAATCATGGCGCGACTTCGCCCTTTTCATTTCTATTCTTAATAGAATCATATCAACGAGTAATAGACGATATTTCATATCTATTCATTGGATTCCAGAAGTTATCTGAGAAGAACTTTCCCATAGCGCGAGCTGCTAATATTTCCGCCATACTCAATTCTGGCTTTCAAGTTGCTTTCTTCATAACTCAGTCGTATATCTTAGATTCAAAAGAATCATAAGTAAGTGATGGGTTATTAGCCAACATCTTACCCCAATGACTATCTGCCTTAACGATAAATAATCAGAAGTCTACATCCTCTTCTAGAATCTTAAATTCTTTCTTACCCATATTTGAATCATATACGCTTCTCCAATACTCACGTTCACTTTCCAAATATGCTCAAACTCATAGTGCTATACCAACAGCAGGAATGGATTTCATTCATTTAGTGGATAGTATATGGTTTAGGAAAAGCAATCTGTTGATAAAAGTCTTTTGGATAGACGTTGCTACCTTATACACACTTCAACTATGTCTCATAAGTTCAGAACTCATAGTAAAGTCAGCAGATGAACCCATTGTGCGGTTCATTTCTACATCAGCATAGTCAATCATCTTCTTAAACCAAGATGGTGGCATTGTTTTATTAAGCTCATCAATATTAGTTGTTATCTTTACTTCTGGAAATTGATGATGATTATCTTTAAGAAACTTATGTGCATATGTTGTCCAAACTCAGTATGATACCTGACCGTCAGTCTTTCTCATTCATCGTAGACTCATTTCAATGGCACGCTCTCCGATTCAGTCCATCCATTTAGATTGGCTAATGGCCTTCATATCTCATGCATTAAACATTCTTCAAAGTGCTACTCATTGTGTATGTTCTGTCATACGCTCTAGCAACGCTCAAGAATACTTAGCAGCAGTTTTAACTGAAAATGGATTTAATGTAGATACTCATCTAATAAAACTTCCGACATCACCAATCTTATCTAGATTACCAATCAAATCAGCGAAACTGAAATATTGAGAAACCATACTCCATACATTAGCAGCGATTGTACTCCATGTGTTTACATTAGATATTAGTCTACTTCATGATTTGATTATAGATGCCTTCTCAGATACAACTCAACGATGCTCAATATGTTCAATATATCAATCAATATAATCGCGTAACGGCTTACTCATAACTGGACGGCCCTCTACTACTCAATCGTCTACATAATCTTTCCATTCAAATGTATCTTTCTTTTTGTTATAGTACACACCTTCATCTAAGTCATCCATATTTATACCCTTCTTATTAGAGTTACGAGTCGCCCGTTTGAGACGAGTTATCGGTTCCTTCATATGAAGGTAGTATAGCTGATTATCTTGAAATGAACGAATCATAACCGCTAAATCAGTATTAATATCAAAGTCATCTGGAGTTGCCTTTCTAGCTTGTAGGAATCATTTCTGAACAGATGAAGAGAATATTTGGGATAGACTATTACGTGGTTCCTCACCTCACTTAAAGTAATTTGCATTCTTATATATAATTGGGAAATATTTATCCTCATTAGGTATAAGAACTCAAGTATCACGATAATTCTGAGCATTAAGTCTAGACGCTACATTATTAAACTTATTATCTAGGAATTGTATAATACGAGTGAATTGTGGATTCCCCTCAATTTCTTTTGTTATATCTTCAATATGACTATCTGTTAAATGTTTGGCACTATCAGGGTGAGATGGAACATCTACCGCACTTCTTTCCTCTATTGATGGTTTTGTATCATATATATCATCCCATATCTTACCATTCTCATCAATCCAAAGATTGTTGGCCTTGGTAATTCTATCATTCATTCATCATTGACGTGTTGTCATGTATATCATGAACTTACGTTGGAGTTGAGTATCACCAAGTTTAGCATCTGATATAAGTTTTACAAGTGGAGCCTCAAAGTCTTGAATACTCTCCAATCTCCATCTAGAACGTGCAGAAGGTATCTCTTTAACAAGTTTTATAAAATGACTATCTTTTCCGAATACTCTTTCCATTACATTGATAGGAGTATCAAGTCATTGGAATATACTTGAACCCCTCTTTCTATCTCATAAGAATGGAGTAAGAAAATTAATTATCTTCTTAAGACTTCAACTTTCCTCATCGGCAGATAACCTAAACATACCTCAATCTTGCTTACTTGCTTCCATTGTTATTTCATTAACATCAGCTTGCGCGCGTTGTTTTTCAATAACTTTGCCGTCTACCCAAAGTCAACTTTCTTCAATTCATTTCTTACTTACTAATGGTTTGTTTGTTTCTATAAATGACTTAAGCGCACCACGATAATCTCAACTATCTATAGCTTGTTTTAGTTGCGTATACTGGATAATCTTAGCAAAGTCTCATTCTCATGTTACTGATTTAAGTCAACTCATCTTAGTGATAATCTTTTCTGCTTCTGCTTCTAGTTTACGTGTTTCATTTATAATTGCTTCACGAGCCTTATCTTTCTCTGCATTAGTAATTCTTCATTTAGTTCAAGGTTTACGACTAGCCTTAGCTAACTCATTAACCTTTTCTGTAGTAACTCTATACCTAGCATCTTCTGCATCTTTAATGGATTTATATCCATTATCAGATAGCATAGCTTTAATTTTAGCCTTATTCTCATCTATCTTAGTAAGTCGTTTCGCTGTTGGTTTAAGTGACGAGTATAGGTCAATCTCATCTTGTAGCTTACGAAGTCCGTCAGCATCAAAGTCATTCTTACCTAGGTACTGGTATTTAAATCAATCCATTGTTTTAGGATTAGTAAGATTGGTTATCTCACTACCTTCTCTCATAACAACCTCTTCAGCCTCATCGAATATATCTAAACGAGACTTAGTATCATTGAGTTTTACTCAATACTCTTTGGCTCTAGCTGTAATTATCTCATCTACATCTGAATGTGTTAATTGTGTTCTTGAAGTTAAATCGCTTAATACATCTTGTTTAAATTGAGTAATATCCTTATCGGCACTAAGTATTCATTTACTTTGTTCTCCTTTTCAAATACGAGTATTGATTTCCTCTAGGAAGCTATCTATACGTTTACCTGCGGCGGAACTAGTACGAACACCTACATTATGAAAGTAATTAACAACATTATCATATCATGCCTTCATATTATCTCCAATTTTCCCACCAGCATTAATGAACGACTGCTTAAGTTCGCCGAATGTCATTCAACTATTTAACTTAGTATCTACTATAGAATCAAATAACTCTTTATTAGAAGCCTCTGGATTTAGTTCCTTAGCCCTCTTAAGTCAATCGTTAATATTATCTAAGTCCTTTGTTGATAGATTATCAAAAATACTATCAAGCTTCTTTCATGCGAATAGCTTTGAGAAAATAGCACCTCATGTAATTCACATAACTAAATCACTAGTGGAATAATTCTCATCACCCAATCATTTTCTAACTCAATATTCAATTGCCTCTTGCGCAGAGTTGGAAGTAAAGTTAAATAGAAATGGATTTCTTGCATAACTCTCTCTCATAGCATTTTGAAACTGAGACGTAACCTTTGTTGCTTGGAGTCATTTGTTTCAAAGTATTGTTGCATCGGCAATCTTTCCGTAAATACCATATCAACCAAGAAGTCAAACTCCTGTACCAACAACCTTAGCAGATGTTGATTGAGAGAATTTTCATTCTGATTGAAGTTGTTCTTTTGCAAATTTACTTGCAGAATATCTTCATCATGAAACTTTATCTAATACGGAAGAGGCAAATGGAGTAGAATCAACTACGCTAGATGCTGCCGTCTGGAACCAATTCTCCTTAGTTCAAATAACATTCTTTCTAACGTTAGACGCAAATGTACTCCATTTATCGTACTTATCAAATGATTCTTTACTAAGAGTAGATTGAAGCTTTTTCTTTGCTTCAGTATCGCCCTTAGCCATATTAAATATATCATTTTTAAATTGTGTAGCTTTTTGTGAATTTACAAGAGCGTTACTTTCTAGTGAATTAAATCATTTAAATATTCATGATATTGGTTCCTCATCAAATTCATCTTTTAAATATGATTGTGGTAATTCTGAAATAGCTTGGCGTGTTTCAGCTCACCTATTTTCAATATACGATTGTGTAGTTGTACCTCAAAAAGAAAGCCCCTCTCCTTGTGGAGTTTGGGGCTTATTCTTTGGAGCAATTGCTTTCACAATTTTCTTTCAGGCAGATGTTTCTTTGAGAAACTTTTCTGTACCTTTTTGAACAAGCACTCGTCATGCAATGTCTAATAGTCACATATGTTTTATTTTTTAATAGTAGAATTTTTCTTTTTAGTTTCTATAGCTTTTCTAATTCTTTCAGCATAAGAATCATTTGATGATGTAGTATCTTCTCAGATATCTATTACCTTAGATGTAATTGGATTACCATTTGCGTCTAGGTAACGTCAAATACTTCCCTTACTTCATGGTTGATATTGTCATGATACTAACGTCTTATTGCCATTCGCGTCCTCAATGTAGAATTCTTTTGCTTGAGTAGTGCCATAACTTGAACCACCACTTCATCATGCTTTTGTCATTCATGCCTTTCTAGCCTTAGCAAGAGCGGCCTGATATTCTGGAGACTTACTAATATACCGTGTTACAGCTTGGTTAATTGCAGTATCAAGTGGAACTCAAATCTCCACAAGTCTTTGTGCCTCTGTTAGCATAGAATTATATTCAGCAGAGCTAAACGTAACTCATTTAAGTCATGTTATCTCTTGTGCTTGTGTATATATCTTAGTTCAAATTGCTGCTTGAATCTGACGTGCGACTGTACCAGTAGGAAGTCCAGCTTGTTTCTCATAAGAAGACCGTGCAATCGGACTCATAGCATACCATTTACCAGAAGTAACAAAAGTATCTATTTTATCTTTTGCATAAGATTCTTGAGATTTTAATCTATCGTAATATCATTGAACATTCTTATTAAGAACATCATTTGCTTTATTCATCTTATCGAGAACCTCATCTTCATTGGCTTTTATAGCTTCTTGATATGTGTCAATAGCTTTGTCAATGTTCTTTTGTCTTTCAAAGCGATTATCAATAATAGAATTTTTAATAGTGTGGATGTCATCATTAAGCTTCTTTCTAATTTCGTACGATTTGTCACTTGATTTATTGATTATATCATTAATAACCTTAGTATGGTCGAATTCAACCTTAGCAACGGCAACCTTTAAATCCGCCATCTTAAACGCATTCTCACTCTTAAGTTTGCTTAAATTATAGATTCAAGTTGTATAGATTTGTTGTGCAGAAGTAACCGCAGCAGTAGATAGAGTAAGTCACATCTTAGCAAATGCTACGTTTGACTTTTGTAATTCAATATCATTAGCTATCTGTAGTTCACGTTCAGCTGCATCTGCCTTTGCCTGAGCAGCAGCGACACTCGCTTCATTAGCTGCACGCTCTTTTTCTTGAAGTGCTTGCATATTAGCAGCCTCTTGAGCTGCTTTTTGTTTTTGTATCCTATCTTCTTCTAAGGCTAAATCTTTAACTTCAGCCTCTTTTCTCTTTAATTCAGTATCAACCTCCATTGCCTTAGCCTCAGCAGCTAGCTTTTGTTGTTCATATTGAGTCTTATCAAGAGTATTATTTGTATCGTAATTAGCAATAGCATTTTCAGCTACTTTGTTTGTTTGTCAATCAATTACTTGATAAGTTGTCTGTTTTCAATTTGCTCATGCAGAACTTCATTTAATAGTTGATGTATTTCATTGAGTATTAGTTGCTGATGATGGAACTGAAGTATTTGTAGACAGCGCATTTCTTGTTGCTTGTGTTCATATACTCTGGGCTGTCGGACTAACGGCTGATGCTAGTTCTTGAACTGTTTTTGCTCAAGTTCATCATGATGCTATAGTAGATATTGGAGCATCAGGATTTCAAGATTCAACTGAACTAATATCATTTCATAGAGATGATGTAAGAGCATCAATTGATGATAGCGCATCACTAGTAATTGATTTTATTTGTAAGTTCTGTGAAGCACGAGAAGAACCTTGTCATGAGGCCTCAAGCCTAGCTAAACGATTCTCATCACTATTAACATCTAATGATTTAGTAGCTGCCCTAGCTGCATCTAAATAACTCATTCATGCAGCGCGATTCTCTTGTATGAGTTGTAGTTTTGATTGTGCCATATGGTTAGTTATTTATTATTAATAAGTTCTTCAATTAACTTTTCATAGTCTTTTTCTTTTTGCTCAAAGTCTAAGATAAGTTCTTCGTATGTCTTAAGTAGAGGAATTAAGTTATCAATCTTATCAGCAAGTTCTGGTATAGTGTCTGTTATGAACTCTTGAATAAATTCCTGCTGTTTATCATTATATTTGATAACCGTAGTCTTTCATTCTGATATAACTTGAGGTGGTTTTATATTAGCTATTGTACTTTTAATTTCTTCTGCAGTTTTCTTAAATACTTTTCTTATCTCTTCTAATTCTCGCTTACTTTCTTCATCAAATGAACTTCTATCAATTACGTGGCTTACTCAACCATATTGTGCAAACTTATATCAAAAACTTCAAGGAATCGAAGAATATGTATCTATAGGAGAATTCCATATATCAGAAACACATCAGTTATTTCAGCCTCATATGGAAAATGCAGTACGTCTAGTAATCGCGCCTACTCAGAAATCAATATCTCATATATATTGAAGTGATTGGTCGAATGTTGTGAATGAATATTGGTAATGTGAGGTGGTAGAGTTCCATATCATTACAGCATTATCCACTACAACCGTATTTGAACCAAGTTCAATAATATCGAGATGTGGAGTCAATGTAGAATCTATAACACCATTGTTGTCATAGACTCTAACACTAATTATTTCTATTGCCATACTATTTTGCTATAAATTACTTATTTGAAGGAAACATTCAGGTAATCAAGTCGCTGTACTATCTGCCTGTACTTGAATAATCAACGCAGAATCAGCATATATTATAGGCATTGCACTTCATAGCAGAGGAATCTTTTGTGTGTCATTTGCTACACGAATACGAGCCTGTCCGAGTCTTCGGAGTACAAGAACATTGAATGCTCCTGCTGTCATTGCTGTACCACCATTAGTTACTATCACGCTTTCTATTTTTTGTATTCCTGTATCTCCTGCTTGGAGAGCGATTTGAAACATTTTTCACAGGGTAAGTGCAGCAGCATTTTGTGCCGCTGATATAATAGATGTTCTTCCTGTTGTTCAACTCTGATTTGTGTAGGTAATCTGTACCTGCCAAGCTGTACCTGTTACGAATGCAGTTGATACTTCTATCCATATTTCTGTGTTAGTGAAATCAGTACCACTCGCAGGGATGCGAGAAGAATATGATGGTTGACTTGATAGAGTTGTTGTACCTGCTGTATACGCATATGCACCAGCCTTGAATAGCATATCAAAAAGAGCAATTCTTCACACGACTGAATTGGAGAATTCCATATTCGTTATGTAGCCAGTTGCTCACGCTCAGAAAGCATTGATAAGTGGAGTACCTGCCGTTGCATCTGTTGGTACAACTCCATTAGCGGTTGATGTTCCTGCAAGTGTTCACGCTCAAGGGTCACCTGCAAGGTCAAATACAGAGAAAGGGATATTCGCAACACTTGTTCGCGAAGCTGTTTTTCCTATTCTTATTTCTTGTTTTGCTGATTGGATGTATTGGTCGAGAGAGTTAATAGCCATAAATTAAAAAATTGATAATAAAGAAACTGGACTCATAGCTTGGTATGATGTGATTGGTCGAGCATAATAATCTGTGAGAGTTCCTGTATCAAGAACTCACAATGTCTTCTTTGTTCCAATATAATCCATTATTGTGTCATATGTTGCTTGTGTTACCTGCGCTCCTGTTGCTCCTGATGCAACAATTCAATGGAATGTAATCATACACGAATTATTATTCGCAATCGCATTATCTATCCACGCTTGGATGGTAGCGGTTGACGTTCACGAATCAGGAGAGAAGCGATTGATGAGATAATTCGGGGAATACTCTTTTGTGTTCGAGAGCCAATCAATGTTAGCTATGGAATTAAAATAGAGTTGTACATCAGCAAGTGTAGCATCATTATATCCCCCATTAGGGAGAGCATAGTGATTGTTCCCTCTATATGGCAAAAGGTACTTTTTCATTGCTCGTAAGTCTGTAATTCTCTGGTCGTGTGTAAGAGTCGTTAGATTTGTACCTCAATGTCCTGCAATGTCGTGTCATTGCTTCGATAGGATATTATGGTGGCTTGTCTCCATATTTGTTCAAGGAACAAGCTCATTATGAATAACATAGAATGTTGCTCGAATATCGTATTGGTCGAGTTTTGCCTTTCAGAGTGTATACTGTGAGAGGAGTCAATCATCGAATGTCACAGCCACAAATGGTTTTTGATTACAGTTGAAGAATTTGAAATCATCAACGTATAAATCAGGTGTTCAAGTAGAAGCCTGTCATCGTATGATAATATGTGTGATTCCTCCCCAATTCGGAGTACCTGCACCTACCATACAATCTCAAGGATTGAATACACGTTCTATCCATTCCGCATCAGGAGGAGCATTGAGCTTAGGATTACTTGCACCCTTCCACTGCCAGAGATAGTAATTTGAGAAACCAGCCTCAGTGGCAAAGAGGATTTCAGCACTGGTTATGTTCGCCCAAGCACTCGCTCTTACCTTAATTGTGAATGATTTTTTGAGTAAATTAGTTGCTCAAGAAAGTGCAATACGAGGTCAGCAATTCCCTGATGTAGAAAGTGTGAGCTTCATACACCCTGTTCATTCCGCTTGTAATGATGATTCGAGTGCAACTGTACCAGTTCAATAGAAATTAGTCTGTAGTGTATTAAACTTCTCTATTGTTGTGAATAGTGGAGAATTATTTACACTTGTTTCAGATTTTTTTAATGTCGGGTCATCGACTATCATTACTGTACCTGAGCCCGAGACTGTTATATCTCAATAATCTCCGTCAGAGAGTCATCATCCTCATGGCGGAACTGCAAAAATATTATCACCACGAAGGAATGTAGTTGAGTCCTTTGTTCATGTAGCTGATAGGTCAGCAACACCTATAGAGGCGTCAAGTATTTGACCTCATCGTACTTCTGTTTTAGCCATCAGTTTTTAAAATTATTTTCTATAAGATACCCTAATCTTGTCACCAGAGACTGGTGCAGCGAGATAAGTTATTGTTCCTCCAGATATAGTATAATCATTACCAGCTCCACTTTCTTGCAGTATTCCATTTAAGTATATATGCTCAGAGCCTGCTGGTGATGGAGTGAATGCGAGCGTAAATGCTGTATTGATTCCATTTATAGTTCCAGATGGTGTCTCTTTATCAACCCAGTTACTTGTTGTAAGCCCACCACCAGTGAATACTGCATAGGTAAGATTAGTCGTACCAAGTGTGATTGTACCATCATTTGTAAGTTTGTATCACTTGTCTGCATTTGCTGTTCCAGCCTCGATAAACACTATCATGTCTTTAATCTTAGTGGCGCTATCTGCATCTGTGGCTCTTACTGGTGCGCCAGATGATTGTACTACATATAGACCATTTTCAGACTGTGTTGTCTGGTCTTTAAGGAGGATTCTATCATTTGTAGCGAGTAGCACTCAATCGACAGTCTGTCAATTTGCATACGCTGATGCTAGAGTTCCATTAGTTGTAGTAGCTACTCTTGCAGCGTTTTTAACATTGGATAGTCATTTTAGATTAAGAATTTCTCAATCAACATATGATTTAATTGCAACATCTCCAGCAGCCGATGGCGTACCAAAGTTCTGTTGTGTATTTGTAATGGATGCAGATTTAATCTGTCTTCATCCGTCAATAAGTGTAACAGCCATATTTATATAAGTTAGTACCTATAGTCTACGAGAATAGTATCTCAAATAATAGGTGCAGAAGTAAAAGTAATGATTGCAGATGATATTGTATAGTCTCACAACTGCTTTTGACGAACTCCATTAATGTAAATTTTCTCACTATTCGCAACTGGAGTATTTGCTATAGTGAACACGGTGTTACTACCATTGATTGTTCATACTGGTGTTTCACCATCAATAAAGTTTCAGCTCGTTGTTATGTTTCACGTAACGATATTACGCACTTCAATAGTAGTAGACATTGTTAATAAATTTTTGCTATAAATCAATATTATTGAGTATATAATATAGTAATATTATAATATTGAAAACTTACGCCACTTCATTATATAAATAGTAAATTAGTTCATATTCATTTTCAAACAAACGTAGTAGTTTGAAGAGGAGAAATAGTTCCTACTATTTCTAGTAAGTAGAGTAAAACTATATGAATAAAAGATTTGTTCATACTCATATTCATACTCTTGTATTAGTTTTGTATATAGCTATAGTTCCATCGGATTGTAAATAGTATATACTTCAAGCTATTACTCAAGTTTTTGTAATAACTCATCTCATTGTCGTTCATCAAGTAGTGGAGTTTGCAAATCATATATAAAACACATTTGCAAAATTTATTGTTCTAAGAGTTCAGTTTGTTCAAGCAATATAAACTTGTCTTGCTCAAGAAAATTGTTGTTGGCTATATTGGTATGTTGATAGTCAATAAATTGTAATTCAGGCTATTGTTCATAATGATGTAGCCTCTTGGTAAACTTTTAATGTTGTTCCGTCTATTGTTGCAAATACATTATCAAATACTTCTAGTGTTGGTAAAAATTTACTTGCACCATTATCAAATAATGTTTGTATAGTAATTGTAGTTCAAGCAGCTGGTTTTGGAATAAGAAATGTGTTTGTATTAACTCACGAAAGAGTCATAACATATGAATCAGTTCAATAACGAGATATATATGGTTGAACATACGTCGTTCAATGTCATAGAGTTCAACTATATGTCGTTGCCGCAGTTGTTCATCAAGGAGTTATAGCAAAGATATAAACTGGGGCTACATATGCACTACCATTATAATATGAATATGTTAATCATACTAAATTATCAGATAAATATACAACATTAACACCTCAATAGTTATTATTATAACTCCATATAGATGTTGTAGTATTAATAGTAATGGTTGTTCACGATATTGTATGTATTCTAGCAATATAGTTATTTAGAGATTGATAGATAGCTACATATGCGTCATCCCTAACTCTTGTGACGTGGCTAACTGTACAAGCATATCAGGCTGCGTGTGTTTGAGTTTGAACAGAGCCGAGTGTAATTGTTGTTCCTGAGATTGTTCAAGCCATATGTCTTGCTATTGACGCTGTATTCGCATCAGCATATACAACCACAAATTTATCTGTTCACATTTTTGCTATTCATCAAGTACAGTTTGCTGTCGTTAATGAATCTACCGCAATTTCTGTTCAATATGTGATAACATCTCATACAAGTGTTCATACTCGCACAAATAGATTCACTCATACAGAATAGAAGAATACATATTTTCACGATGATACTTCAACCTGTCAATGGAAACCTGTTATAGCAGATGACGTAATATTAGTAGATGACTTATTAGATGATGTACATTTGAATAATCAATCTTTTAATAATGCAACTGCGTCTCCAATAACTATACCAGATTCATATGGAGTAATTGTATAACTACCACCTCAAGCGAGAGCCATATCAGCTTGTAAAGTCGAATATGGGATTTCTTCGTATGTTCAATCTGCTTTTCTTTTTCTTAGTGTTTCTGACGGTGATATTGTAGTTCAATCTATAATTGCCTTTTTAACTTCTGCTCAAGTAGCATCTATTTCTAGACTTCATCTAGAAGCACCCATAGTATCTCTTAGCCCTCAAGACTTATCTAGTTTTGTTGAATTGAGTGTTCCATAGTCTTGTATTATATGAAGATGATTAACGTCACCTCGGATAGTATCATTTTGTGAATGAGCCTTCTGATAAGTAGCATTATTATAATCAGTTCAATCAACAGTAAGTGTTTGAGTAGATGGATTAATACCCCTCTTGATTACTGTGATAGTTAAAGCTGTGCCGTCTACTCCGCTATATTCTATAATTTCCTCATTAGCCGTATTAGGACTTACTGTAAGTAATCACGAAGTTAGCGTTGGTATTTTACTAACCTTAAGCGTGAACGGCACAGATGTATTATTCGCTATCGACTGGCGAATTGTACCTCGATAGAAACTTTCTGCTGGATATGTTGCCATAAATATAATTAGTAGTTATACTAGCAAGTGAGCTAGTGAATATCATACGCTAACGTATGTTTGTAAGTAATTGTTTGTCCATTAAGTTCAAGTATTCATTGTCCTATTCCGGATATTACATACTCGATTTCACGTCCGCTATTATAGAGTTCAATCTTAGTTTCGAAGTTAGTTGTTGTACCTTCATCGACATTATTATTTGAACCAATAGGACTTGCACCGAATACAGTAGCGCCCATTGTTGGAGCTAGTTCTGATGACGGACTACTATTTATTTGTTTTGTTGTTATTTCTTTACCGTCTACGTAAATGGTAATATAAGCTTGGAGTCAGATAGTAATTATTCAGTTGAATTCCATCTTTAGGAATTGCTTATAATTCACACCATCTCCAAAGTTAACCTTTTTACTTCTTGATTTGAAGCTTATATCACCATCGTTATAACTTAGACTTTCATTATCTTGGAATATAGATGAGTCAAACTGACTACCAATATATGCAACTCTTTGATTGTTGAATATACCATTAGTACCTATGTTTCCATCTATTCCTATTTGAGTTGAGAACCCTTTGTCTACTACATTATATAATATAGAGAAATCATTTACAGAAGAAGTATTACTTCTCATATAAAGTTTTACATAAGGATATGCATAAATCATAAATGCATTATCTCGTTGGTTCTGAGATAGAGACTTAATTCAAGGTTCTATATCTTTACCTATCGCACTATCACTTAGTGCTTGGATATTCTGCTCGTAACTAATACGGCGGAATGTTGTTCCATCAAAATAGATTATATCCTTTTCTACATTAACAATACAGAATGGATTAATAATACCAGTTGATGTTTCTTGACGTAGTTGATAAGCGTAGCTACTTCAAGTATCTGTACTTCCTACAATCTTCCATATTGAGTTTGTCTTAAAGATAAAGAACTCAGTATTATTCGATGCAAAGCTAACTATAGCTTCACCATCACCAACTACCTGAGATGCTGAGTTATACGCACTAAAGTCATATATATTAGCAAGGGAAGTTGCTCAGAATGTTTTAGAGAAGTAAAGAACAGATGGAGCAGATGGGTTACCACCAAGCATAAGCTTTCCTTCATAGAATGCTCCGCACTTAAAGTTCTTATCCGATAGTCAACTAAACGTCTTATTTACAAATGCTAATGTAGTTATATTAAACTCATAAGCCTTAATATCTTCCGTAGTAGAAGGATTAGTATTAATAAGTATTATACTAACATCAGTTAACTTGTTTATTACTATTTGAAATCTATCCGTTTGTGAAGTTACGGCAGAAGTTTGAATACTTACTACTCAAGTACTAAGATTATAGATGTATAAGTTTGCCTTAAATACACATATAAGATAGTTAGAGAATAGCTTCATTCATTGAACCTTTCCTACCGTACTGGAATCAGTTAGTTGTTTTAGAAACTTAAATCATTTAATTATAACAAGCTTATTACCTTCTGAACTCATATTAATAAGTTCTTGGAATTGATTATCATTGATTCTATCGGCGGAATTACGAAGGTTAATACCACCAGAAAAGTCGCTAAAACGAGATGTTTTGAATTTTCCGTTAGCCATAGGGTTATGGTATTAATCAAGGTGAAGTTCTAATTTTATTGTTTTTGTCTTGTGTACGCTTCATTCGCATACGTCTTTTATATGCTCTCATCTTATCTGTAAATAGTTGAGAAGCCATTTGGAGCTTATCACTTTCACGAGATTGATATAGTTGACGAAGTGAATAATATACGATTACTCATACATCTTCCTTATCAACATAGATTAGAGAGTTATCATCACTACCAGCTACATACTCATTTAGCTCTACTTCTATCATATAGATTGCATTATACTTTAAGTATAGGAATCCATTATTGATATAGTATAATCAATTTGAGAATAGGAAGTCAGATACTAATCCACTTGTTTGAGACTGGTTTCACTTATCATAAGTAACACTTACAATACGTTTAATGTTTCTAGGTAATCTATATCATACATAGTATTTCTCGCTTGCACTAGGAAGGCGAGAGAAGCTAGAAGAAGATATAATCTTACTTGATGATATTGCACTATAGTCTATAGTAGCACCATCTTCATATGATACAAGTCTTCCAGAAGGTGGAAGAGTCTTTGTTGTAACTACTCAGAATGTAGAGATTGAGTTAGCAATTGGACTAACCGTAATATATCCAATAGAGTCTATTCTATAACTTATAAATCTAGACTTATCTTGTACTTGACTTACAGCTTCAGATGTTCCATCGGAGATAGCTAAGTCTACAAGCGATTTAGGATATTGAACAGATGTGTCATCTTGTCCAATCTCAGCATAAACCATATCTCGAACCTCTTTCTTTGTATAGTACTTATCTCTAGAATAATCTGAAAGAAGTAAATCCTTACGGAAGTAGTCTATCTCTACATATCAAGTCGTAGGAGCAGATGATAGAAGTATTGTATTACCAGATATTGTATAGCCTCCAACTGGTATTGAATTAACTCTTACCTCATCAACTAGAGAGATTGGATAGAATGATGTAAACACTTTGTTGCTACTGTTTACAGTCCCACTCATTATCTCTCAAGTAATCCACCCATTATTATCTAGGAAATCATAGTTACTTTCATAACTATATGTGACTAGAACAGTTCATGTAGCAGGAGCATCATCTAGTAGTATAGTTGTTCATAGGAAAGAGTATTGTGCATACTCAGTCCCATTAACTACAATAGTATTTATAGATGATATAAGCTTACTTACGGTAAATGATTTATTCACACCATTAACGACTCATGAGGCTATCTCAGATGTTACTAAAATTTTTGTACTCATAATTATTTATATATTCTTACTGGATACATTAGCTTTACAAAGTCTTTCTTCATTACATACCATGTTCATTTATCGGCGAAATCCTCACCCCAGCTATCTAACACTCTCCATCTGTCTCATAAGTCTTCTACTAAACAGAAGAAATGTCTTCCATTTCAATCGAATTTATGAATATATGGAGGATTCCTAACTCATTCATGATTCATAAAATTTGTTGCCGAAATAACGTAACTTCATTTGGCTAACCAATAATCTATCTGTTTTATTGTTAGTAAATCCTTTCATCACTTTATGAGTCATTGCTCTACACAGACACGTATTCAGTGGTCTGTTGATGCGAATGTTTTAGCAAATGAGTTTGCCCATGTTTCATCTAGGTTAATGCCAAGATTATTTAGAGCAGATAGGAATGCAAATGGTCAACAAAGTGGTTTTACTTGCTTATATACTTTATACATTTGGAATAAACCATCAAAGGCAGTTATGATAATAATCTTTTCTTACTCGTATTGCATTTGTTCATTTTCAATTTCAATTCCCATTTCATCCATTTTGTTCTAGAACCTCCATCCAAAACCAATTCGCTCTACCAACAATAGCAACGTGTCCATAATCTCATTGTTTCCAGAACACAATTGCCCCAATAGGTGGAATTCATTTTAACGTATTTTGAACTCTAGTGTATCAATCACCAAGTCACTTATACCATAAGTCAATAGCATTTCATCTATTGGTAATTGGAGGATATTCTGCGTATTGTGCATAGTGACGCATTAAATCTACACATTGGTATCAATACGCGCCATCATAATCTACACAACTACCTATACGAACATTCTTATATGTATTAAATTTTACAATAGGAAGCATTATTTGAATTTAGATTTAATTATACTAACAATAAAACTCATACCTTCTACTCCGATATATCATCCAGCACCACTAGCGGCATAAGCAAGATATGGGGCTGTTGGTAAGAAATGAAGTGCGAGTAATGTAAACATAACTCAAGTAAATGAACTCATTGTAACTAGAACAATAAAGTCTAGGAATGATTTTGATGTACCAGCCCTATGTGCTGATAATGCGTGGACTATTGCTCAGAAAAATGCAAGTACTCCGTGTTTAGCTAATGTCGCTGATGCTATCGTGTCAATTGGCATATATGTTTTGATATTCTTTATAATTAAAGCACGTCCAACCGAAAAGACGTACAAGTATGAAATAAACGGTTGCCCATAGGAAGTAGAAGACTCTATATTTGAATCATCTACATAATTTATTTATATCGTTTAGCATATGAGTGTAGAAAAACAAATCACATACTAGTCTCCTCCATTCATTGCCTCACTCTTCGTATCATTCGTCGTGAAGCTTACAGCTAGCCTCTAGAAAATATATTCTTGGTGGCTTTAACCATAATGTCTTTGGTCAGCAATAATCACTTGCCCTATACATAACTATATGGATTTTCTATAAAGTAATTCTGGGCTTGTTTCCATTGGATTGGAGTCAGAACATCTTGGAAGTCTTTTAGATTAGTTGCATCCATTCGTTCTTTTAATTCTTTTAATGTTGTGATTCAATTATCACGAAGTTTAGTAATTGTTGTTTCTCAAAATCCTTTAACATTTTTTAATTCACTTACATTAACTTGAAGTTCCTCAGTCGTTACCTTCGATTGTGCTACTAATCTCTTCTTCATCTCAAGTTGTTGTTTCAGTAATATCTGCGATTGGATATGGCTCATTTGTTGGTAAATTAGGTATAAGTAAAGTTTCTCAAGTTTCTTGTGCAAGTTCCTTAAGACGATTAATGATTTCTTCTTCACTCATAACTATATGAGAATTAGAAGCTTCCATCTCAATCTTTTGACTTGGATTAAAGTGAGGAGATGTTTTTTCAAGAAACCATTTTGCGAGTTGTATTTTTTCATTAGCACGAAGCTTAACATCTCAGTTAAGTCATTCTAATACAATTGAAGACGCCATATCTTCCATCATTTGACGATGTGAGTTCTTAACGTCTTCTACCATTTGTGCTAGCACCTTATCCTCTTTTAGCCAGCTATGGTATGTTACAGATGTTATTCAAACCTCACTACAAGCATTTGCAATAGTCATCCTAGGTTTTAGTTTCTTGGATTTACTATCCCAAATAGGAGTAGTTAGTGTCATAATTTTATCTATCAATTCGTGACGACTAACTAAACCCTTATCTCTTGGAGAAAGATTTGTTTTTGATTTAATTACTTTCGGCATAATAGATTAATAAACTAACCACTACCTCCGAAGAAGTAGTAGGTTAATCGAATAACTATTAAGCTATAATATTAGGAACTAATATTATGCTCAAGGATAACCCATAAATTCGTTTATTTGTGTAATAGTATTATTTATTTTTCAATACCTAAAATGAAATTCTTTATGACATTTATTACATAAACAAATTCAATTACTTACATCAAAACGAATATCTGGATTATTTGCAAATGATTCGATATGATGTGAATTTAATCTTCGACGACTATCGCACCTTGCACATTTCCATAAATATTTATCTTTGACTTGTTGAGACCAATTTGAGTGTAAATGGCTTTGCCTAATTGCAGAATTTTTTCTACTATTTATTAATGCCACTCATCATCTCCAATTTGGATTTCAACTTCATTTTTGAGTTTTATGTAGTTCTTTAATTAATCATCTGCACACCTCTTTATGATGACATCAACAAGATTTACTACTTCAATTAATTAAATTTCATTGTCTTATTTCTCTAATCGTTCAACACTCACATTGACATTTTAACATCCGTATAGGTTGTGGTTTTCAATTTTTCTTTTGTGTCATTAGGATTTCTCAGTCAGATATGACCGTCCAACGATTAAATTTCATTCAATCTAAATTTTTCTTTTTCATATAATTACAGTTATATTAAAATAAAAAACAATAGTGGAAGGATATGGAGCTGTAACCCCATATCCTATTACATTGCAGATAACCACCTATGTTAGTTTTTGGCTTAAAATTAAGCACCAGGATAACCCATTATGCATTCTGGATTGTAGAAGTCAACTCCCCAATGACAAGTTAGGTCAGTAAATGTCGACTTAGTGTTGTTATCATACCAAGTTTCAATCTCATCACTCCATAGAGTAAAGATACGGAACGCACCGTACTCAAGAGCGTAAGACTTGTTAAGTAGAAACCACATATTGTCAGCATTAGCACCACCAATCTTACCACCAGCCTTATCAGTTTCACCTAGCATATCAAGAACTACAAGCTCAACCTTAGAACCTTGAAAACTAAATACGTTTAGAAGGTTAGCGTTAGAACCAGTACCAGCCCAAAGACCAGCTTGGTCACCGCTAGAGTTAAGAATCTTGCGAGCAGTTGTTTCAAGCGCACGAGGCACAAGAAGAGTAAATGTATCAGGTGTGTCGATACGGAATCCAGATGGAGCTTTTACAGTAGTCTTATATGCTTGGATTGCAGCTTCCAGCTCAGCGGCAGAAAGAGCAGCAGCACGAAGATTAGAGTAAGTAACACCCGGTTCAGACTTAACAGGGTGAGCAGCGTTGAATAGAGAAACTCCATCACCACCAGCAGAACCCGGTCAGTAAGCAGCAGTTACAGAGAATCCCTTAGCAAGAACGTTTGTAAGCTCACGGTTAATTGTACGCTTACTAGAACGCATAAGACGGATAATTCCATCCTTAAATTTGTTAAGTTCTGATTTTACTGAACTATCAGCACCTTGTAGAGTACTTGCAGTCTTAAGCCATTCAAGGAAGAGCTTAGTAACCTTAATACGTCCACCGTAGGTTTTCATTTGGTAACCTTTATCATATCCTTGTGTAAGGACAAGAAGAGGGGTTTCACCATCCTCATTAATTTCTGGAAGATACTCTGGTCATACCATAGAAGTAATAACTCCGTCTGGAGTAGATACTTTACCAACAGTAAAACCAAACTTTGCAGCTTCATCTCCTAGACCAACTTCCGCTTCGACCATATCGGCGATTTCGGTAATAAGTGGACTAAGAATCTGCTTACCTTCCTGAAAGTTTACTCCCGTTTGGAAGTTTACATTAGAAACAGCCATATTTTAGTATATGTTATTATTGAAATAAAAGTAGTTGATTATACAACCATAAAACGTCCCTTTGAAGTTGAAACAAACTCAACTAGTTGTAGTTGGAAGTCTGTAACGATATCAGCAGCGACACCACCGTCAGATGTGTTAACAGCGGACTTAAATGTACGACCAGTTGTAACATCAACGACTTGAGAAGAGTTAAGAAGGTAGTACTTACCTACATCAGTCTGAGCAAGTGTAGCAGCAGAAGTTGAAAGTTCAACTACAGTCTCACCAGTCTCAGCAACGAGAAAGTTAACTACATCCTTAGCGACAGTCTGGTTATCAGATGCATAGGTTTTTGTACCATTAGCGAAACCAGCAATCTTACCAGTAGAAGCTGTAGCCTTAACTACAAAACCACCTGAAAGACTTACCATATCACCATTTGCAATTGATAGACTGTTAGACGCAATACCTGTCATAGACGCGGTATTAGAGTCACGAATAACTTTAATAGCAGCCATATTATTGGATATAGATTATTGAAATAAATTATTTTTTTGGAGGTAGTCCCCACAGTTCACGAAGTTCTGCTTGGATTCTTTCCGTATTTGTTTTTTGAACTTCCTGCGGGTCGGTTGCCCCTCTAGGGCTTCAAGCCGTCCCATTCAAAAGAAGTTGGTACGCAAGGCTTTGTTTATCTATAGGATTTCAAAGACTAACGGTTGCCGCACGGCGAATTCGTTCTTCTACAGGAAGACTCGTAGAAATATTCTGGAGTTCTTCTCGTATTCTCTCTTTCATTGCGGACGCATCTCAACTAAAGAAACTTGGATTAGCAGACTCATATGCCGCAATGGCAGACTCTACTTCTCTTTGTTCATCCTTAAATCGAAGAAGTTTTAGCTCTCTTTCTATATTCGAATTTGTACCCGCATTGTCTCCACCCTCGTCGGATGTGCTTTTTGAGACAGAGAAGTTCGCACCAAGCACGGCGGAAGCTTCTGCATAACTCATTCATAGAAGTTGCTTAGTAACAGCGTCTTTAACTTTTGGGTCTTCAAGACTATGTAGTTCAGCGCTATCTTTTTGTGCAAGCTTAGTAGCCATTGCTATTTCTGCTTGACGTGCCTTTGTTCCAAATGATTGAGCATTAGTATACTCCTCTTTGGTAACATAGTTTGTTAAATCAATTGTCTCGTTAGAGGTTTGATTTGTATTAGTAGAATCTCATTCCGTATTAACGGTAGAGCTGTTCTCAGTTGTACTCATTATTTTTGTTTGTTAAGTAATTTACGATTATTCTGGAATAACATAATTCTATGCTCCAATGCCATAACATATCAGTTATACATTTCGGGAGAAACTTGTCATCGAACCAATTCTCTTGTAAGAGAATGGAGGAGCAAAGAATTTATAGTATGTTCTTTATCTTCTGAATAACGATTTACAATATAGCGTATTTCATCTTCATTTTGTTTTGGGTCTAGTACGTCTAAATTTTTTCGTATCATTCTAGTAATCCGAAAATCGTCAATGAAGCGTCGTATAAATTGTATCATTATTGTTGTGAAGTTAGTTCTGGTGATTGACTAGGTAGTAATACTGGTCGTCAGCTTTGTTGAGCTGGTGGAATTCCACCTCAAGCATTTTGTTGACTATCTCACGTAAGTGGTAATCAACGTTCTTTTAATGCTTTCTCAACTTCGGAATCAACTCAAGCATTTCATCATAGAAGTTTATCTAAGTCTACCGCATCATCAATAATTCATCGTCCAGCGTCAATAAGTAGAGCTGGGTCAAATAATGGAGAGCCATCTTGTTTCTTCATATTGAGAGCAAGTTGTAGGAATTCCATATACTTTTGTTTTTGTATCTTCGAAGTATCTCAAGTAATTGAGTCAACAATAGGAATCAGAAGAATCTTTCAAGTAAGCATATTACTTGTAATTTCCATAACTCCGTAATCTCAACTTAATGCATCTTGGACTCCATCCTTTGATATTGAGAATCATTTTACTGGAATCATATCTCATCTTCCTTTGTAATATGTTTTAATATTCTCAATACGTATGCGAGCTAGTCTTTCGTAGAATGAATAAGCATTTTCACGTATGTTTGAATTGATTCGCTTTCTCGCGCTCTCAGTTCTTCACTTTGTTCTTTCTGCTGTTTCATTTGGTCAGAATAGCTGTCATCTAAAATCTACTCACGTTTCAATAATAATATCTTCGTCAATCTTCTTTTCAAGAAGCTCTAGAGGAGATATATTAACAGAAGGAGAGAAGAATCAGAAGTCTTCTTTTGCAACTCTCGCGAATTGCTTTAATCAAATTCTTTCTACCGTTTCATCGAAATCAGATGATGGGTCAATGGTAATAATACCACCCTGAATCTTAACAGTCTCAATCATAAGACTACGACTCTCATCTTTTAGTTTTCTAGAATTAGATGTAATATCAAACTCACCACGTCAGTAGATGTCTCCATCAACATAATGGTCAGTATAACATACAATTGGTATTTCTTTATGTGGATGAGGTAATGGCATTATACCATCAGCTCAGTAAGGATTAATGTGAATGTCATTTGCAATAACAATATATTCATCCTTGTATTTATTCCAGTATTCAATAGTTGATATTGTATTACTAGAATCTTTAGCGTTTGTTCTATCAGTAGCAGTAGTAACAACTAATGAACTTTCTCACAACTTAGTAAAATAATTCTTTCAAGGAACAATAGAGTCATTATTATAAGTATAGAATCATCCACTAGGGAATGCGCTAAAGAATTCATCTTTGTCCCAATGCTTGATTATTATTGCTTCTGTTGCCGTTTCTATTGAAGAACCATTAACGTAAACAGACGACCAATCAAGTGGTTCTAGTTCACATCATTCATATTCAAGTATTTCCTTATCTTCAAATATTAGTTTTGCATCTACAGAAGGTATTGTTGGGATTTTAATTTTTCTTTTACGCTTTACGTATTTCTCTAATCAGAATCCAGTTCAATACTTACAGGCATCTCTAATAATTGTTGTCAAAGCCTTATTTGTTCAACTGTCTTGCCAAACCCAATCCCAAAGCTTTTCTACAAGTTTCTTATACTTACGTCCAGTTTCATCAAGTCATACAAAGTCATATTGAGGGGTAGATGCAAAAATCTCAGCTACCTTAGCATTAACAATTGCAAACCCAGTATTCATTGTATACTTGATAAATCCATCTTCTGTATTATCTATTTCTTTGTATTGCCCATATTCCTCGCGGAATTGCCAATACTTTGGAAACCTATGAGATTTTAGAGAGTGGAGATACCGAAGTCTATCTAATACATATTCAACATTATCCTTTCTTCAATCTTGGAATCAAGGAGGTGGTGAATTATATGCATTATATTGGTCTATCGGCTTGTACTCTTTTTTCTTAGTAGCCATTTGCACAAATAAAGTTATATACGAGTATTATATTATTATTGGAGTTTATGTCAAGTATGGCAATGTAAGTAGCATCAATAAGCCATTATAAATGACGGAAGGAATTATTAACATTTGTTTTGTTAGATTCGTCAAACTTCCTTTGTAACATAGATTTCCCATCTTCATTGGGTTTATGCTTACGAACCATAAACATACAATAACGTAATGCGTCTAGTAAGTCGTCTCATTCCTTTACTACTTCACCATCTCTCTTCCCATTCTCTTTATAGTAATGCGTTTCTAATTCTTTTATTAATAGTTTACAACTATCCGCAATCATTAGTTTACCTTGCTTAAATAATGTATTGAGCATTAATATTCAAGTTCTTCTATTACTCATATCATTTGCTCACTTACTTCTTTTATCAGCTGGTATTGTATGGATTCAAAATTGTTTCTCTAGTTCCAGTCATTCTCTCTTTGCGGCAGAATCCCTAACAAAAAATTCAAAATCATATGGACGACTCTTATTATTAAGCTCTCTTACAATCTCTTTCAATTCAGTATTAGCTAATCGAATCTCATCAAATACATAAAAATTATCATCAATATCTTGCGCTAAGAATATAACAGCAGTAGGGTGAGATGTACCAAAGTCTATTGCCTTATAATATCTTACATTATCTCACATAGTCTTTGGGTCAAAATACGGAACTACATTTCTACTTCTACTAAATGAAGAATAAACAAGTCAGGTAGGGTTTTCAAAACTACCATCAACACGAAGCCTATATTCTTCATCAGTCATCCCTAACGTCCAAGTCTTATCGGTAAATGGATTATCACGAGAACTTACGTGGTATATTTCACATCGCCTTTTAAGTTCTTCGTTTTCAGACGCAAAGAAGAAATCATATACTCACGTTAATCCATTAAGTGGAGTCATTGTTATAACCATCTCACACTCTAATTTACGAGTACGAGCTTTAAGCTCTCACCATACATCTGGATTTGTTGGCTCTTCATCTAGCCACATCCAATCTGGGTTACCTCCTTGTACATTCTCTTGTCCTTGGTCATATGTCTTAATATGAATTTCACATCCATTCTTAAGTTTAATAGCCTTAAGGATTCCATTGTCTTGGGTAATCTTTTCTATCTCTTCTGGAGGTATTCTTGTCTTACTATAATCTCATAATAGATAAGGAGCTATTGTAGATTTTACGTTACTTCACGACTTAGTACATATCCATATATTTTTCTTACTTCATATAAATGGCAGATTATATTTCTTACCATCATATCATAATGCAAGTAATACAGTTAAATATGCCCCTACAAACGTATTATGTTGCACTATGAAGTTATAGTCAAGATATAGATGGTCTCAGTCTAATGAGAACCCATAAAAGTTATCCTCTCAATCTTCCTCAACCAGAAACTTACTAACCCTCCAATCTTTGTTATGGCGGCGAGATTGTTCATAGAATTTCTTTCTTTCAATCTTAACTGGTATTCTCCACACATCTCAGTTAATTGATACTCGATAATATTCTCAAGGAACATATTCATCTCTTGTATGATTTGTACAATTCTTTATAGTAGTTGTAATTGAACTTCTAAATCATAGACTTCTTGCAAGTTGCATAATATCTCTTGCGAGTTTTTCACTCTTTTGTGTTATTGAGTATCTTTGTGTTCTTCAATCTCATGAAGATACTTCTCAATCTGTATCAATAAGTCAAGCTAGAAGTTCAAACCTTTGCTCTTCACTAGCAGTTAGATAATCTAATGGTATATGTTTATCTCATAATACTCATATTTCACGTAATAATGAATATCAACTAAATCAATATCTTGACCGTACATTTTTCTTTAAGAAATATGTTATTCAATTTTTTCTTAAAGAAAGTCATAATGATGAGGTATATTCTCAAATATAGTCTATAATCTCATTGTCTATAGAAGTAATTCAAGGAGAATTTGTATTTCAATCTCAAAGCCATACTCATAAAAAATATGGGTCTATAGTTAAGTTTTTAGTATTATAGTTTATTGCTTTCGGTCTCCACATATATGCTTCTGCCCTCCATTTAGTAGATTTTTTTAAATAATCTTCAACACTTATTTGAATAATATTTCATTCTGGAGCATAGTCCAATCAATTTACTCATCTTTCTCATTTTCTATTACGTCTTCGGTGAACCAATAATAATTGATGGTCTCAATTTACTCTAATTGATTCTCAGCTTTCTGGAGTTATTTTATACATTTTTCAATATCAACCTCAAATAGCATTAACTTTTCTAGGAAGACTATCTGGTCACATTAAAATATCTCCTACTTTTATTTCTCAAGCAAGCTTCCATTTTCAATCAAATCCTAGTACTTTATCTTCGAACTGATGACATTTTCACGCACCGTTACCACCATAGTATAGGTAGAACCTTTTTCGTTGCTCTATCGGCGAATTTAGCCTATTTACTATATCGCTAAATAATTTCGTTTGTCAGGGAATACGATTCATCTTTGCATCTATAATCCCATATTGCTTACGTCTATCTTCTAATTGTTTTAGCAGTATGCCCATCTCTATCTTCTTATCTCCCATCTGAATTGGTTGTGCATCTTTCTGCATCTTTTCAATTAGTTGATTTTCTAATTCTTGTTTTGATATCATATTGTATAAAAATTTTATTCTAAAGAGAGTATATTGTTATTGGAGTATATGTCAAGTTTCTAATACTAGAGCAACTTAGTAACTTGGACTTGACTTAAACTCCAATATAAATATACTCGTTATATAATATCGTAATGGAATTAACCATAGGGCGCACTTGTGACTAAGATACAAGCAAGTGATTAACGCAGATGATAAACGATAATAAATAATTCATCTGGGGTATATCTTCTAGAGAGATTCACAATCTACACTAGGTAAATATATTAAATAGCATCTAGGAAGGTTATAGTTACTTAGTAATACTATAATACTTATCTCGTAATACAGATAAAAGCTAATAAGCCTAGCCAGTAATTATTCCAATAGAATAATGAAGATTCTCTCCTTCTACAATAAAAGATTTAATATCTCGTAGGGGGAGGGGGGTCGTACCTAGGCGAGATAACACATCTTCCTAGGTAAATATATAACTCTTCTAATTCATATTATATTTATTAATAAGATAGTAATATTACTTATTATTGTTTTATTAAAGAATATAATATTTTATTTATTTCGCTTTAGTAACAAACGGCGAACTTGCATACTTTCTAATAGTTTGCGGTTAATCAAACAAAGAAATTATTGTTCGCCTAGAAGTTAGCTTTTAGTTACTAACGGCGTACTCGATATCAAATTTACTAAAGATAAATTTGAATCTCCGTTGCATTCTTTTAGTTACTAACGGCGAACCTTGTGTTCGCACGAAGCTTAGCGATTTTTATATAGTATTATTCTTATTTATTTTCTTATTATTTATTATTGTATATGGTAGAAACAAATACAAATGCTACCGCGGTATCGAGCGAAGCATCGAACCTTGCTCCAGATAGACTCCCAACTACTCTCTCATCATTCTTCGATGATATCCTAATGGTAGCCCCATCGTGTAGACGAGATAAGCCAGAATGCGAATCTTGCTCCGGCTAACGCCTTCGCGGTATTTTATAAACTCTAGTCGAGTTTCTAAAAACCTTGACGCTTATTTTAATAACACATAATTCTTATGGCTAAGAAAAAATGAGGTGGTAAAAAATGCTAACTCTACTAAGTAAGTCCTACATTTATTTGTGGGACTTTTTTATTGTAAGTGAAATATATTATAATTAATATCAAAAGATTGTCTAATATAGAGTTTATGCTTATCGTGTGCTAGAGGCATCCCCCCTATAGTCCCCCCACGTAACTCTCAAAAATTTCTACCACCCCTATACCACCCCTATCTGAAAGCTAGCACCTTTCCTATGTACGTGCTAGAAAAAAAGTCTCTAATTTGCAGGCAAGAAAAAAGGCGGTGAGGAGATTGGAGGCTTCTTTCACACTCGCAAAGTGAATACCTTTTTCGCTTTGTATACCTACTTTGTTCACTAGTATCCGCTAGCATAAGCCACCTTTACTATTATATATAGAAAATGCAAAAAACTTTTGACTTTCATAGAAAAAAGAATATACTTGTTATATGAAGTCGCAAGCAATTGCATCTCTTCATAATCATTAACATTCTTATTTTTAAAAAAAGTCTAAAAAAGTTTTGACTTTCAAAAGAAAAAGAATATACTATCTATATAATTCATAACCTTTCACACTATGAAAAAACAAAAAAAATATCTATCCTCTATTCAAAACGGATATGTGGAGAATAAGAGATATACATACTCTCTCGTAGTATCATGGAAAGAACGAGGGGAAAAAAAATTCTCTATCCATAAAGTTTGAGCGCGAGAGCTCGATATACAAGCAAAAGCTAGGAAAATATTTTATCGTATAGTCAAGGAAAAATCATGAATGATACTCCATAATATGCAAAAACCTTTCGAGCAAGATATTCATAATATAAAGAGGAAAAATTGATTATTCGTAGAGTCTCGTAAATGGTTTCATAATCACGAGATAAATAGTTTCGATTATACATATTGTAAAATATAGTTTTCACCACTGGTATATAGTCAAACGATTATATGCCACTATGAAAACGGTATAAAAACCTTTTCCCTTATGCTTTCGGAGTATATTGCATGAACATTATTATATACTTTTTATAAAAGGAAAGTCAATGAATTTTCTCGAAAAATCTTTTGACTTTATAGAAAAAAAGAATATACTCGTTATATAGAGTTTAAAAGGAAACAGAACGAGAGCACAGTCTCTCACTCCTCTCTATATTGTATATCTTATCTATAAAGGAAAAAAGAAAATCAAAAAATCTTTTGACTTTAAAAATAAAAAGAATATAATAGCTATATCCTCTCACAAGTTTTCAATATTGTACATTGTGAGATTAGACAAAAATACAATATGCAAGAACCTTTGAACATAGCAAAGTAAAAATATGTCGGTAAGAAATACGTGAGCCCATAAGACCGCTATATTTTGAGACCGTACAAGTATCTATATTTATATAGAGAACGTGTGAACCGAGTCCGCTACACGATACCAAGTGTATAACATACCGAAAGTATGGAAAGGAAAAGGGAAAGAAAAATAGAAATAATTATGAATCGTCAAGACTCGATACAATATCCACTCTTATAATAGAGCTTGCGGAATGCAAGGGTATACTAGATATATCAAAAGGAAAGTCTAAAGGAAAAGCAAGAAGTCCGCCTTATTATATCAAAAGGACAATTACAATTGCATTGTATAAAAATCCTATAGCAAGATTGTTAAATCTTATAAGAGGGAAAAATAATTATAGAATTGTATAAGAGACTCACAATCGAATATATAATTGACTAGATTATTGTATGATATAAAAGCAAAGCAAAAATAATAATGCAATGCAAAAGAGCAAAAAGACAAAGTACAGAAAAAAGAATCTTTATCACTACCGATTAAAGAGTTTTTTGAGTATACCTACCCAATAGGTAAAAAGAATCGTCTATATGAATCTCTATAAAAGCTATATAGACGTAAGGCTCGTGAGCACTGGGAGTTGCTATAAAACAATAAGTGCTTATCCGTTTGGATATTTTATGTTTGCTAGATATACGGCAAGGCTAAGCCAAAAGTAGGTATATTGACAGCCCATTTCCTAATAAATGGGTATACGTCCAAATGGTGGTACATTTGCGTAGTCGGTTTTATTATAGAATTGCTCCCCTTATGAAAATGAGGGGAGTATTTTA
>ERZ724522.392-NODE-392-length-29177-cov-4.579150_pt1 | contig 29177 bp, 45 predicted proteins | sample MGYA00376055_ERZ724522 | MGnify/ENA primary metagenome ERZ724522 (study PRJEB28724, sample SAMN07190884) | wastewater metagenome | isolation source: effluent of sewage treatment plant in Hong Hong | place: Hong Kong | collected 2016-03-17 ...
AGATAACAGCAGTACGTACTGCAACAAGAACACAGCATGCTGTGAGAAGCTAAACGCCTCCACAGTGTTTCGCGGTGGCCCCGATGCGTTATTCGGGGCACTAACAACAGGAGCGTATGAGCGAATTTGAAAAACTAGTAAGCAAAGAAATTGTTAAGGCTGAGGGCTTGTTTGTGGGTTCTGAAGAAGTAACTTTTTATTGTTCCGATGGTTCAAGCCTTCGAATGTATCACAGTCAATGCTGTTGTGAGAGTGTAAGCATCTATGAGCTTGACGGGGACGAATCTGCAGCTGTTGGGGTTGTGTTGTCGGCGAGAGAGGATGTTTCAGACACTCCCCCCGAGGGCGAAGAGAAAGAGCCATACAGAAGCGATCTTGAGCAGTGGACGTTTTACAACCTCCAAACAAGCAAAGGGTTTGTAAACATTCGCTGGTTTGGCGAGTCGAATGGTTATTATTCGGTCAATGTTAATTGTGAGTGGAAACAATATGAAAAACCACCAAGAAGCCTAAGAAGCGCAACAAACAAACACCCACAATGCACGCCTTCCGCGCTCTAACGAAACGAGTGAAAGCATTAGAGTTAGAAGTTAGGCGTCACAGTCAGGCTGCGCAATTGTACCCCCAATTCCCATTGTGAGCATATGAAGACAAAAGCAACTAAGAAGAAGCGCAACCCGCAAGACGCCACCTTACGCAATATCCGCGCGCTGAAGAAGCGGGTGAAGGAGTTGGAAGCTGAGGTGACGTTGCTAAGGAAGGCTATCCGTTGGTTACAAGGACCACTATGAACCCCACTCACCGAGAATACGCGACAGACTTGAGAGTCTTTTACACGGAAGCCGCGGTTCTGCTTCTGCTTGCTAAAGAGTTTGGCTCGTGGGCATTGCTGTACTTGGTCATTCCGCCTGTAGTCGCGCTAGTCAAATATTTAATATTTAAATGGGCTATATCATGAACCCCACTCACCGAGAATTTTTCATTAAGTTGCGTGCGTTGTGTGATGAATATCAAGCCAAGATAGAGCCAATGAGTGAGGATGCTTTTCGCTTTGTTGTTGGGTCAGGCACCGCCGACGTTGAGCTTTACGAGAACTCTGGAATGGCACCTAGGACATCCATTCACTTGCGTTGGGCTGAGCACGTATCACTTCCACCTAGCGAGGAGCCCCAGCCATGATCAAGAAGCTTAGCGAGATAGGCCACAGGCTAGAGACTGGATTTGCGCACATGACATACGAGGGGAACTTTGTAAAGCAGCGGGATCGAGTTGAAGTGGTTATGACGCTGGACGAGCGCCGGGAGTTGGTGAGGGGATCGATAAAGAAGTTTCTTGTTGGGCACATGTTGGAATGGCGGCTTAAATGCGAGCTATCAACAGCTTTAGACAAGTTTTGTGAGGAGCAGGGGATATGAAAGCTATTCGCCGCCTACTATGCAAACTTGGTTTTCACAGGTTCCGCGCCTACGCTAGGCAAACTTATTGCCTCAACAACCCTTCTAGCGGTCCGCTAGAGTTCAACACTTGGTATTATACGAGGTGTCAGTGTGGTGCGGAAAGTGGCCACTGGGCACGCTCCCATTACCTGAATGACGATGAGCGAGCAGCGCCATGGGGGAAATATGAAATTATGAAGGGGGGCCACTAATGTCAGAAAAACTCACGGCAAAGCTGAGCGAGATAGGCGATAAATGTTTTCTGGACCCCCGTCCTGTACCTAGCAAGCTAAACAGCCATTTGCATTACATGCGCCTTTACCATGCTACTGAGACTGAAGAGAGCCCGACTAGTGATGCGAACATTGAAATTACCGTGCTTGCACGGAATGAGCGCCGGGCGTTGGTGCGCGAAACAGTTATGCGATGGAATGCTTACAGCCGAAACGTGGACGTTCCGAGCATTGAGGAGTTTTTTGAGGAGCAGGGCATATGAAAAAGCTTAGCGAGATAGGCACCCTATGTTTTTTAGATGACAAGATTTACAGGGATCCTTTGAATTCGCACTTAAATTTTAAGAGGCTCTTTAGGGCTGATCTAGAGGGCGAAAGTCCAACTTCTGATGCTAATAAAAAAGTTATCATGCACACCCCTGCTGAGCGCCGGAAGTTGGTGCGTGCTGCAATTGCCGCATGGGAACTGTTCTCAGAGAATCTCCCCAGCGTTCCCGAGGCAGAACTAGAGGAATTTCTTGAGGAGCAGGGCATATGAGCGAAGAACACCAAGAAAAAGCAGCGCCAGAAGGCTGGCACTTTCACCCCAACGGCGGCGGGCTAGTGCAGAATACGGCTAGAGTAGACGCAATTTGCTACGTGTCCGGGAATGCGCGGGTGTCCGGGAATGCGCGGGTGTCCGGGAATGCGCGGGTGTACGGAGATGCGCGGGTGTACGGAGATGCGTGGGTGTACTCTCCTCTATACATTCAAGGTTCTCGCCACTCACTTACGCTTAGCAAATTTGGTTGGATCCAGATCGGTTGCCACGGCAATAGCATTGCTTGGTGGCTGAAGAATTACAAGGACGTTGGCATTAAAGAGGGCTACACGCCCGAGCAGATAGAGGAGTACGGGCAGTACATAGAGCTGTTTTCGAAAAGACCGGAAGCTAAGGAATTGGTTAAAAAGGAAGTGGAGGAGGCAGCATATGACTAGCGAAAAACTCACGGCAAAGCTGAGCGACGGGACGGAGTGGAAAGTGGTGAGCAACGAGCCGACTGCGAAAGGCTCAGAAAATAGGGTAGTTTGGCTCATGCCCCTGAAGCCCTCGCCGCCGAAGGAGGTGTGGGTCCCTTACTATGAAGAGACCCCGAAGGGTGAAGATCCTCTCGGATCGGCATTTCTGTCTAGAGAGGAGGCCGCAAGTGTTGGTGCCAGAGTTTTACACTACACCCTCGCCCCGGAGCCGAAGTGCATGAACTGCGATAAAGAAATGGAGCGCATAGGCGAATCCTCTAAGAATTATTTTTGCCGTCACTGTGTTGTGCCGGAGGATCCGAAGCCTGCGCGGGAGTGGTGGGAGGTGAGGTATCGGGATGCCACAACTACTGTAAACAGCTTTCCTAGCAAAGAGAGGGCAGAGGGTTTCATGTCACACTTTGGATCGGCTTTGGACAGCTACGAGATCGTGCACGTGCGGGAGGTGGTGGAATGAAAATAACTGTACAGGGTCTGAGCGTTCAAGGAGTCAGTAAATACCCGCGAATTGCGGACCTGAATGTTATCGACCTTGAAGAAGACTTCATCGGGGACGCAGTAGTCCTATTTTGTTCTCCAACTCTTGAAGCAAGGGACGCCTTCTTCATTTGGTGCGACAAGCATGACTATTTGGCAGAAGCTGAGGAGGCGCAGCCGGATGAGTGAGCACAAAGAGAGAACAGCATTCTTAGCCAATGAGATATCAAAGCGCCAACTACTGGCAAGAAGCCGGAGCTATATTGAGGCCGAAGCCAAGCGCAAGGACGTTGAGCCTTGGGTAATTGTTGGGCACATATTCGGGGTAGGTAGCGGCGTAGCTTTAGCGCTGTGGAGTGGGCATATTTCAGGGCAGGAGGAACATGAGCAGTGAGCAAAGCGAAGCCGAGAAGGCGGCGGAGGAGTATTTTTTATCAATGATGGAAGACATACCGGGGGACATCCATGAAGTCCCGCCGAAGACTTTACACATTCCAATAAAGGAGATGCCGCCGCTTATACGCAATGCATTTTTAGCCGGAGCCGCATGGGCCGCGCCGAAGTGGATCAGTGTTAAGGAGCGGTTGCCTCCCGACGAAGAGGTGCTGGTAGTTTGGGATGGCATTGTTTGCTCAGGCTGGTATACGCCCGAAAACGGACATCTGCCCGCGTGCTGGGACATTTCGGGCCGTAACTTGCCAGTAGACGTAACAGAAGTAACGCACTGGATGCTAAAGCCCGCCGCGCCGGAGGTGGAGAAATGAAGAACACTATAGAAGTGGACCTGCTTGATGAGGGAATAGTTATGAGATGTGGAGTGCGTGACTTTGCGTTTAGGGACCTCTCGCAGTTTCTTAACGAGCTTACGAAGTTGGTGTTGAATAATTGGAAGATAGAAATTGCTACCCAGTCGGAAATTGCCGTTGCGCTTCAAGCAGCCGCCGAATACGCGAGGGAACCCAAATGACTGAGCAAATGAAGCCCTTCCGTGACGAAGCCGATAAGGCTGATGGGTTTATAGCGTGGCATCCTAGGCATGGGATCGACAAAACCCACTTCGCCGCCAAAGAGTCGTTAGTCATTGCCAAGATGAAGGGGGAGTGGCCATATGAACATCCATTGGATCTTGGTTGGCGCATACGCCCTGTGAGGCTCGTTTTTTTGGATGAGGTAGACAAATGAGCGCCGACCCTAAACCAACAAGTAAAATGCCCCCCTTCCGCGCGTGGGTGGCGTGGCATCCGAATGAAGGGTTCATGCCCGCGACAGAAGATGGCGGAGTGTTTGTCTCTGAAGACAAAGAACTATTACGTCTTGCTGATGACTCGCCGCACTCTAAGCGGCTTCGTAAAGACGGCTGGCGCATCGTGGAGGTGGAAGTTCGGGCGGTGGAGGAGGAGAAATGAGCGAGCCCAAGAAATTTACTTACTGCCTTATTGATGGTCGCATTTGTGGGCAATGCGGGTATGCTTACGGCAAAACAAACCTTAGCTATGGGGGTTGTGATGTCTATTTTATGTGCAAGTGCGAAGTGCCTAAGACTGACGACACTCTTTATCTTTTAGATACACAGAACATAGAATGGCTGGAGGAGGAGAGGAAGCATGCCAAGCCAAGCTAAGATAGTTAGGAGCAAGCACCGGAAGGCGAATAAGCGTGTGCGCACGAAGCTGCGGAAGGTGAATGAAGCAGTAGTAGTGCAGTTTAGTGGCCCTATGGTGCTTACGCCTGAGCAAATGGAGCGCATGCGAAAGTACGTAAATGAGTTGAATGATGCTGCTGGGAAGTGGTTATTTGAGCAATATGGGTTTAGGAACAAATGACCAGCCCGAGGCGCCCACTAAATAGCTTTATTCTGCCCTCCAAGCGTCCGCCGATACTATCCAGGCTTTTGGATTATCGCCGGTATGTTTTTGAGTATATGCCGCGCATCCCGCCGCACTAGAGGTTACCGCCTGGCTTTGTGTGGTCGTGGGATCCTGCTGGCGTTGCTGTGCCGCGCGTTAATCTACATGGGGTATAGCCGCGCCCTAGCATCCTTGCTATTGTGTTGGTATGCGCACAATCATAACTGCCCTACTAGCCCTTGTGATATTCTGCAAAGCCCCGCCTAGCCAGCCGCCCAAACCGACTCCGCCAGTGCCCGATGGTGGCGAGTTAGAGTGATGTGACGCCCGAAGAGTTCACAGAAATTTATTTAGCCTATCGCGAGCGGGTTTATTACCGTTGTTTGGGTATTTTGCGAAGCCATGAGTTAGCGGAAGAAGCCACGCAAGACGCGTTTTTAAGTTTGTGGAAAAATAATCATACCCGGAACGGGACAGCGCAAATGTCCACGTGGCTGTATGTTGTGGCCACTAATGCAGCGCTGATGCTGCTCAGAAGCCACAAGAAAATAAACAACAGCGTTCCCGAGTCGCTACATAATTTTGACCCGTTCTCGAGTCTTGAGGCGCGGGATATAGTAAACAAGTTGAATGTTCCTGAAGAGTTCCAGCTTTATGCTGAAGGATTTTCTGCGCGTGTGATAGCGCGCGGGAAGAAACAACATTTGAATAAGGTGAAAACATTTATATGGCGTTCAAAACAGCGTTTGCAACACTGTGTTCTGTCTTTATTGCGGGAGCGGTCAGTGCCGCACCCTACACACCAATGCCCACAAAGGTGCGTATCGTTGTCTTTAACGGAGCAATCTCTGCCCAGGAGGCAGGAGAGATCGCCAACCGGTTCACCAGCGCGCATTATCCGCAAGCGCAGGTATCGAGGATAGACTACCGCACGTGGCGGGCACTCCCACAAGCGGGGCCGGACATATACACCCGCGCCGACCAGCTTTATAAGGCCGCTGCATGGGCCAGGACGAAAGGAATGCACAGGGGGTATGGGTCAGTATTGATGGTCACGCCCGAGCTCGCTGGCGGGTACCTAGCGGGCGTTGCCTTGACTACCTGCGCTAGCTCCCCGGCTCGCGCGTACGCAATCACGAACGCCAAGCCGCTCCGCACCGACACGAACACAATTGCGGCCGTCCATGAAGTAGCGCACCTGCTGGGAGCCAGCCACATAACCGAGCCCCTGTCTTGGATGCATCCAGATGCGCTAGGCGAAGGCCAACGCCAAGGCTACCAATCAGTAGCTAGGTTCGCGCCCCAGAGCCTGCAGCAGATACGAAATTGCCGCAGGTAGCAAAACAGCGTTTCTATGAATCTTGGCTAAAATTCAGTAAGATTCACATAGTGCTCTTGAAAATTAGAATCGCACTTAAGTATGTAATAATATAATATATTATATATATATATACATATATATATTCTAATATTCATAATATTCAATAAGGCATACTTTTCCCTTTTTTATAAGGGTAAAAAGTATGCCTGGCTGAATATTATGAATATTATGAATATTTGATTAATTCAATGACTTACGTCTTGAATCTTACTTGAATCTTAGAATCGGTTTGAATATTAGAATACGTGGCGGGGTCGGAAGGGTCGAGAGATGCAAACTCTGCAACACTGGCATCAATAGCGTCAGTGTCAACGACAGAATAGTACTTTGATGCTTTAAGTGCTTTAGTCACAAAAACTCGTTCTTGCTGTATTAACTCATCAATAGCAATCTGACGCGCCTTGCCGTTCTGGAATTTTCGGGACACAGAACTAGAAGGAACCCTATTATCTGATGACTTCTCGCACTCCGCAACGATAAAATTATAAATCTTCTCTCGATAGGCAGTCTCTGCTAACTCCCTCTCGCCTCCACCCAAGGACTTGTTGCAAGCCTCGAGCGTCTGGGCATAAAGAAATTCGAGCAACTCATCGGCGTAAAAAATAGCTTTTTCGCTGACTACCCCCACAGAATCAGATAGCGCAATGCACATTTTGACGAACTGCTCTCGGTAACGAGCGTACAAAGCCGACTCTAGATCGTTGGTTTTACTTCTGGCTTGTTTGGCGAATAGGACGCAAAGCCCATCAAACGATTCTTTGTCTTCAAACGTTATTTGTTTCGGTACCATTTCGGTGCTGATATTTCCGGCTGGCTGCCCAGCGTCCTTAATTCGAGCCAAGGTTCTTATGAGCTTGTCAGGCAGGTCGAACGGCGCGGTTTGCACTACCTGAGATTTGCCGCTAGCAAACCAAAGAAAAAACCGCGACAGCATGCCGTCATGGGCAAGCCTAGGAGTCATCCCCGCAAAAAACGCATGTGGAGTACTGCCGCCAAGAAGCGAAACCATGGGCCGGTTAATTATTAGCGGCTCTTTGCTTGCGTAGTTTTTCCCCTGGTAAGTAGAATTGGCGCAGCTAAATAACTTAAGCAGCACCGAAATCACTTCTTGCCGGTATCCGCCCTTATCTTGGCCCATTTGTTCAAAGGCCCGGCCGAATTCGTCCATGACAATCAAACGGCGCGGCGAGACTATCAAAGCATTCATAAGTCCTGCTTCGCTTGTACTATCGCCCGTGATGAGCTCGGGCTGTTCTGCAGCCTCGCAAATACGCGCCGCTATTTCCTGCGCCTGAGCTTTCCCCAAACCAGCGCGCGCAATAATCCCATGGTATGCGTGCGGGTGTATTGTGCCACACGCAAAGTGCCCGGATTTCAGCGCGCCCATAACAGCAAACGCTGTTCCTAAAGAAATCTGCGGCTCGCTGAACGGTAATCCCGCGTCTATTACACGCGCGAGGTCGCCGACTAGGCCAGGGCATCCTAGCAGTAGTTCAGTTTCTGTTTTCACGTGCATGCTCCGACATTTGGAAAAGCTGGTCTGCGGTTACTTTGTATTCATCGATCAGCCTATTCCAATATTTCGTAGGAATGCCGCTTTTGGCCCAAGTAATAACGGTAGTCTGGTGCAAGTTAAGGAGCGCCGCTAGATGAACGGTGCCTCCCACAAGGTTAAAAAAATCTTCTATCGTTCGAAGTTTCACGTTGACATCCTCCTATAAGAAGTTTATAGAATAACCATAGTACAGAGTTGGTCTAGTAATCAATAAGGAATTTGTGGAAATCAAACGCACTAGCATAAGCAAGCCCCCTCGCATCTGCATCTACGGTCAGCATGGGTCAGGCAAAAGCACTTTTGCAGCCGACTGCCCAAACCCTGTTTTTATAGACATTGAAGGCGGAGCGGACGCGCTGGAGGTTGATGCATTCCCGAGGCCGCGCAGTTTTATAGAAGTATGTGCGCAGGTTAATCACTTACTAACTGCAACGCACGAGCACAAAACGCTTGTGATTGACTCGCTCGATTGGCTTGAGAAACTTATTTGGACGAACGTGTGTAATCAGGTGGGCGCGAGCGACATAGCAGCTATCCCTTACGGGCGTGGCTATAAAATGGCCGAAGTGCGTTGGAACGAGTTCCTAGCTGGCCTGCAGAAGCTTAGCGACAAAGGAATGATGATTGTCTTACTTGCGCACTGCCAAATTACCCGTTTTGAAGACCCAGAGCGCGAGTCATACGATAGATACACGCTGGACTTGCATAAGAGCGCGGGAGCGCTATGCGCTGAATTCGTGGATGTGCTGGGATTCCTTGGATACAAAATCCGCACGGATGTTAAAGACGGCAAATTCGGTCAAAGTGTGGTCAAAGCCAAGAGTAGCGGAGACCGTGTTCTATATCTCGAGGAGCGCCCGGCATTCACTGCGAAAAATCGCTACAGATTGCCGCCAGTGATTGAGATACCGGAAGAAAGCCCATGGGGAACGTTTGCGAATGCATTGAAAGAGGCTCGCAAAACGCCGCTAAGAAAGGGTAATTTAGTAGAAGTGAAGAAGATAGCGGAATTGGCCGCAGTTAGTAAGTAAAGAAAGGAAACAATATGGCAAACATTGAACTAGACATTGATAATACTGAATCAACCGAGTTTGAGCTCATCCCTAACGGTGAGTACAAAGCGATCATGATCGAATCATCGGTACAGCAAACCAAGGCTGGGACGGGAACGTACCTCAAAGCCACGTGGCTGATCGTTGATGGCGAATACGAAGGTCGCAAACTTTGGGAAATGTACACTCTTACTAACCCTAATGCGAAAGCCACGCAGATCGGGCGCGGTCAGCTTAAGAGCATAGCGATGGCGCAAGGCAAGTTGTCAGGCATGGTTAATGATTCGGAAGATATGCATGACAAGCCCGTAATTATCAAAGTAAAGACCGAGCCCGGACAGGGCGAGTACGGGCCGAAGAATCGCATCTCGGGATACTTGCCGATTGCGAAGAAACCAGTAGGCGAAACAACACTAGAAAACGACACGCTGCCTTGGAGTGCGTAGCAGATTTGCTCCGACGTCGTTAGTTCCCTCGTCGGCTGTATCCGCTCTTGTCCCGTAGCGGGCAAAATACGGGGCACTAAAACATACAGGAACAATATGCCATGCCGCGATTACTACCCAGAAGAGCTACATGCACAAACGCAAAAAAGGCTAGATGAAGTCACAGCTTTGCTATGCAAGGTTTGCAAGATTATTCAGCCTTCGCACCACTGGAATCAAATGCCATCTGATATAGTCAATTGGTATCAGGCGCACATAAAAGAAGATGACAAACGCCAACGCGAAGAAATACTGAATAAGATTCGCGCAATTGACTTCTTGGACCGCGAAATTGAAAGCTTAAAAAAACAGAAAAAAGCATTAGAGGACAAATGACGCCTATATTACTTGCAAGCATTTTTGGCGCATTATTTTGGCTGCTTTTTATATCTCGCTAGTTATGCAACTCCGTTCCTACCAACAAGAAGCGATTGCAGCCCTCTGGGAGCACTGGCGCGCGGAGCCTAACAGCACGCCGCTGATTGTCTGCCCTACGGGCGCGGGCAAATCGCTCATTTGCGCGGAGATAGTGCGGAAAATACTAGCCGCAGCGCCAAAGATGCACATCTTGATACTGTCGCATAGAAAAGAAATCATTCGGCAGAACGCCGACGAGATTCATAACCTGCTGCGTATCCCGGTCGGCGTGTACAGCGCGGGACTAGGCAGCAAGATAATCCGGCAAGTGACGTGCGCAAATATTCAGTCGGTCTTTAAAAAGCCGTTCCCGCCGCAGGGGCTAATCATAATCGACGAAGCGCACATGATTAGCGAGTCTAGTGATAGCATGTATCGCAAGTTTCTAGACGCGCAGCCACAAGCAAAAGTAGTGGGCCTAACCGCGACTCCTTACCGCATGGATCGCGGGTCATTAGTAGGCGATTTATTCACCGGTATTGCGTACGACATCCCACTCCGCAAACTTATAGAGGACGGTTTCCTAGCTCCCTTGATATCCCGCCCCACTGGCAAGCCTATAGACTTTAGCCGCGTGCGCAAGTCCGGCAACGATTACAATCAAGAAGCGCTACAAGAAACCATGCTTCCCCACACTAGAGAGCACTGCGAGAGCATTGTGCAGAACGCCGCAGACCGTAACAAAATACTGGTATTCTGTTCAGGGATTAAGCATGCAAAAGAGTGTGCAGAACTGCTACCGAACGCTGACTATATCACTGGCGAGATGGATCCAATTACCAGGGACCGCAAAATTAGAGATTTCAAAGCAGGCACTACGCGCATTCTTTGCAATGTTGATGTGCTTACTACTGGCTTTAATGTGCCCTCTGTTGATTGTGTGGTTTTACTCAGAGCTACTCAGTCTGTTGGCTTGTATGTGCAAATAGTCGGACGCGGTAGCAGATTAGCACCAGGTAAGGACAAAGGATGCCTAATACTAGATTTCGGTCGCAACATTCAAACTCATGGCCCAATAGATTTAATAGAAGTGAGGCATCGCAAGCATGAAAAAGACCCGCAATTCTCAATCCCCCCTGTCAAAGCCTGTGATCACTGCGGCGCAGTTGTTTCCATCAGAACTGTACGCTGTCCCGGATGCGGGGAAGATTTCCCGCCCGCGTCGTGCAAGCTTGAAAAAGCGCCGGAAACAGCAAGTATCTTGTCAGAACCCGAACCGGCGCACACGGTCAAAAACACCGAGTACAAAATCCATACTAAAGAAGGCAAGCCGCCTATGCTCCGAATTAGATACTGGACTGGGACAACAGCTTATTATGACATGTACCTCTGTTTTGAACATATTGGATACGCTCAGCAAAAAGCAATCCAAATTTGGAAAAAGCTAGGAGGCAATTCGCCGCCCGCAACCAGCGGTGATGCGTATTACCGCGCTATGCGTGGGGAAATCGGCACGCCCGAGCAAATCCGCGTCAAGAAGCGAGGCAAGTATCACGACATTACGCATTTTATTAACCTTAAAAAACAGGAGGCGAAATCGTGGCAGGAGCAGAACCAACTTTACATTTAGAACCAGAAATAACGCTAACGGGAGAGGCGCCGATAGTTGTTCGGCACAAGGATATGAGGACTAGTTTGCGCATTCACTTTAATGAGCACGCGTGTTCTTGGGAAGTGAACTGCGACGAGAATGGAACGTATCAGCGCATGCGCTTTGCGTCAGAAAAGGAGCCTAGGGAATGAAGAAAAGACAAACCATTGCGGAAGTTCTCGAGTACTTTCAAGAACAGTTTGAAAGTATTCAGTCTAGCTTGAGGAGTCTCGATACATTACAAAAAAACGTTGAAATACTTTATTCAACAGCAATGACTCACCTTGCCACAGCAAGCACTAATGGCGAAGACATTAAAATGATTCGGCGCGCTGTGTGCTCGCCTGCATATAATGCACGGAGAGACGATACTGTTTTTAATAACGATTTAGATAAGGCAATAAATGTCGCTGATATCAAGGTTTATAAGAAACCCACTAAAAGCCGTATTAAACGCTCTTCCGCAAGACCCAGACGATAGCGCGGGCTGGGGCCCTTTTAAGCTTCCACCCGAGCACCCTTTTCATAGGGCGGCGCGTCTACATGACATAGCGTTCAGGAATAGCGCAACGAGCGGGGAAAGGCTTTCCGAACAAGATTGGTTGCTGTTCTGGCGTTTCGTGCTCCTGGCAAGAGCTGAGCCGGATCCGATCCAGAGGTGTCACCTTGCTATGGACGCGTGCAAATACTGGCCGCTAGCGCGGCATTTTGGGAGATACTTATGGGACAGTCCGCAGACCGATACAGACAGGGAATCCTAAGCGCCTTAGATACTGCAGAAGCAATTGTAAAATCCTATATGTTGCCGCTTCCCGACAAGTGTAATACTCCCCAAAGAATACATGCGTCGTGCTCGAACAACATACTCGAGTTCATCCTCGAAGACATCCGGCGAGTTATTGCCGGAGTTTCAGATTCAAAAGCGTCTGTTCGAATGGATATCCCAGCAAGCGGAGTCGGATCCTCGCTATTTGAACATATTCGCGGTACCGAACGCGGGGCGCCGGTCTGGCTGGGAGGCGAGCATGCACCTATTGTCGGGACTGAAGAAGGGAGTGCCGGACATAGTAATAGCGGTAACCCGCCGAATAAACGGCTCTATATTGTGCCCCGGAGCATACCTCGAGATGAAGAGCCAAAAGGGTGAACTATCACCGATGCAAGTCAAATGGCTTGCGCGCTTAGACGCTCAAGGATACGCAACGTGCATTGCGTATGACTTTGAGACGGCCCAGAAGTTCATTAAGGACTATATGGGCACTAGCGCTGCTGCGCCCTAGCGCTGCTGCGTAGGTAGCTGCGTCTTAATGACTTTATGAACCACTGCAACGATTGCGGCGATTACGCCCGCCTTGGTTGGGTTCTCGAGTATCGTAAGCACAAGCAGCTTAAGATCCAGCCCAGGAACTAGAACGGGAAGCTGAGCAATTAGCAGGAACAGCCCTGACAATTTGAGTTTGTCGCCGTTGAACGGCAAGAGGGCCAAGAGTTTGTCTAGATTCTTCAGCATATTTTACTCCCTAAAAGTAGGCCCACGAAACGCGGGATTCAAACGCCCGATACGGGTTTCCCCTACCCATACTTCGCACATTGGCGAGCCGCTAACGGCGATTGCTTTTTCAGCAAGCCGATAGCCCCACTGGCCTGCGTAGTAGCGCACACGGCCGTCAATAAACAAATCAGGATAACGCGGCATGCGGGCAATCTCTTTGCGGTTTTTAGCCGCGATAATAATTGCTTGGTCTGCGTCGTGTGGCGTGATTAATACGGGTTTTAGTTCTTTAATGGCTGGAGGAACGTTGCTTTGCTCTGCGTGGCTTTTCCATAGAGTGTTTTGCAATATGCGCACACTGCCGCGCTTAGTGGCTAAGAACGCCACGGAGTTGACCATTTCTTGACTAGGCCACGCCTTGCGCTCAGGGCGCGGCGTGCTATCGCTGCCGGTTTTCTTGCCGTTGAATTGCGGAGCCCAGAAGAAAAGTACTTCTGCAGCTTTGTGGGTCTCGATTACTTTAGGTACATCTGAATCCACCGACGAAGTGCCATCAAAGCTATAATTATACCGATTATTCGGGATGCTGTGGAGTCCATGCACTTCATTCTTGTACTTACGAGACAAGCCACCGCGCCAAGGTGTGTTCACAATTGTACAGGAGGGCGCAACTTTTGCGCATCTGTCTAAATACGAGTCAGGCTCTGCAATATTGTGCTCGCAGAAAGGCGAGACTTCCCAAGTAACGCCGGGGTAGCGTGAGGCCAAGCGCTCTACTCGCCGAGCTTCTGAAACCATTTTGCGCAGGTCGGCAGAACCGAAAGTATGACTATCAGACCAAAGTAAATGAATTCTAACATGCTTGCACCCTTTTAGTACGGCGCGCTCCACTGCCGGGAGCGAATCACCGAACGTATTCGCAAAGACGCCTAGCGCGAAGCCTTCGGGCAAGTCAATCTGCGGATACTTCGCAAGTCCCAGCAAGTCTAGGCCGTAGATCATAACATCCAATCTCTTATAATCGCTAAGGCTTCTTTGCCTAGGAATGCTGCCCCCATAATAGCCAAGGCCGCAAGACTGAATTTTTGGTACATCACAAGCCCAGAATCGAGCTTGACGTTGAAGTTTTTAATATACCCGGAGAGGTCAGCGCACGTGATTGTCAGCAAACGAATAGCTTCAGCAAGCTGCCGGTTGTCTTCTTGCCGTGCTTCTTTGTGTTCGGACATCATTTGATTTAATGACTCGTGATCGCGTCTTAGCTGCTGCAGCTCCCCGCGCACAAAATCGTATTCGCCGTTGATACTCATACGGATACCACACGTTTCATAATAGACGGAACGTAATTCAGCGTTTCGCGATAGTACTCGCGGTTAAGGCGGCGTGCAGCTATGTCATCAGCAATTCCCTTGCTTATAGCGTCCCAACTAGGGCCGTATTTGTTGATCCACATTTGCACCTTGCCCGGTCCTGCATTATATGCAGCGAGCGCAAGTTCAGGAGTCCCAAACCGCTTGAGCTGTTTCGCTAAGTAATACTCTCCAAAACGCTGGTTGGTTTCTCTGTCTTTAAGGTCGTAATCAGTAACTCCGAGTTCCGCCGCAATTTCCTTGGCCGTTGCAGGCATAATTTGCATTAGGCCCTGTGCTCCCTTCGGCGAAACGGCGTTTGCATTGCCGCGTGATTCTTGATGTATAACAGCGTTTACAAGGCTGCGCGGCAACTCGCTAACAGGCGCTGTCTGTCCGCTGCCAATAAACTCTTTATATGTAGCGTCTTTTGCAGCTTCTTCACTCATGCCTTGGTCGCGCATTCTTTTAATCACGCCGCGTTCGGCCATGGCTTGAAATTCCTGCGGGCCGAATTGCGCGAGCCTTTCATATTCAGCGCGAGACATTGCTTGTGAAGCCTGCGCTTCGCTGGGGCCGATTGCCTTACTCATAGCAGAAACTCCTTTCGCTAGTTTCCCGTCACTACTTTTTTTTTTGCCGCTGCCGAGACCTTCAGCAATTAGCGTTTCAGGGCGTACTTTCGTAATAGTTCGCAATGCGTTTTCTGGGAGAACCGCAGCAAGTTTTCTAAGCATTGGCACGCTCATCGCCCGCCCCGCCTGTGTAGTCCCGAGCAAAGAAGTGATCCCAAGCGCTGCCGGGATAGGGTTCCCGCTATACATACTTGCAAGAATGCTAGTACCCACGCCGCCCGTGGTCTTCATGAAATTAATTGCTTTCTCGCCGACCGTTGCAGCCGCTTCACGGCTCGCTTTATCAACAAGCTTAGGAAGAACTGCAAGGTAATCGCCCATCTCGGAGTTAAGAGCCTTTACAGACTTTGAAGCAGATTTAGGAAGTACCGCATCAGTTGCGCGCTCAACCCCAGCCTTTAAATCTCTGCCCATGCGCTGAAGTACTTCGCTCTTTACTTTCTCGTCAGGCCCATAAGCACGAGTCCACAAACCTTGCTTTGCTTTATGCATGGCAGTAACCGTGCCATTTAAATCATTTGCAAGCGCTTTAGTTTCAGCAGCAAACACGTCTTCGGCTTCTTCTCTCGCAGTCCCGGAAAGCGTTTTGATAAACGCCTTAGTCGCTTGCCAGTCTGGCTTTAATTTGCTGCGCTTGCTTGCAAGGACCTCATCGGCTTGCTTTAGAATCGGCGTAATTTCATCGCTCAAAGAAGCAACTTTATCTTGAGCTTTTGAAATTAGAAGATTCGCCTCGTTCCCGTCTTTTAGGAACCCGTTCTTTGCAAGGCGTTTCGTAGTCTCAAGAAGCTTAGGACCTACAATCTGGCCCATTTCGTCCTCTGCCAGCTTTGAATTACGCCCGCTCTTAACAAGGTCGGTTCTGCCCACACCGAAGAGAGAAGCCTCTGCCGCGTCAGCCAACTTAGGAGCGGCTTTCTTAGTCCCTTCGGCTGCCTTGGCAACAGTGCCAAGACCTCCTCCTAGCACGGCGCTCACTCCCGCAGTTTTCCCGGCATTGATTATTCTGTTTTCTAGCCCGCCCTCGCCAGAAGCAAATCCGCTAAGAGAACCAAGAGCCGCCGCTGTTTTCACCGCATCCGTTACGCCCTTTGCCGCGGTTAGAGGAGCCGCAGCGCCCATAGTCAGCGCGCTGATTAGTTTAGTTCCGGTCGGTATTTCTTTTTCAAACTGCCGAGCTTGCGCAAGGCGTGCATCGTAAGACTCGCCCAGTGGCTTACCTTGAAGCGCGTCAATAAGAGCATTACCGCCTGCTGTAATCTCATCACCAGCACCGAACGTGCCCGCGTCAGCAAGCGCATAAACAGTATTCCCCATGCGCCTACCAAACTGGGCGCGATCGTTGGCTAAATCTTCCAACGATTTGGGATTGCGCAAATTATTAGCAAGATCAACGCCGCGCGCTATGGTTCTCGGGCCTTCGCCAAGAATACCAGATCCTGCAAGCTCATAAGCCGCGTTCTTCAGCGTACTACCAAACCCCTGCGGCTCTGCTTTCTGCGGAGCCAGTGCCGCTACAATTTTCGGCACGTCTTGCGGGGCCGCCCCTGACTGAGCCGCTATCGCGCCAGCTTGTTGCGCGGTTTCTAATGCAGGGGCGTTAGCCTGTGCTTGCGCCTGCGATGCACCGTAAGCGTCTAAAATAGGAGTAGCCTTTCCGGTCCCGTCTCTGACAAGCTGCCGAAATCCTTCTTTTTTAAGCTCAAGAGTTTCTGGGGTGTCTTTCCACTTTGGCAGTATTTTTTCAAAAGTTTCAAGTGCAATACCGCTCATTTCGCGCCCAACGGCGTTTTGATAAGCTTGTCTTAAATTTTCTTCAACTGAATTAAGGGTTGCGCTTTCTCCAGTGAGACCGAACGGCACCGCGCCCATAAGGCCAGTGGCTTCTGCAGCTTTATCAAATTGCGCATCGGCAAAATCGAGCTGCTTCTTAGTGTTAGCAGCTATTCCAACTTCCTTTACAGCTTCAGTTCGAAGTTCTTTAGGAATTCTGCTTAGCCCGAAAGGATCGGGTGCAGCTCCAGCCGTCTCAGCAGCAAGTTCTGCTTCCTTTTTTAGCTGCGCGTTTGTCGCCTCAATCGGACCAAGCGCTTTTTTCTCTGCTAGCACATCAGCAAGCTTTCGCGCACTTTCTCTTTGCGCCTTCGCTTCTTCCGCTGCTGCTTCTTGCAACATTATAGACTTAAGCAGGTCTTTTTTCCCCGTTGCGCCAGTCCAGCCCTTCGGCGCGTCTTCATTAAGGTACACGCTGTTAAGAAGGTTCTTGCTGTAGATCGCTGGATCCGCAACAGGGCCAAAACTACCATCGCCTTCTGGGCTTATAATACTAGTCTTTGCAGCATCCTGCAGCCCAATTGCCTTATACGCATCAAACTCCGTTTCCCGCGCACGCTTTTTGCCGATGCCCGTAAGAACGCCGCCGATAAGCGCCTGAACAATAGGCCCCCAAATGGCTTGCGAATTAGTCTCGGGCTGTAGCTGCGCCTGCCGCAACTTTGCCCCGGCATTGTAAAAAGGATCATCAGCTAGATACTCGTCGCTAGTCTGAATCTCTCCCTTTATTGCGTCGTAGATTGTTGCCATAGATTAACTACTTTTGCCGTAATAGTCCGCAATTCCTCCGACAATCGCAGCGCCCGCTGCGCCCGCTAGCTGTGCCCCATAACTAGGCCCGCTATTCTTTGGTTGGTTCTTCCATACCCATTGTTGCTTAGCCTGCGCGCGCTGGTCTTGATAAGCGTCGTATTCCATAGGACTCGAGAAGCCATACTGCTGCCACGCCTCGCCGCCCCCGCCGCCGCGCGGTCTTTGCTTAGCGTTGCGTAGCTCCAAATCCGCGCCTTGCTGCTGCGCTCCGAGAGCCTGAGAATATTGCAAGTTTTGCGAGCCCATCCCTGACTGCGCGCCAACCAAGGCCATATAGTCACTAAGAGGCATGTTCCGCTTGCGTGCCTGGTCCTCAAAACTCTGCTCACGCGCACGGCTGCCAACGTCAAAAAACTGCTGCGCGTTCTGTCCAGCCAGCCCCTGAGCCTGCACAAGCGCCGAAGACTTCGCGTCATTCTGGCGCTGAAGCATCGCCGATTTCTGCTGCTCGTAAAGCTGCGAGCCCATCGGGATACCTCGATTATACATTTCTTGCTCGAAAGCATCCTGTTCTTGCTTCATTTGCGGCTCTAAACGCCGCGTGAAATCCGCATAAGTGGAATCAATTTGCTCTTGCCGCCATTTGTTGAAATCATCGCCGACCACCTGATCCGGCAACGCTTCCCAGTCAAAAGGCTGATTGAAACTTTCGCCGATAGCGCCGAGCCTTTCATTGGCCATCCCGCCAAGCCCTAGGTCAGCTTCTTGCCGCTGGTTAATAACAGCGTTTTGACCCTGCGTGAGCCCCTCGAGTTTTTGCTTGCGCGTTGCCTTTACAGGGTCCCTAGAATTGGCTTTAGCTTCTTTCGCATTCGCTGCTTTGCGCTCAAGGAAAGACAGGCGCGAATTAATACGGCCCTGTTCTTTAGGGTCCTTAGTCTTCGCAAGCTTGTCTTTTAGCGCCTTGGTTTCATCAACCGGAGGCTTTGCTAGAACGCCTTTTGTTTTTGCCATAGATTACCCTTATCTAGGAATAGGGGCCAATACGCCAGCAGGTTGACTGCCGCGATTCTTATTAACTCGCTGAGTGCGTGGCCCAAAACCGCCGCCCCTGATTTGATTCCCCTGCACAGGAGGCTGAAACCCTGGCAGCGTGCCAGGCCGCGCAAACCTGCTGTTATCCATGCCGCCGCCACGAAACCAATCGCCTTGAACAGGCTGCTGCACTGGAGGAGGCGAACCAAATTTTGCAAACCTGTCTGCGCCCATTCCCTCGCCCTGAAAGTAATTAGGGCCAGGCTGGTACCTGCTAAGCGCGCCTGGAGGGATTTGCTTTTGGAATCCGGGGTCGTTCATCTGCCCAGGAGTTGGGCGCTGCATAGGAGGCGGCTGCCCAGGCATATTCCCAGGGGTGGGGCGCTGCATGGGCTGTGCCTGCTGCCCACTGTTAGCCTTATAAGCATTGTACGCATCGAGCTGCGCCTGCTCTTGCGGTCCAGAAGGAGGGCGAATTCCACTAGCTAAAGCCTCTCCTGCCCTTACATCTTGCGGGCGATTGTCCTGAAATCTTTGCTGATAGTCATTAAGAGACATTCCGCCGCCCCCAGGAAACCCCGGATCGCTCCCCGGCTGCATAGTACGCCCGCCGCCGTAAGGATTCATGGGTGCCTGCCCATCCCACGTTGTCCCGCCGTTGCTAGCGCCGCCGGTCCAAGGTTGCTTAAACCGCAATTCATCACCGCCTGCCGCTGCACCTGCAAGCCCTCTGCCAGCCGCGCCCATAGCCTGTTGCAGCGGTCCTCCCGTCTGCGGGCCTTGCGGTCTGCGCCCTGCTTGTGGGTGATTCCTTAAATACTCGAGTCGCTGCGCCTGGCGTGCCGTTCCCTCGCCGCCAGCCTGCGCCGCTTTAGCTTGTAATGACTGAATCTCTCTACTACGTCCGCCGCCTCTCATCACCATAATTCCCCTGCCTCTTCTATGTATGCCGTCGCGGCATAAATACTTTGATTTTGTGTCGTGCTACTTCCCGACTTTGCCTTTTGCGTAAATTGAAACGAAACCCCGCCACCAGCACCAGACGCGCCTATGATAGGATGATACTGATTACTCGCTTGGTTCGCACCATCTTCTTTCCCGTCGCCGTAATTAGCAGGGCTCACTTGCGTAACAGTGCTCTGGGTGTACCAGCCAAGCGAGACGTTATAGTCTGAGTAGTCGAATATAGCGCGTACCTTCTCAAAGTAGCCCGAGATCGTATTCTCGAACCACACGCGCACTGAATTAACTTTGTTCCCTACGCCTTCAAACGCGGCAAAGTAGGGAGTCTTCCATGAGGTTTCTATAGAAATATCAACCAGAGACCCACTTGTTCCGTTTTGATCCACAATGCTTCCAGGCGTTAAAGCCGTAACCTCTTTACGATAAGAAGTCCCGTAAGCTGATATCGTACTGGTCCCAACATCAAAAACAGGCCAAAAGAACGGCGCAATACCCCAAAGTGTCCAAGCTTTATACTTTTTATGATAAGCAAAAATAACAGCCTCAGACCCATACTCTGCAAAATAAGGGAAGCTAGTGCCACCAGGTTGTTTTTCAAAGCAACTGCATAGAACTACATCTAAGTTTTTTAAATATTTGCAGTAAGAGACTTCTGGATTTGTCGTACTCCCAAAGTACCAGAGAACTGACTTCCAAGCATTTTCAATTGGGCGCGTTGGGCTGTTCTCATAAGCGGTCTGCGCGCCGCCCTGAATTAAATCCCTAGCCCAATAAGCATAGTCAGTTGTCCCAACGAATATATCTCCATCCACTTCAGCAAAAGTAATCCTACTCCCCGGTTGCGGCATGTCAAAAGCACTAATTAGCGTCCAATTTGCTGCGGCTGGATGATCGCCAGCAAAAAACAGAACTCTTCCAAGATCGCCAAAAATAGCAAAAACATTTTCTGTTGATGTATTCGGATTAACTGTTAAAGAAAACATTCTAAGAATGGATTGCCCAGCCATAAATTGAGCAAAATCAATTGTATTTGCGAAAGCCCCAGCAATTTGACCAGGAGTTCCATAATCTACAATAGTCCCAGAGTTGGCATAATATAGTCTGCCTCTATGAGAACATGCGCAAGCAACCGCTGCCGTTAAGAAGCTAAAAGTTGTTGGCCCTGCTATAGTAAAGGGGCTCGCAGCAAGTCTTGGCTCGCTCATTCCAATAACAAGATCTAAAGATCCTGTAGGGCCTGAATGTTTAACGGTTGTTGCTAGCTGCGTTTGTCCGGCATAAAAAGCCGCAGTTATAACAGCCCCTGTTGATACAGTGATTTTATCTCCGTTACTTCTCAGTGCTATGAACCCAGATCCAGAAGTAGAAGGATCGAACCAAGCAACAGTTCCAGCCCCTGAAGTGTATGCGGCACTTCTTACCGCAGGGCGCACTCTTAAATACCCATCTTTTATATAGTAATTTGTCAACTCTCGCGCATAGCCTGACCCTATATCTGAATTGAACTGCTCAACAGTATTCAGCCCCCTAATAGGTAGGGGAATCGGAACGCGCTTATTTCTTGTTGCCACCTGGCCCCCTTCCGGTACGTGGTATTGGCCGCGTAGGCACAACAGGCGCTGCAGGCGCGCCACCAAAACCAGCTTGCGATAAATAAGCCTTAAGATTCGCTTGGTATGCTGCATTCTGGTCAGCTTTCGGATCCGCTGGCGCTGCTAGATAAGCCGCCTTAGTTTTGAAGATGTTGTAATCCTGATCCGAATCGATCATGCCCTGTTTTTTGAGCTCGTCCACGTACTGCGTAGAATTTTCGGTATTGAAACCAAACTTAGCAGCTAGTGCGCGCGCATTTCTAAACGCGTCTTCATTAGTCTTCGCGCCCTGCATTGCAGCATTCACCATATAGCTAGTGATTGCATCTCGAGTGCCTTCTTTAAAATCACCGCTTGACATGGCGGCCGACCAGCCCACAGGCATTAGTAAGGAAGTGAGTTCAGCCGTATTAATGTTCTTGTTTGTGGTGTCAATCTCGTTATATCTACGTTCACCGCCGCCCTCGAAATTCTTAAGCCGCGCGCCGCCGTCAGCACCAAAATTGAATTTCTGCCCGTTGCCTAAATCAAGGTTATACTCGGGGTCCAAAATCCCCTGCTTGGTCATGAATTTGCGTACACGGTCGCGGTAAATCTGCCCGCCGCTTTTTGTAGAGCCCCAAACAAGCTTATCAACCATCGCAGCAGGGCCGCCCGTTAGCGGGTTAATATGCCGCATAAAGCCCTGCTCTGCGCCAGGAGGAGCATACTTAGAAGTGAATCCAGGCACCGAAGTCTGCCTTAACTCATCATCAGTTAAATTTGTGCCGTAGCCGCTCTTCAGCTTGTTGCGACTCTTTGCGCTCTGGTAAGCCGCATAGGCCGCAATAATCGCCGCCAAATATGGCGCGACAGCCGACAAAGTTCCTGTGACAGTTGCCCCGCCCCCAGTCGTTGCGGTTGTTGCTGCTCCGGTCCCGGTTGCAGCCGCACCTGCCCCAGCACCTGCACTACCCGCTGCCGCTGAGCCGCCCAAGATCGAAGAATTAGAAGCGACTATCAGGCCGCCATTTGCCCCCGTTCCCACGGCAGTAAATCCTGCCGGGACTGCTGTCCCTGCCGGTATAGCATATGCGCCAGCACCAAGCGCGGCTGTCCCTGCCGGTAAAGACCCAACCGCGCCGGCAGCAGCTGCATTACTTGCGGCAGCAGTGCCACTAGCTTCAGCTGCTTTAGTCCCAGCAATCTGCTTCATTCCGTATTTTGCAGCTTCTTTGGCAGCAGCTGTTGCAACCGTCTTCCCGGCAGCCTTCCATGCCTCAGCACCGCCGCCGTTGCTGTTTGCCTCGTCAGCAGTTGCCTGATTAAGCGCTTCTCTCTGCGCTGGCGTATACCCGAGAGACGCAAAATACTTGTCCAGCGCTTCCTGACTTGAAATGCTCATATCCCGAAATCCTCCTCAGGATATGACCATGGGCCGATCATAGGCGTGCCCGCGAGAGTCGGACGAAGCCCAATTACGCCCGCATCAATCTGCTTAATTTTGCTAATCTCGAGCTGATTCTCTGCATCTTGCCGCAGCTCTGCATAATCCAGCCCGCGCGCCCTTAAGAATCTCCAACAAGTCCCGTCAATAATGGCGTATTCATCAAGCACCAACTCGTCAGTATCAAACTGAATCGTGCTATAGACAAACGTGCTGCTGGTATCAATCCTGGTCCAAGAAATCGAGCCGTCAGATACCGTTCCGCTCAAGTGCGTCGGCGCAGTTGTTCCAGTAGTCGCCGCGCCCGTGCCCCCGCGCGTGTAAACACGGCTGTCATAACTGCAGTAAGTAAGGCCAAGCCAGCTCGTTGATGCAACCCAAGTCCTAGGGCGCACCACGTTTTTAGAGATGTACTCAAACGCAATAATCTGCCCTGCTTCGCTTGCGCTAGGCACTGGGTCAATATACATGCGAGTCCCTTCGCCGTACCCCTTCACCCGGAAACGCTGCCTAGGCTGCGTACTAATCAACCCCGATTTGAATTGCTGCCATTCCTGCGCATTAAGCGGGCCAATTAGCGGCCAACGCTTGTCACGATTCCAAAGTGTTTCAGACTGTCTGCGATCATAGTCGCTAGGAAACTGATAGTAATCAATATCGCCGATTAGCGTGATTGTTCCCTCGCGCTGCAGTTCTGCCCAAATATAATCATCGCTGATTTCGACCAGCGCTTGACGCATCATTGCAAGCAAAAGCTGCGTGTTCCCGTCAGTAGCGCCAACAAGAACGCTCGGGCTGGTAATCTGCAGCCGTCCCGCACATAACTGAGCAGCTTCAAGTACGTTCACGTAGTCACCCAGCCCACTGAATTAATCTTGCAGAACACCTTGCCGGTCCCAACCGCTACGCCGACAGGAGTATTGACCAAAGCATTCATCGCATCCCCAACCGCCGGCCATACGTTCAACGTATCCGCTGCGTCGCTATTTCTCACCATGATCCAGCTGTAAGGAGTGCTAGCCGCTAGCGGCAGAATCACACCGTTATTAGTTGCGGTTACCACAGTTACATTATTAATGCTGCCAGTCAGCGCCGTTGCAGTTCCCTGCGTGTTCCCGTTTGCCGTTACCGTATTGTTCTGAGTGTCGCCCAGCATTTTAGCCTGCTGCGAAGTCAGCCCGATACCGACCAAGTCGCTAGTAAGCGCTGACATTTAGAGCACCGATATATAGCCGTTTGCGCAACAGATTATAGAAGTACTCGCAGTATTCGCTGCAAAGTTAAATGCAGTGTTTACAGTCCCCCTAAGAGGAGTGGGGAAAGTCATTACAAAGCTATTCGGAACAGTGATTGCCGAGTCTGCAGGGATTGCCCCAACCGCAATAATGGTTGCGCCATCTTTAAAATCCAAATTGGGAGCAACTGTCGCATCAGTGTTTTTGCAAGTAATAGAAGTGACATAGATCCTATTGCTTGCAACAGCCGCTTTGATTGCAACGTCTGCAGTGGTTGCCGTACTTGTCCCGCAACCTTGCCAAGTTTCGCCAGGGGGGGCTGCTGTAACAATTAAGCGTCCATTGCCGTCAGTCTTTAAGTGAGAATAGTCGCCCGTGTTGCTTGTCGACGTAGTAAGGGCATCCTCTCGAACCGCACCAATAGAAACAAGGGCATCAGAGCTTGCTGAAGGAATGTCTTCAGCCTTTAAAAGTCCAGTTGTTGCGCTGAGCTGATATCCAGAATCAATAACTGCAAAGCTAGCCCCGCGCTGAGTTGTTGCCATTGGGCAATAATCGCCATCTCCACAAAGCACTGTTGCAGCCTGGTTCGCAACTCCAAGAGTAAATGCTCCTGTCCCAGCTGATAAATGGACAGCATCTTCTATTTTCCCAATGCTCGCATCACCAGCATTGACGGTTGTGTAAAGAACACCAGCCGCAGAAACAGCCATTGGGCCAGGCTGCCCATTGCTAGAAATAAGAGTTCCTAAGGTGTCCTGCCTCGCAGCACACCATTGCGCTTCCGCCACGCTAGGCAATACGCACAGCAGCAACGCTAAAAAAATCTTTCGCATAGTATCACCTAGAAAAACCCCCCGCCTAGCCATCGCGGTAACTAGGCGGGAGGAAACAACACTGAACTAAACAGCTAACCACTTAGTCGGCGAAACTCTGACAAAAAGCCTTCCTGTGCCAGTGGCTGCAGTAATCGCAGCGTTCACCGTAGTTGTAATAAACTCACCAGTTGCTGGATAAATATTTAAAGTGTTTGCGCCGTCATTTCGCACAAGTACGCAATCAATATCAGTTCGACTAGCAGCCGGAAGCCTAACGCCCGTAGAAGCCGCAGTGGTGGACACCTGAACCATGCTTGCAGTCACTGCAAGCGCATCCGTCTGCGTAGATCCAGCAGCGGTCGCAGCGAGCTGAGTCGTAAAACCAAGCAAAGTCGCTGCCTGCGCGTTAATCCCTACGCCTAAAAGCTTAGAAACTGTAGTGGTTGTCATGGTTGTGCCTCTGTTTCCTGTTTAACTGGTCTTCCGCGCTTTTTCGGCGACTCACCGAGTTGAGCCTCGAGCAATTGCGAAAGTTTAGATGATAAATCTTCAACTTGGCTTCTAAGAGATTCATTCTCTCGTCTAACCATGTCGATTTGATAAGTAGCCGCAGTTTTATCTGCGTTCCCTTGGGCGCGAGCAAGATAATTGCGAGCGCGTTCAGAATCCCCCCTAGCGCCCATGCCCATATTCTCAAGGTCGGAAGGATTCATTCCTGCCAAGCGCTCAACCGTCGTAATGTGGTAAGCCTTGTAATGCTCAACCCGTGACGGATCATTTTTAAACAAGAGCATTAGCGGAGTGCCAAGATCATCTTCACTTGCGTTTCTAGCAAACGCATTCCAAGCCTCGGAATACTTGCGAATATCAGACTGCTCGCCAGGGGCCAGCATTGTAATCTTCCATTTCTTGGTTTCCTCATCGAAAACCACGGTATCCTTGATGCGCTCAGAAATAGAAGTGCGGCCGAGCTCCCAAGTATGCGTAATATACACGAAGTTTTTTCGAACGATTCGCCCCTCCTGCGCTGATAGCGCCGGCATTTCCTCAGAAACTACGTGGAATTTGGTCAATACTTTATAAGGGCTGGTGTCGTCGAGTAACTCAACATCATGAAAATCGTCAGCCAAGCCCTCAATATGCGTTGTTTTTTGTAACATTCTTTACTCACAAAAAAAGGCGGGAGGCCCCGAGAAGCCCCCCGCCTGTTAAATTAAGCCGCTGAACCGTCGTCCATAAACGGACGAGCGATTTCAAACTCTGCAAATCCAGCCGCAGGGGTTCCAATAGCGGAAGCACCTTTAGCTAGTTTCACTCGGTCGCCAGCTACTACTGCATCATCAACGGATCCAGCGGTTGCCGTGGCATATACCAAAGCATTGTCTACGTACCCAGCAAGCACCTTGCCTACAGCCTTCCCAGTAATCTGGAACCAACCATAGTTGGAAGCTACGCAAGCGCTCATTGCTACCGCCACAGGGTCGATGGCATTTGCGGCAAGCAGTGCCGTCGCGCCATCGTCGTAAGAGTAGGTCACCCAGGAGCCAACCTCACAAGAGGCCACCCCCTTAAGGTAAATAAACTCCCCAGCGCCATAGGTCGCATCTTCTGCGCGAACAATGGTTCCGAGCGTGTGATTCTGAACCGTGCTGGTTTCAGCGATTGGCTGATACCGAGCAAGATCTTCAGTAATAAAATATGCCATACAAAAATCCTGTTACTAAATTAAGCGTTATTCAAAACACCAAGACGGCGGAAGTTCTTAGCGGTAAGAGCACCCATCCAAGCCAAGTACTCGATTTGAGCATCTTGGTTGAACGAATCTCTCTTAGCCAAACGAACTAGATTGCGCTGCGAGTGCACCGCAAGTTCCATCACATCGGGGTCAATAAAGTACATGGTGCTCGAAGGCATACCAGCAATGGTAGGCTCGAGAACAACTTCGGCTTGCTTGTACTTGTAGGTATTAAACCCAAGCTTAGCGAGCGTTCCGTTCTGGTCAGTCAAGCGCTGAAGAGGATGCACTGCGGACTCGTAGAACCCGTAAGATGCATTATCAGCAAGCACCAACTTCGTTTTGCCCTTGTACGCCTGAATCAGAATGTCGAGCTGATCCATGTAACCAACAATATTCGAAGCGCTCATTGCCACGCCGCCGTCAGTAGTAGCGCGGTAGCGTGCGTTCTGAGCAAAAGAATAAGTTGAGCGAGAGATTCCACCGACAGATCCAGTTGCAGGAGTTCCCGAAATCAGGAGCTGCAATCCACCAACTTGAAGTCCGCCGTCAGCCGTTCCGAGAGAAAGCAGGTCAATATTGAACTGATTCTCAAAAGAAAGCTTCGCGTTCATTACACGAGACTTGAGCAGGTCGCGGTTCTGTGAACGCCCAGAGTTCTGGAGGATTTCACGGCCATGAGCCTGAACATTAAGCGCAACTTGCTTCCACTCGTATTCGAAAGAGCTGAAAACGTCAGTCTGCGAAGTATCAAGCACCTGAGCGCCTGAATACCGCTTATAGCTTCCGTTTTCTGCGAACATGATCGGAATAACGATCTTAGGTCCGCCGTCCTTCATGGTTATGCATCCGTTAGCCTTCAAGAAAGCCGAGAACGCATTCTTAGCAAGGATGTTGTCGAAGAGGTCGTCTTCGAGCATCTGCATCGTGGTTGAGAGTAACTCGTTAAAGTTACTATTTGGGGTTGCCATTTAAATTTCCTTTGTTAATAACCCGCGCTCTCGAGTGCTTCGTCAAGCGCAGAATTTAGTTTGTCTTCGAAGCTTTTTCCCTTTGCCTTGTTCCGCTGCGTTGCAACTGCAGTGCCTGGGGAACCTGTAACAGAGCTTGCCGCCGCAATTGCTTTTTGCGCCGACGCTTTCTGTGGCGGAGTTGCTAAAATGCCAGACTTCCGCGCTTCGCCTATGATAAACTCGTACGCGTGGTGAAGTTGCTCGCTTGTAGGCAAATCAGGCCGAATCTTTTTAATCTCAATTAGCGCATCCGCTATTTGAGGCTCGAACATTTTGACCAGAGGAGCTCTCAAGGCACCTGCTGAATCTTTCCCGTTCGAGAATGCTTCGATTTCTTGATTTGCTTTTTCCGCAGCCTGACCGCGTTTGAACTCTTCTAGTTCCTCACGGGCTGCTTGCGCGGCTTCGAGCGCTTCATCAGTACGAGGATCATAGTAAGGATCCTGCTGCTGAGTTGCGTCATATAGAAGATCTTCAGCGCTCCAGCCCCTTTGTTTCAGCAAGGTAAAGAAAGCCTTCTTTGCCGTTGCGTCATCTTCGGACGTCAGCATTTCGTTCCACGCCAGCACTCGGCTTGTAGCCTCGAGCGGGTCGCGAATTCCTGCCACCGCGAGCTGTTGACGGTAAGGCTCGTAAACCTCCGTCATTTTCTGCTCTATTTGCTTTCCGCGTGAAGATTCGCCATGCAACTTGTTGGCCCACTCTGTGCGCTGCTGGTCGTATGCAATGAACTCATCGCGTACTTCCTTTGGCACCTTGGAGAGAGCTGTCTTAAGCTTGGCGGGCATGTACTCGGGAAGGTCGCTTGCCGGTTCCGGTTGGGGTTCCGGTGCCGCTTCCTCAGAGACCGCCTCTTCTGTCTCTTCTGATGCTGATTCTTCCGTTTTGGTACGCTGTTTTTTTTCGGGCGTTACGCGCTTAGCAATTTCTTGAGTTTCTACAGGGTCTTCTGCCGTTTCGGTTTCTACAGGTTTTGTCTCGGTCTCTGTGGTCGCCTCGATTTCAGCCTCGGCCGCGTCCATTGCTTTTTCAATAATATCGTCGCTCATCGTCTGCCTATTGTTTTTTGGTATTGTTCGAGCAATCGCTCGTTTTTATAACGCAGTTCGTTTCGCCGCGCCGGGTCGCTAAGAATGGCCTCGGTCTTGTGAATTGCGTCCATCACCTTCTGCTCTGTGATTAGCTCGGGCGGCTTATGCGCGTGCCTTGAAAGCAGGTCATTTCCCATGATTGTAAGGCCCTGTTCTTTACAATCGCGGATATACGCTGAGCGGGACTCGTAAACCTTGCCTGTAACAGGGTGAGTAAGGGCGGGCATGGTGTCTTGATGGACCGCCGCCGACATGGCCTCTGCAGCTTCTGAATCGCCAGGAAGCCACCGCCAAACGCCATCAACCTTCTTGTAAATTGTGCGCATTAACAAACACGGTACACAAAACCGTGTTTCATGTAAGTGGAAGAATTTTTGCAGGTTAGGGCATGCTAGCCAATAGCATGAGGAGCTCGTCTTCTTCCTGCTGGTTCTTGGCCTGCTGAGCCAGTACGGCCGGGAGCTCGAGCGCAGCAACAACCTCAGGAGGCAGCTCTATATGCTCTTCCTCGGGAGGCGGGGCGCGCCGCTTTTTAAAGCCGTCTATATCGGCCGCCGTGATATTCCAGAACCACGGTTTAGGCTTGAGAAAAAACAAAATGGTCATGATATTCTAAAAAGCTTTGTCCCACCTGCTGATCCAGCAGTCCCTTTTGAGCCGTCCACGCCTGCGCCAACGCCTGCGCCAAGCCCTCCACCATCGCCGCCGTTTGC
>ERZ724522.393-NODE-393-length-29138-cov-4.230478_pt1 | contig 29138 bp, 24 predicted proteins | sample MGYA00376055_ERZ724522 | MGnify/ENA primary metagenome ERZ724522 (study PRJEB28724, sample SAMN07190884) | wastewater metagenome | isolation source: effluent of sewage treatment plant in Hong Hong | place: Hong Kong | collected 2016-03-17 ...
GAGGGGAAGGCACCTTCAGTAAATTCAACGCCAACATTGAGCGTGGGATTACATCGTATAATGAATTGAATTCTATTTTGAAAAATGCAATGGAACATCTTGCTGTTGTTGAAAAAGACTCTGATAAAATTGATGAGTTCGTAGATTTCATTAAGGCAACAAAATGGAATCTTTATTGTGAGCAGATTATCAGATCATTAATTGAACTCCAAAGTTTTATCAATGGTAGTTTTACAGATTTTGAAGCTCCAGTTAGTAACAAGAGTGGCAATAATAAAAGCAATCAAAAGCAAAAGTTTACAACAAATGCTGCAAGTATTGCCAATTCAATCTCAAAGGATCTCTAATATGAAAAATTGGATTGTCTTAAAAGAGGGATTTCCATTTGCTGGTGCAACAGATAATGCATCAATGGAAATGTTGACAGAATCTGAACTACAGAGCACCTTATCTGGTCGGGATGTTTATGTTTCTGGAGTTGTTCAGCGTGCCGATGCAGAGAATCATAATGGTCGTATTTATCCAAAATCAATTTTACAAAGAGAAGTGGATAGATATAGAGAGATTATGAAAGAGAACAGAGCGTTTGGCGAATTGGATCATCCAGAAACATCAATGGTCGTTAGACTGAAAGAGGCTTCACACATTTTGGTGGATCTTCAATGGAAAGGAAATGATCTGTGGGGGAAGGCAAAGTTGTTAAAGTCTACCCCAAATGGTCAAATTGCAATTGGACTTCATCAAATAGATAAAACAAAGCTTGGAATTTCCTCTCGTGGAATGGGTGCTGTTTCAGTTAGGGAATCAAAAAACTATGTTGATGATTTCAAATTAAGTTGTTGGGATTTGGTGGCAGATCCGTCAACAATTGGAGCGTTTATGGGCTCAACTAACGAATCTTTTGTTCCTACATACAATTATGTTACTAGAGTAAACAAATTTGCTCAAGACATTCTTGATTTTAGAAAGAGGTAAGATAATGAAAGAAGTATTTCGCAATATTATTAATGAACAATTTGAGCTATTCCTCAAGGAAGATGTAGGCATGTCTTTTAATAAGACTATCTATATTGGAACCTATAATACAGATGGAAGTCCCAGAGATGTTTATAAGTTCGACCCATTGGACTCATTAGAGTTCAGAGATGTTCCTGCTCACAAGAGAAACAATATTAAGTTTGATGAAGCTGGTGTTGTTTATGCAGTATCACGAGTTGTGACAAATGGTCAAAAGATTGAAGATTCAAGGGGTCTTTCTGATAAATCAATAAAGACACAAGAGGATCTGAAGGCTATTTTAAAGGATATCAATTCGGGTTTTAGGGTTATGCCCGAGAGTGTTTTAACACAGGTGAAATAATGAAAACCAGTGAATTAGAAAAGCTAATTGAAAAGAGTGTCAGAAAGGTTTTGATGGAAGAGTTTATTCCAAAAATGATTAAAGAATCTGTTGCGGGGGCATTGTCTGTTAGATTAAACGAACAAGCTGTAACAGAATCTTCAAACAATTCTTTTGCTCCATTCAAAAGTGTCACACCCGCAGCACCAACTCAAAAGAAACAAGTTGCGGCAAAGACAACAAAGCAAGAGGATATGTTGATGGAAATGTTGACACCTGTTGATCAGATGGCATTCCAAATAGGATTAGAAAAAGGACTTAGGTAGTGAGTGATTTATGGCAAGAAAAGTTTATAATATAGAGGAAGCCTTAAGGCCAGGAGAAGATCCACTTTCCTTGATTAAAAGGTTTACAAGAAAGGTTGCCAAAGATGGCATTCTTAAAGAACACGCTGAGTCTCTTAGGTACAAAAAGCCATCTGAAGAGGCTCACGAACAAAGAAGAAGGCTAAAAAGGCGTCTGGAAAAAGAACGGAACCAGCATTCATGAAAAACCTGCTCTATTTATCAATAGTTGAAACAGGGAGACAATTTTAATGTCAGACTCTAAACTTTTTGAAACTGTTGTTGGCGATGTTAAGAAGCTAAAAGAAGTGGCTCTTGAAAATGCTAAGCAACAAATCCTAAAAGAAAACCATAAGCAGGTCAAGAGTGCATTTATGGCACTTTTGGAAGCAGAAGAAAAAGAAGAAGAAAAGCCAGAGGATATTGGTGGAGATTTGCCACCAACTGATCCAACTCAAGATGCAGGTGATGTTCCTTCATTGGATATGGGTGCTCCTGCTGGTAATCCTGCGGACCCAAATGCATTGGATGCTGCTGGTATGGGCCAAGCCGAAGAATCTCCAATTGTTGATGCTGTTCCAAATACATTTGGTGCGGGTTCAAAAACATGCACATGTCCAGATGATGATGAGAAGATTGTTGTGACACTTGATGATATCAAGGAGTCATACCTTATGTATGAAGATGAAGATGAAGATGAGACATGGAAGTATGAAAAATATGGAGATGAGAATCTTCTTCTCCCTGATGATGAACTTGAACTTGAAGTTGAACCAGATTTAACATCTATGAAACCACAAGAGGTTTCTGAGCGTGGAGTGGAAGGGCTTCATTATTCATGGACAGAGCCTGACGGAACAATGTTTTTTGAAGATGAACAGGGTGAAATTTATTCCGCAGATGACTTGAATCCAGTTTTGGTTCAAAGAATACTGGCAGTAAGTGGCCCAACATTTGAGGCAAAGAATTTGCTTGCTTCAACAACATCTGCATTTGAGGCTCAGATTAGGAAACATTTTAGAAGCCTGACTGAGCGTCATGAGACAGAAAGAGAGTATTATGAAGCTGAAATCGTACATTTGCAAGAACAACTTGCTACTTACGATCAGATCTTTGAAGAAATCAAGGGGGAGACTGTGAAGCTAAGGCTTCACAATTCTATCCTCCAATACAAAACTAAGACACTTGAGGATGCCTCCCTGAATGAGCGGCAAAAAGCTAAAATCATTGAAAGCATTGCTAAGGCCAAAAGTGAAATAGAAGCCAAGAATTTATATGAGGCAGTTAAAGGCTCCCTTGTTGAATCAACCTCTACGGTTGTTGAGACTGGTTTGAGTGGACTCAAAAGAAATTCTGGTATGGCATTTGGCTCGCGCCTAAATGAAACAAAAGAGATGCCAAAAGAGGATCCTGAGATGGCTCGTTGGCTGAAATTAGCTAATATTAAAAAACAGGAGAAACAAAGTGGACTATAAGAAATTAATTGAAAACTCTGTTCACCACCGCAACATGATGAGCGAGGAAGCTAAGATTGTTAAGAAGTGGGAAAGAATGGGGCTTCTAGAGGGTTTGGAAGATACCGAACGCTCACGTTCTAAGACAAACATGGCAAGGCTTTTGGAAAATCAGATTATTCCAGTCATGCAAATGGCCAAGCTTAATGAAACAACACAAATGGCAGGTGGAGCAATTCAAGGTTTCACAGCAACAATGTTCCCATTGGTTCGTAGAATCTTCGGAGATCTATTTGCCGAGAAGCTTGTTACTGTTCAAACAATGAACCTTCCACACGGATTGATCTTCTATATGGACTACATTCGTATGGATGATTCCTCAACAGCTTCTGTTTATGGACAAGGTGTCGTTGGTTCAGAAATCATCAATGGTGTTTCACTCACTGGTGCAAACGCTGAAACTGGTTTCTACAACATGGGTGGAGCATACTACTCATCACCAACAGGTTCAGCTTCTGTTACACTGACTGGCGCCCTATTGGTTGCTTCTGGTACTGTTGGTGCTGGTAGTGCAACACTAGATGCATATGTGGCATTTGATCCAGATCTTTCTGGTTCAAACATTGTTGTGTATTCACTCCCAGTTGCAGATTTTGCTCAATTTGACGCCAAGCACTATGTTGCAATTAGGGACACCACATCAGCAACATCAGAAGGTGCTGTCCTGTTGAAGCGCCACACTCGTACTCATCCAACTGATTCAACAAAGATCACAGTTGTTTACTCAGGCTCAGTGCTTTACACTGGTGCCGCTGGTAACGTAACTGGTTCATTGACTGGTGCTGCTCGTACTTATAAGTTCCCAATCAAGGATGATTTCGTTGCTGCTACAGCACTTGGAGCAGTTAAGGGTGATCCAACCTGGGGATTTGAATTCGGTGTCTATGGTGATAACGGTTATAACTCAAAGATTCCAGAACTGAACCTGAAAATGGATTCAACTGAAATCACAACCAAGACAAAGAAGCTCAAAGTCAAGTGGACATTGGAAGCTTCACAAGATGTTAATGCCTACCAAGGTCTTGACGTTGAAGTTGAGCTTACTGCAATCATGGCCGAGCAAATCAAGCGTGAAATTGATGCTGAAATCCTAGAAGAACTGGTAAAGGGTGCAACTGCTGCAAAGCATTATTGGTCAACACTTCCAGGTAAGTTTGTCAGCCCAACAACAGGTGCAACCTTGTCAGGTGTTTCATTCACTGGAAATGTCTCAGAATGGAAGGAAACTCTGCTTCATGTTGTCGAGCGTGTTGGTGCAGCTATTCACCGTAAGACCTTGCGTGGTGGTGCCACAGACCTAGTTTGTGATCCAGATATCGCTGCTCTTCTAAGGACAATCAACAGTTTCCGCTCTGATATCACCGTTGAAGATGGTGGCGATGTTGGTGTCACAAAGGAAGGTACACTTGGTAATAAACTGACTGTTCACTCAACAGCTTACTTCCCAAGGAACCTTATCCTGGTTGTTCGTAAGGGTTCAAGCTGGTTAGAAACTGGTTTCGTGTATGCTCCATACATCCCACTTCTAATGACCAACGTTGTTCAAGACCCAGACTTCTTCCAGCCAACAAAGGGTGTGATGACTCGTTACGGCAAGAAGATGGTTCGCCCTGACTTCTACGGCCTAGTCATCGTCCAAGACCTTGGTAATCTCGCCTAATAAGCAATGAACCAAGTTGAGTAAAAGAAGGGGAGCCAAGTGCTCCCCTTTTTCATTTGTGCTATTTAGAACATGACCCAAACCTATTCACTAAAACCACTATCAAATACACCAAAGTTTACACTTCCACCATCTGGTACATTTTCAGAAGTTGTGGACTCTTTACCATTTGGAGTTTATGCAACTTCAAGTCCATTTATAACCGGGGCGGTCAATCAGGTAAAATATGTGTATCAAATGCTTGGTGGGCGGCAGCTTGATATTGAGTTGACAACAGAGAATGTCTATTCATCTTATGAGAGGGCAGTTCTTGAGTATTCATCAATGATCAACGCCCATCAGGCAAAGAACATTTTGTATTCTGTTCTCGGTTACGAAACTGGTACATTTGATTCAAGTGGACAGATAGTAACAGGCGAAGATATCTCCTTAAAGTATCCAAAATTTACGGTTGGAATGGGAAGAGATATTACCAATATGTACGAAAATGCAGCAGGGGTTGGAGGAAATGATCCTGTTTACTCTTGCTCATTTGATACAACATCAGGAGTGCAAGATTATGATCTTGATAGCATCATAAGAGCCCATCCATCATATTCTGGCTCTTTTAGTGGCTCAACAAGACAATTTGTGATCAGGGATGTATACTTCAAAACTCCAAATGCAATGTGGCGATTCTTTGGATATGTTGGAACAATGAATGCTGCTGGGTTTTGGACCAACTTTGGTCAATATGGTTCAGATGCAAGTTTCCACTTATTACCAGCCAGTTATTCTAAGCTTCAGGCAATGACTTATGAAGATGCAATTTACACAAGGGCATCACATTATTCATTCAAGCTTGTGAACAATAAATTGAGAATATTCCCGATCCCAACTGCTTATACACCATCAAAAATGTGGTTTGAGTTTTCTGTTCCGACAAACCCATGGAATCCAGGTTCTGGTTCTGTTGATTCTGGTGCTTTGTCCGGCATAAATAACATTAATACACTTCCATTTGGTAACATTCCATATGAAAATATTAACAGTATTGGAAAGCAATTTATCAGAGATTTCTCTTTGGCAGTCTGCAAGGAAATATTGGGCAATGTTAGAAGCAAATATTCCTCTATTCCTATTCCAAATGGCGATATAAGCCTTAATGGGGCAGAGATGATAGGACAGGCTAAGGATGAACAACAGAGGCTCAGAGAGGGTCTTAAGGGCATTCTGGATGAACTGGCTTATTCTGAGCTTTCAAAGAGGCAGCAAGAGCTTACTGATTCAACAGTTGAGATCAATAAGAATCATGGCTTAAAAATGTATATCAAATAATAGGAGGCAAAAATGTCTGATGTTAATGAATGGGAGTTTCCTACAGAAACAAATGATGCTCCACCTCCTCCACAGTTTCTTAATCAAAGTGAAAGAGATTTTGCTAAAAACATCTCTGATGAAATATCTGAGAGAGTTATTGGACAGCAAATTGTGTATTTTGCAATTGATACTATTAATACACAATTTCATCCTTTATACGGAGAAGCAATCAACAAGGTATTTCTGCCACCAGTTCAAGTTTATGTGATGGTAGAATGGGCCGGGCTTCAAACAAATACATCTGATTACGGAATAGATAGAAAACCAAACTCAATCAATGTTCATTTCTTACACAGAAGAATCTCAGAGGACAAGGATTTATTTGTTAGAGAAGGTGATTTCATCCAGTATGGAAGCTATTTCTATGAAATTTGTACAATAGATAATCCAAGAGAACTATTCGGACAAAACGATCTCAAGGTTGATGTTGTGGCTACTTGCATTAAAGCAAGAAGGGGAACATTTAGAGCATCATGAGTGAACAAAGATACAAAGAAATAACGACAGAGCCTTCTACTCTTGAAACTATAGATATGGCAATGTTTAAATACATTGACGAGAGAATTAATGTATTCTGTGACACAAATGAAGGGTTTAAAAAGGTTCCAGTTAGCTTTGCAACACCAGAACGTTCCTTTATGAGCAAATTGGATGATGGTGTTCGAGATGATGGTGGTTCTCTCATTTATCCGCTCGTTGTTGTGAACAGAATTGGTATTAATAAGTCAAATACTGAAAGGTCGGGGGTTCCAGAACCACAAGAAGAAATTGCTGATATAAAAGGCGGTTCAATCATAATTGGTTCCAAGATCAAACAGAATAAAACGGCTGTTAATCAGAATGCATACTCATTAAGATTGAACAAACAACTTAACCTGCCCGTGAAGTCAGCACCAATAGTAAAAGAGATCATCTATATGTCGGCTCCAGTGTTTATTGAAGTCAAATATGAAGTAAAAATGAAAGCTCAATATATCCAGCAAATGAACCAAATGGAACAAGCATTTATAGTTAACCCAGGCCAATTCAATTACACAAAGATAAGGGAGTCTGGCCATGAGTATGAATGTTTTATGGACGAAGCATTTGCAAGGGAACAAAACCTATCTAATTTAGACGAAGAAGAAAGGACTCTAGAAACAGTTTTGAATTATAGAGTTCTTGGATATTTGGTTGGTTCTGGTCAACAAGAACGTCCAACAATTGTGAAAAGGGAAACTATCACTGAGGTTAAGTTTCCAAGAGAACGAGTGATGCTGGGGGATAGGCTTCTTTATACCTCCAATGGCAAAAAGAGTTATAGAGCCTAAGTTACGAAAAAGCATGGTCTATTTATAAGGAATCTAAGGGAGAAACAATAGATGCCAAACAACAATATCTCTTTTAAGTCTCCTGGTGTTGTGCTCAACGAAGTTGATTTGTCACAAAAGCCAGGGGTCAAGGGTGAAACTGGTCCATTGGTGATCGGTAGGGCTCTTAGGGGACCAGGAATGGTTCCTGTTGAAGTGAGTAGCAAGGAAGAGTTTTATTCTGTTTTTGGTGGGACTGTTCCGGGTGGAAATGGTTCAGATGCTTGGAGAAATGGTGATACACTTTCTCCAATGTTTGGAACATATGCTGCTGATGCATGGCTCACAAATGGAAATAAATTAACATATGTTCGTCTTTTGGGACAAGAACATGAACAAGTGGCAACAGGTGGTGAAGCAGGTTGGAAAGCCTCTTCAACTGGTTTGTCTGCCAATAGAACTGGTGGAGCATTTGGTTTGTTTGTATATCCATCTGCATCTGCCGCAACCGCAGTAACTGGTACATTGGCAGCAGTTTGGTACCTGACAACTGGTTCGATATGTTTATCAGGTAATCTTCGTGGAACAACAACTCCAACAGTTGGAACAGCAGCCATTATCAATTCTGATTCAAATGGTGTGTTCACCGCATGTGTCAAGGATGATACTGGGGCTATTACAGACACACTATCATTCAGCCTAAATGCATCTTCTGACAGGTATGTCAGAAACGTGTTCTCAACAAATCCAACATTGGTCAATTCAGACATTACCAATTCAGACCTAAGAGAAACATATTGGCTTGGTGAGACAATGGATCTTGCTCTTGCAGAAATGGCAACAGGTGCCACAATGCAAGGTTTCATCATGGGTCTAAAGCTCAATGGTGGAACAGAGGAAGCAAACGACAATACTGTTGCTGCACAAGCGTCCAAGACTGGTTGGTTCATTTCTCAAGATATAAGTGGGCGTCCACAAGATTATAATCCAGAAAACATGACAAAGCTGTTTAGGCTTGTTTCATTGGACTCTGGAGATTGGAACCAAAAGAATATCAAGATTTCAATCAAGGATATTAAACCAGGAAATGCTGCCATTGGTCAGTTTGGAACATTTACTGTTCAAATTCGTGAAATGGGTGATCGTGATGGTGCTGTTAAGTCAATCGAAACATTCACAAATTGTTCATTGAATCCAGCAGATGAATCAACATATATTGTCAACAAGATTGGTGATCAATATGTTTCATTTGATACAAGCACAAGAATGAACACTGTTATTGGTCTATATCCAAATAGGTCAAGATATGTTCGTGTTGAAGTTTCACCAGAAGTTGAAGCAGGAATGTCCAACTCAGAATTGATTCCATTCGGTGTCCTTGGACCATTGGTTTACAAGGGCTTTGCAATGTTCTCTGGTTCTGCTAACTACTACAACTATGGAGCTAGCTTAGAATCAGAATCAACATTTAACCCATTTGTCGTATCTAAGACAAACATTCCAGATAAGACACAGGCGACAAAGGCTGTTGATTGTGGAACGCTTGCATTCACTGGCACATTCAGCATGGGTAAGATCAGGACTAGGGCAACAAGTCAAACTGGTTCTCTTCCAAGGGATAAAGATGTTTACTTTGGTGTTTGCACAGATGGACTATCACCAAAGTACATTGGTTCGTTTGGAGATATGCTTAGGGCAAAACCAGCATCAGTAGATTCCTTTACCCCAGCTTCTTATACTGATTATGCATTCAAGTTCTCACTTGATGATCTTCGCTGGGTAAACGGTTCAACTTCTAAAGTTGAATGGGTGACTGGCTCTAGAGCAACCTCAACAACTGGAAATCCAATTGCTGGTTCTTCAATTACTGCTGGTGGTGCTTATAACAATGCTGGAACATTTGCAGCAACTACACCTTCTTACAAGAATGTATTGAATGCTGGTTTCAACAAGTTTACAACTGTTCTACATGGTGGAACAGACGGCCTAGATATCACTGAAAAAGATGCCTTCAGGAATACCCTGCTTGGTTCTGGTTCAGAGACAACAAACTATGCTATCAACTCTGTCAAGAGAGCAATTGATATGTGCCGTGATCCAGAGCAATTAACATTCAACCTTGCATCAATTCCTGGTATTTGGGATAGTTCTTTGACAGCACAGCTTATTGACATGTGTGAATCAAGGGGTGATGCTCTTGCAATCATTGATATTGAAAGTGATTGGGTTCAAGATGCAGAAGGCAACTTCTCATCCAAATCAGATCAAATGGCAGTTCCTTCAACTGCTGTGACAGATTTGCAAGCAAGAAGCCTTGATTCAACATATGGTGCGGCTTACTATCCATCTGTTAAGATCAAAGACAATGCAAATAATAAGACTCTGATGTGCCCACCATCACCAGTTGTCCTTGGAGCGATTGCTTATAATGACAGAATCAAGGCTCCTTGGTTCGCTCCTGCTGGTCTAACCAGTGGTGGTCTAACAAGTGGAGCAGGTGGAATTCCAGTCCTTGATGTTGCAGTTAGGTTGACACAAGAACAACGTGATTCTCTGTACGAGGCAAATATCAACCCAATCGCTAAGTTCCCAGGCGAAGGCGTTGTCATTTGGGGCCAAAAAACTCTGGCAGCACTTGACACAGCATTGAATAGGGTTAATGTTCGTAGATTGATGATTGAAGTTAAGCGCGAAATTGGAAAGATTTCCTCAAGCTTCCTGTTCAGCAATAACGTAACTGATACATGGACAAGGTTTAAATCTCAATGTGATGCTCCACTTTCTTCAATAAGAGATCGTTACGGTATCACTGAATTCAAGGTTGTTCTAGATGAGAAAACAACAACAGCAGATTTGATTGACCGTAACATCATGTATGCTAAGATTTGGATCAAGCCAGCAAGAGCCATTGAGGGAATCTGGGTTGATTTCAATATTACAAGTTCTGGAATTAACTTCTAGTCTACTTAAGGAAATAGGAGAATCATTTAATGTCTTTTTATGGTAACAGATTAAGCAATCCAAAGCGCAAAAACGCCTTTAGGGTTATTGTTCGTGATGGTGATAATGACATACTTCTACCATTTTCCGTGGCTTCAGCCGACCAACCAAAAATGTCGGTTGGCGAAGCCAGGGTTAATTTCCTTAACCATACATTCAAATATCCAGGAAATGTTTCTTGGGAAGATGTGTCAATCACATTTTATGAATCAGTTGGTAATGGAGAAGAAGGCTCAACCATTCTTAGTGCCCTTAATGGAATCTTCAAGAATTCAGGTTATTACTTGCCAACAAGCATGAATGCCCCTGGTGATCAGGCTTGGAGGACAGTATCCAAAAAGGATTCAGTTTCGGCTCTAAAACAGGTCATTATTCAACAACTAGAAACTGGTAACAGCCCTGTTGTTGTTGATGCCTGGAAGTTACAAAATGCTTGGGTTAAATCAATTTCACCAGACCAATTGGATTATGCTGGTGAGGAAGTTATGAAGGTTTCCGTTACATTTGCATATGACTTTGCAGAACATGCAATCGGCGGACAATTTAATAGTTAATAGGTGAGAAATGTCAAGGAACCAGAATAGACTTGGTTCTGGAATGAATAAGGCCCCAAATGCAGACATTGCGTCTACTTTGGGGCTTTCCTTTCCAAAGCCAGTTGAAACAGTAAGGCTCCCATCAAAGGGGCAATTTTATCCAGAGGGTCATCCTCTACACAATCAAGAAGAAGTAGAAATAGGAATCATCACTGGAAAAGAAGAGGATATTCTTTGTAATCCTGCTTTTATCAAAAATAACACTGTTATTGACAAACTGACAGAAGCATTATTGGTCGATAAAACAATTGATGTAAAGAGCCTCCTATCAGTGGATAGAACAGCAATAGGCATAGCTGCCAGAATTAGTGCATATGGCTCAAACTTCAAACAGTCCGCCAGATGCCCAGCTTGTTCCCATGTCAATGAGTTTGACTTTAAACTATCTGAACCAACAATTTCAGAACCAGACTTTCAAGATAATGAAGATATTGAATGGCTTGGTGGAAACATGTTTAAAACAATGGGTCCAATAAGCAAATTTGAAGTTGTAGTTAGAATCCCAACCGTTCAAATTGAACAAGAGATTCTTAAGCTATCCAAAGAAGATGCCGAATTTGCTCTTAAGACAACTCTTGTGAGAAAGTTCATTGTATCAATCAATGGTCATGACGATCCCGCCCTCATCAAACAATATGTTGAAGAGATTCCAGCAAAAGAATTGATGCACATTTCAAAAATTCGATCTTCCATTGAACCAACACTTACATTTCACAAAGAAATGAACTGTGAACAATGTGGACACGAAATGGTTATTCAACCAATGGTAACAAAGGATTTTTTCTACCCATACTTGGACTAATTCTAAACAAGTCCCTTTGTGAGTTCAAGTTTGTTAGTGTGGAACCTGAAGTTTTATTTATAGATAAGGGTTCCACACAAAGGTATATCCTGCAAAGGGAAGAAGAATTGTTTTCGTTATCAATGCATGGTCACTTATCTTACACAGAGGCTTATTCATTACCAGTGCCTCTTAGAAGATATCATGTTGAGATGCTTGAGAGACATTATGAACAAGTCAAAAAGGCTCAAAAAAACTAACATTCTCTATTTATTCACATGAGCATTGAAACCGACAGACTGACCAGCATAATCGCAAGTGCTATTAAAGAAGGATTTAGGAACCTAAATGATAAGTCTGGTTCTTACTATCCAACACACAGAACAAACGTTGATCTGTATGCATCTAGATCACTTGGCTCTAATCATGCGGGCATTCAGAATCCTAAACTTATTGATGCATTGAATTCTCTATCCAATTCTTTGCAAAAGATGGATGTTGACAGGAGCAGTTCAGAAAATCGTCTAAAAAATGCATTTGATAATAATGAAGGCATTAAAAGTCTAAAGAAATCAATTGATGACTTGATAGATGGGTTGAACCAGTCTTTTGATCAGGGCAAAATGAATGAATTGGCCAAACTTTCAACTGAACTATACAAGATAGAAAAGTATTTAAGAACCACACAAGTTCCAATCCAGGATAAATCTGAGCATTGGGCACACAACATGCTTGGAATCAACTATGGTTCCGCAGAAATGATTGAAAACTTCAAGGAGTTCTTTAAAGCACAAAATTCATATGCTGAAAAAATGAAAGTTGTCCAGGGGACTGTAGAGTCTATTGCAAATGGACTCAAACGAGCAATAACCCCAGCAACAGTAATATTGGCATCTATTAATGCTCTTGTAACATATACTAAACAATGGACCAGAGAGCTTGATGAAGGCTTTGCTTCTTTTAATAGGAACACTGGTCTTTTAGACAAACACATTGATTCATTGATAACTAATGCTGAAGCATTGAGGTATCTTGGTATAACAACACAATCAGCAGCCGACTCAATGTTTACATTGTTAAATACAACAATGTCTGTATCAAAGCTGTCTGATGTTCAAATCCAGCAATTGTCACAACAGGCTTCAATAATGGAAAGGTTTGGAGTTGACATTTCAACCAATGCCAAGAATATGGGTCTTTTGATGGAAGTGTTTAGAAAGAGTGCCGGTCAAACTCAAGCTTTCAATCAAAAGATGGTTGCATTAGGAAGAAGTCTTGGCATGAGTCCAAAACAGATAGCTGATGCATTTGGTTCTAGTGCCGGAGTATTGTCCAAGTATGGTGAAAATGGCATTCGTGTATTTGAAGGGATGATCCGTTCTTCGAAGGGCTTGAACATTGAAATGCAAGAGCTTATGTCAATTGCAGAAGGATTCAATACCTATGATGATGCTGCTAGCAAGGTTGGCAGACTTAATGCTATTTTGGGTGGTTCATATCTTAATTCTATTCAGTTGTTAAATGCATCCGAGGATGAAAGAATCAGGTTGCTCCGTGAAGGTCTAAGCATGTCTGGTAAGAATATCAACATGCTAAATCAACATGAGAAATTGGCATTGATGCAGGCTTCTGGTGTTAAAGACATGGCAACATTCAATAGAATGTTCCTAACTTCTCAAACAGAATTCTTGGAAATGCAAACAAAGCAGGCAACAGAAACAAAGACGATGAATGAATTGGCTCAAGAATCAATGAGTATTGGAGAAGCTTGGAGGGGCTTGATGATGGAATTGGCTCCTTCTTTATCATTTGTCATTAAGATACTAAGAACTGCTGTTCAATGGACGGCAAGTTTCTTCCATGTGCTTAATGAAAAGACTGGTCAATGGGCAGGTGGCATTGTTGGTGTTGTTATTGCTCTTGGTGGTTTATATGGAGCAATGAGAGTTGGTATTGCAATGTTGAATTTCTTTGGTGTTATGATTTCTGGTGTTGTGCCTGCAATAACTGGTTTTTTTGGAGCAATAACTGGTGGGGTTACCTCTTTCCTTAGTGCAATGGCCGGTGCTGGTCCTTTGATCATTGGTGGAATGTCGGCAATATCAAGTGCATTTGTGGCCGCCCTTCCAGCAATAGGAATAGCAGTTGGAACACTTGCGGCTCTTGCTGGGTCTTTTTGGATGGCTGCCGAAGCAAAAAAAGCATGGAGTGAAGGTTCATCAGAAATGATCATGATTGACAAGATTGCAAAAATTAGTAATGGTGCCGAATCCTTGTCAATCCTAACAGGTGTTTTTACAGCATTATTGGACTCTATTGAAAAAATGAACGAAGGTTCTTTTGATGGAGCGGCTGATGCTCTTGATAATATCATGAACATAAAAATCAATTCAGCTGTTGTTTCAGGGCTTCAAAGCATTGCTAGAGCCACCAGAGAGATCCGTGCCGAAGCAGTTGCCTCTCTAGTGGCCCTTTCTGCCCTTTCTGGTCAATCGGTGGGGTCAGGAGCCATGGTAGCCTTGGCAGGCAACATGAACGGCTCTACGCGCAGCCTAGGCGCCTCTGTGGTCAATGCAATAACCAACATGAACAGTGTGACAAATAGCACCAATGTTGATAACAAAACAGGTGGCCCAATGGTTATCCAAGTGGTTCTTGATAGAAAGGTCATTGGTGAGACAGTTATTGACTATCTAGATGATTCAAGAAGGCTAACAGCCAGGAGTTCCAAGACCTAATGAAGAAGAGAATACCAAAAAGGATGACCAGTATTGCTCCTGGTTATGAAGTCAACATTAGAGACAAGGCATTACAGAGAATCCGCATTGTTCATCTACCAACATCAAGGTCTGTCATGTTTTCTGCATTTGATATCAAATTCGGAAACACTTTTGATGTTCAGTGGCAACAAGAGGAAGTGTTTGGAAGGATGGATCCTATTGTTGGATACAAGGGAACAAAAAGAAATGGAAACATTTCTTGGTCAATACCATCATGGTCAATTGATCAAGCAAGAGAGAACATGGCAAATGTGGATCACTTTTTGAGTATGCTGTATCCGGTATTTGAAGATGGGGATCTAAAAAACACTCATATTAAGGCCCCACCATTGCTTTGGTTATCCTATTGTAATATCTTTTCATCAAATTCGTTTGCAGTCAAAGAAACAATAAGGAACCCAGATTATAACCCAATGTCATCTGGTCAATCAATTGAGAACATAAATGACATTCAGGAGTTTGTTTCAAGAGCTTCTGATGAAAGGGGACTTCTTGTTGCTGTTAACGGTTCAGTTACTATTGACAGAGACGAAGAGAATGGAACATTTACATTAGCACCTGGATTAATAGTTCCAAAGATAATGAAGATCAATTTTTCATTTACAATATTACATACCGATCCATTGGGCTGGAACTCATCTGGTAATTTCAGAAGCGGCAATCAATTTCCATTTAAAGTCCCATATCATTCACAAGGAACAATGTCTGTAAACAATAATAACAAAGACTTTGAAGCTACAGATAGCACTCCAGCAATGCAGTCACTCAGAGAAGATTCAACAACAAGCTTCAGAGGGCTTCCAAGTACAAATGAAATGGTTGAAAGAGCATGGTTTCAAACAAACGTCCTAAGGAAATAAAATGACTATTTCTAGATATAAGCAAGAGGACATATTCACAAATAATTCAGAACAATATCAATCTGTATTTGCGGCCAAGAATATAAATAAGATTCGTCAATATGGTTTGATGAAACTTAAATTCCCCACAGATAAAGAGTTGGCTAATTTAACAATTGAAACTTATCAATGGAATTCTGGAGATAGATTATTCAGATTGGCTCATGAATATTATGATGGAAGATCTGAGTTGTGGTGGGTGATAGCTTGGTTCAATGGTGTTGAATCAGAATCTGATATTCTCCCAGGTGCCAATGTGATGATTCCGCTTCCACTTGAACGCATTTTGACATACATGGGGGTATAAGGTGGACTTTTTTCCAGCAGAAGCATTCCTTACATCATCAGATGTTGAGAAACTTGTTGATTCCCCAGGCAAATATACTCCGACAAAACCATTCGGCCCAAAGGCCAAACAACAGTTTCTTCTTGAGAACTTTAATTCAATTCGTTCTTTCCATGAGGAACAGAAGTATCAACATTTGATAACAGTTGATAATGGTGTTGATAACCTATCGAATAGAATTAACAAGTTTAAAACTGATGAAATCGAAGAGTTCCTAAACATAGAAGGCTTCAGGGCATCATATCTTGTCCCTTATATAAAAATGTTTTATAAGCCAAAGGACTCAGAGTCAGAAACTGAAATAATGTTTGATGGATATTATTCTCAAGAACATGTTGATACAATAACATTTATGAACAATAGCACCAGTGGAGTTGGGCTTAAATCTGTTTCATTAAAGATAAACGATCAGTTGCCAAGCGATGTTAATATCATGTGCAATGTTGAATTGTTTTATGATTCATTGATGAGCATGATGAACACTCAACATAAAAACCTATTTGTTGTCCCGGCCAAAAAGTCTGACTATAATGCGAAGGACTACAGAATCAAAATGATATTTGGGTGGGCTGTTCCACATGATCCACAGGAGCAATTGATCTCAAGAAAGTTGAAAAACATTATTCAAAACAATTTGTTCATGCTGAATTTGGAGTTGTTGAATCATACAATTTCATTTGAACAAAATGGAACAGTCAAAGTTGATATCAATTATCAAGCGGCATATAGTGTAATATCTGATTCAAGAAAGGCTAATGTTCTTAGACCAAGATACCTAGAAGGTGTTTCCAATTGGGATGAAATCCTCGCCCCAGCCTTACAAAAGGCAAATGAACTCTTATCGAATCCAAGTCTTTCTGATTCAGAGAAAGAAAGGCTGAAGCTTGAGCGTGACAGGTATGAAGAACTATTAACCAGAGCCAATCAAACCCAAGTGGCAATAAACTATAGAACAATTGTTGAGAGAATCAATACGTCAGATAGAATGTTCCTTGTTAAAACCAAAGTATCTGAAGGTGATGTGTTTGAAATTGCAACCAAGCCAAAACCTGTTAAGACAAGACAATCTGGACAATTGAAGGCATTGCTGGAAGTCAACACAAGTAGACTTAATATATTCACAGATGATCCAAGAGTTGAAGCCCAATGGAATGAGTTTGATCAAGCACTTGAAAAATCATATGGTGATGAAGCTGAGTTTGATCCAACTCAATTGAACATTGTGTATACAACATTTGGCGCCATTTTGGATGAAATGGTAAAATTGATTGTCAAGGACGAAACTGGTCATATTGATCCTGATGAAATTCCAAGGATCATTTTGGGAACATTAAATTATACAAATAACTTCAATGTTCCCTGGATGAATACATCAATGAGGTTGGTCGATTTTCCAATTGACATGGAATTCTTTAATATTTGGTTTGTCACCAATGTTGTTAGACAAAAGGCACAAACTTTGACTCTATTTGAATTTATAAAGAAATTCATTGATGACATTATCAGGGATCATTTTATCAAACTTCAAAGCTATCAAGTGTCATCAACAACTCAGTCACTTCAGATCAATTTGGATTCAATCTATTCATTCATCAAACATGATCCAGGAGAAGAGTTGAACATTGAACAATTTCAGAACATGTTTGAAAATGCATATTCCTCAGAGTCTGGGAGTCTTTATAGCTATTACATAATAAACATGTATTACATGAAGCCTAGTCAAATGACTGGCAATTACGATAAGGATCTTGAGTTGGGAATCTATCATTTTCCATTGGGAAATTCCAAAGGATTGATCAAGTCTGTTTCATTCAGTAAGATGGATGATGTTAAAATGCAGGATGCAAGAATTGTAGGTCAAAACATGAACACATCTGGGGAAGTTCTAAAACTTCCCTATAATATCAAAATGAACATGATTGGAAACAACCTGATCAAGAAAGGTTCATACTTCTATATTGATGCCACCATATTTGGCCAAAGAGAAAGAGAGGCAGTTAATACTATTGGCCTTGGCGGTTATTATATTTGCACTGGAGTTCAACACAAAATTGAACCAGGAAAGTTTGAAACCCAAATAGATGGAACCTTCCAGTCTTTTTCAGGAGAATGATCATGCTTAAAACACTGTTTGATCAAGAGTTAACTGTTTCAATTAAAGATCCAAAGCTAGGCTTTTATAATCTAGATAATGATCTAGTAATTCCAGATCCAAATAAACTGATTGTAAGAAATGAAGTAACATATATTCCTTTGATCTATGATCAATGGTTGGGTTTATCTAAAGACTTAGAACATTTAAACAGATCTATTGGATCCATAGGTTTAGGATCTTATAAACAACCTGTTGTTTCATATATGGATCCAATTGGTTTGTATAACCAATACTTAAATGTGTTTTCCAATCGGTTATTCAAATATGTTATTGGGTTGAACCCCAGCAACAATTTTTCCCTTTGGGACCAAATGGAACATTTTGGATTGTATCATAAATCAGCTTCCAAGTCAAGTCCTTTCTTGTTTAGCTCTTGGTTGCCCTCTAAGTTCGGTCACTTAGCTACGACTGGCCTGTGGATCTCTTTTGATCCAGGCAAAAGGTCGGCCGACCAAATAAAACAAGAAAGGTATTTTAGTTTGTTTGAATCAATATGTTTGAACAATGGCTTTGAAATAGATCCAAATCAACCATGGAAAATTAGGTTCCATCCAACAAAAGACAAAACAAATACCCTCCCCAGCTTTTATATAAACATAGGGGCACAAGACTACACCATCTTCAAAAACGCCTCCAGGAGCCTCTATACGGCCTTTTGTCAGTTGGTGCCTACCAGCACCTTCCCTGTGCTCCTAAATGGCACAGATTGCGAAACCAGAGCCACCATGAGGATTCCAGGTGGCGACCTTGAAGAACGGGATTGGTTGAGGTGGTTCATTCAGTTTAAAATGCAGGAACAGAATCTTGTTTTCCCAAAAGAGGTTCAAAACGAAGTCTTGACACAGGCAATGAGTTGGTTTATGATGCATGGAGAAGCCAAAATGATCAAACAATTAAACCAAACTGTCGTGCAATATGGAAAATCAACAATTTAGTTTCTATTATTCTCCAAAATATGCTTATGAGGATGTAAAATATCTCTATGTTTATAGTGGAGGAAAGAAACCATGGGAACTTTCTGGACATTTTGCTCAAAAGGCTGGTGAATTTGATCAGAAATTGTCAAAATTTGATAAAATCTTCCAAACAGTTGGATTCTCAACCAAGAAATATCCTTCTTATGTTGAAGAAGAGCGTCAAATTATTGAAAATATGGTCATTGAGGCAAATAAATCATTATTTGACAATGTAAATCCGCATGTTTCAATGCTTAATGACCTGTATGGTGTCATTTCTAGGATCAATGAGCATAAATTGTCTCCAAACTTGAATAGAAGAGTTTGTTACGACATGTTTTCATCTGCTACAGGTAGGTTAGCAGACAGAGAATTTCCAATCATGTCTCTTCCAAAAGAAAAAAGGTCCATAATCAAGCCGAATAATGATTGTCTGCTTGAACTTGATTTCAATGGAATTGATCCAAGGGTTGCTTTGTTCCTTAGTGGACACAAACAGCCAAAAGATGACATTTATTCTCATATTGTGTCCAAACTGCCTGGAACAAAAACAGATCGGCAGCAAATTAAGACAGCCTTCTTTCAGTTTTTGTATGGTGGAGTTCAAAACGACTTGTTATCCACTACATTTGACAAGGACAAGATTCTTTCGTCTTATGATGGAGAAAGGTTGATCAATATATTTGGTAGAAATGTAAAGACACCAAAGGAAACTGCTGTATCATACATGATTCAATCAACATCAGCCGATGTTATCTATGAATTGATGATCAAGATTGATAAGTTCTTAAAAGACAGAAAGTCATTCATCAAGTTTTCAATTCATGATTCAATTGTGATTGATTTGAGTCTCGATGATAATGATATCATTTTTAACATTGTAGATATTTTTTGTAATACTAGGATTGGGTATATTCCAAACATAAATGCATCAGTTGGTGATAATTTTGGAGAAATGAAGAAGATATGAAAACAATAGTATCATTTGGTGCCTGTGGAGAAAGGGTTGCATCTTTCTTTCGTGGAAAGAAGAGTTATAATGTAAAATGCGTATCTGATAAGCCAATAAATGATGACACAATAAGGTTTCCAACTGTTTCGTGGGAACAATGGATAACTGATATTGAAAACAGGTTCCCAAATGATCTTATGGAAAAGCTTGGGGCAATTGATCGTGAAGTTGCAGTCATTTTGAGAGGCGGGAGTGATATTTCAATAGGAGCCTGCATGTTCCTTGACAAGATCAAAGATCATGACATTGATATCATCTTTCTTAAGACAGAGGCAAACAAGAAACAAGACTTCCTTTTCCAGCTTCTTCAGGAAAAGACAAGGCATGGTTCTTATTCTAATATGTTCATATTTGACTCTGCAAAAATTCAGAAACAAATATCGGGCTTGACCTTGAAGAATCTTCATGATAAGGTTAACTCACAAGTCGCCACCTCGTACCAACAATATGACTGGTGTAGACATTCTGCTCCTTCTGTTTCTTTTGTATCTGAAACCAAAGAATATGCAAGGATATGTTCTCTGACAGTCATCAACAAAGAAAACGCACTTAGTATGAGCGAATTGGAACAACCTTTAGAGGCAGATATTAGATATCTTGTTCCAAGCACTGTTTTTGACAAAGATGAGGGCTTGATAGATAGAATAAAAGTTAATAATGAAAAAGTAAAAAGCGTTGTGGCTGGCAATATCAGTCATGCTATTTATGAAACCCCAAATGAGGATCAGAGCGAAAGGGCCATTGTGTGCTATAAGACTCAGATGATCCAGGGGTATATAAGTTCCCAATGATTGGGATGAATTTAACCGATGTAGATGGCTACATCAAAAGGACTTAGGGCTATATGGCTACATTTAATTTAGAAGAGTTTAATAAAAACCTGACAGACAAAAAGAAACAAGTTGAGGCAGCCTTTAATACAAAGGCTGACAAAGCAGAGAATGGCTTGTTCTATAAGTTCCGTGATGGAACAAATATGATTCGGGTTTTACCCCGTGTAGAAAATGGCAAGTGGGTAAATGATGAACTACCTTGGGTTCCAACACACGTCCATTTTAGGATTGGAACAGGTACACCTTTTCAGTGTATTAAGGTTACTGAAGCTGGGGCAACATGCCCAGCATGTGATTATGCTTGGTCTTTGTTTGAAACAGCAAAGAACAATGATGATAAAGAGGCCATGAAGGCTGCAAAAGACTTGCTTCCAAGCTGGAATTCTTTTGGTTGCTGGGTTCTGGATCTTAATCCAGACAGTAAGGATAAAACTAAGCCCCTTTGGTATTCTTGTGGACAGAAGCACACTGATGCTATGATTGCACAGATCCAACTGTCGGCCAAACTTAAGTCAAAGAATAAGTATGATGGTTCGCCTTTCTTCTCACACGCAACAGAAGGTCAAATTCTGATTGTAGAAAGAGATGCTTCAAAGGCTAAAGACAAGCAGATGGCGTGTGAATATTCAGTTGAAAACGATGAAATCCATGTTCTTGAAGGTATTGAACCATCAGATGTTCCTTCTATGGAAGAGGTTTATCCTATTCTGTCTAGGGATGAGGTTAGGCTTAGGGTAGCCGAGGCCCAGGATAAGGTTTCAGAGGCCAATTCTTCTTCTGGTGAGGAACGTAGGGGTTCTTCTGATAAGGTTGCTGATAAGGTTGCTTCTGTGCTCACCAAGGTTGGAAAGAAAACAGCAGTCATTCCAGAGGCCATTGATGATGGTGATGCTGAATTCTGATTGATCATATGATCTATGAGGGCTGGTGAAGAACTGGCCCTCAATGGATACAGCACTTGAACTTTGCGTGCAACTGGTCTATACTGTATCCATGGACATTAAGTCTATTCAAAACAAATGGATACAGTGAATGGCTCTTGAAAAATCAAAATTTAATCAATTAAAGAAAAGCATTGCAAAGACTCTAGGGTCAGCAGAAACAGACTTTGAGTTTACAGATCCAAAGGATTGGATCTCTACTGGCTCAAGACTTCTTGACTATAATATCTGTCAGGGTAAAGTGGCGGGTATTCCTGTTGGTAAGGTAACTGAGATTGCTGGGTTGAATTCCGCAGGCAAAAGCTTTATGTCGGCAATTATTTGTGCCAATGCTCAAAAGAAGGGCATTGTTCCAATTTACATTGACTCGGAGTTTGCCGTCCAGGAAGATTTGCTCAGAAAAGCTGGTGTAGATATTGAACAATTTGTAATCATTTCCCAAAACAAATTGGAGACAATTTTTGCAACTGTTGAATCGGTAATGAAAGATAACGTTGACACGAGGTTCCTATTCGTGTTAGACAGCTTGGCTAACTGCATCACTGACGACGAGTCTGAGGAATCCAATTTAACAAAGACTTTTAACCCACACTCATTTATGGGTCAAGGTCCAAAGGTTGCTGGAAAGGGATTCAGGAAGTTGTTAAAGCCATTGTGGGAGACACAATCAACCATGGTGGTTGTTAACCATCTAAAGGATAACATTTCGGCCGATAGGTATGAAATGATGATCAATCCATATAGAACGCCGTTCGGTTCTGCTCCAGCGTATGCTTACAGCTTAAGGCTATGGCTAACAAAAGCAAGAACAAAAGATGGCAGGCTGGAAACAGAAACTGGTGATCTTGTTGGTAACAAAGTTCGTGTAGAAAACAAGAAGAACAGATTTGGCCGTGAGCGTAGAAAGATTGACATTATATTGAATTGGGGAGATGATTCAGTCTCCATTTCGGATGAACAGCTTTGGTTTGAAGCTCTGAAAGATGCAAATTGTCCACATATTATTTCCGGCCAAAGAAATACATTAAAATATGAAGATGGTACAGAAGAGAAGTTTTATTCAAAAGACTTCTTGTCCAAATTGAAAGAACCAAAGTTTGCAAAGAGAATTGAAGAATGTTTCAGGGATACATTTCTGTATGCAACTGCATCAGATCAAGTTCCACAAACTGAAACAGATGTTGAGTGAGTGTGTTTTAACCCTTAAGCCTTAATAGGTGGCAAAATGAGTAATGAATTAGTTGTTGGTTCAGAGTATTTCCTTGATATGGTTTTTAATGATCACCTCAAAGCAGAGGACAAGTCTAGGCTCTATTGGGAACTAGACCTTGATATGGATTTCTTCCATCAGTTTGGGTATGATGCCTTCCGTTCACGAAAGCTCATTCTGGTTGAAAATGTCAAGGATGATGATGGTAAGGTTGTTGCGTATAGGTTTTATGATGATTCATCTTCTGAAAACCCACATGTTGTGATTTCTGTCACTGATGCCCAAACACTTTTGGAAGGGTACAAGGCTAAATTCCCAAATGATCCGCCAATCTTGTTCAAGGTTGACGAGAATTTTGATTATACCAAGTATGCCCAGCAAATGAGCAAGCCATGGTTGAACCCACTTGCTGTTTCTGGTGATCTTGATGAGTCAGATACAATCAAGTTCTTGCATTGGGTACAGTATGCTCGTGATGCTCTTATCTGGAAAGAGGCTCAATGACAGAGCCTGATAAGGCTAGGGTTCTTATCATAGATGGGATGAATATGTTCATTAGAGCATATATGGCAGATCCCTCTGTTGATTCAAATGGAGAACATATTGGGGCCGTAACAGGCTTTATCAAAATGCTCCAAAAGTATTGCAGAGAGGTCTGCCCATCTTTGGTATTTATTGCTTGGGATGGTGCTGGTGGTTCCAAGAAAAGGAAAGAACTCAATCCTAACTATAAATCCGGCAGGAAGCCAATTCGTCTCAACAGGAACATTGAACTTCCTATTGATATGGAAAACAAAATGAAATACAAGCAACAAATGGATCTAGTTGATGTTCTGGATCTGTTGCCTGTGTATCAAATTGTTTTGGATGACATAGAAGCAGATGATCTGATTGCTTATCTTTGTAATAAGTTCATTTGTGAAGATTATAACAAGTTCATTGTCTCTAACGATAAAGACTTTCTTCAGTTGTTAGATGACTGTACCTTCCTTTTCCGCCCAGCCGAAAAGGATGAATTGTATTGGCATGGACTTGTTGTTGAAAAATATGGCATCCACCCAAACAACTTTGCATTGGCTCGTTCTATCTGTGGTGATAGTTCAGACAATATTGATGGCGTTGCAGGCGCTGGACTTCCAACAATTGCCAAGAGGTTCCCATTCTTGTCAAATGATGAGGTTCATTCTCTTGATCAGATTCTTGATAAGTGTAGAGAAATGGGAACCAAATATAAGGTTATCACAGCTATCCTTGAAAATGAATCAAAAATCAGAGACAATTATAACATCATGCAACTTTATAGTCCGTCGTTGTCTTATGAGTCAACAAAAGAGTTGAATAGGTTTGTTGATGAGACAAATTTATCCTTTGACAAGAAACAATTTGAACTTCTGTTAAACAAGAAGGGAATCTTTGGGCTTAGCCTTCAGAGTCTTTATTCTTCAATGGAAGATATAGTAAGGAACAAGCTGAATGTTAAAAGAACTTAGTGGTGTATCAGATCAATTAGAAAATGTTGATAAAAGGGATTTAGACCACTTTGGAAATGAGTTTCAAGAAAAGTTGGTCAATCTGATGATCATTGATCGGCAGTTTTGTGATCAACTTCTTGAAGTTTTTGAAGTGAAATATCTTTCCAAGAAACATCATCAAAAGCTTATTGAGTTGTTGATTGAATATAAGAGACAATATAACAATACGCATCCTTCTCTTGACACAATGAGGATCATGTGCAATAGTTTGGAACTAGATAACGAAGCCCTTCAGGGTAAAATCGTAGATCTTTTCCAAAAGATTAGAAAGAGGGATTCTGTTGACTTAGTGCAGGATGCAGAATTTGTCAAACAGAAGTCGCTGGATTTCTGTAGAACACAAAAGTTGCTGCTTGCAATGTTTGAGGCAATTCCGCTGGCACTGATTGAAACTCCTCAATTTGATACAATACAAACAAAGATTGCTGGTGCTCTTAGACTTGGCACAGAAAACAATGCTGGTTTGGATCTTAAAAAGGATTTTGATATCAGGTTAGTTGAAGATTATCGGGAAGCCTTTTCAACAGGTTGGACTGCAATTGATTCAATTACTGATGGTGGGATTGGACGTTCAGAGCTTTGGGTGATGCTTGCTCCTACTGGAGCAGGTAAATCCATGCATCTTGTGTCAGTGGCAAAGTCAGCAGCAGTCCAGGGCCTAAAAGTTGTATATTTCACCTTGGAGCTTAAAGACAAGGTAATTGGAAAAAGATTTGATTCTTGTTTGACTGGTATTCCTACCAAGGAAATTGTTGAAAACAAAGAACTTGTTAGAGAAAAGATCAATGATTTGAAAGGCGAGATCGTTATCAAAGAATGGCCAATGAAATCTAAGTCAACAAGGGCTATTGACAACTACATTGAGAAGATGGCAGCAAATGAAGGGATACCTGATTTAGTTGTTATTGACTATGCCGACTTGTTGAAGCCAGTTGAAGCCAACAAAGATGGTCGTGTTTCTCTTGATGTTTCAAACATTTATGAAGAACTTAAGGCCATTGCACAGAAGTATAATTGTGCAGTCTTGACAGCATCACAGACTAACAGAAAGGCAGAAGATGTTGAGATTATCACCAATGACCATGTTGCTTCTAGTTACGACAAGCTGTTTCCAAGTGACATGGTAATGACAATCTCTAAGAAGAGAAAAGTCTATGTTTCCAAGAACAGAAATGGCCCAACCGATCTAGTTTTCAATGAAAAGGTTGACTTCTCTAGGGCTCTTATTGAGATTGGTCGAGATGAAGATGAATTCAGTTTGGATACAGAAGCTGAATTTGCGGAATCATTACTTGAGATTAATAGAGAAGATGCCAATCGTGAAATTCGGGAATATTTGAAATCAAAGGGTAAGTAATGTATAGTAAAGAAGAAGTGATGCAAGCATCCCTTGCATATTTTAAAGGTGATACACTGGCCGCAGATGTATTCATCAAGAAGTATGCCCTGCGTGATCTTCAGGGTAACTTTTATGAAAAGACACCATTTGACATGCATGTCAGGCTTGCAAAGGAATTTGCAAGGGTGGAACAAAACTATTCAAATCCAATGAGCTTTGAGGAAATCCTTGGGCTCTTTTCTGTTCTGGAGGATTGTGACTCAACCGATCCAGATGTTTATGTCCTCCCTTCAGGAAGGACAGTCAAGGGCACAGGAATGGGACCAGTCATCCCGCAAGGTTCTCCAATGAGTGCAATTGGCAATCCATTCCAGGTCCAAAGCCTTGGAAACTGTTTTGTCATTGATTCATCATTAGATTCCTATGGTTCAATTATGCTTACTGATCAACGTCAGGCACAATTGATGAAACGTAGGGCTGGTGTTGGTCATGATATTTCTAATATTAGGCCACGGGACATTCCTGTTGCCAATGCTGCTAGAACGGCAGATGGTATCAGTATCTTCATGGAGAGGTTTTCCAATACAACAAGGGAAGTTGGACAAAATTCACGAAGAGGTGCATTGATGATCTCAATCTCTGTTCACCACCCAGAGGTTGAAGTCTTTGCATCCATCAAGCGTGACTTGTCAAAGGTGACTGGTGCCAATATCAGTATCAAACTGACTGATGAGTTTATGCAAGCTGTTAAGTCTGATTCAGAATATGAACAATATTGGCCAATGACAGGACCAAAGACTATTTCAAGAATGGTCAAGGCCAAGCAGGTGTGGGACACCATTATTGAATCTGCTTGGTTGTCTGCTGAACCAGGAATCCTGTTTATTGATACAATTCATAATCAAGGTCCAGCAGATATCTATCCTAGACATAAAACTGTTTCAACTAACCCATGTTTCTCAGGAGACACATTGGTGGCTCTTGCTGATGGCAGGGGGTATCGTTCTATTAAAGAATTAGCAGAAGAGGGCGTTGATGTTCCTGTTTATTCTATTAATAGGGAAACTGGTGATGTTTCGGTAAAAACTGGCAGGCACCCAAGAATTACTGGTGAAAATAGAAAGTTGTTAAGAGTAAATTTAGACGATGGTACATATTTTGATGTTACTCCAGAACATAAAGTTCCATTAATGGATGGAAATATTGTTGAGGCGAGACAATTGAAGCGTGGAAATTCACTTATCAGGTTTAATAAAATCAAAGAAGCTGTTGTCAAAAATGGCTCTGACTATTTTAGAATAACAAAAAATGGATACCATCCACAAAAAAGAGTCTCTGAACATAAAGTTATATCTGACTTTTTCCACAAGGAAGAACAAGATAGAATTCTTTCACTTGGTAGAAATAATGATGGTGGTTTTATAGCCACTGGTGGTCTTGTGATTCATCACAAAAATTTTGATCCACTTGATAATACCCCAGAAAATCTTCATCCAATGTCTTGGAGAGAACACGCAGCATATCATGCAAAATTTATTTCTGTTGGCGAAAACAATGGGAGATATTCTGGTAAAAACAATGAAGAACTTCTTAAGCATGGAGTAAACTTAACAAAGAAACTTGGACGCATGTTTACAAGAAGAGAATGGCAATCTTTTGCAAATGAGAATAATCTTCCATCTTCTTTTTCGACATTTAGAAAACGTGAATTGGGAACGATAACCGAATTCAGCAAGAGATGTGCAGAACTATGTGAAATAACAATTGTTTCTTCAAGCCCAATCTTACAAAAATCTTATTCTGTTCTTAAGGAACAAGGATATGATGCTTTTGTTCAAGATGGACATGTTTTTGTGAATAAAAAGTGCGAATGGTGTGACAAATCATTTTCAATAGTTTGTTCCAAAAGAGAAGTTTCATTTTGTTCTATTTCATGTTCCAATCGTTCAACATATTCAAATCCAATTGTTAGACAGAATGCAGCTGTTGTTGCAAATTGTAATGCAAAGAAGCGTGGAGACAAAAATAAAGCTGAACAGGCAAAAATTTATAATGAATTCACTTTTAACAATGGAAGACACCCAAGCTTGAAAGAGTGGGAAATGGAGTGCAAGAACCAAAATACTGCTTTCCGTCTTAATACAAAATATGGATTCAAGAATTTTCAAGAAGTAGCAAGTGCTGGAAGAGACTATAATCACAAGGTCATATCTGTTGAAGAATTACCAGGATTGCATACTGTTTATAACATAACAGTTGATGACAACCATAATTTGGCTGTATTTACTGATGTAAGTGGGCAAAGGGAACCAGCTTCTGGTGTATTTTTGATGCAATGTGGTGAGGTGCCCATGGGGCCAAATTCATCTTGCCGCTTGATGTTGATCAATGCTTATAAGTGTGTGAAGAATAGGTTCCAAGGAGATTCATATTTTGATGTTGATGAATGGAAGATGTTATCTTCCAAGTCTGCAAGACTTATGGATGACATTGTTGACCTTGAGCTTGAATGTATTGACAGGATCTTGGCCAAGATTGATTCTGATCCTGAACCAGAGAGTGTCAAGAGAGTTGAAAAAGAGCTTTGGTTGGGGATCAAAGAAGATTGTATTAATGGAAGAAGGGTCGGTTTGGGTCTTACTGGACTTGGCGATGCTTTAGCTGCAATGAATGTCAAATATGGTTCAGATGAATCTATTTCTGTGACTGAAAACATCTATAGACTTCTTGAGTGCGAATCTTGGCAAATGTCTAGAACATTGGCTCATGAGAGAGGAGCATTTCCAGATTATGATCCAAGTATTGAAAAGAAACATCCTTTCATCAATAAGATTTGGGCGGACCTTGGATATACTGAGAATCAACCACGAAGAAACATTGCTATTACAACAACAGCACCAGCCGGTTCAGTTAGTTGCTTAACTCAAACAACATCAGGAATTGAACCTGCTTATCTTCTTCATTATAAGAGGCGCAGGAAGATCAATACTGATGAGACATTGACTCCTGATTTTGTGGATCATGTTGGTGACAAGTGGGTTGAATATGATGTATTCCATCATGGATTTAAAGACTGGATGGATGCAACTAACAAGGGTCTTGACAAGATTGAAGAGTCGCCTTACTATGGAGCCACAAGCAACGATGTTGATTGGAAAGCATCTGTGAAATTGCAAGCAGCCGCTCAAAAGTGGGTTTGTCATGCAATTAGCAAGACATGCAACTTGCCAAATTCGGCTACAAGAGAGCTTGT
>ERZ724522.394-NODE-394-length-29126-cov-25.855423_pt1 | contig 29126 bp, 38 predicted proteins | sample MGYA00376055_ERZ724522 | MGnify/ENA primary metagenome ERZ724522 (study PRJEB28724, sample SAMN07190884) | wastewater metagenome | isolation source: effluent of sewage treatment plant in Hong Hong | place: Hong Kong | collected 2016-03-17 ...
TTTTTTTCTACTTTTTCTTCAAAATTAAAAGAAAAAATAATTTTTATCACTTCATTTACTAAATCATTACTTAGAGTATTTGCTTCTTTAATAGTTAAATTTTCACAACTATCATTAAGAGTTATATTTGTAAAAATAGTTTTTAATAATAAATTTTCTAAGTTTAGAATACTATCAGATTTTATTTTTTTAGAATCTAATTTCATTTTTATCTCCTAAAGCAACCAAGTCAAAGTTGCAATTTTTCAATCTCTTATATTTATATAATAAATTAGAAAGTTACAAATTTGAACAAAAAATGTAACTTTTTTAAAAAATTACAAAAAAAATTAACAATTAAAGAAAACTATAGGTAAATCAATTCACCTTCTAAATTCATAGTAAAAGAGTTTGAACTATATAACCATTGAGTATAATCCTCTAAAGTGTTTTCAAGATACTCTTCCAAGTAAGTTATGATTCTTTTTAAATGGTAATCAGATTCAACCATTGACAAGTCAACTATTATAGAGTTAGCTCTAACTGAAAATGAAAAAGTTTTTACTTGATAATCCTTACAAAACAAATTCCAATCCTTAAAACCAAATCTATAAAGAAAAACTTTTTTCATAAATTCAGTTTCAAAGTAGGTAGTTAGATTTGCATTATTTCTATCATCTAATGATTTTATTTCAACTTTCATTTTATACCTACCATAACAAATTATCTTCCTTGTTTATAAGTGACACAATCTTTTGAACCTCTTGCACATAATAATCATAATCAATTTTATAATCATTACTTTCATAATACTGATTGAAAAGAGTAGTAAGTTTACCAGCACATAATTCACTAGTTGAGTTTGTTTCTTTTTCTTCATCATATTTTTTCTTTACTAATTTCTTTCCATTCTTAGAAACAAAATATCTAATTGAATTTTGAACTTCTTGACCATCATAATAAGCAGTAAATTGTTTACCCATTTTTTGAGAACTACAAAAGTCATAAATGTCTTTATGTTCTTTGATACTTTTTTCAACTGGAATTCCATCAATGAAATATTGTTTTAAAGCTATTGCAATGATTGGCATATCATAACCAGCTCTAAGATTTATTTCAGTAGAGAATCTACCTTTGAATTTTAAACTATCATCTTCTTTTTGACAAATGTAGTTGTTTACATCTCTACGAATATATTTTTTATAAACTGTTTCTTCTAAGTCTACTTTACAAATTCTTTCCCACTCTCTACAAACTTCTCTGAATATTTCTTTTCTTGACTTTTCTACTTTACAAGTTATACCATCTGTATTAGCAGAGATAACTTCAAAACCTTTTTCAAATAACATTTCAACTAACATAAGAAGTTGCAATTGACCATTGATAGTAACTTCAATCATTGCCTTTTCATCATAGAGAAAATCACCTTCAAAACCTAACTGACCGAAGATTCTGTTAATTACAAGTTTCAAAGTATCAGCAACTATTTTATCTTTATTCTTTTTAGCAAGTAATCTATCTCTAGTTATTTCTTGTAATACTTCAATGAATCTTTCATCTAAATGAAATGGTTTCACATTATTGTTAATCATAATGTTAGGGTAGTAAGAAGCACCGTCAATGTCAATTAACTCTACTTCATTAGTTGAGAAAAACTTACTTGGAGTATCTACAGAATGTAAACCACCAATTCCAAGTTGAAACTTTACTCCCTTGTATTCTACTTCTGGAAACTTATACTCAAAACCTTTTTCCTTTTTAAATAATTGCATACTAGAAATAGTTTCAAGTAAATCATTGAAAGTTTTACTCTTAAATTTAATATGAGGAAAAATACAATCAATCAAATCAACTCTTGCTCTATGAGTTCTTTTCTCTCTGTAAGTATCTAACTCATCATAATCAAGTTTTTTCTCATATAGATTTGTAAACATTTCAGAACCAATTTGTGATTCATCTTTTGAGTAAGCATCTATTTGATATTTCTTAGAAAGATTCCATCTAAACTCTAAATCTTTTTGCATTCTATTTGCAAGTTCAAGAGTCATTTCAACATCATTACGATTGTAAGTTTTCAAACTTTCTACTTGGTCTTTTGTTAGAATTGCAGTATAGTGAATAGGCATATCTTGAATATTATGCCATTTCATAGAAACACCAACTAGTTTCAAACTTTTTTGCATAGAAGCAACTTTCATTAAATCAATACTTTCATAAGGTTTTGCTAAGTATTTTAACTTTTGAACTTCTTGGTCTTTGATTCCATCCATAGATTTAATTGTTCTTTGTGCTAAATCCCAAATGTCATAAGGTAAGTCTTTATGACTTTTTTCATCTACAGTTAAAAGATAGTTTAAAACTATATCATCAAATCTAAAGTTATTATAACCAAAAAGTAGTTTCCCTTGAATAAAATCTTTTGTTTCTGATAATTGATTCTCACCTAATCCAATTTCAAATTGTTTGAATATTCTTCCATTATAGAAAGCTATACAGAAGTAGTTTTGAAATGTTTCAATATCATAACAATATTGAATACTATTTCTTGTAATGTTTTTAAAGTTTAAATCTTGTAGTTCCAAAGGTCATTGACTCCTAGTTATTTTCTTTCTAAGATAATAAATTAGAAAGGAAAAACTTTTTTTATCTTTTAATTCTAGTCCAAAAATAATCAATTTTTAAATCATTTTTTACATTTTGTAAAATAACTAAAAAATCATCATTTGTTATTGCATTTGGATTTTCAACTAAACTTACTTTTTTCATCTCTTTAAGTAAAGATTTTTTGAAATTGAAAACTAATTGTCTAATTTTTTTAAAATCTCTCTGTTGAACAAAAGGTTTTAATATAGTCTTTAATGATTCAATTTTATCAATAAGTATTACTTCTCTTTTTTCTAGAATATCTATTTCTTGTTTAACTCTATCAGTTAATTTGTTTGTTTTTAATTCCATACAAAAATTAACAAATTCATTATTTACTTCTTCAATTATTTTTTTCCTTTCTTCTTCATTAGCTAGTAAAAATTTTTCAGAAGCCATACTTTTTGTAATTGCCCTTTTGTTAAAACTTTGAGCCAATTGTTTTTTTAAATCTATATCTAAAGTCATTATAGTTAAATTATCTGCATCCATAACCCAAACATCATTTTCATCATTATTACCAAAAAAATTATCTTTGTTGTTCTTGTTCATTTGTCAAATTCCATTTTTATTTCTATATATAATAAATTAAATGAATTAGAAAAATTATACTAATAAAATAAGGATAAATATTTTTTTAATTTATTATATTTAAAGATGATAGACTTAGAACAAAACCCAAACCAACAAAAAGATGATTATTTAAGAGTTGAAGATTATTCAAGAAATTCACTTTATGAAACCTTTCCAGTATTAAATAATCCAATATTGAAATTAAAATCTGAACAATATTGGTTAATAAAATATATTGAAGAAAATTTACCAAAAACTCAAATTGAAATTTTACCTTTACTTTTTAAACCTAAAAAACTTTCAACAAATTATATTAAAAAACTAAAAAAAACTTTATGTCATATATTATTTCAATCATATATAAATAAAGGAAGTATAGTTATTCCTAAAAATACTAGATGTTATGCTATTTTACAACATGAATATTTAAGTTATAGAACAGTTAGTGACGCAATTGAAATATTAGTTAGATTAAATTTAATTTGTAGAAAAAATGGAAGTAAAAAATTAAATCCTTATGGTTACAGAAAAGAAGGAAATTATTTAGAGTCACCTGGTTTTATGACAGAAATAACTTTACTTGGAGAATATACTGAACTTGGAAAATTAGTATTTTCAGCAAGTGGAGTTTATAGAGAAGAAACTCAACTAGATTATGAACCAGTAAAAAATTCAGAAATATATATTACAAGAAAAAAAACTAGAACAAATTTTTTAACTGAAAAAAAAGAAACTATAACTTTAAAAACTAGAGTTTCAAACAAAAAATTACAAGAAGAATTAGATTTAATCAATAATGCAACCAGAGATTGGGGATTTCACTTTAACAATCAATTTATAAAATATAAATCCATGTTTCAAAATAATTTATTTAGTGGTGGTAGATTATATTCTAATTTTCAAAATGTAAAAAAATCAGAAAGATTTAAAATTACTCCTATGAATTTTAGAGAAGCTGATTTTAAAAGTTCAGTTTTGAATATTGCTTACAAAAGTTATACTGGTGAATTTTATACTGGTGAAGATTGTTATTCAGATATTTTAAAAGTTTTAAGAATTGAAATTTTTAATAATGAGTTAGAGAAAAAACTTTATAGAAAGGTTATGAAATCTCCTATTCTATGTTTATTCAATGCTGAACGAGAAAAATGTCTTATGAGTATCAGAAGACAATTATCTTTCATTGGTTTAAATTATAATGCAGTTTATTCTAAAGCTGAAAAAGAATTCAATCTATCTAAAGAGTTTTTTGAAAGTTTATTAAATTTTACAATTTTTAAATTCAATGATTATAACCCTAAATTAGATTCTTCTGGAGTAAAGAAAAAACTTTGTTGGAAAATAGTTAAAGAAACAGGTTTATTATATTCTGAAGTAATTCATCTTCCAATAGTTAAAGAACTTCTTGAAACTATAGAAAAACAATTTTCTCTTTTCAAGTCATATTGTAAAAAGAATAAAATTAAAAGAGCAGAAGTTAAACAGTATTTATTCAGAGCAGAAGATATTATTCAAGCAAGTGTTGAAACTCATTATAAAATCAAATCTTTGTTTTTTAACCCTAAAGTTGGTCTTAAGTTAGTTAACATTGAAAAACAAGTTTTAATTCATGTTTTCAAAACTTGTATTAAACTTAACATTCCAGTTTTATCTATTCATGATGCTTTCTATACTTCAAAAAAGAATCTTCAAAGTGTTTTAAACATTATGAATGAATCATTGATTGAAGTTTGTGAAAACATTTCTTTTAGTTTTAAAAACTTTATTATTAAACTTAATACAATTAAAAATAATTTTAAAGCCTTATTATTAAATAGAATTATGGATGATATGACTCCATCCTTTATAGATATAAGAGTTGGAGGATTAGGATTAAGAAGTTTAATTGGATTGATAAGAGAAGAAGTAGAAAAACTACAAAGTGAATGGGATTATGTGGCGATACATTAGATATTTTTTACTAAAAAGTTTACAAAATTTAGATTTACAAATAGAAAAATTAGGTAAGGAATGTTACTTGTTAACAATCCCTAGTAAAGCTATATCTATTCGTTTTATGATACCTAAAACAATTAAAAATAAAAATGATGAAATGGTAAAATTGTTAATTGAAACTTTGAAAAAACAAATAAAGGAGTCCTTATTTCATAATAAAAAAATAATCCCTAAAAAGAAATTTCTTACTAATAAATAAAATCTATTTTTTTTATTAATTTATTATATAGATTATATTGAACTTCATAAGTGAGTTCAAATTTCTACTATCATAGATTTATATAGATTGAAAAGAAAAAATAGGAGAACAGAAGAAATGAGAAATGTAAAAACAAAATTTTTATCATTACTAATGGAGGTTAAATCAAAATATAAAAATTTACTTACAATGTATATATTAAAAAAAGTTAAAATAAAATTCTTTTCTCTTAAATAAGAGAAAAGTGGATTGAAACATAAAGGAATTATAACAATGCAAACAAGTATACAAAAATATATTGTTAAAGAAGTAAATGGTGAAGAATATGCAATACCTAATCCTGAGTGGCAAAAACATATTCAAGATTTAAAATTTGATTATTACCTAAATCATTCAGGTATACCAAAAACTTATTGGAATCTTGAATTTGAAGATGTAGGTTTTGGAATGAATGAAAGACCTACAGCAGTTTGTAATCAGTATGTAGATAAGGTAAAATATGGAAGTAAAAGGAATTTAATGTTATATGGTAGTGGAGTAACTGGTAAAACCACTGCTCTTACAAATATTGGTAAGAAAGCATTGAAGGAAGGTTTATCTGTTAAGTATATGAAATCAAGTGAGATACTTGATATACTCCAGAAGAGTTCAGGATTGGTTTTAAATCCTGAGTATACAACTATGAAAGAAAATTTGTTAAAAACAAAATTACTTCTCATAGATGATTTATTTGACCCTGAAAGAAATTTGATGTGGAAGAGTGATTCAAAGAGTATGATTATTCAAGAGTGGTATAATTTCCTTTCTGACTTTTTAGATAAAGGAAATAATATTTGTTTCACTACAAATATAATCAAAGAAAGAATTGCAAATGATTATTCAAACAGTTTGTTTAATTTAGTTGATACTAATTTTCAAACTTTAGAATTCAAAGAGTCAGTTAGAGACAAGAGAAAGAAAATGTTAGGATTAGTTTGATGTTAGATTTTATGTATGAAAATAAATGGTTATGGTTTACAATTAAGTCAATAGTTTTCCTAACCATTTTATTTTATTTGTTGTATTATATTTTTAAAAAAGAGAAGTTAAAACAGAATGAGTGAAAAAGAGAAGTTAGAAAAATTATTAATTGAAACTGAAAAGTATGCTGAATATAATCTAGAAGTAAAAAAGACTTTAGAAGAACATTTAAAAAAGTGTGTTGTTGAAAGTGCTAAGACTCACTATGAAAGGGAAATATCTTTTCTAGTAGGTAGAAGTATGGAATTGTATATGTCAGCAATGACTATCAGAAAAATTCTAGGTTTAGAAATTCCTAAGAATGGAAATTATCAAATTTGTTTTGAGGATGCTTTAAAATAAATGGTATCCTCAATTCAAAATCTTTTACAGGAAGTTTTTTCTGAAATAGAATTCAATGAAGAAAAACACATCTACAGAGTAAAAGATGATGAATATATTTCAACAACAGGATTACTAAAACAATATGTTCCTGAGTTTAATACCAACGAAGTTAGTAAAAAGATTTCAAATAAAACTGGAGTCAGTCAAGAAAGTATTATTCAAGATTGGAAAGAAAAAGGTGATAATGGTAGAGAAATTGGAACTGCTTTACATAAATACATTGAAAATGATATTCTTAATCTACCACAAGACAAACCATTAGTAATAGATTCAAACTTAGAATTACTAAACAAAAAAATAATTCAATTTGAAAAATTCAAACAAGACCATTTACTTGGAAAGATTGTAGTTGGAAGTGAAATAATAATTTATGATGAAGATTACAAACTTGCAGGAACTATTGATTGTCTACTCTTTGACCCAGTTAAAAATATTTTTTGGTTTGTAGATTGGAAATCAAACAAGAAAATTTCAGAATCAAATAAATGGTCTACTCTACTTCCACCATTACAAAAATATGACAATTCAGATTTAATTAAATACTCTTTACAGTTAAGTGTTTACAGATATATAGTAGAAAAGAAAATTTTCAAATCAATACCAAACAATGAAGATTTCATCAATAATAGTTTAAATGTAATAGTAAATTTTCCAATAGATGAAGACGGTTATAAAATTTATTTTACAAACTATATGAGATTTTCAATACAGCAATTATTAAATATCAGACAAAAGAAAATATAAAAGGAAGTTAAAAATTATGGAACAGGAAATAAATTTTTTAGAAGAAATGAGTGATTTTATTTTCATTAGTAAATATGCAAGATATAATGAAAAAGAGAATAGACGTGAAACTTTATCTGAAACAGTTGATAGAGTTTGTGATATGCATTTACAAAAATATTTTTATTTACCAGAAGAAGATAAACAAAAAATCATTTCAGCTTTTCAAATGGTTAAAGAAAAAAAGATTGTTCCAAGTATGAGAAGTATGCAATTTGGAGGTCAGGCTATCCTAGCTCATAACAGTAGGATATATAATTGTTTTTCAAAAGAAACTGAATTTATAACAAATAAAGGTGTTAAAAAATTTTCAGACTTTAAAGAAAATGATGAAATAATTGTTTTAACTCATTTAGGTAATTGGAAAAAAGCTATAGTTAAAAAGTATGGAACTCAAGAAGTATATCCAATAACTATAACTAGAGCAAAATCAAAATTTACAGTTAAAGTTACTAAAGACCATAGATGGTTATTAAAAAATGGAAAAGAGACAATCTCTTTAAATAAAAAAGATTTATTACTAGGTGCAAAAGATATTTTTTCAAAATTTGAATATGATAATTCTTCTATAGAAGAAAGATTATATTGGTGTTATGGTTTTGTATATGGTGATGGAACAAAAGTTAAAAATAAAAAAGGTGAATATACTTATTCAATGGTTAGGTTATGTGATGATAAAATTAAATATTCGTATAGATTTGAAGAATTAGGTTTTTCAAGTAGTAGTTCTTTATCTTTAAAAGGAGATATTATATTTGCTACTGGAAAATATTTAAAAACATTACCTGATTTAAAAATAGATTCACCAGATTTAATTAAAGCATTTGTTAGAGGTTATTTAGATGCAGATGGTAGAAAAACTAAAAATTTTACTGAAAATAGTTCTATAAGAAATTTATTTACTAGTATAGTATCTACTTCAAAAGAAAGTATTGAATTTATAAAAAATATTTTTCCAGTAGCAGGGATGTATATAGTTTCTGAAACTATATATGATAATACTCAAACTAATTATGGTAAACCATCTTACTCAAGAGATATTAGAATTTTTAACTCTCCTAATAATCAATCTAATAGTAATACTCCATTTGTTGTTTCTAATTCTTGGGGAGAAGATAAAAATTTAATTTCTAAAGAAGAAGTTTGGTGTTTAGAAGTAGAAGATGACCACTCATTTGTTTTTCCAAATGGTTTAGTTACTGGAAACTGTGGTGTACGTCATATAGATTCACTAAGAGCATTTTCTGAATTTTTTTATTGTTTACTTTCAGGAACTGGAATGACTGGTGGAGTGAGTAATAAAGTTATTTGTAATCTTCCTAATTTAGTTTCTAAGTCTGATAAAACTGGAACTGTATTGACTTATGTAATAGAGGACTCCATTGAAGGGTGGAGCGATAGTGTTGAAGCCCTTCTAATGTGTTATCATCAAAATACTCCTTTCACTGGAAGAAAAATAATTTTTGACTATAGTAAGATTAGACCAAAAGGTTCACCATTAAAAACAGGTGGAGGTAAAGCCCCTGGTTTTGAAGGACTTCAACAATCGCACAAAAAGATAAAAGAATTACTTGACCACTTGATTGAAGATTTATATTTAACTCAATTACGTTCTATAGATATTTATGACATATTAATGTTTACAGCAGATGCTGTGCTCAGCGGTGGTATCCGTAGGGCAGCAACAGCAATTATTTTTGATTATAATGATGAACTAATGATGAATGCAAAAACAAATTTCAAAGTTAGTTCATTTAAAAGATTTGAGAAAATAAATGATAAATGGGAAGGAACAGTAACTGTTAAAAAGAAAAAATATGAAGTAAATATTTCTGATTGGGAATATCAACTACTTCAAGATAAAAAAGAAATTTCATGGTTTCACTGCGAACCACAAAGAGCGAGGAGTAATAATTCTGCTTTGTTGATTAGAAATAAAGTTACTAAAGAACAATTTGAAAAAATGGTAGATAAGACAAAAGAATATGGTGAACCTGGTTTTGTATTTACAGATAACGAGTTAAGTCTTTACAATCCATGTTTTGAAATTAGTTTTATTCCAAAAACAAAAGATGGTAGATATGGAGTTCAATTTTGTAATCTAACAGAAATCAATGGTGGTAAAATTGAATCTTTAGAAGATTGGAAACTAGCTACAGAGGCAGCAACTATACTTGGAACTATTCAAGCAGGATATACTCATTTTCCTTATCTCTCTAAAGCAGCAAAAGAATTAACTGAAGAAGAAGCTTTACTTGGAGTTTCAGTTACAGGTTGGTTTGATAAACCAGAAATTTTATTAAATGATAAAAATCAATATATAATGGCAAAATTAGCAATTAGAGTAAATGAAATTTGGTCTGAAAAAATTGGTATCAATAAAGCTGCAAGAGTAACTTGTGTAAAACCAAGTGGAACAGCTTCAACATTTTTTGGAACTTCTAGCGGTATTCATCCTCATCATTCAAGACAATATTTTAGAAGAGTTCAAATGAATAAGTTAGATAACATCTATCAATTCTTTAAAGAAGTAAATCCACATACTACTGAAGAAAGTGTTTGGTCTAATACTAAATCAGATGATGTAATTACATTTCCTATCACAGTAAATGACAAGGCAATTTTGAAAGAAGATTTATCTGCCATTGAACATTTAAGTTACATCAAAAGAACTCAAGAGAATTGGGTAATAGCAGGAACTTCACCAACTAATGAAAAGAATATTACTCATAACATTAGTTCAACAGTTTTAGTAAAAGAAAATGAATGGCAAGAAGTAATTGAATATTTATTTGAGAATAGAAATTATTTTGCAGCGGTATCATTACTTCCTAATAATGGTGATGTTATTTATGCTCAAGCACCATTTCAAAAAGTAACTGAAAATGATTTAGAAAAATGGAATGAGTTAGTAAATAATTGGAAACCTATAAACTGGAGTTTATTTAATGAAGAATCTGATAATACAAAACTGTCAGAAACTTTGGCTTGTGCTGGTGGAGCTTGTGAAATAACTTAAATGAAGTAGTTTCTGATTTATTTATACTAATAAATAGAGAAAAGAAAATTTTTACTTAGAGAGAAAAGAAATTATGATATACCGTCAATTATTTAATGAAGCCAGTTTTAGTCCACAAAAGATAGTTAAGATACTAACTTTGTTTAATAAAGTATTAGAAAAAAGAGTTAAAAAACAATTTTATGGTGAACCAAATTTTTATGATGATGTTCAGAATAGTAGGGGTAAATTTCATGTCATCACTTATGATTTTGGACAAGGGCAATCAATTAAATATTTAATAGCATTTAATCAAAGTGCAACAATTAGTTATATTGATTTTTATTTAACTTCATACTCTAATATTCCTACATTTCAATCAGATAATATTAGTCAATTAAATATAGTTCAATTAGTTGATTTAGTTAGTAATACAATTTTAACTAAGAAACCAGGTGAGATGCCAATTTTAGTTGAGAATAAAAAAGTTAAATCTAAGAAATTAAATGAAGCTGGTTTTGATTTAAAATCTTTTATTCATAATTTAGATGATTCAGTTAATGGTCAAAGAATTAAAAAGTTTTTAGCAATGAATATGAATAAAGGATTTGATAAATTAATATTAAGTAAAAATTTTAAAGAATTAAACAACCAATATAATAAATGGGCTAAAACAAATAATCAACCATATATGTCTGAATATCATGGGTTTGTACAAAAAATTATTACTAAAGGTTTAATAACTTCTGGTATTGAAAAAGGTGCTATAATTGGTGTTAAAGCTGCAAAAGATAAAAAGAGTAAAGATATTCCAATGGCTATTGATTCAAGACTTGAAGCACTTATGGCAAATGCTGATAAGTTTAGAGGAACTCCAAATGAAATGTATCAACAATTAGAAGATTATGTTGAAGATATAGTTAAAGGTGATGCCTATGGATTACTTATTGCTGGTGACCCTGGTATTGGTAAAACTTTTAGAATGAAAAAGAAATTAAAATCTTTTGGTTTATTACCAATGGATGCAAACCCACAATTGAAAAAAGTTCCAGTTATAGAAGAAGTAGAAGATGAAGAAACTGGTGAAATAAAAGAAGTTCAAAAAGGTTTTACATGGGAAAAACCAGTAATCAGTTCAAAAGAATATCTATATGTAAAAGGAACTACAACTCCAAAAACAGTTTATGGTTATGGTTATCTTTGTGGCAAGAATTTACTTGTATTTGATGATACTGATTCTGCTTTAACTCAACATCCAAATTTAATTAAAGCTATGTTAGAGAATAACAGAAGTAGAAAAGTTGATTGGGGAACATCAGCAGATTTATTTGACCAAGGTGAAAAAAGTTTAATACCTGGTAATTATATGTATGAAGGTAAGGTTATTTTTGTTACTAATAAATATTTGAATGAAATTGATAGTGCTGTTACTTCAAGGTCACAAGTAATTGAAATAAATTTTACTGCTGATGAAGTTCTTGGAATTGTTAAAGATTTACTCCCAGCTTTGGTTGAAGAATTAAATAAAGAATTTAATACTAAAGTAACTTTAAAAATGGCTCAAACAACTTATGAATATTGTGTTGAAATTAAAGAAGATTATAGTAAATTAGATTTAAGAACTTTTCAACAACAAGTAAAAGAATTTGCAAAAGGTTCACCGGATTGGAAAAAAAGAATTGGTAGAAATCTTACAACTAAAAAACCTGTAAAATTTTAATAAAGGATAAAAGAAAAAAGAATTTGAAAGAAGAAAATATAAGACAAAACGCAATTATCACCAATGTCTACAAAGGTGATAATTTTGAAGTGAAAATATTAGAAACAAATCATATAGCTCTATGTAAACCTTCTGGAGCTATTCGATTACATAGTATAAAGTTATTGGTGGGAGATTCTGTAGTGGTAGAACTTTCACCATATGATTTGAGTAAAGGTAGAGTTGTATTTAGAGAATTAAAAAATAAAGGATAAAGGACAAGAAAAATGAAACAATACAAAAAGATTTTTAAAGAAGCAGAACAAATTATTTCTCAAGAAGATTTGTACAAAGTGATTGATAAAAAGATATTGGATATAAAAAAATTAATCATTTTTACAAAGAAAACAGGAATTGAAGATATTAAAAAAGAAAATGTAAAAGATTTCATTATTGAATATATTCAAAATCAAATAACAGATATGGATATTTAAAAGGATAAAAGAAAAAATTAATGTTTGCAGACTATGAGTGTCAAAATAAAGAGTGTAAAGAGATTACTTGTTTTAGAAAAAAGTTTGGAAAAGATTTTCCTAAAACAATTAAATGTGAAAAATGTAAAAGTAAAGCTAAAAGACTTTATTCAAGTTCAGTAATTAGTATAGGTGGGTTTGATTCAATAGGAAATTATGTACCGTCACCTTTAACTCCTTTGAATAAAGTTTATGGTGGGTTTGGAAGAATTGCAGGTGTAGAAACTAGTGGAGATTGAAAACTATGAAAGAATATAAACAACCATTGACTGAACAGAAACAGAAAAAAATAATTCAAGAAAAAGTAAATGAATTACTTCAAGAAGATAAGTTACAAGATATGGTTAGAAATTACATTTTAGATTATTTAAGAAATAGTAAATTTAGTCAACAGTTAATTACAGATAGCGTAAATGAACTTGCAAAACGAATTGAATTTAAGGTTACATTAAAGTAATAATAAAAAAAAGGCTAGGGGTGTGAACCTGAAAAGATTTGTTTATTTCTAACCATAAACAAATCCTGTCTTTTGAAAATCTATACTAATAAAATAGAAATATAAAATTTTCACACAATTTTATTTTCTACTAAAAAAGAAGGTTAGAAAAATGATAGACTTAGAAAGCATTTCAAAACAAAGTGGAATTTACAAAATTATAAACAAAATAAAAAATAAAGTTTATATTGGACAAGCAGTGAATTTAAAACAAAGAATTCAGACACATTTAAATAGTGTTAAAAAAACTCATAACTATCCATTATATCATTCAATGAGAAAACATGGGGTTGAGAATTTTGATGTTGAAATTTTAATTCAAGAAAAAAATTTAACAAAACAAGAACTTGATGATTTAGAAATTGACTTTATAAGACTTTACAATTCAATTGATAGACTTTTTGGTTATAATTTAACAAAAGGTGGAGAAGGAACAGTTGGTTTTAAATTTACTAAAGAAAGTAAAGATAAAATGAGTAAAACTAAAAAAGGAAAACCTTGTTCACAAGAACATAAACAAAAAATAAGTAAAACTTCAAAAGGAAGAATTTTTTCACAAGAACATAAAAAAAAATTAAGTAACGCAGCAAAAAATAGAAAACCAATTTCTAAAGAAACTATTAATAAAATAAGACAGACAAAAATTAAAAATCAAACAGATAAACATTCTGAAAAAACAAAAGAAAAAATGAGACAAGTAAACTTAGGTAGAAAACATTCAGAAGAATCAAAAAATAAAATGAGAGAAATAGCAAAAAATAGAAAACCTATTTCAGAAGAAACAAGACAAAAAATGAAAGAAAGTCAAAAAGGTAAAAAACAAACTTTACAACATGTTGAAAAAGTAAAAAAAGCTAAAAAACTTAAAAAAGCACAAAAACTTATTCAAGAAAATTGTTTGTATCAAGAGTATTTTTATGATAATTTTATTTATAAAAGTTAAATGAAAAAGAGGATAATTAAAAATTGAAAAAAAAAATTAATTCAAAAAGTAAAGGAAATAACTTTGAAAGGGAAATCGCAAAAAAACTTTCATTATATTTAACAGGTGGAGTGGATTCTTTAAGTTGTTGGAGAAGTTCGAGTTCAGGTGCGACTAGTACTGTTGGATTTAAAAAGAAAAAATCATCTTTAGGATTACAAACTCAAAGTGGTGATATAATTCAAACTATTCCACAAGGTCATTATCCATTACTAGATGCTTTTTTTCAAACTTATATGGTTGAAGTTAAGTTTTTAAAATCACTTGACCTTAGTCCAAATTATTCTGCACAATTTCAAAAGATAATGAATCAGTTACTTAGAGAGAAACAACAATCAGGTAAAAGTATTTTCTTTGTGTTAAAAAGAAATGGTAGAGAAACATTAGTTATAACTGATAGTCATTTACATTGTAAATCTCTTGGAAGTTTAGTTTACAATGAGTTACAATTTGATATTTATTATTTTGAAGATTTTATTATGAAAAAAGAAAATTTGAATATTTCATAGTCATTTTAATTTATTATATAGAAATAAATCTTAGGAGTTAAATGAATGAGTAGTAATGAACTTTTGTATCAGAAGTATAGACCAATGCAATTATCACAAGTTGTAGGTCATGATAAAACAGTAAAGGAAATAGAATCAATTTTTGAAAAGAACTCATTTCCACAAGTAGTTTGTATTGAAGGAATTACTGGAACTGGAAAAACTACATTAGCTAGAATAATTGCAAAAATTATTAACTGTCAAAATAAACCTTCTAAATCAACTTGTTGTGATAAATGTGAAGTATGCAATGATATTAATAATGAAAATTTTGCTGTAGGTGCACATGAATTAAATGCATCTATGCTTGATACTGAATCTGTTAGAGATATTGAAAATCTAACTAATACTCAATCTTTTGTAACTGATAAAACTATTATTATGATAGATGAGTTGCAAGAGTTAGCAGGAAATAAAAAAGCAAGTAAAGTTCTTTTGAAACTTCTTGAAAGAAAGAATTCTGATTTACATTTTATTCTGATGACTATGGATTCAGCTAAGTTAGATAAAGCTATTCTTAATAGATGTACTTCATTTAAACTTAAACCTGTTAAGTCAGAAGTTATTGCTGATAATCTTATTTCTATTTTAGAAAAAGAAAACTTTGAAGTTAAAACTGAAGAACAAGCAAATGTTATTTTTGCTATTGCTGAAGCAAGTGGTGGAAGTGTTAGACAAGCAATTTCTTATCTTGAAAGATTCATTGAAGGAAATATTCAGAATGAAAAAGAACTTCTTGAAGTATTAAATATTACAACTACAAATACTACTAATGAATTATGTTTGAAGTTAATTGATAAAGACCCAACTATTTTTAAAATTGAATTAACTCAAGAAGTATTAGATTCTATTAGAAGAAATATTTCTTTATTGTTTCAAGCTTTGATTGGAGTTCAATTAGAAGTTTGGCAGAAAAATAATATTCAAGGATTACTTGGTTATAAGAAAGCAACTAAAGAAGGTTTGCTTGAAATACTTGAAGTATTGGATATGACTTTTAAATATCCTTATCTAAATAGAGAAATCATTAATACAATTCTTTTTAGATTATTTGTAAAACAAGAATCACAAAAAGTTATTTTGAAAGAAGAAGTAAAAGTTGTTCCACCTCAACAAGAAAGTAAACCACAAGAACCAGTTAGAAGAAGGAGAGAAGAGTAATGGAAGTTAAATCATCTCTTATATGGTTTTGGTTTTTATTTTGGTTTTGTATTACAACCTATTCAGCAGTTGAAAAAGATAATTCAAAAAATGAAGTAATAAGTAGATATGTAATCACTTATGCAATAAGCAATATTATTTTATTTTTAAGTATTGGTTTTGGATGGATAAAGTAAAATGAATTATAGACCTAGAATAAATTGTATTATACCAAATCCAAGTGACTCCACTTCTTTTTGGAGAGCTAGTGGAGTCTTTTCAAAATTAAAGTATCATATTGATTGTCATTATACTTTTGAAACTTCAATTAGTTGGAGTAGTCTTGCTTGGTATGATATTTTATTTTTACAACGACCTTGGGGAAATTCTCTTTACAAAGCCTGTATCATTGCAAAGAATAATAAAACTCCTATATGGATTGATTTTGATGATTACCTACTAGATGTTCCTGACTACAATCCTGCAAAGAAATTTTTTGGAAATAAAAATGACCAGAATGAAATGTTAGAAATGGTTAAAATGGCAACAGTAGTGACTGTAACTACAGAGAAGTTAAAAGAAAAGTTTTTACCATTCAATCCAAATGTGTTTATTGTTCCTAATGCTTTTAATGATTATTTGTTTAAATGGGAATATAACTTTTCAAAAAACAAATCTATCAACTGGCGTGGAAGTAGTTCACATAGAAATGATTTACATTCATTACTAGAAAGTTTAATAGAGATTCAAAGAAATCCAATTAGTGATTCTTTTAGATGGAATTTCATAGGAACTGATAGTGAGTTGTTGAAAGGATTTATTAAGTTCAAATCACATCCAGTTGTTGACCCTGTAGAATATTTCTACTTTATCAAAGAATTAAATCCTTTGGTTCAATTAAGTCCTTTAGTTATACATGAATTCAATGAAGCTAAAAGTAATATTGCTTGGATTGAGGCAACTTACTCAGGAGCAGTAACCATTGCACCAAAGGCTTTAAAAGAATTTAATAGACCTGGTATTTTACTTTATGATTCTATTGAAGAGTTTAAAAAGATTTTACTTTCCTGTATGCAAATAAATTCTGAAGAGTTAAAGAAATTTTATGATTCTTCTTTTGATTTCATTAGTTCTAATTTATTATTAAGTAAAGTGAATGAGTTGAGAAAACAGATAGTTATTCAACTCATGGATAATAGGAGTAAAAGTTAAATGGTTAAGAAAAAAAGAAAATCAAAAACCTATCAATACTTTATTGCTTATATGGCTAATGGTGATAGGGGTGTTATAGCAAGTAATCAAATAGTTGAGTTAGAACAACCTATAAACTCAGGTGAAGTAATTCAACAAATACAAGATAAATTAAAATCACAAAATGGTTTTAACTCTCTTACAATTATCAATTTTATTTTAATAGGAAAATAAATGTTAAAAAAAATAAGAATTAAAAATTTTAAAAACATAATTGATGAGACTTTTGACTTAACTGGAAATGTTTTAATCAGTGGTGAAAATGGTTCTGGTAAAAGTTCATTACTTCAAACACTTCGTTATTGTTTAACTGATTCTCTTACTGAAAAGTTATCTGATTACATTAGGTGGGGTGAATCAGAGTTTCAAATTAGTTTAGATTTAGATTTTGAAAATGTCAATTATTCCTATGATGTTTCTTACAAAGAAAAAGGTGGTGGAAAAAAATTACTTTCTTGGAATGACCAAGAGTTAAAAGGTCAAGATGCTTCCAAGAAACTAAAAGAGATTCTTTCTAGTGATTTACTTTTGTATAGTTCTATTAGTGAACAAGGACAATCATATTCAATACTTCTTGACTCACCAACAGAACGACTTGAAACTTTCAAATCAATTTTAGGTATTGATAAAATTGGTGAAGTGGTTGAGAAAATGAAAGAAGATTTGAAAGAATATAAAACTAATGCTGATTTGATTAAGAAAGAAAAAGAAACTTTAGAATCAAAGAAGTTTGAGTTTATGGATGAGTTTGAACTTCCAAACATTACTCAAATCAAAGAAGATTTACAAGAACAAGAATTACAAAAAGAAAAGAAAGAAAAGAATGATAGATTAAGACAAGAGTATGAAATTCTTCTATCAGAATATCAAAAGAAACTCACTAGGAAAGAAGAACTAGAATCTTTGATAGAATCTATTCAAACCAAGATTAATTCTTTCCATAGAGTAGAATATAAAGAATTAGACTATATAAAACTGAAAGAGGAAAGTTGGACTCAAGAAACTAATATTAGAAATTATAAACATTCGCTTACTCTATTTCAAAGTTATCAGAAAACAAAAGAGAATTTACTTTCTAAACTTGTAAAGTTAAAAACTGAAAAAGAAGAAATAGAGTTTGTTAAAGTTCCTGAAATAACATTTACTCAAGAAGATATTTCTATTGATGAAAATACTTTGAATGATTTGAAGTTAAAATTAAAAGAAGTAGAAAATCATCTGAATTTAGTTTTACAAGGTAGATGTCCTACTTGTGGTCAAAATTTTGAAAATATTTCTTTACAAGAATTACAAAAAGAAAAAGAAGAAATACAAACTTTAGTAGATGGATTTGTTAAATCTATTTTTGATAAAAAATCTTCACTTAAAGAAGTTACTTTAATTGAACAAGAAAATAAAATTTCAGAATCAAAACTTAATTCTTTATCTGAACAAATTGTAAATGTCAACTATGAATTAAATGATTTAAAAGAAGTAGAAAAACCAATAGAACCAGAAATTGATAATACTATTGAAAGTAGATTACAAGAGTTAGAAAAAACAAAAATTCAATTTGAAGAGTATGAAAAAAATATTTCTAACCTAAACAAGAAATTACTTGAGTATCAAACTGAACTAAAAGGAATTAATTTAATTGAACAACCAATTAAACCAAATCTAACTAGAACTTCTTATGATGAAAATGAACATAAGAGATTACAGAAAGAAGTAAATATTTTTGAACAGAAAGTAGAAGAGTTAGAGAGAATAAAAAACCATAATAAAAAAATTGAAAATGATAAAAAAGAAAATCAAAACCTTATAAAAGAAAAGGATTTAATTTATTATAATATTCAGGAAGATATTAGAGTTCTGGACAACTCAAAAACTTTACTTGATAAACAATATTCAACTTATGTTATTGAAAAAGGAACTAAATTTGTTGAAAAACAAATGAATGTATTCTTTCAGAAATGTTATCCTAAGTATGAAGTATTTTTTAGACAAGCAAGTAATAAGAAGTCTATTGAATTCTTTTATACAAATGGAAGTGATAGTGAAAGAGTTTATTCAGCAAGTCTTTGTTCAGGTTTTGAAAAACAATTACTTGCAATGGCATTTAGAGTTGCCTTGGCTAGTATTACAAAAGTTGGTTTTTTGATACTGGACGAGATAGATAGTGATGCCTCGGAGCAAAACTCAATTAATCTTTACTCTAACTTGATTGAGTCTAAATTATTCAATCAGTTAATTTGTATTACTCATAAAGAGGAAACCAAAAGTATTTTAATGAATAATTATAATACAAGATTAATTGAAATGGTTAGTAGTAAAAAAGTAGAAGAAAGTTTTTTTGAAGAATAAAATAAAAGAGGAAAAAGGAAAATATGATAGTAACACCAAAAGAGTTAGATTTTTTAAGTATATATAAAATTGTAAAGGATAGTTCACCTTTAGGAAATAAACTAAAGATTGAAGTTGGAAATGGAAAAGTAAAATACTCACAGAAAACTGAATTGAGTTTTTTAACCACTGAAAAAGAAAATGAAGACTTAACTGAAGAGTTTGATTTACTTATTGATTTAGATTCGTTTGTAAATTTCATTAGTTCAGTAGGTAAAGATGAGAAGATAACTATTTCAAAAACTGGAGTAAGTTTATCTAAGGATAATCATTACAATTTTGAAAACTTTACTTTAGCATTTCCTAACGTAAATGATATTCTTAAAATGGTAGAAGATAGTAAATCAACAGCAACTTCTTTAGTAATTAAAGATATTGATAAGTTGAATGTTATTAAACAGTTTGTTGGAAAGGATACTTTAGAAACAGTTGCTTTACTAAAAGGTAAATTACTTTCTACTGATAGAATGAGAATAGCCTATACTTCAACTGATTTAGTTTCTACTGAAAATTATTTTTTATCTAAACAGGCAATTGATTTAATCAAATCAGAAACAGAATTGTTTTTAAGTGATAAGTTTTATTACTTCAAAATTGCTGGTGTAATTTGTATCTTTAATTGGAAAGAATATAAAGTACCAGATTTACTTTCTCCTAATGCTTATGCTAATTTCAATCAAGTGAATCATATCATCATTGAAAAGAGTAAATTACTTCAGGCTTTAACTAGAATGAATTTCTTTGTAACTAACAATGAAAACAATAGAATCTTTCTTACAGTTAATTCTGATAATCTACTGATTGAAAATAGAGATTTCAACAAATCACATGAGAAGATTGAAATTAAAACTAATGATACTTCTCTTGAAGGATTAGTTTTCATTATTAGTTGTCCAAATTTAATTTCTATCATCAAACAATTACAAGGAAATGATATTTACTTATATTTCAATTCAGATGAAGCAAGTCGTAAGACAGTTAGAATTGAAGATGAAAAACATGAGTTCATTTTTGTTCATAGTAAATTAAAACAATCATAAATGAAAATAGATAATAGTTGGTTACAAACAACTGATTGGATTAAAGAGTCTCTTACAAATGAATTAATCCAATCAGGTCAATATGAACATTTTAAGACTCTATGTTCATACCTATATACATTTAGTAATTCTATTCCTGTTCCTTCTGCAATTAGTTTCAATCAGAAAGATAAAAAGTTTTACATCTCTATTGGAAATAAATTTTGTTTCATTCCTTATATTGAAAATATTTCTAAGTATGATTTTGTAGAATTGATTTCTAGATGGGCAAGAAGGTATTACCCAAAGTATACAATTTCAGTAAAACAAAAAAGACCTTTAACAGAAACTGAAATAACTTTTGAAATTCAAAAAGGAACTCCAATAGAAGAAACCTTTGAAATATCTAGAGTTGTAAGAGTAAAAGAAAAAGGTGTTGTAGAATTAGTTTCAATCAAAGAAGATACTCTTCATTTGTCAATTAATGGAAATAAATTTATTTACATGAGTAAACCTAATCCAATAGGTGAAGGAAATATAAATTCAATATCTCATGTTCTAAAAGATTTCAGAGCTTGTAATAATATGCAAGAGAGAAAAAATATTTTAGTTTCTAGAATGAGACCTATAGTTGAAATTAAAAATCCAAAACCTGTGATGATTCATAACTATTCTGAAGAAATGCTTTTAAACTTTTTTAAGGTTAGAGTTATTGCTTTACATGATTTACCTATAAATCATACTGAACATTTAACATATCGTTGGGGTAAGTTTGAAATAACTTTTCCTGACATTGAAATCAAAAAGAAATGTTTTAAAATAGTTTCTGAGTATAAAAAGAATTGGATAAACAAAGAGTATAAGTATTTAAAAGATGTTTGGAATATGTCTTTTGGTATAAGGAAGTAATTTGATTTTAAGAATAGATACTGAAAAAGAAATTCTTACGGTTCAAGGATGGACTACAGTAGAAGAACAAAAAGAAATAACAGAAAAATTGAATGATTACTTTTGTAAAAACAAATGGAAAGAATTAAAACTTAGATTTAAAACAAGAGAAACAAAACAATTTAAACAGGAAGTAAAGAGATGACAAAATCAGATATAAGAATACTTGATTTAATAAATATTATTCATTTTACTATAATTGATAAACTTGGAGTGAATGAAATTATTTTACAAGAAATTCAAAATATTGAATATAAAATAAAACAATCTAAAGAGTTAGAAAATTATTTAATTGATGATAACCAATTGTGGAAAGAGTTATTAAATAATATTTTTGAGGAAATAAAAAATGACAAAAAATAAAAAAGCAGATTCAACAAAAATGATAAATGAGTTTCCAAAATTTATGTATAAGTTAAATGAAAATTCAGAAGATATTTCTAGAATGATTTGTAAGATTAACTTTTCAAAACATTGGATTACCTTTGATAGTGAACAAGATAAATTACAACCATTCATCAGAACATTAACTAAACCAAAAGGAATAATTGACTATAAAAAAGTTATTCCTGCAACTAATAAAATTTTATATGAGTCTTGGAAAAGTGAGAATTAAAATTTATGAATAGATTTGAACAAGAAATAGAATTTACAAATATAGTTTCAAAAATGGAACAAACTCTTTTAAGAAAAGGAAATGATTATTCAACAACTGATAGACTTTCCAATTTTAAAATGGCAGGAGCTATTAGTGGACTGAAACCAGAAGTACAATGTCTATCTCTTATCTCTACTAAAGTTGCAAGGTTAGGAGTATTACTTAATAGTGATAAAGAACCTAATAATGAGTCAGTGCAGGATAGTGTTCTTGACTTGGCTAATTATTCAATACTTCTATCTATGATTTTAACTGATAAAGAAAAGGAAAGTAAGATTCAAAAGAAATATAATTCAATAGACCTATGTTAATTTTTTATACTAATAAATTAGAAAGGGATAAAAAATGAAATCACTTCAAAAACTAATTACTGAATCTAAAAAATATCTAAAGGAAAACAACCTTCCTTTAGAATATCTATCAAAACATATTAGCAAAAAAAATAATCTACAAGAAAATGAAGTTAGAAAACAGGTAAGCGAATATTACCTAAATAAGTTTTTAAAATCAAATTCAAAATCTTTTGATAAATTTATGGAAGAAGAGTTAGAACAAGAGATTGAAGAAGATGGGATGTCACTTGCGTCAATACCTGTTTCTGTGCGACCAGAAAAACCTGTTAATGAAAAGGTAAAATAAAATTTTATACTAATAAAATAGAAAGGAAAAAATTTCTTTCTAAAACAGGAGACTAAACAATATGGAAAATTTTAAACAATCATTTAGTAGAGTATATGGAATTAAAAAAACAATTGATTCTACTAATACAAAAAGCTTTGTAGATATTAAACTCAAATCAGATTCATCTATTGTAGATGTAAAAGAAGATACTCTTACTGGTTTGGTTTCAGGAACAAATTATACTACTGAAATTAGTATTAATTCTACTCCTCAAACTTTAACTATTGCTGGTGAAGATGCAACTTCAATTGCTTCATTAGTAAATGCAATCAATGATGTTATTACTGCTGGTAGTGCATTCTTTATTGAACAAGAACAAGTTATTAGAATTCAAACTTCTGCTTCTGGTGCAACTGCAATTAGTGTAGTTAGTGCTGGAACTTTAATTGAAGGTTTAATTGGAACTAATGCAATTAAATTTACTGCTTCTTACAGAACACCTGTAGTTGGTGGTGGAGTTCAATTTCAATTAACTAATACAGCTAGTTCAGATAATCCAATTCATGCAATGACTCAAGTAAATGTTACTAGAGCTGGTGTTGCTGTAACTTATACAAAATTGTATGATGAAACAACTGGAGTATTAATTGTGAAAGGAACTTTTCAAGTTAATGATATAGTTGATATTTTATCAATCTTTGTAAAGTAAGAAAAACTTTTTTTGACATTGAACTATTATGGGAGAAAATTATTATGAACATCCAAATAGAAATCTACCAGATATAGTTCAATGTCATATTGAAAATTTAATTTATTATATCTCAGTTCTTTTCTTTAAACAAGAATTTATTATTGACCCACAAAAAGCTGCAAATAGAATTCTTATTTCAGATGTAAATGCAGGTTCAGATATTTCACTTGGTGATGCAATGGAATATTTTAGAAGTCAATTTGACTATCTACCTTTTGTAATTTACAATCCTGGTATGTCATTACCACCAAGAGATTATGGTAAGTCTGCTTCTCACTCATTAGCTTTACAATATATTCCTGAACTAGATTGTTACCTTAGAGCATTTCCTATGGAACTAGAAGTTCAATTTGTTGCTTTCTTTAATGAAGCATTAGACCATAGAAGAGCTATTCAATTACTTAGTGGTGATGAAGCAGTATTAACAAGATTGTATACACCAATGAAATTTGATAACAAAGAAGTTAATCTTCCAATGACTCTAACCTTTGAATTAGATAAAGGTGATTTGATGGGTGAGTTTGAACAGTATCTAGTTAAAAATAGAATTTGGAATTTTCCTTTTGTAATTAAATGTAGATACTATGAATATATTCTAGATGATATTCTTTCTAATGAAGAATATAATAAACTTGACCCTGACTATATCTATCAGTTAAACAAAGCTGGTAAAGGTAGAGTAGGAAAAGTTGATGATTTACTTATTAGAATTTGGAGTAATTATAATAAGAATAATTCAGTATTACTTTACTCAGGTTCAGTACCTAATCCTTTGAGTGTTACTTCAACTACTCCAAAAGATAAACAAGGAAATATAAATAAACAATCTAGTATCAATATTACATTCTCAGCACCTATACAAGAAAATACAATTACAACTGAGTCAGTAAAGATAGAACCATTCATTGAAGTAGAAACTTATTTTGATATTACAAATAAAATATTAACTTTACATCCAATAGCAGCAAGTGGAATGTTACCAAATACTGATTATACTATTACTATTGATACTTCAGTTAAAGATAGTAATGATTTATCCTTAGAACAAAATTATTTATTTTCTTTTAAAACTGGAGTTTAAAATTATGTTATATACAAAATTATTTGAAGCAGAAAAAAATCCATTTACTAAAGACTTTATAGAAACAATAGCTAAATGGCAAAATTATGGAATAAGTAGTAGTACTGACCCATTTATTAAAGTCTTAAATAAATTAATCATACCATCTAAATATAAAAAATGTGATAGTGAAATATATAGAGTAATGGCTATTGAAAAAGATTTATTAACTAAAAAACCATTTAAAATAAAAACTAATATTTTTAGTTCTTGGAGTTATGATTTAAAAATTGTTGAAACCTATTCAAAAAGTGGTTATTTTATAGAGTTTTTATCTGATTTAAAAAATCCCATAAAAGTATTTTTTAAATATAAACCTTCTAATAAAGATGTATTTATAAATCTACATACTTTATGGAGTGATAAAGATTTTATAAATGCTATTAAAAAAATAGAAGAAACTGGTTATTTTTTTGATGAAGGTTTAGAGTTAGGAGATATTCAAAAAGAAGTTATTTTAAATCAAATTATTTTAAAAGAGTCAAATATTTTGAAAACAGAATAGAAAATTTATACTAATAAATAGAGTGGTATGTTACCTAATACTAAATATGAAGTGATAATTGATACCTCAGTTAAGGATGGTAATAATCAATCATTAGAACAAGATTACTCATTCACATTTAAAACTGGAGTATAAAATATATTATGATATATCAAAGATTATTTAAAGAATATTCTATAAATAAAAAATGGATTTCTGAAAAACTATACGCTTTGAATAAACTACCTAAACAAATGAGAGATGGTAAGTTAGAAAATTTTCCATTTACTTACAATGAACTATATAATATAAAAGATAACCTTTTAAAAAAATATGGCAAACCTACAGGTGTTATCCATAAATTTGAAAAAGGTATCGGTGAAGAATGGACGATTGTAAAAGGTGATTCTTTTCATATGTATTATGCAGCGACTGAAACGTATTTCAATAAAAATACAAACCGTTGTTTGGAAAATGTAAAAATTAAATCATTGTTAGATAAATTTAGTGATTCAAGAAAAATAGAGTTGAGTTTTTATTTTGCTAATTCCAAAGATGAAGAAGATTATTACGAATACGGTTTTCGTGTATTTAATAAAGGTGGGGATAACAATGATTATTCTGTAACTGAGGTTTCTGATTCAGCGTTGATTATACTTAAAAAATATTCAAATTACTATACACCTAAAGAATTACTGGAAGATGTAACTAAATTACCAAATATAAGTTCAAACAATGAAAAAAATATTTCCATTTCAGTAGATGATATTAAAAAATTAAAAAAATTAATAGGTTAAATTTTATTTAAAACTACCTTATGATAAAATTTTATACTAATAAAATAGATAGAAAAGAAAATTAAAAAAGCAATCATAAAGTATAAAATGAGGTATTAGACAATGTCAACAAAACAATACAGATTACCAGTAGAAGAAATTGATTTATCTGGTTTTGCAGCAAATCAAAATAATCAAATAGCTGGTGTAGTTATTAAAGCAAGAAAAGGTTTACCAACTCCAAAATTAACTCAAACAGAGAAAAGTGTTTTATTAAGATATGGTAAACCTAATTCTGTTTTCAATCAAATTTTTGAAGTAATTGATTATGTTAATACTTCTCCTTTATATATTTCTGCAGCACTTGGTTCTGGTTATAAATATGCAGGTGTGGATGTAAGAGATAATTCAATTGTTCCTTTTGGAACTAGAACAGGTAGAGTATATGAAACATTTAATAACAGTTCATATTCTTCTATAGAAGTAAATACTCAATTCATTGCAGCAACTGGATTAGATGGAAAAACAGTTACAATCAGTGGAATGATGAATACTCCTTTACCTGCCATTACTTCTAGTATTCAAATTAAAGTAGGTAATACAGTTATTCCTGCTACAATAGATGGTAATACAAATGAGATTTCAGGAGATGGAATTTCAGGAGTAGGTATATTCAATCCTGTTAATGGTGAGTTTAATTTTGATATTTCTGGTAATGTTGGTTTTCCTGCTTATTACTTATCAGCAAATGCAATTTCTACTACAATTGATTTATCAGCTAATGGAACAGATAAAAAAATTAATTTAGATATTGATGGAGTTCTTTATCAGAATATTAACTTTGGTCAATCTTCTGGAACAACTAAAACTGATATTATCAATGCAATCAACACAGCAGTAGGTTCTATAGTAGCAACTTCTTCTAGTGATTTTATTTTGATTACTGGAAATAAAGCTAGTTCAACAAGTGGTAGAATTAAAATCAATGTTCCAACTTCTGGTGTATCAGCAATAGGATTAGTTTTTGATATTACAAAAACTTCTATTACTTCTACTAATGCAGTTAGTCCAACTGGTTATGTTCCAAAGGTTGGTGATTCAGTAGTAATTGATTATAACTATGCTAATGATGTAAAAGCTTCAACAGCATTTTCTATTTTCACAGAAAGTCCTTTTGATGATAGTTATGAATCTTATGCCTTATCTTGTACCAGAGTGATTGATAAAACTTATACTCTAACTCTTTATCAAAATCAATCTACTGGACAGATTACAATTAACTCTTGGACATTCTCATTAGAAAAAATAAAAGATAATTATGGTAAGAGTATTTATTATGAAGATGTTTTCAAAGACAATGATTATATTAAACTATTTATTAACTCTGAATATACTGGTATAGCTGAACCAGATAGTTCAATAGTAAATCTTACTGGTGGAGTTAGAGGTGATGACCCACAAGATTCAGATTATCTAAATGCTTGGACTAATTTTCAAAAGAGAAATAATTATAGAGTAAAAACCTTTTTAGATGTTACTGGTCAACATATAAATACAGTTAAAAATCTTATTGAAAATTATCAACCTCAAGCTTTTGGTATTAGTATTGTTCCTATTGGAAATAATGCTCAATCAGCAATTGCTTATAGACAAAGTTTAGGTATTGATTCTAGAGATATTGCTTTATATACTAACTGGAGAAAAATCAAAGACCCATATAATAACTCTTTCTCTTGGATTTCAGGAGTAGGTGCAATAGGAGTTAAATATGCTCAAATGAATGATGTCTTTGATGGTTTATCTCCAGCAGGAGTTGATGAAAATGGAATAGGTGGTCAGATAAGTGGTTTTGAAACTATAGATGTTGAAAATGATTATAGTGAGTTAGATAAACAATTACTTAACGAAGCACAGGTGAATCCATTACTAAAAGACCCATTCTATGGAGTAATTATTGATGGTGATAGAACTTTACAAGTAAGTAACTCTGATACAAGTTTTATTCCTCATGTAAGATTACAAAAGAAAATGGTTGAAGATATTCAAACTCAAATTCTTAGAAAACAAGTATTTAAGTTAAATGATGAATTACATAGGTTACTTGCTAAGAGTCAAACTGAAACTTATCTAGCACCAATTCTTCAATTAGATTTACTTGCTGAAGTTTATGTTCAATGTGATGACAAAAATAATAATGCTGAAGTGTTAACTCAAAAAATATTCATATTAGATATTTATTTGAAGGTAACTCCTTTCAGTGAATTTGTTCTTCTTAGAATCACCAGACTTCCACAAGGTAGTACTGCTGCTGATTTTATTAGAACCTAATGAAGGAAGATAAACCTTTCAAGTGAGTGATATTGTTTGAAAGGTTTATTAGTTATTTGAGGAAAATAAAAAGGAAAATAAAAAGGAAAATAAAATTATGGAAAGATACAAAAAGATTTTTAAAGAAGCAAGTGGTGAATTAAAGAAAGGTGAAATATTAACTGTTCAAACAGATGGTATGAATGGTAAAAATGTAAAGGTAAAAGTTTTAGATTTTGTAAAAGAACTTGGAAACAATCAATATTATTTTGTTGAATATCCAAAAGGATTTATGGACATTTTATTTATTGATACAGAAGAAGGTACTAAAAATGTTAGTCCTGAAATTGGATTTACTGAAGCTGTTGATATGACCGAAGATGAAATTTTAGAAAAAGCAAAATTCTATAAATTAAAAGTAAATCAAAGATATTTATAACTGGTTTAAAAAGAACAGATGATTTTAAGAAAAATCATTCTTTGATTAATACTGGTAAAAAGAAAATGCAAAAAGGAAGTCATAGAACTTGGGTTAGTAAGGAAGATGTTGAATTACATATTTTAAATTTTTACACTTTCACTAAAACTTTAAGTAAAAAACTTCAAAAAGAACATAATCAAATCTATATTGATACTTTTTCAAAATATGGTTTGAAATATGAAATTTAATTTTCTATACTAATAAATAGAGAATGAAATTATAATAAATTTCTACTATTGTAGATTAAGAGGTGTTTAAAATGATTGAGTATGCTGAAAGTTTGAACGACGATGCGATGGCGAACCAATTTAACATTTTGTTCCCTGCTGGTATACCCGGTGGTGGAGATGGTAGAT
>ERZ724522.395-NODE-395-length-29119-cov-123.072151_pt1 | contig 29119 bp, 21 predicted proteins | sample MGYA00376055_ERZ724522 | MGnify/ENA primary metagenome ERZ724522 (study PRJEB28724, sample SAMN07190884) | wastewater metagenome | isolation source: effluent of sewage treatment plant in Hong Hong | place: Hong Kong | collected 2016-03-17 ...
GTTATGGTTCAGCCTGTGGCTATTGGGTCTCATACATAAGAGATGATGACTACTCAGGAGCCTCAGTTTCAGCCAGCTAAACCACTTCCAGAACCTCATCATCCTCATCCTAATCAATCTGTTCCGTTGTCTCAAGCTCATCCACTACTTCAATTTCATCCACCTCCTGTTCATCCTGTTCAAGCAGTTCCGCCACCGTAATAAGTTGCACCACCTCCTCATCAAGCATAGTAAACGGGGCTTCAAGATATTGAATTTTCTAATCAAATACCTCAATTTCCTGCCGCACCACTAGGTATAGCGGTTCATCAAACTGCACCAGCTCATCATCCACCTCATCAAGGATATTGTCAAGAACCAGGTCATCCATTTCATCATCAATCGTATCACTGAGTTCCGGTTCATCATACGGTAGTATTCCCTCAATCTAATCCTCCTCATCATCCGCTTCATCCATTTGCTCAGTTTGCATTCTGGAATCATCCAGCTCATCATCCTATTGCGGTTATAGTCCCGAATACACTGTTTCATCAATTTCTAACTCATACATTTCATCCTGCTCACACTGTAACTGAATATAATGTATCATTAGTAATTGCGTATGCACTATCGTATTGGTATCATCCTGCTCATCCACCAGAACCATATCATCACTGACCCCCTCCCCCTACAACCAATACTTTAACAGTAGAAGGGAAGGCTGAGGCTATGGCGTAGTTCGTAGCTATGCTAGAAAGTATTCAGCTCATATTAAAAAATGGTTAAGTAAGTCAAACGCCACCAATACTCCACGTTGTCGATGTCTCTTTCATAGCCGTTGCCTTGCCGTATTGTGCGAGAGTTCGGCTTCAGGTTGTTCCGGTTCAATCTAACGTTAGAGTGTCGGAAGTGATAGCGATTGTGACGTTGTTTGCGGAATTGTTTTTGAAGACAATCACCGTTCCTACTGGGTACGCTACATTTGCGTTTGAGTCGATGGTGAATGTTCTTGCATTTGCGTCAGAGGCTGGGTGTAGGATACATTTTCCACTATCGGTGAGAATAGTGGTGTAGTTAGCGGATTTTTCGAGGATGGGGATATTTAGGTATCCAACGTTATTTGTTCAAGGGGTTGCTCCTCAATTGGCAATATAACTCATAAAAGGTTATTTAAAGATAGAAAACGAAAGGTTTGAAGAAGATCACGTTGCGATTGCCGTGATATAGATATCCTTATTCTGGAAAGTCCCGGTGTTGTAAACGTCATACGACCAAGTCCCTCCGGGAGAAAGTACTACTCATTCATTCGCAACGGTTGCAGTATCGGATTCCCAAAGTCAAATTGTGATTGTATTCGCAGAAGTGTTGCAAAAGAACATAGTCTTTGGCATTTGGTCTTTTAGTATTGTTCCAACTGTTGTTGATGATGTTCCGACCGATACTTTTGAGTTCGCCGGGAGAGTTAAGTTCGACATATTAAGAAAAAAGTAATAAGTAAAAACACTATATTTGGATTAGGTATTTTTTCAAGTGAATTCCACTACTGAATGTACATTATTCATAAATCACTGTAATATTAAGACTTGCTGAACTTGGCACAATATTTAATCCTGTACTAAAACCTACGTGAAAGTCTATTTCAGTAGGTGTAGCCTGAGCTGGCAAAGTCAGTATAGTTATAGGATTACTCGTCCCCGAAACATTATCATAAATAGCAATAGTCGCGTTATGTACTGGGGTTCAAACAATGATATTATGAAGCATTCAAGCCCCATATTTTAATATCTGAGAGGAATGTACACCTGTTATGTTCCTAAATGTTGGTGCGGTCTCAAGTTTTCCAAGTCGATAAATAGAGGCTAAAACAAACGACATATCTTTGGTTGTTGTGTTCCCACTATTGATGTTTTGCAGGTACACTGGCAATGTCAAAGTATTACTTGGCAATGTTGCAGAACCACTGATACTGATTTCGTGTACTAAATTTCAATCGATATAAAAATGATAGGAATCATATCAGCAACGGATTTCATATCAATGAAAATTAGTGTCCATTGTGAATGATGTGTCTACATTCCAACTAGCTGTCGGCACTTTAATAGCAGAAGAAGCTCAAGCCTTTGTTACAATATTCATAGTCGTACCAGTAAGCTCAAACCAAGCACCATCAGTGCCATCAAACATACCCCAAATACGGGTATTATTAGCGATTGCACTATCCATTTTTCCAACCGCACGAAATATATTTACCATCACTGGGATAAACCGTGCTTTCCGAACTGACTGATAGATAATTGACCCATTTGAATTAGTCCCACTAGTCAGCGTTATCAATCAGTTTGCTTGTGCTACTGAGGCAGAATTTAACACTGTCTCCGTCCAAAAATTAGTATCTTTGGTTGTCCCGATGAATGTTGTGCCCACTAAGCGGGTCGCCTCAGCAACTTGTAAATTATGGAACTGATCGACATACACATCGTGTCAGACTTCTAAATCTACAATTCACGTTTTTTGTGTTCAATCTGATTGTTTGGTATTTATATTCGACAATGTTGTCTGTATTCACGATACATTCGTAGGATTTGATATGGAACTCATTTGAAAGAAAATTATAAGATTATCCAGTTGATTCAGTCGCTTTGTACTTGATAATTATCAAATTGAGAGAGCGAAAGCGATCCGCTTGTATAGCCATCAATTTTTTGTGATGACGTTGTATTGAGTGTAATTGTTCCACTGCCACTATTTTTCAAGTTGTAGATTTTTCCGGAAATTCAAACCGCCGTTGGCAAAGTAAGAGTGAAAGAGTTTGCTGTACAATTTACAGTTCAGTCGGTCGTTAAAATAGCGTATGTATCGGAAACATTCGTTACTGCTTGAGTCCCCCAAGGTGTTAAATCGTCAAGGTCTATCGGGAGTGTCACAGTGATGTTGTCAAGCTTCGCTCAATCAACGAGCCGGCTGTTGGTGATAGTTCGAGCTGTCATTATTTCTTTTTAGGAATTGAAAGTTTTTTGATAGGTTTTCAATATTGATCTACTGGTTTAGCAACGCTTGCTGTTTTCACAATATCCATAAGCATATCTTTCTTGCTTCCTTCTTTTACTCATTGCTTCTTGTCCTTTGTTTGCTCTTTCTTTGTTTCTTGTAGAGCCTTCTTTGATTTCATTGGCATATATAAAAAGTTAGTAATACCAAAATAGAGTATATGCAATCCGCTATGGATTTCAAATATTGTTTTTACCTTTCTTCAGAAATCCTTTGGCAGTGCCACAAGCGGTTTCTAGTTCGTCATAGAGTCATCTCAAAAGATTATCCATTCCAGGGCTATTTTTCTTTTTTATCATTGCTTCTATAATTGTTTTTGCGGAGTATAGCGAGTCCTCCGCAATCATTATGTGTACGTTCGGGTCTCAAGGATTATCTTCTCAAATATCTTGTTTCTTCTCGGAAATTAGGTGAAAACACTTGAATAAAAGTTCATAAAATTCCTCGGATTTCTCGTGAAATAAAGGGTCGGTTGTCTTTGTGGCTATATGTGCCAGAAGTGTGAGCTTATAAAGCTGAAATAATGGTTCCATTTGTGTGAGAATTAAAAATAAATTATTGCTTTCATAGTCATCATAGTGGGTTCTGTTTGTTCACTAATTCTGATTTCTTTGCTTTCAGCTCTTCAAGAGAGAATGTAACCAAATCTTTCACATTTTGCAAAATATCCTTTTTGTGATCTTCAATAGTTTTTGTATTCTTAAGATTTTCTATTTCTTCTTGAGTGTATCTTTCTACAAGTTGTGTGAATGTATTCTTTAATTCGGCTATTTGATGGTTCATTTCGTCTGATTGTTGCTCTAGCTCCTTTATTTTTTTAGGAATATCGTCTATTCATCTTTTATTCAAGCGTTCTTTGATAGACTCTATTTGTTGTTTGAATTTCTTTTGTTCGTCCTTGTATGATTTTATTCTCTGTACATAGTATTCTTTTTTACTTTCTGAATCAGCTATCTCCAACATTGCTTCACTTCCGGCTATCTCTCTGACGGCACTTTCGTATCTATACTGCTTTTCTGATAAACTAGACGATAATGTTTTTAGTTCGGCGATATCAGAATCTATGAATAATTTGTCATTTTGTAATCGTTGTGAATCAAGTTTTATATTCAAATTCGCCTTTTCCACTGGGTCAGTAAGCAACAATAGCTTCTTTTGTTTCGGGTCAAGTTCTCACGTATCGAATGTAGTTCATTCATATGAGAATAAATCGTTTATTCGAGAGGCTTTTTCCTCAAATTTTTGATATATATTGATATCTCAGGAATTTTCTACAAGTGGGTATACAACGAGTGCGTGATTAAGATTATTACCTTGTCTCCATACACGTCACTCGACTTGTTGCATTTCTGTTGGGTTCCATCAGAGTGCTATATTGATAGTCGCATACCCATTGTTTTGTAGATTTATACCCTCTTTTGTAGCATCTCCACCTATAAGGACTTTTACTTCTCAGTTATTGAATCTTCTCATAACAGTGTCACGTGAGTCGGGGGTATTATTTCTATCGCCAGCAATTACTTCTATTTCGCTTGGTTTATATCAAGCGTTTTTTACGAGCCATTCCTCATAATATTTTGTGAATCCTACTCATTCTTTACCTATATATAGAAAACTCCCACGTGATTTGGTGCTTTCATTCTCGTGTAAGGTTTTAATCATCTCAAGTGCGTACTTTATTTTAGGCGAGTTGTCGACAAATTCGTTTACGTCTTTTGGTGTTGGCGAAAATTCCTTAATAAAATATGGGGAAACACTATTGGATTTTAAATATGTTGTAGCTTTGAGAATAACTCAAGGATCATCAGAAGACAACATACTTTGGATTTTTCACTTTATTTCTGCTTGCAACGGAGACATTTTAAGTTGTGGAGCTAAAACTCTCTTGTCTGGTCTAACTAACGTGTCATCCTCTTTTTTATCAATAAATTCCTTAATAAGTGATTGTAACTCTTTTAAATTTGAGAAAGAAGTCATTACCTCTTTATCTTTAAATTGTCAGTCAACGGATTGTACTAAGTCGGTTCTAAAATTTGCAAATGACGTATAGAAATCATTGATATTGTAAATTCACATTTTCTTAAGTCTATCACGAGCCATAAACGAAAGTACGTTATATATCTCTGTTGCGTGATTTTCAAACGGTGTCGCAGAAGCTAAGAACACATTACGCCCATTATTGTTTCTTTGTATATGCTGTGATAAAAGAAATAACTTTTGTGCTTGTTTTGATGGAGTACCGCCAAAAACATTCCCAAATCGTCTTTTTCATTTTGCACCGTCTTCTCATTCTTCCGTCTTTGCTCACTGAAAAACCTTTCTAAAATTGTGAACCTCGTCAACCGATATATGGTCTATTCATAAATCGGAGATATTTATATCTGTTGCTCACCTTAGTGAAGCTCATAATATGGCTTGAGTTTTCTCTTTATTCTGTTCGGCACTTCTTGGTGAGATATCCTTATCAAATGTTCATAATGCATCGTTCAAATCTTTTGTTGCTTCGTATAATTCTGCATCAGAGAATCAGAGTTTCAAAATTCATTCTATGGTCGTGAATGTTATTTCTCAATCCTTGATCCAATCTTTAACATCTCAAGAAGCTTTAAGTCTTGAAATTACAGGTGCTTGTAATCATTTAAGGTTATTCACCTTAATGCCGGGGAACATCTCTTGCGTAGTCTTTATCCAAGTATCAAGAGTAGAGCTTGGTACGATAAATAACGGTCGTTTACTGTATCATTTTTGCATATTTGCAACCGTAGATATCAACAACGAATGGGTTTTTCAAACTCCTACTCAATATGCTAAAAGACCGGTTCATTTATTCGTTAGAAATCCGACTCATTGCTTTTGCGTATCAGTAAGTGAAAATTCATTTCATTTATAATGCGTAGCCATTCATTTTATTTCTACCGGAATATTTTTATATTCAGGGCGAACATAGGAGTTTTTCTGCTCGTTATATTCCTTAACAATAACATCTTGTATCTCACTAGGCAAATTATTTTGCAAATACTGATTAAAAAATCTTTTCGCCTCGGATTTTATATATCAAGTGATTGGTTTCGTGTCTTTCCTTTGCCTATCACCATCTATATACCGGAGTATATCTCATTTCTCAACATTATGTCATATCGCTCTGTGAGATAATTCACGTATATAGTCTCAAAATCAGTTTCGAATAACTGTTCAATTTATTTCTCTGAACATTATGTTCCTATCCAATGGATCAAATGTGATTTCAGTGATTTTCTTTTCAGTAGGCAATACCTTTTCAAGACCTGCTTTCTGTTTTGCATATTGTTCCGGTGATAAATCATCTTTTACTAACTCAAGAGCTGAGATTTTATCACGAATATCGCCCGAGAAATAATTTATATCGTGAAACCATTTTCCTTTCTCATAATTTAAATATGGTTTCCACGAAATTGGCATATCTTTTCAGATATTTACTGAAAGGTCGTTGTTCTGATTCTTGAATATTTCTATTTCTGCTTCTGTTGCTGTCTCAGAATTTAATATTTGTCGTTCTACGGTCTTAATACCGGATACATCAACAATTTTTTTCTCTTGCGGTTTTCTAGGAGCTCTTATTTTATTTGGCGTTCCACTTGTTGTAGGATTCGGATCATTTTTTGGCGATTCTGTCTTTACTTTAGTTTTTCCAAGTCATAGTAACGGATTTTTCTTAATATTCTCTGATATTTTTTTTGTAGGCGTTCCATCCCCAGTTTTCACAACAGCAGTTTCTTTCCTTCAAAATCTGTTTGTTCTTTCTATAACCTCTCCCATTATTTTATCAGGATTTTCTTTGAAAAAACTCCCATCAGTAAACATATCCGGATTCTCTCCTGTTCATTTCCGTAAAACTATAATATCGGTTCATACCTGTGTGTCTTCAAATATTCATTCTGGCATTCTATATGCGTCAACAAGAGTAGAATTTTTAGAAATCATATCTTTTGCAATGGAATTTTTTCAAGAAAGAAACGATGAAGGGACAATGTAAACTAAAAGCCCTCAATCCTTTGTAAGATCTAAACCTCTTTTAATGAAATATTCATCCCATTTTCATATTTTAGCCTCTTCTCCTACTCATTTGTAATATCACTCTCGGGTTCAATACGGTGGGTTTCAAATCACTAAATCATACTCTGGTTTTACATCTTGTTTCTTTCAAAACCTATCAGAGAAAATAGTTTGAAAATCCCTTATTTCTGATTTTGATTCGGGATACAGTAATTTAAGTATCGTTCCTGATACTTTATCAAGCTCGTATGCTTTAACATCAGCTCATTCAGGTGCTTTCTCTAAGAACCTGCCCACTCAAGCAGACGGTTCAAGAATTTTAGCATTATCAGGAAGTCAATTTGACTTTGCGAGTTCCCACATTGAGTCAACCACCTCTTTAGGTGTGTAATATTCATCAAGAAGTCATCTTCCTGTTGCTCATTTATCTCATTTTCCTCCGGCTCAAGTGTACTCACGTAATTTATCAATCTCCTCTTTCGTGTAATCAGAAACTTTATCCGAGTATCATTTTGATTCTAGGATACTTTTTACTTCTTCATTCAGCTTAGCCCTTGTGGTTTTTCATTTCAAGTTGAGACCTCATAATCCATTTGTAGGTCAAGTTCAAGGTTCGCTAGTGCCATTTCCTTGGTTTTTGACATTCAATTCGCCAGCATTTTTTCAACTGACGACTCCACTAGTCTCGGGTTTAGTCTCGACAGTTGTGGATACTTCTTCTTGTCTATTGTTTCCATTTTTAGTAGTATTAGTAGTAAATTCTTTATTTGTAACCTTGTTTGCTTCATTCGTTACTCTATGTACATTATCTTCTCAGAATACATTCTTTAGTAATTCAATCTTTTTTATAGACTGTTCGTTTTCGGTCGATTCTTCCTTAAATTTTGTTTTTTCTACAACTTCTTCAGCACTTCACTTTGATAATTCTGATTCTTTTGGGAGAATGAATGGTTTCGTATAATCTGTATTTGTAGATTCTTTTTTTATATCATTAAACTCTTTCACCAATTCATCAGTGTTCTCTCAATTCTTGATCTCTTCTGTGATTTTGTTTGCAATAGATATTTTATCTTCTATCTTTTCTGCTTCATTTTTTGGTTCTTCTTTTTTCGTTGGTATCCCTTGTAGTGTTGGTTTTGTTGGTTGTTCTGGTGTGGTTGGTTCTTCTTTCCATTTTACAATATTCTCATTTTTTTGTAAAGGTACTGTAGGTTCTTTTACAGGTTTTTCGGTTTTTTGTAACGGTGTAGTGTCTTTTGTTGTTTGTATCACATTCTCTTCTTGTTTTATGGCATCTCTTAATTCATTTAATCTATTTGTCTCATAGTTATGTTCCATACCGTTTTCTTCCATTAATCTTATTTGATTTTCAAGTTTTTTAATACTTGTAGAAAGTGGTACTCGAACGAATTTTCAAAATGCTTTTATCACTGTATTTCAATCCCGTATAGTTGTTCAAACAACAGTATCTACTTCTACCTTGTAATCTCATACGTATGTTTCTACAGCTGTATTATCTATACCTTCAAACTCAACTTTATAGTTTTCTCAATCCATAGTAACTACCGGATTTTCGGAATCAGTAATTTGTCATTTTATCTTTGCCTGAATAGTTTTATTCTCTTGCCTTTTTTTTTTTTGTGGCGTAAGATTATCTTGTGAAGTGGCTGAACTATCTTTTACAGGTTTTTCAGTTTTTTGTGAGAGTCACGATAAAGGATTTGATTCGGTGGTTCAAATCTTTGCTTTCTGTACTTCTTTTTGTGACTGATATCGATTCGCTGGGATAATAGCAACGCTTCCGCCTTCTGGTGTCATAACTTGTCATTCTCACGCGGTTTTCGCTTCTCCTGTTGATGATTTTCAAGAGGGGAGAAGTGGGAAACGTCTTTGAATTGCTGGGATATCTGCGTTAGGAGTTTGAATATCGGTCGATGGGAGTGTTTTGAAAGTGTTTTTTGGAATATCCCTGTTTATCGCTGGAATACCAACATCCGGAGTTTCTACAGTATTTTTCTGTGTTGCTTCAGGCGTTTCGGATTTCGGTGCTTTTAATCAAGTGGATATAGGATTCGAACTCTTGATCAGTTCAATCATTTTTTTGAATTGTCTTTCAGGGTTATTTAAGAATTTTAATCCAGTTTTCCCAATTCTTAAAGCCGCATAAACTGACGAAAATCAAGGATTCGTCATATGCCTCATAATCTCGTATCCAAATCCGATATTCCCGAGCGTATCAATCACTTGAGTCTCTGGGATATTTTCTTGCTTTGCTTTCTCAAGATAAATATTCTTTACTTGGTCGGCGAAAGCTTTCATACTACCGTATGCTCATCTTTCTCCTCCGTATGCTTCTCCGAGCAATTCGTTTGCTTTGTCTACTGCGGTTTTAGCGGCGAGTTTCTTAATGTTCATAACCTCGGATGAAGCTCCGTTATTATAGGAGTTTCTTGTGTCTTGATTCAGTAATTGTATCTCATTTTGAACGGTTTCCATTGTTATGGGTTGCTTTTTTCAGCTGGCGTCCACTCAAGAAAATCTATTTAGTATTTCTCGAACGATTGGGAGCATTTTTCTCTGTGTCTCGGGAGAAAATTTTGATACTTCTTCAAGTAAGGCTTCTTTTAAGGCGACTTCCATCTCCGCTCAAACATCCGTTTTGCTTCATTTCGCGGTATCAGAGTATCATTTGTACGCTTCTTGTAATTGTTGTGGTAGTTCAACCTCAACTACTTGTTTCACATCTCAGGTAGTGTCAGGTGTTCTAGCTACAAATTCTACGGCACCATTGAAACCTTGTTCTTGTTGCGACTTGATTTGTGGTACAGTGGTCCTGCCTCAAGTTTTTTGCTTTGAAATTGATTTGAAAATCTCTTTTGCTTTATTTAAGTTTTGGATTTGTGGAGCGTTATTCGGCAATCAAGCCTTTTTTAATGTTTCCACTGGATTTAAAATTGCTTTTCAAGTATCAATAATATTTTGTCATAGTCATTTTGCTGTTTCGATAGGATGAAATACTCATTTTACGAGTCATAAAGGCATAGTAAAAGGCATCGCTACCGCTTGTTTAGTTTCTCTTCAAATTTCTTTTCCTATGGATTTTATAGCTCAAGGGATTCATCATTTTTCAAATCCTGTTTTTGCTCATCGTGCCATTTCAAGAGTTCATCATTTTATTCATTTCAATCCGAGAGTATTCATTCAAGTAGTGATCACATTGTGTGCCACGTTTGTATCCATTCCTGTACTTTCAGCGAGTGCTTCAGCTCATTTTTCTATTCATTTTGACACGGCTTGCATACCGTATTGAGTTCACGGTAATTCGGAAGCAAGACCTAATCATAGGGAGGCTGGTGCTTTCAAAGCGTTCCACATTGCTGTTGTTATCCCAGCAGTCATATCAGTCAAATCTTTCCATTTTGTTGTTGAAATTGTCTTATTAAAATCGTCAATTTCATTTTGTTCCGGAGGTTTTCAATGAATTTCCTCATATTTTTTGACAAATTCATTCAAATATGCTTGTTTATCTTCGTCGCTCAAAAATGCTGGTATTTCCACATTATCCCCTGTCAATTCATTCAAAGCACTGCCAACGAGCTTATTCGATACGTTCATACCTCATCGCACGAATTGTTCCGCTCATTTAACCACTCATTTTGCGACTTCTAAAGGGGCTCTATATGTTGCCCTTAGTGCTTGCTCTCAAATTGATTCATCTGGGTGTAAATCCTTAAAAAATGGCTCTCTTTGTGGTTGTTCGGTCGTTGTCTCTGGCTGTGTAATGTCGAATAATCAATTTTGCATAGCTTCATCGAGCTTTTGACTCAAAATTTCGTTCGATAGTCACGCTTCTCGTCAAGTTTTTACAAAATCCTCAATCTTTGCTTGGTCGTATAACTTCGCATTCGCTTGTGGGATGATAGGAGCTTGTTGTGACGTTTCTTGTGGTGCCGGTTGTGCGTTCTCGGATTGTTGTACTACATTTTCAAACGATAATTGCGGTACGCTTGTCGCTCACTGTCAATACACTGGTTGTTGTGATACCGGTGCTTGCATTTTTGAGAAATCAATAATAGGCAACTGTGAGGTGGTTTGCTCTTCGGTTTTTCGCAAGAGCCTATTTTCGAGTTCTTTTGTGGTTTTTTTCAAGTCCGCCAACGGGTCGAATTGCTCAAATATATCTGGTTGTGTTTGTGGCTGGCTTAAAGGGCTTACATTCATTCAAGCAAGTCCAGTTTTGAAATTTAGTGGCATAATTATGCTGTTTAAGGTATACCAAGAGCTTTATTCCTTTGCTTTATCCAATCGGGGTCTTGTAATCAAGAAGTTCCTGTAGACGTGCTTTGTTGTGATTCTGGAATATCAAAATGTTTGCTTACATCTATTCAATTTTCTTGTAAGAATTTCAGTCATTCAGTTGAAAAAAAGTTTTTAGGTTTCTCTCACATAGTGATTAGGTAAGATTCAGCCATAGGTTCCGCTTTACCATACATCAATTTTGCTAGTGTTTTCAATAATGATTTTCATTGATTTTCTCATAGACTCGTCGTGATTCTTGATTTCCATTCAGTCATATCTTGTTGAGTTGGTGCGGCATTTCATCATTTGTATACTTTTGCCATTTCAGAGGCAACCGCTGACGCAATGGTATCGGCATCGTTTGTTTCCGGTAGACCGAATTCAGTTCCAGTAGCATTCCATAACCTGTTGAAAGTCTTGAAGTCTCTATTTTGCAACGCCTCAAGTGCTGGTTTGAATTGTGCCATATGATTTGTAACTGTAGCAATGGCAATTTTATTTGTAGCCATTTGTCATTGTGACCAATTATTCTTAAATCCTTGTCGAGTTTTATATTCCTTCATATCGTAATTCGGGTCTCCGAAAGCTGATCACAATATCCTAAGTTTAGAGTCTTTATCAAACCGAGACAACACGGATGGGTCCATATCGTAACTTTTTAATCCTTCCACTATACTTTGCTCATCAGCCGTGAGTTTCCCTTTGGACTCATTCCGTATTCTTGAGGCTTCTTTATCCACAAGAGCTTGGTCTTGTTGGTTGAGTCATTGAGATTTCATATAGTACGCCGATTGGGTTGGTGTCATTTTCTGATCAACAATGGATTGAGCAATTTCTGTGGCTCTAGGGTCTATCTCGCTTGTTGTTTGTACAACCTGTGTAGGGATATCAATGCCCCCCGGTCAAAAATATCAAGCGGATATGAGTTCTCTATACATTCAAGGGGATTCTTTTTTGATTTGTGAAATCTTCAATTGGTCTTTTTCGGATTCGCTTAAATCTGAGACTTTTTTGTTTGTATCGACTCAAGGCAAGTTTCAAGTTCCCCATCGATTCAATGCTTGTCAGACTGTCAAATTCGTGTAGCTAGGAGAGTCCCACAATAGATTGTAAGCTTTTAATCATTCCTCCACGGTCGGGAATGAGAAGTAAGAGCCTCATTCATTTGCTGGTCTATCAGTTCATTTTGCGTATTTTATTCAAGCCTTTTCGAGTCTTTGAGCAAAAGTATTATTAAAAGTGATTCAAGCTGGATTGTTGTTCTTTAGACTTGCCTCTGTAGGGTAGTTTTTTGCTTTGTCTCGTAAATCAAGACCTCCAGTGGTTCATTGTGATCAAGAAAATTGAGAAGGGGATTGTATCCATTCTCCGGTATCTGCGTTGTATAACTGACCATTTACTCCTATAATTTGTGCGTTTTTCTCTTTCGGTTCTTGTTTAATCTCCTCTACTTTCTCGGTTCAATCATTGTAAACTATATGAAGTTTGTCACCGGTTGAATAAGTATGAGTGATTTGTTTCGGGTTCTCACTTATCATTTTTTCACCATTGCTCATATATGTCCAAGTCTGATTTCATACTTGGATTTGTTTGGTTGGAACGACTGCTTCCTTGTATTTAGCCATAGATTGCATTTTTGCGAGAACATCGATAGGGGTTTTCCCGATATCGAGTAAATGCCGGATAACGCTCAAATCATCTTCGGAAACTTGAGCTACTTTCCCCAATGCGTTCGTTATGGAATTGAGAACGGTATTTTTGAGATTTATACCTTGTTCATCGGTCATTTTGCCATCAAGAACCTCTTGAGAAATTGTCGCATAAGAAGTGTTTGAAAGCATAGCGGGATTGGCGATATAATCGGAGTATCTCTTTTCGGCTTGCTTATCTGCAAATTCAATAGCTTTCTTATTTAGTTCAATGTTGTTGTTGATATGAGAGTCAATGGCATTCATATTCGAAAGAAATCTTGCGGTTATGTCTGCGGAATTCGCGCCATATTTGGCGGTGATTTCATCAAGAGCTTTTCAAAGTTCGTTCGAGGCAGGGTCATATTTTGAGGTAGCGTCTGAAAGAGCAACTCACTGATTGTGCTTGAAATCATTCAATTGTTGTTCAAAATCGGCTTTCGCTCGGGAAACTGATTTCACATAGTCCTCAGTGAGTCTTGAAACATCTTTGGCGTTAGCGGAACGGATATTATTGAGCATTTCTCGGAGTCTTCACATTGTTTTTTCTCAATCTCTTTTCACGTTGTTGATTCACGTTAGGTATCAGGAAGAGTTCATAGCGCCACTCCACGCACCTTGTGCGGTCATCCACTCAATATTCTTATCAAGTGCGGCTTTTACATCGTCAAATTGATTTTGTATGTTTGTTTCTTGGATTCTGAGATTTTCGGCTGTGTCTGCTTTCATCCTTTCATTATTGATTCGTGCATCTTCGAGCGATTGTTCGTGTTTGGTGATTCAAAATTTATTCTTTCATTCTTCGGTGTACTGGAAATTTTTGAAAAGACTTGTGGGGTCTTTTACTTGGTCGACAGTGACTCAAAGTTTCGTTGCGATGGATTCAGCGGTTCAAGCTGGCAAACTTCAATCTGGGAGCATTGATTTTCGATACTCATCTCGGATTTGGTTGAATTTACTATTTACATCGTCATAATTCGAGATATACGCCTTGGTTGTGTCGTATTCTCATTTTGCGGTGATCCACGCATTCTCTTTATCTTTTATGGCTTTGTTTTTCTCTTCCGCATTCTTATTTTCTGCAAGAATAGACTGGTTTCGAGCTTTGATGATATTTCTAGCTCTTTCAGCTCTTGCCGGGTCTCTGTCATTTGGATCAAGGAGTTCTCAAGCAATATTTTGCGCCGTATTCTCATCAAGCGTTTGCATTGGTTTCCACTCGGCATATTTGTCTGTCACTGTTGTCGGAGTTGTCTTCTGTGATGTTGTCGAAGTTGGCGATTGTGTCGTTCAAATTGTCTGAGGGATTTTTGGTGGTTCTCATAGTGAAACTCCTACAGGATTTACCTGTGCGGAGTAGTTTGGCTTTGGCGGTTCTCAAAGTGATACGCCTATAGGATTGACTTGTGCCGAGTATTTAGGTTGTGAGGCAACATCATTCGCATAGTTTCTGGATGGGATAGGCTGTCAAGGAATATACTCTTGCCCTGCTGTTGTCCTTACTGTTGATTCGTATGCTGTTTTTCCTTCGGGAGTCAAAGCATTGTATTCTTGTGTGTGTTCCTCGGTAGGCTTAAAAGCGGTATCAGAATACTGGGTGAGATTTCAAGAATTGGAGTCTTGATAGTATTTTTTCCCGTTAATTCACGTGTATAAGTTGGTTGGTGCTGCCATATTTAAGGATTATTGATACAATTTATGGGATTTCTACAGTAATAGATGTTCAAGTGGTTCAATCTCAACCATTGGATCAGTTTGTTGCAGATACTCAAGATTTTAATCCGCCAGTTCATCCAGTGCCTCACGTTAATGTGACAGTTCAAAGATTGGTTAGAGTATGGTAGAATAAGATAAAGACTCATCAACTTCATCCTGCACCACCTCCACCGCCTCAAGCATAAGTAGCTCAAGAATATGCGTCTCATCAGTTTTTTCAATTTCCTCATAACGCTTCTACAGTACCTTGATTATCAAAAGTATTTGCAAAAATTAGGATTATTCCACCGTTACCGCCGGAACCACCACCGCCTCCTCCGCCTCAAGAAGTGTCTCCGGAACCTCATCCTCCTCATCCTCATCCGCCTCAAGTTCAAAAGTATTGGGATGATGGGATAAGTTGCATTGAAGTACCTATATTTGACGCTGGATGGAAAAAGTTACGAATAACGTCCTGCCACGTAGAAAATGTATTGTATAATGCTCATCGGGTACAAACACCTCATCCTCCTCCGCTTCATCCGCTATATTGCCCTCATAGTCATCCAGAAGCACCAGTGGTATTCACATAACTTGGTGATCTTGCTGATGCTGAAACCCCAGCAACTCATCCTGCGTTGTATCATCAATTTCACCCATTTGCTCAACCGTCTATAGCGCCTATTGTTCCAGAAGCAAGAGCAGTTGCCCCAGTACCACCTGCTCAATATGTTCCAGATTGTCAATTTGCTCCGGCTGTCCCATCACTATTCCCATTCCTTTGAATTTTCCCACCAGCGTCAATTGTCAAAGCTCATTTCACCCATATTTTATATCCTGCTGGTTTCAATATTCAAGCAGATGTTATGGTAAGAGAATTATATTGCATATCTCTCGCTAATGTTACTGTGGTTGAAATAGTAACATCTCAATCGGATCCATTTCAAAAATAACTTATCAATTCACTCGCTACGAGAGTATCGCTAAATTGTCATATCTGTTCTGCGCCTCTCAATGGAGTCATAAGTTTCGTATTTGAAGAGCCTATCAACGCGTCGGATTGAGAAGCAAGTTTGTTGGTGATTCACGTGTTAAATGTTGACGGGATGACCGAAACGATAGCTCAAGAGCCTCAAGTATCGGTTCAAGCGTCCACCTCTCATTGAGTGGCAATTTCTACCTTTCACGCAACTGTAGCGGAAGCAAAAGGAGTGGTTCAAGAAGCAAAACTCGCCCAAGCTCCTCAAATGAATTGGTATAAGACTCATAAATCAGTGTCATAGACAATAGAACCGTTAGATGGTGTCAATGCTGTCCGTTCTGCTGTCGACAATGGCTGGAATGTCAAAGGTCATTCCATTGTGTCTCATTGCTTGTCAATTATGTCGTACGCCAAAGCTGTCACATACGCAATAGTTCAATCTGCCCATTGCTTCTGCAATCACACATCAGTCGCAAGAGGATTTCCTTGGGTGATTCATCGTTTCACAATGGTTGCTGTTCAAAGTGTGGCGGTTATCTCAAATCGCTCAATCTGGACTCAGTTTTTCAGTACTATGGATACAGTATCCGTTCACGTCTCAAGATTTGCTCATAATTCAAAATCAGTCGATAGAAGGAAAGTCGTTCAAACACCTTGAGTTGCGGTGATTGTTGACTTTACATAGTATCGGGAATTACTCTGGAACATAGGTTGGTTGGTTATGGTTTAAATATATGAATAATCGTTAAAAAATCAATTCAAAAACTACCAAGTTTCTGAAATATCTACGAATCAAGTCGGCTCAAAATACAATCAAGCGGAGTCAAGTATGAAATCCTGTATTTGGCTTTGACTTCGTATGGAAATTTGAAATCTCTTTCAAGCTTGAAAAATACGCCCCTCATTTGCTCTTCTGTCGAAAGGTGTTAGTTTTGATATATAAGTGATTTCTCCGCCGGTCGGCGAATCTCATAACGCTCCTCATCAAATATCTCCTAAATCCGGTATAGCTCTTCAATTTCAAGTAACAACATCTTGAAAAACTTGTTCGGAATCTATATTCGCCAAGACATTTAGCTCTGTCATCGTTCAAATGGCTCACATAAGGTATAGACCGCCATAAATCTTCTCCGCCGGTGTTTGCTGGTTCATATTTTGGGTATCAATCCGAAATTCTATTGGCATTCACGCATCGGAAAATCCTGTATCGTCCTCATAGATAGAAGTATTCGCATCGGAAAATCCATAATACTTGTCAGTCATTTTGACAACGTAATTATAGTTCTTCATCGTGTCCACGTTCCAAGTGTCGTTTACTAGGTCATAAACAAGCACATAGTCGTTTATTGGGGAACCTTCGGAGCGAATGTGCATTTGTATGGTTTTGTCGTTTTCGTTGAGAAATCCGAAAGCATATGGCTGGATGTGGTCGATGATGTTCAAAAATTCTTTTATCGAAACCACCGGTCGAGCGGAGAGTTCTCAAATTTGCGTATAAACTACTCAAGGCGTATAGTTTACAGTTTGTACCTGTAGATTCTTCGATAAATAGAAAATACGCTCACCATCAGCGGTGATACACTGATTATTCATAGGCGATGATCACTTTCCGATTGTTGTAGTGATAAATGTCGCCGAACCTGCTACATTTTGCAAAGCATTCGCTCAAAGATAGTCTATTTTGTCTTCGGTGAAAACATAAACTCCATTAAGAGTGGATTTTAATCAAACTATGTTTGTGTCATATGTGATTTGTCTTGCGCCTGTTCCGGTGAAGTCATAGGAATACTCCGGATTTGCTGGGGTTATCGGTCGGGAAATATAAAGAATATTGTTGGAAGAAGTGAAAGTATATCCATTGAAATATTCAATATTTCACGATAGGGAAGCGGGAACGGTCGCCGGGAAACTTATATTTTCTCAATCAAATACCGCCAAATCTTTTCATTGGCTCACGATAATAGCTTTGAAAGTCTCCGTATAGTATCAAACATCAAAAGTAACCTGTCATACATATGACTCAATCGTATAGTTTGCCTCTGGACTATTGACAGTATTTATTGCAGTTCATCAAGGAGTAAGCGAAAATTGGAATTGGTCCGCAGTGAGTCACGAAGCAAGGACATAATATCGAGTGCTAAGCAATATTCCAGTAGGAAAAGACCCTCAAACATCTTTGAAAGAGAACGAGTCACCGGCGGAGAATCAATGAGATATTTTTCAAGCAATACAGGGGCTTCATACGCTTAGTGTGATGATACTTGTCTGTGCTGTATTTGGTGAATTTAACTGCATAAATTCACCATTGCTGATGTAATAATCTGTTCATCCGTTATATCGTCAAGTACCATCCGCTTGCCAATAATCGGTTCACGATTGTTTGATTTTTAAAACCGGCTCTCACGTTGATGGATAAAAAACTGTGTCCAGATTATCAAGCCCAAAATTTCAAGTGGAATCTCGGCAATTTATCACATCTCCTGCTAAATCATACCAAAGTTGTCAAACAATCTTATTGATTCCCCATCAATCATAACGTGCAACGGTCGTGCCTATGCTGTTAAACGCTCATTTTGGGAAAGAATAAACGATAATGTCAGTAAATGCGTCATACCCTAATACTGCCTTTTCAGTTTGTGCGCCGGTAGTTGTGTTCACTTCGTAAATCTTTGAATTGCAAATTTGATAGAGTTTCCCCCCCATCGTGAAACCTCATTGGTTTTTTGTTCAAATCACCGAGTTCGTCAATAATTGTTTTCCCCTTCGAGGTCAAATCCCGCCGTCGAAAATACGTGCGTTTCGAGAATAGGAAAGATATTGGTCTGGTAGGGTATTGACGGCTTTCGAGGCAATCATCAATTTACTCCCAAATCATTTTATCGGATAGGTTCGCATATTACCGTTGGATATTGGAATAAGAAGTCGCCCGCAACTTTTGTTTTGTGATGGTTTTTGTATTTGAAAAATCCCCGAACATCACTTGAAGTTTCGCACATCACATTGCTAGGTGTGTAGAGCTCATCGGCATCATCTTCTCGCTTCAAAGTTCTCCGGCGACTAAATACGCAACAACGGTGATTCAATAATCCTCTGGAAGCACGCAAAGGTCAGAGTTTTCGCTTAAATCATTCACCATTTTCGTGTATTCTATCCGGACAAGACTTCAAGTAACCACTCAAACTATTTTGATGAGCTGTTTGTTGCCGGTTCTCTCAATTTTCCAATATGTCGTGAATGTTTCGTCTTCATCTTCATCAATTTCAATTTCTTGCGAATTAGTATCTCTGGAAATGCCTGAAACAGAATTTGGTTTTGACATCTCTAGAGGAGTTTCAAAAAGCTGTATTACTGGTTCAGTTCAAAGGTGTTCTATAGTACCGCCAACGACTCCTAGCAATTGTGTGGATGATTTGCTGGTGTATGAGAAAATATCTCATCAAATCTGCACATATCAAGCGGAAAGCATATTGGAGGTATCGCTTATAGTAAGTGTAGTATCACCGACATTGTAAACTTGGGAAAGACGGGGGTTGTTGTAAACTTTTACCATAAATTTTCCTTCAAGAAACCATAGTTTTCAGCAACGGTATTCTTGTCAAGCTTGCAAACGTCACCTGTAAGAGCCTCAAAGTGCTACATATCGTCATTTACAAAGTTCTCGGATGACGTTATTAATTTTTCCTCATACGATTGTATCGGAAAATGTTGTAGACCGTGAAGTTTGCCCTAGGAGATTCCAAACTTTCGCCTTTATGTCTCAAAACGTGACTGAGGAAGTAACTGGAACGGGGATGGCTCACGTAAAATAATCCACATATACGGATGTGGTTGGGGCATCGGTGAGTGTAAGAATATTGCCAACTAAGACATAATTGACATAGTTCGCACCGTCCATTTCTACCGATACCATTTGACTCGGAGTGTTCAAAAGAGTGAAAACCTTGTTTGACGAGTTTATCAGCCCTGTTGGCACTTCATCGTTAATGAAAGCCATATTTAAGCAAGGTTATTCTGTACCAAAAGTTCTTTGAGTTTTTCTTCTCACAAAAGATGAGAAAATTTTACTCAAGCGGATTTCAATTTCTCTTTTATCTCTTCTTTTGAGATGGAAACCGTTGGTTTATCCCGGTATTCCTCGGGGATTTCATCACCAAGTGTTTCTTTTCGGTATTCAAAAGCTCTTTTTTTATCGTGCTTCATCAATTCAGAAAATGTAAGATAGTTCCAAGATTGCATATGTGTTAAATTATGAAATACTCTCTTATTATAGAGGAAAAACCAAAAAATCAAACATAAATTTTCCAAACAAAAAACGAGCGAGATTTCTCAAGCCCGTTTTAAGATTTTGCTTCAAGTTAGGCACAAGTAGAACCTGCGATAAACTTTTCAGCTCCGTAGTGATCACATCCGATTGCCGCTCTTGCGTCAGTCGTCAATACTTTCGTATCCATATTCACCCAAGATTCAATCGTGAGCGGATAAAGACGATATGTCTTGATAGCCTTTGCCTGCTTGAGAGCGCCTGAATTGGTAACGAAGATATAATCAGTCGTCCCAATATTCACACCTTGATAGTCTGGTTGCCCAAGAAGATCAAGAACAACAATTTCAACGATGTTTCCATCAAATAGAAATTGATTTTCCCTCATAGCGTTTGTTCCTTGTCCGGAGAATTTGGAACCGTTATTGAGAACGGATTTCCAGAATACTTCACGGATTCGAGATACATACAGCTTGTAAGGTCCGATTTGCTTGATGTACTTCCCATTCTCATCACGTACAGCCTTGAGCTGGTTAATAAGAGTCTGGAGACGGGTTGTGCCGTTCGTCAAATCTGTTGAGTTATTTGGGTCAAACGTGAACGCACCATTTGTGAAGTTCGTAAACGTCCCGGAAATCGAAGAGCCGGTTACTCCGTATGGGTGAGTATCAAAAAGAGCCTTCCCTTTTGGAGTAGCGGAGCCGGGACCCGCTGCAGTAGTCACTGAGAAGCCTTTCGTAAGCAATTTTACGAGTTCCTCAGCATATCGTGAGTCGTAAGCGAGAGCTAAATCACGAGTTTCAGAAGCAACATCAAGCAATTCAGCTTGGATTGCGTCAGGAGCACCTTGAAGAGTCTTAGCTTGTCTCGCCCACTTTGTGAAGAGGTGAGAACGGGAATACTTTCGAGCGACTTCGACTTGATAGATACCTTTTTTAGGAGTAAATACCATATCTGCATTTTCAGGAATTCCAGTTTCAAGAACGTTTCCCATAGAAGTCGGTGCGGACTTTGTGGTGAATGTTTGGCTAGGGTTGAGCAAAGGAGTGTCAGTATAGTCCATAATAGACATATACTGTTTATGCTCGGGCATAATATCATCGTTGTTAAATGTTTCGATGATCGTACCGTCGAGGGTAGGGAACCCGGAACCTTGATAAGTTACGAGTCCGCCTGCAACGACTAAGTCTGTAGTTGCCATTGTAAGTTAAATTAAAGTGTAAAATTACGCATTAGCGATTTTGAATTTCGAGTTTGTAGCAGAAACGAATTTAACCATTCGGAGTTGTCCGGTGGTTGTGCTTTCTGACGTACCGTCCACTACAACGGAGTCAAGCAAATCATAGTATTTTCCTTCATCTACAACAGTTACCGTGCCACCGGAAATGGTAACATCATAAATGTTGTCTACATCTACTGGGATAAAACCAAGACGTGCTTTAGCAACAGTTTGGTTATCAGATGCAAATGCTTTTTGAGTCAATGACACGCCGGAAATTTCCGAGCCTGCCGTAGCTTTAGCGACAAATTCGTTTGTCTTGGTAACGAAACAATCACCAGTGGTTGTATCCACGGAGTTTGCTCCGATTCCATCGTTTTCAGTGCCTGTATAGGTCTTAAACTCGGAGAGTTTTACTGACATAGGTTTAAATTTAAAAATTAAGAGTATTTCTTTAGGAAATCCGCTATTTCACTTTGGATTCCCGATTTTTTTACAGTTCCACCGTCTCCTCATTTCCCCTCTCAAGTAGCCATTGCTTTTCCAATCACTTCTTGAGTTTTGAGATTCTTGAGTACTTCGGTGTTGTCACTTATCTCTCGATAAGCTTTAGTGAGCTGTTTTTCTAGGTCGTCAATCTTGAAAGATTTTAATTGTCGTCTTTCTTCAAATGCTTCCTCGAAGTCTTTCTTCTCTTTCTCGCTCATTCAGAGTTTAGCGATAAAATCGGCTTTGGATTTCTCCACGAGCTTCTTTTCCACTATTTTCTGTGCCTCAAGTTCAATATGGCGTTTTCTTACGGTAGGGTCGGAGTAATCTATAGCGTATCCGATTGAGTTTTTGAATTCCTCAATGCTTTGCCCTCCATAATACTTGTCCAAAATGATTTGTGCCACTTCTGGGTTAGTGTCGTAGTAATCCACAAGATAATTTTGATCATCAGCAACTTTCCCAACGACTTCAAGCACGCTTTCGTATGCTTTGTTCTTGGCGATAAGTTTCTGGACTCATTTTTCGGAGTCAGACTGCATTTTTTTCTTAATGGCTTCGACTTCCTCAGCTGTGTAAACTCTTGGCTCTGTAGCGAGCTCTTCTTCTTGGTTTGGCGTTTCCGCTTCCAATTCATTGGTTTCCTCCATAAGGTATGGTTTAGAAAGTATTGGTTTGGTTTAGGATGTAAATCCCTCCAGTCTGCCTCTCGTAAGAAGCAGGTGGAGACATTTACTCAGATGGATGTTTATTCACCCAGCTATGTGATGTATTTTGTTCCTCTCATTTTATTCTATTTTGGAAAGATTTCCCTTTTATCGATTCAGCAAGAAGCTGTATAAGTGCTTCGTTCCTTCACAACGCACCGTCTCGGTATGCTATCGTTTCGGAAGCGTTCGAGCTGTTGGTTACTTTTGCGAGATTTTTAACGAGCTTGTAGGAGTCAATCTTGATATACTGCAAGAGTGTTTCAAGTGTGAATTTATCAGCCAGTTTCAACGCTTTCTTTAGATCTTCAACTTCAATCTCAGGCATATCAATCGTGTATTCTTTTACTTCACATACGTGAGATTGAAGCCTTTCTATTTTTTTGTCTCTTTCGGAGATAAAGGATTTTGCGGATTCTATTTGGATTCTAGCCTCGTGTAAGTCCTGTTCCAGCTGTAGCACCCTGTCCAACAGACGGTCAGCCTGTTGTTGGTACTGGCGGAGATTGTGGATTTCCTCCTCAAGCTCCTGCACCTTGTCACGGTTGGTTAGATTGTGCCATAGGATTTCCAAGCGGTCACGGAAGTTCATTGGTAGGTTGGTTAATGGTAATCATATTCTTGATCTTCTCTATCTTTTCTCGGTTTGCTTTCCTTATGTCGTCTTTTTGTGTGTTTGCTTTGAGCGAGTCAATGTCGTATCCATATGCGTCACTCATCCAGTCAAGGAGTTCGTCAATTCGGAGAAATTGCATAAGCTTCTTTGTCGTTTCTCAAGTCTGGTCGATAGCGGCGACATTCGCAAGTCACGTGATATTATTCATAAACTCTGTCACTTTTTGACGTTCAAGCACCGGCAAGAGCGTATTTGTGGAGGCAGTGGTTATTTTTACCCCGATTCATTGTACTACTCAAGGTTTGAGTTCAAAATATCCGTATTTCCCGATGTTCTCGGTAATGACTTCAATTCCGTTTTCTTTTGTGATTTCAGCGTTGTCCACTCGGATTTTTGGGAAAACAACCTTTAACACTTTTCATTCTGATAACACTTTTCATTCTGAGTCTTTTATCTCTTCTTTTATCTCTTCTTTAAGAAGAGCAGGGGCGAATTGTTTGATTCTGTCCAACATCATCGTAAGAGCTTCGTCAAGCCCGATATTGTAGTTTTCATCAACCGATGAATTGCGGACAGATTTGTTTGCTTCTATCAATTCTTCTTGCCCGAGGGTAGGAGCTTGTGATTCTACTTGCGCCATTGGATTTATTCAAGATATCTCAATGACTTCTTTTGATAAGATATCGAGAACCGCCGCAAGATAAGAAATATTGATACTCGTGTTGATAGGCTGTACTCGGTCAGCACCTCAAGTGGTTCGCCATATGTTAATTCATCGTCCTCATACTTCCCAATCTTGCCCTATTTGGTCATCGTTTCCGGTGATAAGGTGGATGGCGTTGTTCATTTCAGCACCTTGTAAAATATCTTGGAGGATTTGTGATTTGTAGGCTTTCAACCATTGTACTCTCTCTGGTATTCCTTCACCCCAAAATCTGTTTGAATTGGAATAATGCTGGATGTTTACGAACGGCAGTTTTCCGTCATTATACAGGAACAAACCATTATAAATAAGAGTTGTCTCATTAGCCATAATCAAGTACTTTTTCGTTGTCCGGTGAAAATAGTGATAGAGAACAACGTGCCTAACATCAATAGCACGGTCATCCTTATTCTTAGGATTGATATCCTGCCAATATGTAACATTTTGAGTATTTATAAAAGCGTTATTTTTTGCATAACGATTGTTAAACTCTGTAGCTGTCACTCGTTCCTTGTATATACAATCATCAGCATATTGCACATCAGGCTGTCAGTAAGCATTATCGTCAATAAAGAAGTCTTTTGGATGAATTGACTTTGGGAAAAAGAACCAAGTCTCATTCATAACGGATTCAAAATTCTTTTTATTTAATAAATCTGTGTCTCCTTGTATCTGTGCTCATTCTTTGATTGTATATCGCAAATCTTTGTAATTCCTCGGTCACAAAAAGAAAATTCCTGATCCATATCTCCATTTGTTCTCACGGAGATTCTTGTTTTCTCTCCAAAAATTCTCTTTACCGTTTCAATCCAAGAAAAATTCGAGAGCGTGTTTGGTAGGTTGAAGCTCTTTCACGTTCGCCTGTCAATCTGGGACGATATCAAAAGAGACCTTTCCGTTTGTCCGCCCCATATAAATTTCTCAAAGTGTCTTTTCTACTTGAGGCATTACTTGAAGCGTACCAAAATTATCATAAAAAGACTCTGAATTCACTTGAGTCTCGTATCAATCCCATTGTGCGTCAAAAGGGGCTCTTTTAGCCCTCATTTTTATCAATCTGTCTCTAACGTATACCTTCCATTGCTCATCTTCCCATCCTTCTGAATTTTCAATATCAAGCGCATAGTTTGCGTGCATCTTTTTTTCGTCCATATACATATGGTTAGTCACAATTATGATTCAATTATATAGTTTTGTGTATAAAGTCAATATTGTTTATATACCTCGTCTCGCACAAACTAGAAAAGTTCTGTCGTATTCGTCATTTCTGTTTACGGTTACGCCAAATCATTGTTGTGTCAGATTATCGCACAATAGTTTATGTTCAGCCTTTTGTAAATCACTGAAAGTATGTGTTTCCATCCATATTTCATTCACCGATTCGGGGAGTGTGACATTTCGGAAAATCTCATACTCAAACCCCTCTATATCGCACTTAATTTTGGTACATTTTGTGAATTCAATCATTTCTCTCAAATCGATGCAATCAACATCTATTCAATCTCAATCAATGCTAGTTGTGTTATGCCCCAGCTCTTTTGCTTTGCTGTATTTTATTTTTCAAGAATACGGTCAAATCGCCAGATTGTATGTATAAACGTTCTTAATTTTATTCTCTGATAGGTGATATTCTAGTCTCTGGAAACATTCTAAATCAGGCTCAAACGTGTATATGTTTTTCACCCTATCGAAAGCATAAACGCAAAAAGAACCAATGTTCCCCCCCAAATCGAGTACAACATCATTTTTGTTAAAATTAAAAGCGTAGCATTCATCGATTAAAACCTCCTTCACAACAAATTGATCACAAGTTCCTGGTATGAATACCATTTTTTTAGTCCAATTCCCATCCGAAAGAGTGATAGTCCTAGGTGCGTGCATATTTGAAATTGTTAGTGTAAATAATATCCCAATTTTGTGCGTCTTTTCGGATTCTTTCTTGAATTTGTTCCTTTAGGTCAGGTCTATTGATTGTCTTTGACTCGTAATGGTGGCAAATTCCTCAATAATACACTGATTCTCACATCTTGTGATATAGCCAATCGTCTCCAAACCATAAATCAAGCTCATCTGGAATAGGAGCATAATCGGATTTTCTCATCATAAAACACCATCCTGCTATGTTCCCAACTTTCTTATTCATCGGTAGGCAAAACTTGTCTCTCCCTATCGTTGTATACGGACAAGATATCTTTGCATTTCCCAGTCATTTCAGCAATTCCTCGCATAATCACACTGGTATCACGATATCGTCATTCAAAAACCATAAAATCTCTCATTCTGCTATTTTAGCTCATTCGTTCCACTTCCAATTCACTCATTCCGGTCATCGTAGGTGAATAATCTGGTATTCGTGTATTCCAGTCAATTTCTGTAATTGGATTTGTTCAATAAGCTGTTCTGCATAGTGGCTTCTTCCGAGCGTTGGGAGAATAATACTTATTTTCATATGTGTGTTTTTATAGAAATAACATCACCTCCGGAGAAGTGTTCGCATTGCACGGTAGGGTTGCACCATAGTGTTGCTCCGAAGTCCCTACAACGCTCAAAGAATAGAAGGTCTTCACTCATCCTTCGCTTGAAGCGTAGCATTCAGTTCTTTGCCTTGTCATAGTCCATTCGTTCATCACGTATCCATCATTCTTCTCCTCAATCGAAATACCATACCATCCGCTCCTCGCACGGAAGGTCAAACTCTTCCGATACCATTTTTACAAGTCATCGTTCTATCAGCACACACCCCATACCGCAATTCGCTATTTGGAATGTTTCTTTTGATTTTGGAACTCGGAACGCTTGGAAGTATTCGTGTCTTCCATCTTCTTTGATTCATTCTCCGAAAATGCAAAGCCTATGTCTTTTGTCTTCGTCCGGGAGACGAGAGGGGACAAGTCAAGACACCACTGGTTTTTTATCGGCGATCATCCGATCGAGAAATCCAACATCCTCTGGAGGATTATCATCGTCCAAAAAAAGCAAGTATTCGTTGTCCGACTTCAAGAATTCTTTTATCAACTCATTTCGAGCGGAGGCGATTCATACACGGCTAGTGTGGCAAATCGTAAGCTTGTGGCTTGTGGTATTAAGAAGAGCATACAAAAAAGCGCACATCCTTACATCTATACTCCCGAGAGTGGGCATTGCAATGAATACTTTCATAAAAAATGATTATTGGATAGTTTCGATCTTTCCGGTCATCCGGTTAAAAAAAGTCTTAGTCTTTGTCACTGGTTTATTCGCTATTCTCGCTTCTACCAATGCAAGACAAGAAGCAAGAGCATCAATCATATCGTCGTGCTTCCCGTTCGGGAATTTCAGTAATTCAAGTTCAAGCTCTTGCATACTCCTGTCGTGCAGAACCATATGATTGCCGTATCTTGGTTGCAATATAGTCCGGATTCTCGCCTCTTTCTCGCCTTGCGGAGTCACCTCTTCGAGAGTAAAGAACCGGTTGCGGATTCTCATTTGGTTGCGAAGCTCAAACGCCAACATCTTCTGATACGCCACCACTTCAATTCATACTTTCAGTGGGTTCCATTGTTGGACGATTCTGAATACTTCATCCATCAATCTATCGGGTAGGACTCTCTCTTGGAACATATCAAGAACGTATACGTTGTTCCCCTGGTCTATCCCGATTGTGGCGATAGCCGTGTAGTCAGCCTCCTGCTTTTGCGATATTGCCGGGTCGATAAAAGTATAAATCCTCAATCAAGCTGGTATCGTGTCATAATTATGGAACATCTCCGTTCGGAAGTCTCCGCCTCATATATTCACTGGCTCTTGCTGGTATTGAGACTCAAAAAAATACGGTCATATCTGTGCTCGGATATTCTCAAGCTCTGGGACGGAGAAACGAGACTCCCAAAAACTCTTACCATCTTGAATTGCTGGGATTTTCACCACTTCCCAATCGTCCTGCTTGATGACTTCGCCGACTAGGTCATCTTCTCGCCATCTCTGCATAATAAGACATATTCAAGCGTCTTGGTTGTGTCTTCGAGAGTAGAATGTCGAATTATACCACTCAAGCACTCTCGCTCGGATTGTGTCGCTTTCTGCGTCTTGTCTCGTTGCGTATGGGTCATCAATAATCAATCGGTGTCATCCTCGTCCGGTGATCCCTCATCATACTCCGAATATCATCAGCTGGTTGTTGTTGTCGGTGCTCCATTGCTGGATGGCGCTGTTTCATTCTTTGATTTTGTTTTTGAAGAGTTCCTTGTATTCTGGGGAATCGATACGTCCGCGAATGTTCCGAGAGAATGTCTCAAGGAGTCAAATACTGTGTCCGGTGTAAATAATGTCTGTGTTTTCAAGCTTTCACATTCAATGCGCAATAGCTTCGCATATCAATCGTGATTTCCCACTTCGAGGGGGAGTCTGTAGAATAAGGCGCTTGATTTTTCCTTCCATAAACTGTTGTAGCTTATTCGCGAGGAGTTTATGGTGGGCGTTCACCTCAAAGAATTTGTCCGTGTAAACGCAAAAGCCTAACAGACTCTGGATGGCTGTTTGTTTGAAGAGCGCGATTTGTTCTTCTGTCCACTTCATTTTTTAATATTTTTTATTTTGTAATTCGGAAATCTTTTTTTCCAATGATTTTGCTTCGGCGTATAGTTCTAGCTCTTCGTTTAACTCTCAGATATATTTTTTGAGTTTAGTTTCTTTTTGAATTTTAGTTTCTTTTTCAAAAAATCAATTATCTGACAAAAATAAGCAAGTGGCTCATATGGAAACTAAAGTAAGTATCACCATAAACCCCCTTGCTGCTCAATGGAAATTCATAGGATTAAAATCTCATCAGATGAACGAGTACAAAAGATAATGAAAAACCAATAGGAGAAATATGGTTTTAACTAACTTGGCAGTATCTAACATAAGAAGAATTTAAAACATTAAAAGCCCCATATTGGGGTTGTTTTCTTACGTTGAAAAAAGCTTTCTTATTTGTACGTTGGTATCGGGAAACTGATAGCTCCACGCGCAATCGCTGTACAAGGGGAATATATTCATAATCGTTAGTTTGTCAAAAGATTTTCGTCCGAGATGATGATAGAGGCAAGGAGACGGGCTTGAGTGTCAGAGACTACATTGATCTCTTTTCGTTCTGTTGCCCCTCATCATAGGATTTGCGAGCGTTTGAATGCGAAGTCAGCGAATCTATGAAGATCTTGGTTGCTAATTTCTCCGGGTGTCGTGCTAAGTCTTTTTTGTATCTCGTCTTGGATCTTCTTTTGCACTTCCAGATCGCTTTTAATAAAGTCAATCATCTTTATTTCGCCTCCAATTTTCTCCACTTCCCTCAATGCTCTATTTACTGTTCCCTCTCATAATCAAACATCCTTGCAAATCTCCTCTTGTGTTTGTAATGGCTTAGCAATCACACTTTTGAGGACTT
>ERZ724522.396-NODE-396-length-29089-cov-33.719777_pt1 | contig 29089 bp, 52 predicted proteins | sample MGYA00376055_ERZ724522 | MGnify/ENA primary metagenome ERZ724522 (study PRJEB28724, sample SAMN07190884) | wastewater metagenome | isolation source: effluent of sewage treatment plant in Hong Hong | place: Hong Kong | collected 2016-03-17 ...
TAATTGCGTCAAGAACAATTTTAATTACGTTCGGATTTTTCATTTTTCGGTAAAGGTATAGTAGGTGAGAAAATTAGTGGACGTTTAATATCATACACTTGGACTTTTTCAGTTGCATTTAAAGTCGCCTTTCCAATTTTGAATGTCTTTACAGTGTCGTTTGATGTGGGAGACCAGTAAAAATATCTTGATTTTCTTCCATTGCGAAATTCCAAGATGGTTATACCCGGAATTGATTGACTTTTAAAAAATGAATAGCCGCTTAATTGCTCAGTCAGCCATTTAATCTCGTAATACGCTGGCTTTTTTGCAAATTTAATTCCATTTTGTGGACTTTCCCCTAAACTAATTCCACATGATAGAAATAAATTTCCAGTTTCTGCATTTGGTTCATTTATTGCATTGAATATATGTGAAATGCTAATTCCGCTTTCTATGGCAATTAGATACGTTCTAACTGCCCACCATCCCTGTAATTGCTCTTTGGTGTGTGATCCGTATATTTTTGCCGATTGGCACAACCAAATTGGAAGTGAGCAAGGCTCCGTATCCCATCCAAATTCGCTGTACCAAATATCCCTCTTACCAATATTATCGTGTGTCCATTGCCATAATTCTTTTAAGCGGTCGCCAATATGGTCTTCTTCTGGACTTACACCTGAACCATCCACAAAATTTATAGAATTTCCTGGATACGGGTTTTTACTATTTGCGTAATGATGCACGTTAATTATGACATTGGGGAATTTTTTATCTGCCCTATTTGTTTTGAACCATGCGTTCATCCTTGCTAAATAGGTTATATCAATTGCAGACAACCCACCCATAACTACATTCATTTCTGGGTCGGCATCTTTAATTGCGTCATACGCAGCACTCAATAATGCAGCGTATTGTTCTGCCGTATATTTGTGGAGGTCGTTTTTCCAAGGTCGGTCTGGTTCATTCTCAATTTCAATATACTGGAGCAAATTTAATCCTGATTTTTTCTGAGTGACTGGATCATTTGTCCATCTTGGAATTTGGTTTACCTTTAATTTTTCATCAGGCCATTTTTTACTGCCATACCTTGCAGCCAATTGCCAATAGTATTCGCAAATTTGACTATATGATTTTGGATCGGTTGGATTTGCATTTGGAGAATGTAAACGGCGGTCTTGCCATTCCGGATCACTGTTAACTACATCATTTCCAACAATAAAATCGGGAACTTTGTTTGGACAGAATACTGTTTTAATTCCTCTTTGTTTCGCTTCAGTCAGCCAAGTATCATAATTTCCATTGGCTTGTCGGGTTGGTTCAACTGCAAGTCCATCCACAGTCCACGTCCACTGAATGAACTGGTACATTCTATAATGTGTGCATGGGATGTTGTCAAACGGTACCCAATGGAATCCGTTTAATCCGATGGAATTTGTCGTCCCTGAAGTGATTATGGGGGGAGGAGGGGGTTTTATTGTATCAGTATTTCCATACACTTCAACTTCAAACATCGGAAATTCGCCTTGAATATCGGATATTTCAAAGATAAGTATTTGTGCCTTTTTGTTTACTGCAAATTCCCTCCACGACATGAACGAATTGAGTGGAGTGTTTACAAAAACAGTTGCTCCGCTAAATACAGTTAGATTGGGACTTCCAAACCCGTCAAAAATACGAATTTTGGATATATTGGTTTCCTTGCCCAAATCAACAGAAAACTGGACTGGATAGTCTGCACTATTCCATCCCGGAAACCATCCGGTTTGAGTATTTCCGTCAAAAAGATTCCATAAAGTTTCGGATTTACCTGAAATTATTTTACCGCCGATTGGTAATTTTTGCCCGAATGCAGTTATTGTGAAAAATAACAGAATTGGAATTAGTCTTTGTTTCATTTGTTTCCTCAGTTGAAATTTATATTTGCACATAGCGGTGCTGTTACGTTTTCCCGTCTTCCATCACTAACACCGATATGCAAGAATTGGTTATCTTCACTCTTTTTAACAACCATCTTCCCTGTGCTCAGATTTATACGACGTTCGTAGTCCATGCACAATGGGCATTTGAATACGATTTCATCGCCATCCACAAATGACGTGCATTGATGATGAATGTCTGATTTTAAAATCATATTTTTTTCCTTAAAATGTGCGGGTGGCAGGACTTGAACCTGCGAAGACTTGCGCCAACGGTTTTACAGACCGCTCCAATTGCCACTATGGGACACCCGCATTTTGACCAGTTTGTCATTTGGTTTTTGGAATCCTCTCAAAATATTGTTTCCAAATTTCAGTCCGACTGGTTTTGGTAAGCGGTTTGATTGCCCGCGCTAATGAAATTTTTCGGGCAGTCTCTTTACAATGTTGGTCAGTTGCTGATTGATACGATGTTCCAGAAAACGCAAGAAACTTCTCTCCATCTTCGTTGGTTCCCCAAATTTGACATTGAGTTGTTGGCAAATTGGTGTAATTCCAGTTGATCCAAAATTTCCGGTCATTGATTGTAATATTCATGTATATAAGTTTTTAAAAAATGTTAATATTGAATTAATCCAACGATATATCTGATGCCAAAAATAGCGAGTGATATTGCAATTCCGCATACTGCGACCAGCGGGTCATAGTTTTCAACGACCACCAGATATGAGGGAACAAAAAATACTATTGCCCCGAGTGCTCCAAGTCCAGTTTTTTTACTGGCTTGTTCGGCGTATTTATTTGCTCGCCAATCATTGTATTCTTGAATTGATTTCTCGGATATATTTTTATATCCGTCTGGTTTATGTGGTTGTTGATGCTGATGATGTATGTTCATATTGAGTATTATTTTAAAATTTGAAAGTACCAAGTGAAGTTTCCTACTTGAACGCTTTGTCTTTGGATGGAAAGTACTCCGGTCAAATCCGTTGCAAGAAATTCGGCTACCCAACGAACTGACTTACCTTTAAGAAGTCGTTCCTTACCCGTTGGGTTTGAGTTTAGTGTTTCGTATGCGATGATTGTCATACATATACTGGTTTAACTTCTATTTCAACAAACACGTTATTTGTATCCATAGCAAATGAACGATTATTATTTTTGATAATGATAATGTCATTGTTCCATTCAGTTTGAATCTCGCTCAAGAACCAACCGATTTCAACAAACTTTTCATTATAAATTGCTCTGTATGGTTCCAAAATTCCACCATTATTCAAAAATTCAAAAACAGTAACGAAAATTGTGTGTGTCATGCGTTTTAATTTTAATTATACAACAAAGATACAACCGCAATCAAACATGCTCCAAACTTTTCAACACTGTTAACTATTCTTTAACACTTGTAATTGAAATTTTACTTTCTCAAACAGTGTATCAAAATCTGATTTTGAAATCTGTGTAGTACCATGCTCTGAAATCAAACCAGCCATTGTAAAAATGGACAATGGCTTTTCAGATACGCATAGCATTTGATTGGAAAGGACTTTAATTGAACACAGCCCGTATCCTTGAAAGTGGCTGCGATAATATGTGTTTGGTTGGAGGGTTTGGTTCATTATTTTAGTTGTGTTGATACGATTTGACATCTAAATGCGAGCACTGAATTACGACATTTGCTCCGTCTCTAAAATAATATAAGAGTATGGGCTGTTCAATCGTTTGTCCGCATACAAGATTAAATCGTTTGTAATAATACCCTTGACTGGGCGGGTTTGAAACTATAAATCTAACACCATCATAATCAAAATATCCATGCACCCGTGAATATTTTCCAATATGTATGTCAGTAATAGTTATTTTTGGTTTAATAAGTTTTGTATGAATTTGTTGTTGGCTCTCGTAGCATGAGTGTAGAAATAATAAGCTACATATCAACAATATAAATTTCATAACCCAAATTTTTGACGTAAAAGTGATTTGACTAAACTGTTTGGTTGGACTTGGGGATTATCTCGTTTAAATTCTTCGTATGGTACTTTGAAATAATCGCTCAATACTTCTGCAACCGCACCGCTCCGACATTTGCCCATCGTGCAATGAATAAAAAAAGCCTTTTTTTCGGCATTTTTTTGAGTAAATTGCCAAATTTTTGATGCCATTTCCTCTGTGAATGAGGATGTTGTAGTTTCATCGACATCATCAAATCTTAGGTTCAAATAATTATCAGATGTTGGCTGAAATTCAACAAACATCGGGTCAGTTTCATTTATTGAAATGAATGCGGATTGTCGTTTTTCTTCGTCAGTCAGAACATCCAATAATTGATAAAATTTGGTTCGTGGGAGTGCGAATATTTTAATCATTGTTTAAAACTTTCCAAAGTACTGCAAAAAATCCAATAAAAAAGAGCATCATTGAGATAACAAATACATCTGCCCAGTTGTCTGGTGTGTTGCTAATTTTTCGTTCATAAAATCTGTATTCATTGATGTCTCCAATTTTACAAAGCATATAATTGGTTACTGGCACATCAATCATAGTCGTTATATTGGGTTCAATTACTCGCACAATTATTTGCGTCCGTCCAACCGACACAATTGGAACCTTCGTCAATACTTCACATTTGTATGGGATTGGGTCTTTAATCAAATTGAATGCGGTAATCGCGACCAATAATGATATAAGTGTAAAAACTGATAAAATTTTCATGTTATTTTAGATATAGCAATGTTTTTGATGCAAAATGTTTCCCAACTACGTCCATACATTTACTCTTAAACAATTCAAACGCAATTGAATTTTCTATTTTGTTTAGAGTAATTTGACCCATATATCCGCTTTCCCAAGACACGGAAAATTCCGCTATGACAATTGGTTCAATATGCTGGATTGCCCGCAATTCAAAAATAACATTATCGTAATATTCAGTATCTGGGCAATCGTCGTGTGATATTTCAACTAATTGATAGTTGGATTCAAGTTCGAAATAATCTACTCCATCGTAAACTTTAAATGGAGAGTGTTGGGTAATTAGATCACGAAACATCATGTTGCAGTAATTTTTTTTAGTTGTATTTGTAAAGATTTTATATATGCACCAAGCGCACACTCGACTTCAGTTTTTATGTTTGATGTTTCGGGATTTATTTTGGACAGCGACTGTAAGTCATTGCTTATTTCGCCGATTCGTTTCAAAATATCAATAATTTGTATATCAATCATTTGTCAAAATTTGTTGTTAAATAATGGGGAGATAAATCCCTTCCATTTTTCGTAAAGGGTCTTTGTTTCTGAATTTAAAAATTCCTTTGATCCCTTTAAAAGTTTTGGATGTGTTATCATAGTGTGATAACGGGAAACTTCAAAATTTAGATCAACAATCAATTCTTGCTGTCGTCGGCGTTCAATATTCAGCAACGACAGAATATCAATGATTGCATTGCTATCCGATGCCAAGTGGACGATGATCATCCGCTCCTTCGCTTCAGTTGAAGCAATGTCGTTGTTGACTATTTCTTTGATCGTGTCAATATTCATTTTTAACAAAATTTAGAATGATAGTTGATATTCCCAACATCCAAGTCCCGATATTCCGCATACCCGTGTTTTTTAATTAGTTTGAGTAGGTCAACTTGTTCTTTACTCAATTCAAATTCAATTTTGTATTTCATAATCGTTGCTTTAATTACAGCAAAAAGTTACACATGATGGTCATCAGTTCCAACATAAACTCTATCCTCTAACATTTCAATAACATCTGTGAGTTTATATGGCTTCAAATCATTGCCATCCATCCCAACATCCATTTTACGACCATTTCCAAATCGTCGGTCACCTTTCCAGTGTTGATGACCGTGTAAATGGAACGCGGCGCGTTTTAGATTATTCCAACTGTTTATGTCAAAATGAAATAACACAAACTTAAATTCGCCGACTTCCAATTCCAAATAGTCTTGATGACTTATGAAACAATGCGATACAAACCCACTTTTAATGTGATGATCGTGGTTTCCGTGAATACAGTGGATAATTTGGCAGTTTAGTTTATTTCTAAAAATTTCAATATTTTGTTTGCCACCAAAACTCCAATCTCCCAAATGGAACAAGATGCCATCTGTCGGTACGATTGCATTGATATTGTCCACGACCGCCCGATTCATTTCTTCAAGTGTGTCAAAATCTCGGACACCAAGAATGTTTCCCTCAACATCTTTGCGAGTTAAATCCCATTGGGAAACGCCACGACAGATGTTTTGATGCCCGTAATGAGTATCGCTGGTGACGAATATTTTATCAAGCAGGTCTTTATTTAATTTCATTTCACTTTTATTTTATTTGTCCGTAACCAGACATTTTCAAATACGAATTCGTACAAAGGTAAATTACATTCTCTCAATTTCCAAAATAATTCTAAACTTTTTCCAGAATTTATTTTGAACATTTTGATCATTTCATCCACTAATTTATCAATTCGCAAATTTGCAAAATTTGATTTACAAATTGCTTGCCAAACACTGTCATCAATTTCAAATCCTAACTGAATACAAAAGCGAAATGCTCTAAATATTCTGACGGAATCGTCCTGAAATACACGGTTTGGATCAATTGGGCATTTGATTATTTTGTTTTCAATATCGTCACGTCCATCAGAAATATCAATTATACTACCAAATTCATCAATCGCAAGTGCATTCATTGTAAAATCTCTTCTCAGTAAATCATTTTGTAAATCACTTGTCATTCCATCATATCCGACTGATAATACAAAATCCGAAATCAATTTTGAATCTGGAAATTTGCTGCGAATTGTGAATCGCTCAGGGATTGTTGTGAATATTTTGTATCCCTGATTAGTCAATTCCTGTTGCAATTCATCAAATGCTAAATTTGCGGGCATTTTATCTGAAATGACCACTGTGTAATCAATATCAGTTGAACTTCGTCCAATTAATTGATCACGGACGCATCCACCTACTTTGTAGAGTTCAAAATTCATTAGCCTAATTTTTTACAGATGATTTCATATAAGACTTCATGGAATGATTTGCCTTGTTTGATAAAGTCAAGATAATCATATAAATTGTCCAATTCATCATACGTTTTGCTAATCAGTGGATAGAGCGCAATTTCACAGTATCGTCTATTCAATGCCGCATTCTCGGGATCAGACAATCTATCACTTTTCCGCAATTTAATGGAAGTCAATAAATCTGACAAGTTCATGAAATCGTATGGTTTACTTGGAATGACTATTGAATCAAAATTGTCAAGTACCATTTTCATTACATATTTGCAACACTCTGATTTGTCCATATTATGAGTTATCTCCTCTAAATTGTGATGCAATATTACGTTCAAATTCTATCCAATCCAAATCATTTCCAAATTTTCGCATTTTACCATCTCTACAGATAGCAATACCAAGCCCGTCCTCTCCGTATTTTTCCACGGTACCAGCAATCGGGAACAAATAAACACTCATAAAATTTGGTCTTATTTGCCTAAATTCAGGTTCATCTTTCATGTAGAGGAAGAATTTTTCGGTAAATTCTTCGTTTGTAATTTCACGCCAATTTGTGGGACACCGATTGAATTTGTTCATAATAGCGTTATCAACTTTTGATAGTTACTAAGTATCGTTTGGTGGTCTGCTGTTACATCCTCAATTTTTTTAAGAATATCCGACAAGGTTACTTTTTCACAATATATCATGTTTAAACATTTAACCTTATTTCCATTTATTGGCTTCATATTGGAATCAAATATTTTCGTATAATGAATCAAATATCCGTATATATCACCAACTTTCCAATCTGCTTGCCCATTATATAGCATACATGCGTTAGTAAGTGGAAGATCAGATTCTGATAAAATTTCAGGTGTCAAATGACTAAATTTAAAATATCCGCGATTGTAGATTGTGATAATATCGCCCGGTTGTAAAGATAATGCTTCTTGTACTGTCATACTTTGATCCATTTTGTCTGTGGAACCATAATTGTTTCTGGCGTTACAAAATCCCATGTGGACCAAAACGTATTATATCTATACGTTTCCATTATATATTTATCGGATATTTTATAAATTGATTTATATCCCTCATAGTACTCGTATCCGTCAATTAGCGTGTCAACCGGACACTCTGCATAGTACTCGTATCCGTCAATTCGCTTAACATCTGGACACTCTGAACGAAGTACCCACGGGAGTACTGTATTATCCGCAATGAACAGGTTGTATAATGCGGATTTGGGGTTGGATGGTAGTTCGTCAAAAATTAGTTCAAGCGACTCGGGATTGTCTTTGACTATTTCAGAAACGAAGTCGGCTATAAATTCAAGTGCTGTCATATCTTTTCAAATTGTGGTTTGATAAAATTCCAAATCATAACGTCATAATCTACCCCATCAATCATTGCCAATGCAATATACTTGTATGGAGGGATTAACCACGCATTTATTCTTTCTGCAAAAATCTTCCGACTGATTAACAATAGTGGAGAGAAATACTGAAAATATAATTTTGACAGGTGTTCAATTTCTGTAAATTTTGTATTGAACGTATCTTCGCAGTCGCGAACTTTATCATAAAATTCATCTGGAACATCACTTAAGATTGAACTAACTGGTTTACCATCTCGTAATGCTTCCCAAATTGCAGTGGTGGAAATGTTAGTCATTACACGATGCAATCTAATGTAATCTTGAAATTTAATTTTGCACCGCTGCCCATTGCTAAATTTTACAACAAACCCTTCACTGTTCTGCCAGTTTAGTTGTTTGATGTTGGTATAGTCAAGTCCATCGTATTTTTTAACTAATTTTACCTTAGACAAATACAGGCTTTCAGACGTAAATAGTTCAACTTCATGCCACCCATCAAACTGCAATTCAAACCTACCAGTCAAAACTAAATCAACTTCTGGATATGAAACCACCACTTGCTCAAAACCAATAAGTTCAAAGCAATAGGTAGTATTTTCATACATAAATGCTTTAAAAAATGGATATTTCTCATCCAAAATCCGTCTGGCTTCAACTGCGTATTTGCTGGTGAATGAATAACGAGAGTTTACAATCATTTCTCCTTCGTACCGGAAACATCCGATATACTGCCCATCTTCCTTCAAGAATATTTCAAAATCGTCAGTTGGAGTGTGCATTCCTTCTTCAAAATTCCAAAATTTATCGAATCCTTTGGAAACAATATGCCCGTCATCATGGACAACTAATCCACGACATTGCACAGTTACATCGTCCCACATCCTATTGTACTGGCATTCTGGAGTATAATTCCAGATTGATAATGGGAGAGTGGGATGTCTTTGAGAACAGACCAATCTTTGTTGTTCATATTCTCGGAGTTGATTTATTAAGGTTTTACTTTCCATACCATTCCCAATACAAATACACACAGCAACAACGCTGCAAAAATAAATCCCCATACCACAAACAATTTCCAAACCGCTTTGTACGGTACGATGTCGCGGATTTGGGTATAATCTGAACTAAACCGTATAATGACATTTTTATCCGTCTTCAGTTGTTCAAACTGATTTGGTTGACAGATTGTTGTAAAAGTACCTCCATTCAATTGGAAGGTTACTTTACCATTTTGGTAGGATGGATTTTGAACCCGCCCGGCAATTTCTGGATTTGGTGTTGTGATGTTGCATGATGATGCCAAAAGGACAAATGCAAATAGTAATTTGTTCATAATGAAATTGGTAAAATTTTAGATTCTTTAAAATAGATCAACGCCTTCACTGAATGGACGTTCGTTTATGAACTCTTCCACAATGTAAAGTTTTTGAATGTTTCCTCCGAACCAAAGTTTGTCGCCGAGTTCAACAATTACATATTGAAAGCCCGACGTGGTTGTTAGATTTTTCATAAATCATTCATTCGGTCATGCCAATCTTTATCATTTTTGGCGTAAAATTGTGATTTGTTATGGTAGTAAATTGGGATGGCAATTAAGCAAACGATCAATAGTAAAATCATGGTTAGAACTCAATTTTTTATTCGGTTTCAATTTCAACATCGTACAAGTATTCAAAATATACGCACCACGGAGCGCAGATTTGCCAAACATTTTTGCACTATTAACATTTCATTTGCGAACCTGTAAAATCAGATCGTGTTTAAAATCCAAACTCACAGTGTCTGGTAGATTTGATTGCCTAAATAGTTCGTCCATCTTTGCAATCTTTTCTTCGCATTGCTCAATTATTTCGTTTAAATCACATTCGCCTTTTCTGATTTTCAACAATTCGGCTGCATTCGGTCTAAACACGGTCAAATTACCAGTTTCGGCAATTTCCAAAGCACAGTCAATCAATCTCATGCAGTGCATAATATTTTTGCTGTCAATTTGTTGACCTGCTGTCAACGTATCAACATACCGCGATTCGTTTCTATTTTCCAACCATCCTACATATTCTTTGTACTCTTTGCAATGTATTGAGTATGCGTCTTTGTTGAAGTACATGATCCCGATACAGGGTTCATTTTTTGGGATTGAACTTAGTCGGACATCGTTTGAATCTTCTCCAGCGATGCCGTTGTATTGATAAGTTGAGTTATGGTCATAATACATTCCATAACATCCGGGCATTTTATCCAATTTAGTCAACCCGGTATATTCCTGTTTAAATCCCTTCTTACTTAGCCAATCGTTCAATGCGGCAGTATTTCCGGAAGTAGGAAGGAATACAGTACAAAAATCCAAAATGCCCTTCCTTTCAATCCGCTCCTTTTCCCAGTTCATTTTTTTATTAAGACCTTTAGCCTTTTTAATCTGTGCAACCGCATATCCACCAAAACTGTTTGCACAGTTTTTAGTAAGAAATTTATGCCGTTGGTCGCGAATTACTTGGAAGGACGGATCAATATGTTTAATGAACCGTTCATCTACGAACAGCATTTCAAGGACTGTTGGGTTAGCACTTCCCAGCAAATCAACGAATCTACGGACTTCGTAGAATGTGGTATCCTTGTCAATATTTCTCTGTTCTTGGTATTTTAAACCAAGAATGTCGGAGTTTGGTTGACGGTACACGCCTTTTATGTCAACATCGCTGGTTGGTAGGTTGGTTCCGTATGCAGTAGAACCAATTATACATTCAAATATTATGTTTTTCATTGGCGAAAGACTGAGCATCATTAAATGAATCTGCGAAAAATGTGATATAGCGTCCTATGCCTGTGACCAAATAATCCAATCACAATAAACCCCATTTGCTTGATTGAGGAATTTCATCGCTGTTTCTTAGCGTGTTTTTTTCGTTTTGGTGCTTTAACTTAATGGGGTTGATGCCTTGTGGTCAACCATTCCATTTCCAATTCGCGGTCATCATAATCAAACCCCATGTAGGCATTGAGTAGTTCTTTGCGCGAAATTACATTCGGATTCCAATCCGTCCATGCCAGAACGGTGGCTACTACATCCTCGTTTGACAAGTCACATGGCTGGCCTTGTAGCCAAACCATTGATTGACCGCCGCCAAGTTCTGGACGTGTATTTTCTGGAAATGAACGCCCGCAAAATGAGGACGACATCCATTGCTCGTTTGCCAGATATTCGTGGCATTCGTTGACAAATTCTGAAATTTTCATAATCTATTTGTTTTAATTATAGCACAAAGATACGGTGTCAAGAAATACCATCCAAATCATTAACAATTTATTTGGATAAATACTCATAACTAAGTGTTGCAACGCCAACATGTGTTCTTGGATATTTGAGTAGCGTTTCAACCGGATTCCACATATTTGTCTTTATGTTTCTTTTTAGTGTTTTTTCAATTCCGTCATGTATCAATGTAGTTGTAACAGAATGTTCAATGGCATTATATCTATATACAATATTCCCGACAATATCAACATAACTACTGACTTTAACGAATACTACTTCGGTGTCTGATATTGATGTGATGTTCCAGCCCATTCTGTTGGCAAGACGGACTAACCTGTTTAGTCGGCGTGGGATAGTCATTTTTCTATAACTCATCTGTCAATTTCTGTGCTTCGGTAGCGGGTAAAATTTTACCCTGTGAAGGTGGGTTAGGTAATTTCATCCAATGGGTTGGGTATGGTGTTACTTCCACGACATCACCTTCTGAATTGTAATCCCAAAAATCGTAATCAGAAAAGTTGCCACAATGAAACCAGTCGCAGTTTCCGAATGGTAGCACCCGATAGTGTGGGTAAGTTAATACCGTATCGCCCGGAGTGGGCTTTTTTTCGGTGATGTCAATCCATTTCATATTTAAAAAGTATGGTTAACCTATACACCAAAAGGTAATTTTTTTAAACCATTTCGTATTGGCAGTATTCTGCCGCCAATTCAAATAATTGCGAATTGATCCGCACATCTTCGTCGGCGCGACGAATGGATTTACTTGTGCGTTTCTGCCCCGACAATTTATATCCACCGTTCAGCAATTTTTCTTGAACTCGATTCAACACTGTCCATGCTGAGTTACCTTCGTCTTCTGGACGGGCGACTTCCAGCAAGATTGCCGCATCTTCTTTCGTGAAGGACTTGCTCCACCGAATTTGAGCCGCTTTCATGGCAAAATCAATGATTTCGTCGTCCGACATAATCTTCTCTGCAAGTGTACGTTGGGCTTCTGCAAATTTTGGAAGATTGCCAGCAAATTGCTTGACAATTTCAAACGCTGCTTCTTCGGGTGTGCCCATGTGACGAATTTTAATTTCGCCGAAGTCTTTTGACTTGACGACTAATCCGTTTGTGCAAACCAAACGGTAAACACCCATTTCAACGCGGAGTGGACAAGACCCATCATGTGAGTTCATAATCAATAGTTCGGGGTATAAGATTTCCCCGTTAATTTCATAGGATTTGGTTACGCGCAAGCGGACGATGTGCTTACCTGCTCCTGCCTTTTTGGACTTGGAGTTGATAATCTGCCGCAGTTCAAATACCGGGGCACCTTTACTTGTCAGTCCCAATAAATAGTTGCATAATTTTTCAGTGTCCATGACCACATATTTGCTGGACATTTGTTTGTAGGTTTGGTTTTTTGCAGATACGGTAGCAAGATTCAAGTTAGACATAATTTATTGTTGTTTTAGTTAAATAATAGTACAAAGGTATGGTCAGTGAAAATGCCCTCCAACTATTTTTGCTCTATTAACTTTCCATTAACAATCTACGCTGTTCGTAGATTTCAAGTACTTCCGAGATCAACTTAGCCCATTCTTCTCCTTGTAATTTTTCAAGAGTAGGAATTTGCAAATCCAACAGTTCATAATAATCCTCACAAGCACTACAATCAATCTCACACACAAATTTTACGTCTGTTTTGGGAACGACTGCGTTCGTTCCTCCCGCCTCATCATAAATTTGCAATTGTGCAGGAACTAAGCAATGCAGATTCGGTCTCTACGATGCAAAAAGTCCAACAATGAAACCCTTCAAGTCCATTTACATTGGATATGAGGGGATTTAAAAATTTGCCGATGTATGGGTATTTAGTCATTGTATTTTTTGTTATACCATTTAATGTATGAATCAATCAGTTCAGATACCTTTACAAGTATCCACAATGCTGCGACCATCATTACGACTCCAATGAATATTAAAATCATTGGTCCAAAGTGACCAGCCCATTTTAACCAATTAGGAGCATCCAAATCCCAAGTATAAACAGTCGTGATTGCCAACACTATAAAAAGTAGGATGTTGTATGGATGTAAAATGTGTTTCATATTTTTTAAAAATTTTTGTTATACCAATCTTTAACTACTTAAAACGTGCCGAAAAATGCGGCAAACGTTAAAATAGTCCATCCGAAATGACCAAACCATGAGAGATTGGTTGGTTGCGGTGTCATAGCGGAAAAAAACCAAGCGTCAACAACACAATGATGGACTTTGGATGGAGAATGAATTTAAGCATATTTTAATTGTTGTTCGCCTACTGTACCGATGGTTTAATTTTGTATTTCCCAATTATTGAATTTGTCAACAGTGGCACTACACAATTGTATGCCAGTCGTGCCGTCCTTTTTCAGCCACAAATACACGGTCATCCAATAACCGCCGCCCTCCAACTCTTTGAAATTGAAGAAATCCACTGTCGCACTGTCCAATACATCACCAAGGATTCCGCATTGTGGCGCTAAGTTCGGTGAAATTAGATGAGGGATCTTGCCACTTATATCCACATCCAAATCGGAAATGTTGAACCTTCGTGACAGGTATTGCAACAGGGGATCAAAATTGATTGCCATAATCTGTTTGTTTAAAATAATAGCACAAAGATATAGTCGGTCTAAATACCGTCCAAACATTTTTGCACTATTAACATATCGTTTTGCTTCTACAAGTTGAGCCATCTGCCGGGTGTCTTAATCGTACATGCCTTTTGGATATGCAGACAAACGTCTATGCTCAATGAATCTCCATTTTCAGCGACATAAAGCCGAATATTATTCATCTCAATTTCGTCATCCAAGAAATACTGGACTGTAGGGTAAGCGAATTTAATATCAGATTTTGTAAACATAGGTTGTATTTTATTTATACGTCGTTTTACAAAAGTTGTAATATTCCAGTCTTTTTTTGTCATCTTCAAAATCAGTCCACGATTCAAATCCTCCGATCGAATTGTGGCAGATCATAGCCAAATAACCCATTTGTCTGGTTTCTTTGAGTTCGGCAAGAAGTTTGGGATCGTTGCGGTCATAATAGACCGTATAAGTTTTACGAGCCGTGAAATTAGCACTGCCGCCAGTAAGATAAGAAATGCAGAACATACGAAAACCCGTTTAACGACGACCAGCCGTTTTTAATAGTACAAAGATAAGGATGGGTTGGAATACAATCCAAACTGTTAACATATAAATAATAAAAAGGAGTTTCCCGTGAAAATTTTGTCCGCGAAATGAGAACGGGTATTACCCCTATCCACAGGAAGCACTTTTTCCGCGATTTCACGTTATATTCAGGGGGGTACCAACCCCTCCAGACCCCCTTTTATACCCCCTGTTTTTTTCAATAACAGCCCCATTTCTTGTTTGGATGTAAGTCGCTGTAATTTGCCCTACAATCAATTATTTTATTGTACTTGATACAATACTCCACTTTAGTAGAGTTAATTGATTGTAGGGCAAATTAGGCACCTACATCATATTAAACTTGGCGATTACTTCATCCAAGTTTTCAATCTCCCATGTCGGAATGCAGCCGACTGTATTTTCATATCTGACACGCACCAAATCCTTTTTTTCATCATACCAGTCAGCATCATGTATAAACATATCCAGTGTTGGATCATATTTCATAATCCCCCAAGCCAGACGGATTGGTCGGAATGGGAAGTGTTTCACCTCGGGATCAAGTTCGTTTAATTTTTGACAAGAAATCTCGCAATCTTCATACGTCATTGCATCACTGATGGAGATTGGTTGATTGTCTTTGGTGAGGTATGTAACTTTATAGATTTCCGGGAGGGATTTTTGTGTATTTTCCATGATATTGTTTTTTAATTAGTTAAAGATGTCAACCAGATTACACAAAGTTTGGTAAACTTCATAATAACCACTGGAGTGGCTCTGGTCGTATGCGTAGTGCAAAACTTTGCTACGATATTGGGATGGGATATTGTTCAATCCGCTTTCCTCAATTATGTAATCTTCAGCCAATTTTTCAACTGCTTGATTGTGAGTGCTTACTTTTGTCAGTAACTCCTTGTATTCCTCATTTTTGGTTGAATATTCCTCCAATTTCCTGGCGTATTCCAGTACCTGTTCAGTACTGTGGTTGGGTGGAAGAGTGGGCTTCATCTGGCGCATCGGATATGGGACTTCAAGTCTCTTGCAATATGTGATAGTATCAAACGCATCATTGCCCGTTTTGCAAAGTTCGGTAAGGGTGGGTATGGTTGGAAAGTCTTGCATAATCTCGTGATTGTTAAAATAATAGTACAAAGATAGGGGGGGTTGGAATACCATCCAAACATTTTCCGCCCGTTAACTTTGCATTAACTTAAATTGCGATTCCGTGATTGGGCGAATATAAGCGGCATCCTTCTTTCATGCTGTAATAAAACCCCATATACCCACCCAATCTCTCCGATGCGGCAGCATCAGCGACGATTGAATATTGAATATGTGGTTCAAACTTAGCCAACCCGCACTCAAGGGCGATGAACTCCTTTATGAGTGCATCTAATTTCATGTTGTTGGCTTCTGCCTCCATACGGGCTTGGTAATATGCAGGTAAATCCGTATGAAGATGTTTTTCCAATTTGCGGGCATACTCCAACACATGTTGGACTCCGTGATTGGTTTGAAGTACTGGTTTGTTCGGTGCAATTGGTGGATTGGATTTGAACCCAACCAGATAATTGATACCGTTAATGGTGTCCCCATGAAATAAGCAGGACATCAGTTCAAGAGTGGGAAGTGTTGAGTTCAGGTTCATTTTATTTGCTTTTAATATTTTCAATCGTTGTTTTAAAAATAATAGTACAAAGATAGGGGGGGTTGGAATACCATCCAAACATTTTTGCACTGTTAACATATAAATAACAAAAGATTGTTTGATGCAAACAACTGCTCCAAACAAATTTGACTACTAACTAATATAAACCCACCTACTCAAGGCGAAATCTGAAAGAATAGATTGGTTGGGTTAGTATTTTAAATCAAAGTTTTTAAAAATTGGCTTAATGTGTATTCCATACCTGTATGTATTTGGATATGGTTTAACAATAGCAAAACCTCCATGATTTGCTTCTTTTACAAAACAAGTCTTGAAAGTGGTTGGATCATTTGCTTTAAGTTCTTCTAATTTTATATAAGCAGAAGGACTATCATAAAAATGGACCAATTGTGAACTTTCTTCTGGCTTAAATCCATTGACAGTCAATGCAGTACACATATTCTTTCTATAATCAAACTCTTCAGTTCCATTATAAATTCTATCCATACGAGAAATTCGCATTTTTCTGTAAATAGACATTGGGTGACGATCCATAAACTTAGCAAGATAGACAGATGCTTGATCCTGAATAAACTCCGATTTCTTTCCTAACGAAGAAAAGGTTAAATCCTTTCCGCCTTTCAGCGTAACGCTGTCGCAGTATGGTATATTGTTGGAGGAATCAGAACTAACATCTACCTTTCTTCCATAAGACATGGCACAACCCTGACAGGAAGCAAGAAATAAACGCTTTTTAAATTTTGCAGAATCCTTTATATCGGATTCGCTGAATTGTATCCTTACATTTAGTTTTGAAAATTTAATTTTTTTCTCAAATTTTGCCCTACCAATAACACTTATATACCCCTTCCGCATATCTGCCAATCCATTTTCAATCAAATGAGCAATTGCCCTCTTTACTGCTGTAATAGAGGAGCCAAAATATTTGACCAATTCTTTTTGTTGGGATACCCGAATCCTACCAGAACGATAGTGGGCTAAATACAAGTAAATACGATGTGCTAATACATAACGATATTCACCACCTTGTTTGGTAGAGAAATATTCAATCATGGAGTAGGGTAAATAAATCATATTATACCCATAAGTATCATGGCTGAATATATTTCTTTGACGATATTTAATGTATTAACATATTATTAACAAATATAGCCCATCCTCCTAACAATTGGAAAATGAGCGAGTGGCATAGATTAGACTTTTAGCAACCATTAAATCCGATGCTATGGATTGGTTGGGAATTCAAAACTCATCACGAAATAAGATTTGAACTCCAAACGATATTTTACCAATCCCGATTCCAATATAACCCCCATCCCATCCAAGGGAAGTATAGCAATCAATACCTTGAACTGGATATTGTTCGTACATGAACAGACTGGTAGTCCGTCCAAAAATTGTAAAACCAATCTCGTAGTGGTTGGTTTCAGGTGTGTGTGTATAAAAGAAGTTCATTTATAGTTGAGTTAGAAATGTTGCTACTGCCCGCTCAATTTTGCGGATTTCTGCTTGGAAATCGTCAAATATGAGAAGATTGGACAACCTATTAATGTCATCCAACGTGTCCGTGTGTACTTGAGCATTTTCATAGCCCAATTGTTGTGCAATTTTTAATGCAACTCTAAGATGTAGTTGCACAAAAACTGCAATTTGATATTGAGTAACGTTCTCAATGTTGGATAAATTTTTAAAGAATACCGAATTGTGACATCCTACTACCGAACCCGTAAATTCAAAAATATTCACATATCCATCAATCGATTCAATGACCTTGTACGGAAATTGATCCAATTTGACCGCACCTTCTGGTGCAAGAGATGCGTTGAATTTTTCAACGTTGATCTTGACTAATTTTTTCATATTTTTTGCTGCGTTTTAATAGTACAAAGATAGGAGGGGTTGGAATATGGTCCAAACAATTCCGTACTGTTAACTTTTAATTAACATCTATTAAAAATTATCACACCAAGCAAAAATACAAAAAATGTAATTATTGAGGAAAGAAAAGTCCATTTTATGTAATTATTTATTTTTGTTTGGTTGGATGATACATATCCAAAACAAAAATACGCAAATAATAGGATGGATGTAATATAAATTGTTAATAAGGCGTATAACATGTGCAATTGATTGGTTGCGGGTTGGAGGGTTGGTTGGGCGTAAAACATTGATACACAGTGAAAAAGGCTGTTATTTTTTCCAACCAACCAACTTTTTTCCTCCCAAAATCAAAATTAAAAAGTGCTTTTTTTGATTTTTTCTTTTTGCTAATAAATTCACAATCCCACTCTTATAGTGATTGAAATATAATTGAAAATGATTAGAAGCAATATTACTACCCCAACCAACAGTTTAATCTTTAGTTTGTCCGTCATAATTTCTTTTAGCGAGTGGAGGTCTGAATTACCAGCCCTCCTTCCATTTTTTATTAATTCTTCTTTTTTTTTAAAATTATGGGGATGGACAATATTACATCATCCACCCCCACAGCCAAATGAAAAACAAGGTGGTGGCGCTTACGCCAATTCTGCCTTAATTGCTTCCAGTTCCAATTCTGCTAAGAATTCCGGCGAAGCGATTCTAAGCAGTTTACTTTCCAGTTTTGCAAGTTTTTCCTTTCGGTTGACCAGTTCTACTTGGACTGCTCGTACTTTCAAATCACCGATCCACTGAGCGAACGTCGCACCCATCCAAGTAAACTCTGTATTAATACCAAGCAATTTTCCTGCTTCATCATAATCCTTTTGTTTACCTACCAAAAAAGCAGCAATTTCTTGCAACTGGTTTAGATGACGGATTGTTTGGATTTGAAACGACTGTCCACCATTGGAATAGCGGAAATCTCCGGTTGTCACAAACGTTCCACGTTCAGCAGATGCAATTTCTGCTTTCTGCGTTTGGACTTTTGCATAAAGAGTCCGTACTTCATTTTGTTGTGTTGTTGTTGACATGATGTTAAAAAGTTAAAAAAGTATCTCCCATTATTGGGATTGATCGGGGTGAGGGACTTGAACCCCCATTACGGGCACCCAAAGCAAGAAGTAACTTATCCATTTTTAAAATTGGACAAGTAAAACCGCGTCCTACCAGTTGAACGAACCCCGACGTATTAAATTCCCATCCACTTCAGCGTTTCTGTGTAATCACTGCAAAAATCTTCATTTCTGTATATTTTTGTTTCGTGATCAATTTGATCTAAACTCACCATTTTTCCTCGCGCTTCAATATGCCATTTTAACAGATCGTAAACTGACAGTTTTGGAGGTGCAATATAAGGAGCGATTGCTTTAAATAATTCCGTCGAATTTCCGGCACGTACATATCCACTAAATGTATTCCAATCCAAATCCAAATGGATATACTCCCTCGTCTCCAAATCATATACACCCACCAAACACATTGTAGAGGTTGAATTTAACTTCATGCCCACTGTTACAGTATCGGGCTTCCACGTTTTATTTACTTCTGCGTTATCCCTCTCCATACAACCAACATAACATTCCTTCAGTGAACTAAAAGGTCTTGTTTGAAAATTATGGACTACCATCGCAAAATACTTATATCCTGCACTTACGGCATTTTTTACATTAATATCAACATATTCAGCACAAGATCCTTGACGATTGCGAACATCTCCAGAATATGTACCGAAATCGTTGTTGTAATATCCGTTGAATCCAAATGATATTGCACCTTTATCTCCAAACAAAAATCCATGTAAATCCAAATCTTCATTACCACGTTCATCATACCAATGGACAAAGGGACGGATTACTTTTTTTGTATTTCCAATCGGAATTCTTTGTCCACGAATAATAGGTACAAGTGATTCGGAAAGGCTTCTCATATTGGTTGGAAGTGGAATATTTTTTAGTTGTTCGTCCAACCAACAGTTTCCTAACTCGGGCAAAAATTCAAATTTACTTTTGATCGCCGTGATTACCGTATCCTGTATTGCAGCAATCGTCTTCTGGTTAATTGCGGGCAAATCTGGCAATGGTGTACGACTTCTGGCTCCCTTTACAAATATACTCCTACCAGTCACTCGGTCTTTCCGATTTTCAAAATGCGTGTAAACCTCAAATAAAACTTTATTTGAAACTCTTTCCGCTACTTTGGATAATGTTGCAAGTACTACATCTGTATTTTTACCCTTCCTAATTAACCAATCCAGTTTTCGGATAAATTCACCCGGACGTTCTGCAAGTTTTTCTACACCAAGGGTAAAATCAGATTTAAACGCACTTTCAACGTGACTATACCAAGTCCTAATGACTGGTTCGCCGTTCGGTTTACCCGCTCTCTTCTGATTTCGCAATTTATAAAATGCTTGAGCAGTCATCGGATAAATTGTTTTATCTATATGACCAATTTGCTCTCCAAGCCGAATCCATCTGTTGTATTTACTGCCTTGTTTCATTTCGGAAAGGGATAGATTACTCGTCTCCAGCATTTGTAAAATTCTGACTTTTTGTGCATCAGTCAGTTTAAACTTGAATTTTGCCCTCTCTGCTAATTTATCTTCTGTAAAACGAGTTTTCTTTTTGGGCTTTTTCGGAACTGGAAGTAGTGCAGCATCCATCCCACTCCAAACACATGCAATCCGCAAAACATCAGTCACTGTCTTTGGTTTGAATGATGGAATGACTGTCGCCAATATAGCCAAATTTTCTTTAAATGGAATTGTTTCGGGAAAAATTAAATTCTCCCAATTTACAACAAACCACTTCAAGATATTTGTATCTGTTACTGTGAGGGATTGACCCACTCCACACAAATCCGTAAAAATTTTACCAAACTTCTCATCATCACCAGCAGTCAGCATTTTATAATTCACATGCTCAAACGCTTCTTCCTTTGGACGGGATTCGTCATTAAATGTTTTCTTGCCCCAATAGTGGGCGATTTGATCAATAAACAGTTCCAGTCTGGATTTTGACATCACATCCAATGGAAAATTACCATACAGCGATTTAAACTCGCGACTACCACCAGTCATTTCCTTCAACCAGTTCACAGTGTCATTGTGAAATTGGATAATATCCGCAGTATCAGCCCGCTTTAGTTGATTAAATGCTGATTGGTCCAACATCCACCCATACGTCATTAACTGGTGGTTGGTTGTCATTGCCATCACAAGATTGTCTTGCATAGCATCAGGAAGGTTGGTAAACCCTTTTTGTAAAGCAATAATGTTTTTAGTAAGCATGTTTAAAAAGTTTAATTGACTAAGTGAGTTAACGATCCATATAGTTTTAGAAGTAACTTAGTCGTAGATGGTGTTGCGGGGGGAGGAATCGAACCTCCGAGGTCAAATGACACCGGGTTATGAGCCCGACCTGATACCAACTTCAGACACCCCGCATTTTTTCTGTCATTTCATAAGGACTCTTACCCCCGTATTTTAAATGGATGACGATTAGACAAATCATCCTAACTGCTTTCTCACAACAAATATACGATCACTGCCTTTGGGTGATTGAGCGGAATTGAACCGCCATTTGAAAATTCACAATTTCCCGTCCTAACCATTAGACGACAACCACCAGATTTAAATTGGTTAACTAATTTAACAATCCATAGTTTAGAAGTAAGTTAACCGTATTTTTTACAAACATACAACAATTTTTTGAATTATCCAAATCATTAACAGTATGTTAACATGTTATCTTACGAGGATTTGAGTCCACTAATCTGCCGGAGTCAAATTCCGGAGTGCTACCATTACACTATAAGACAAAGTTGCTGGTTATTTAATGGTAAACCAACCTATTTAATTATTGATTATGACTGGAGTTTTACCATCTGTAATAATCACCTTATTCTGCGTGTTTCTGATAGCGTCAATCCATTTGTCCTGCAAAATTTCTTTAGTCAACCCTTTTGATTTTTCCAAATCCGTTTCGCGTTCAATTTTTGCCCGTTCCAACCGCATTCTTGCTACTTCCAGTTCATTTTTGGCCTGTTCTGCTTGTTGGACGGTATTGTTGCGGGATTCAATCGCTTTAATCATTGATTCTGGCGGACGAAGGCCGCTTGATAATGTCAAAAGATTGAAAAACTTTGCATTAAATTCAGTCTTCAACCGAGTTTCAACGGCCAATTCATATTTGGCAACATTTTTCAACAGGCTGTCTGTACTAAATCCCCGGGCTTCTTCCCTGTAAGCGTTCAATACAAGCGGATTGAGGATATTTTCCTCAATATTATCCATAAATTTGTCTTGATCTTTCGGGTTGATGTGTTTGTAATTAAAACAAATTTCAGCACCCTTTCCGCGAATCGCTTCGTAGGTAAATTGTGGATCTACTTTGTAATATCCACCATCTTTAGTCGTAACTCCCAATTCTGGCGCATCTGCTTTCTGTTCAAACATTGGAACTTGGTACAGTTCTGAACATGGTCCAAGCACCCCCTGAGAACCTGTAACAAGTTTAAAATCCGCAAGACCATTCTTTCCGCAATTTTCCATGAGAACCCCTTCAAAATTAGGTTCTGGGCGGTTGCAACCAGTACAACTGGATTGAAGAACAGTGTACGCAAAAAGACTGAAAATGAAAATAAAGTACTTCATTATTTAAAAAATTTTGTTTTTATGTGCCAATACACACCAAACAGTGAGGATGGGAGTGTAAGTACAGTTAAATAAAAATATGGATATGGAAATTGCCAAATATAAGTGTGACTGACATAGATCACAAATATCATCAGCAAAATTGCAATTATTCTGAGTTCGTGCTTAATCATAAATTTACAGAGATGAAATAGATAAGTTCGCAACCAAAAAAACAGCACACGCATTGAAAAGTGCTCTAAAGAAATTTGGATACTTATCTGCGATAAATTCAACTGCAATCGATACAATCAAAATTATTAAAAATACTCCAAGATGTGCCATAATTGTTAATCGTTAACTTGTTCGGGTATAAGAATGAATTTGGCAAAACCAACCGCAACTTCAATCAAGAAGTATTTGCCATGTTTGTCTTGCATATCATAAATTTCTATATCTTTGTCTGGGAACTCATTTCTGAGTTGACGGTGAGATTTAACTCGGGCTTCATCGTAGGTTTTATATTCACCTACTTTTTCGCCTCCAGCCTTGAACAGACCAGTAAATATGCGGACTTGGTATTTATAAACTACCCATCCACACATGAGACAAGACCATTGCCAATTTTCTACAATAAGTTGATACATAAGTTAAAAGTTAAAAAGTATGTTAATTTCCTCGTCCGTGTAAACGAAGATTTTCAGATACATTGTCCTTCGGTTCACATAGTAAACCTGTTCAGTCTGTGGCTCTATGTAAAGTGGAATTGTTACAAATTTACCCTCCACAAAACTTTGAACCACAATAGTTGAATCTAATGTTCTATCCACTGTTATTTTGTGGATGTATAATTGCTCGTTAAATTCAACAAAATAACTTCCACGACCACACACCGAGATTGTTTTGTCTGTGTGTTTCGGTGACGTATTTTCAATTTGTTTAAAGCAATCTGAAATTTGTCCAAACACATCAGTGACCAAAATCTGCAACAAAAATACGATAAAAAATTTATTTCCCAAAATTATTTTTATTAAATTCGTTAATTATTCTGTTTTTTTGTTTCTGTGCGTCATTTTTTCGCATTGTTGAGAGCAACAACTCTAATCCGGAAATCATATTGTTGAAAATGATTCCAAACGGATTATTATTTTCATCCATCGGTTTCCCGTTGAACAGTTGTCTGTTTTGGTTATCTTTTATGTCCATATAGGTTTGGTTTGTTTTATTAAATTGATAATTTTATCGTCATATTTTAACATAATTTCATCAATACCAAAATACAAATAATCTAACATCGCGACATTCAAATCATTACAGTCCATTTTCATTGGAGTGATATAGACATCATCTGATGTGTCCATTCTCCGAGACCAAACAAACGAAGTTAATTGAATGAACTCGTCATATTTTTCTTTTGTTATTTTTTTACCAAGAATGGCATCAATTACAACATTTCCAGAATCTAATAGCAGCAATTTTTGCACCAACCATTTTAACCAACTATCCTTCACTGTTTTAATTTGCCATGCCAGTAAAAACAATGCAAATTGAGGATAAATTAGTCTTAATATTTTTGATTTGATTGGATTGTTGTTGGGGAAATCTGTATATTTTAGTTTTTTAATTCCTGCAATTTTTCTGATTAGGAAATTGGAAGGAACTACAAAAATAAACATCAACATCGTCAACAACAAAAACAAATTTCCATACACCCGACTCTTTAATGATTTGTGCCATAGCCAGAAGTCAATCGTTTGTGTGTATTTTCGGCTTAATCTCCACGGCAAATTTTCAAGCACCCAATCCAGTTCCTCGTTGTCACGATTGATGTAGAGTGCTAAGATGATTGCGCCAACGTGGTCTCTACTAATCGTATCGGCACCTTCGTTTGGATACCGATAAAATTGAACGAACGTATCATCTCTTTGCTTGACACATTGCATTATTGAATATTTGAGGAAGGCGTGGTTTGGATAACAAATATACGCAAACGCATTCCTTCCGACCGAATCTCCCTTGCTGTCCCAAGAAATATTTTCCAGAATCATCTGATTTTCATCAAAATACCAGAAACTATTTGTGCAATGTTTATCCAGCAATTTCGTCCTTTATTTTTTAGTACACCTGACAGGCTACGATCCTGCACGGTCTTTATGACCATTGGAGTTTACTCAGCGACCTTATTTCCATTTCAATGGTATCGTCTGAGTAAGCCCAACGCGGCTACCAATTTCGCCACAGGTGCAATTGTTAGAATGGTATTTGATTTTTTATTAATATTTTTCGCACAGTATCATAATTCGCGCCTTTCGCAGCCATCCCAAGAGATAGTAAAGTTTTGTGTATATTTTTGTGAGTCTCAAATGCAACAATAATATCGGATTCAGTATGTTTTCTGGCCCCATTGTTAGAGTTACGACCTCTCCACGTCGGGGTCTGCGAATGACAATTAGGGCAAAGTATTTTTAAATTTTGTTTACAATTATTGTGGCGATTGCCATCTATATGATCTATTTCAAATACAATAGGTTTACCATTCCATTCAGATATTTGGCAAACTTCGCATTGCTTACCCCGTTCTTCAATTATATATTTTCGTGCTTGCTCCGATAGCCTGAGTATATCGTCGCCAAATGATGTATTTTTTGCAGATTCTATTTGATTTATATTGGATTTTGTGCGATGCTCGTCAGTAAATATGCAAATTTTTCTTCCAATTTTATATGCTTCTTTCAATCCGTCAGAGTTCCGCTGACGAACGGATGGACATTGATTAGCAGATTTATTGCAGCATAAATTTCCATTTAATAATTTAAATTTTGCCTGTTTTTTGCAAAATTTACATTTCCCCTTACAAATCTCACATTTAACCTTTCTTTTATCGTGTCGGATATTAACAGTTGTATCAGTATTACAAGTAACACACTTACAAATTTTAATCCCATCTTTATTTATACAGCCCTTGCGGTTTGCATTGTTGAACTTCGCCGAACATGATTTATTGCAAAACTTAGGATTGGTGGTTAATTTTTTACATTGAAGACATTCTGCCATTATTTGTACCCTTTATATTTTTTAATATAAATAGTGCAAATATTTAAAATTCCTTTGCAGGTTCAATTATTTATCTGCATCTGGATCCCCCTAACGCGAGTGTCTATTATTCCACCACATCTCCTATCAAATAACCCCAATTAGTAGGAGAAGAGAGATTTGAACTCCCAATTCATCAAATTTGGAGTCCGTGAATCACACCAATGAGTACTCCTATTTAATTTGTAACCCCAGCCGGGCACGATCCGACAACCAATCGCTTAGAAGGCGAACGTTCTTCCAGTTGAACTATGGGGCTGAATTAGTAGTGTGCTTCGGATTTGAACCGAAATTTTCAACAACCAGTTACGAATATCCAATGTATAAGATTGGCTCGGTAGCACACCATTCAAGAATATAAGTCAATCAAATGATCTGCGTATTCCTGCGCATGTATTTCATCCTCAAAATTCCACGCATTCAAGAATAATTGAAGTTCTAAAAATTCTAAGTACGTCATATTCTCTTCATCTTTTTAAATTTAACGACACAATTTATGAACTAATGTTAGAAGATATTTCTATCTTCTCCGCACAATATCAAACACCAATTGTACTTCTTGATGTTTGATTAGGATTGTATATCTGTCTAAGCATTGACTCCCGAGGGCAACTTATCCAAAGACTTTACAATATACAAAACGCATATTAAACAGTTTGATAAATAAATAGGAGTTCTTAACACGAACACAGGCCCGAAGCCCGTCTTACGGCATGCTCGTAACTGTTATTTAATTTATTTACCTTCTGTGGCTTCCAAGCCTGCTGCCTTCGCCGTCCTCCCAGGTTATTTTAGTCGTATAGATTGGCAAACTTCCAGCCAAACAAGTATTACTTGTATTTTCCCGCTCACGTTGGGCGTTTCTATACTAACGGCTTATCCCACTTAAGGGTTTACATCCTCACTTTCGTGGACATATCAACACTGTTTCAACATTTCCATTAACCGTGGAAATGCTGGATGATCGGAATTTCGTATTCCGGCATTCCTACGGAGCCATTGTACGTCGTGAATCCTCCATTCCGGAATATCCAGTTCGTGGTATCGGATATATTCTGTAATGGTTCTACCAAATTTCCAACACCCACTACATAATCCAGTATGCAGTTTTACAGGTGTGTCGCAAAATTCACATTTCATATAAACCACAAATTGTGTAATTTAACAAAATTTCGGTACTCGTCCGAAATTAAATACAAATACAACTTACAATTTTTTGTCCAAGTCACCGTCGGTTGTAAATGAAATGGGGCATTGTGTTTATGAAACTGATGCCATTCTATAATTGACACCGTTGGGAGATGTACAGTACTCGCAATCATCAAGTCTTCATCATATTTAACAAAGAATTCGATATTTAAATCCAACTCTTTTAAATCGATATCAATACACGGGTACGCCGAATAAATCTCATCTCCGTTGGTCACCGAATAATTATTCGTCAACCGACGAAGTGGTATTACCGCGTAACAATATGATCCATTTGCTATAAATTTCATTGCGTTTTAATTATAGTACAACGGTACGTTAAAATTTTTCACTTCTCCAAATTTTTAACAACTCGTTAACGTTTTTTGTATTTTGGAGTTTGGCCTAAATAATCAGATTTAAACTCCGCGTAAGTAAGAGTTTTGCCATTTCTCTTGTTTCCACATCGTTCTGTCACGAATATCGGTTCAAAATAGAACTGACCATACGCGCACAAAACATATCCAATCTGTGTTTCAGTTAATGGTACTTTCATATAGGATCGCCGATGGCGTGTAAGGTTCCTAAAAACCCAATCAAATTTCCAGAATCATCCCTTAATTGGTATGCAATTCCGTGTACTTTTTGGATTTTACCGTTCGGAAGTACAAATCGGTAATTCATGTCAAAATTTAACATGTTATTTACGCATCTTTGCCATTCCTCAAATACGTCATCCTTTTCGTCTGGGTGTATCCAATTAGTCCAGTTGTCGCCTTTAATTTCACTTTCCAAACGTCCAATGATTCTGCATAGAGAATGATTCAAATCAATACATTTTCCATTTTTATCACTAACCCAAGTTCCAAGTGGAAGTGATTTAATCAATGCGAGTGTTTTCTGTTCCTGGACAGTGACTTTCAATTCAATACGGTTGATTGCATCCCTTAGAGTTGAGCCGCCATTCGGACGAAATTCCTCAGCGATTACTTTCAGTTTTGTGCCAAAATCTGAAATTTCTTTAAATTTCTTTTGTAGCCAAAATTTCCATAACAATCCAAAGATAACTCCGAATGGGGCAACTAATTCAAGCCATTCTCTTAACTGACTTAATACGACTTTTACGTCGATAACCATTTTATAATTCTATTTTTATAAGTGAAAACGCGAGGTGAGTTCACATATAAATATAAAATTGACGTACAAATAACTAACCAACTGACTGCGGGGCAAGGGCGATGCGGAAGCCAACATAGTTGTCGCGGTACGTCGGCTCGCGGTCGTAGCGAAGAGCGGAGCGGCAGTGCTGAGCAACGTTGATCCAGCTGCCGCCGCGAATCACGCGGTACCCGCCCGAATCCGGTCCCGTTGGGTTGATTTGCGGCTCGGCGGGGTAGTCTCCATACCAATCATTGCACCATTGCCACACGTTGCCGCTCATGTCGTGGAGACCCAGTTCGTTGGGCTTTTTCCGGCCGACGGGGCGGGTGCGTGAGTTGGAGTTTTTATACCACCAAGCGACTTCGTTCAAGTCGTCGCTGCCCGCGTACAAATAGCCCTTGCTTTGAGTGCCTCCACGGGCAGCAAACTCCCACTCGGCCTCGGTGGGCAAGCGGTACGCTTTGCCCGTCAAATCGTTGAGTTTTTGGATGAACTCTTGTGTGTCGTTCCAACTCACGTTTTCTACAGGTAAGTCATCACCTTTGAAATGGGAAGGGTTGTTACCCATGACCGCAACCCACTGGGCTTGCGTCACCGGGTATTTTCCGATGTAGAAGTCGTGGAGAGTGACTTCGTGCTGACGCTCGTCGTTCCAGCGTCCGGCTTCGCTTTCCGGGCTGCCCATTAGGAACGTGCCGCCTTGGACAAAAATCATTTCT